>Ga0070729_10001348_pt1 | contig 38760 bp, 34 predicted proteins | sample tdDd472_FD_66725 | JGI IMG/M metagenome (GOLD analysis project Ga0070729, IMG submission 66725) | Marine sediment microbial communities from the Atlantic coast under amendment with organic carbon and nitrate - tdDd47.2 | ecosystem: Environmental > Aquatic > Marine > Coastal > Sediment | place...
CCGGCCGGTACACCGGCAGTGAAAAAGGATGCGCCCGCTGCGGTGGTAGAGTTGAAGTGCCAGTGCGAGTGGTGCCAGATGGCCGAGGAGTTTGTGTTTGATGGTCCGGTCATATTTGATGAAAGCACACCGTTTGCTTGGGGGTCGGATGAAGTGTGGAAGGAAGTTGCCGAGAAAGCACGACTGGCCCTAATTCAATATCAATTGAAGGGGATGCAGATATGAAGAAAACCCGTAGATCGTTTTTGCAGATGTGCGCCGGATTGATAGGCACCGCGGCGGTGTCAGAATCCATTGCGACTGTGCCGAAAAAAGAAAAGCCGATGCCCGCGATGCGTGAGAAACCGATCCGGACACGGGGCAAAAGTGTGATCGATAACGGCATGTTTGAAGTGGCCTACGGGTTCAACGAGGTCTATGCCTGGGCGCGTCTGAGTTGCCGGTTTGTCAATCCACGGGCCATGAACGAAACCGCTGTTTATGGATCGGCCGTTGCTGTTGAGGAACGTCACGAAATGGTCCGGCTCCGTCTGGACTTCGATCAGTACAGTGAGTTGTGCGATAGCGACCGTCGTTTGTATGAGTATGTGCCGCCGATCTTCCGGAAAATGATTACGCAGGGCAAACTCCGGTTAATGCAACACGGCCAAAACGACAATCTGGTGCAGATATGAACAGTCTTGTCTATCCGGCCATGAAAAAAATTGGCGAAGAACTTGGACTCGACACAAAGGATTGGATCGTGAGCAAACCCCTTGATGGCATTGATGACGTAAGCAACGCAGAACTGGCTCTGGCCGACATGATGACCCACCAAGTCAAACCGAGTTGGCTGGAGCGGATCGCTGAGAAATTGAATGGGGCAAAATGCAAATCGACTGAACAGGTGGTTCTGCCTGTGTTCGGTGTTGTCGAGGTCAACGGTCCGGAACATTTGTATTGGATCGACTCGCTGTATGGGCTGAACTATCAGGCATGGTTCGATGGCGAGTTCTTCTGCATCGAAGGTTATGGTTGGGGCCGACACAAACGATTCAAGCACCGGACGAAGTGGCACCGCAGAGGCGATCAGATGTTGCCGGAAGATATGCGAGTACCGAATCCAAGCACTGAGTTTGATATTATGTTTTCGCACTATGGCCAGGGCGGTATGAAAGTGATCCGCGAAAAGGCAAAGGAGGCTGGCGTTTATGGCGATGACTGAGGCACAAAAGAACGCGATCCGGAGACAGGCCCATGAACGGGCTTTGGCCCATGCGAAAAAGCGGTCGATTGAAATTGGCCAGCAGGTCGAGTTGCTGACTTGGAATACGCATAACCGGAATGACTTTGAAGAAGTGATGCTTCCGTTTCGCTGTCGGTTCTCCACCAGTCAGGACGGTGGCATGTTGAGGATTGAAGGTGTCAACGGCATGGACATTACTTTGATGGATGGTGATTCGGTCCAGATCGAAGGTTATGAAACATTGCAACCGCGGATCGGTGTGATTCGCGCAGAACACGTTGGAGGAATGCAGTAATGCAGAATGTAAAGCGTCAAAGACGCGCTGCTGAAAAAGCACGGATCAATCGGGCCATTAAAGGCAGTCGCAGCGATACGGTCCGGATGCAACATGCTGTTGCACAGGCCCACGGTTTCCGCGGGATGATGAAGCAAGCATATCGTCCGATCCGCCGCTGGTTTGCGCGGGTAAACCGCTTGCCTCATCAGGGCAAACAGGAAACGGCCCGCAGGCGCAGTCAGATCCGGCGCGGGATCCTGACAGCAAGTAACGGACTGGTTGTTGATGCTTGATCCTAAAGCAGAGGCCAAAAAACGGATCGATGCGGATCCTCAATTGCGGGGGGATCTTGACATGTTCCGCGAAGTTTTCGGTGATGGTGTAAGATTGACCTACATAAAATTCAACTCAGATGGATTTGAGGTTGGTAAATGTCGGCAACCAACGCAACCGAAGAACTAATACTCCGCTTACAGGGAATGCCAGAAGATCAACTGGCACAACTTGTGGCCACCGCAACATCAGCAGTAGGCAACCGGCTTTGGACACCGAACATCGGTCCTCAGTCGGATGCCTATTTTTGTGAGGCCGATGAACTTTTCTATGGCGGGCAAGCTGGTGGTGGTAAGACGGATCTGGTTGCCGGACTTGCCATTGAAGAACACAAGAAATCACTGATCCTTCGCCGCTTCTCCGATGACGCGGATTCGATTGCTGAACGAGTGATGGATATAACCGGTACCCGTGAGGGTTGGAACGGCCAGAAGAAAATATACCGTTGGAAAGACGATAAGGTTCTCGACTTCGGCGGGTGTAAAGAAGAACAGGATAAGCAGAGATACAAAGGTCGGCCCCACGACATGATCTGCTTTGATGAAGTAACCGACTTCCTGCAATCACAGTTTGAATTCATTATCGCTTGGAACAGATCCGCCGATCCGGACCAGCGATGCCGTGTTGTTTGCACCGGCAATCCGCCGACAACTGCCGAAGGCCTTTGGGTAATTAAACGATGGGCCGCATGGTTGGATCCGGACCATCCGAATCCTGCCAAGCAAGGTGAACTCCGTTGGTATTGTCAGGGTGACTCCGGCCAAGAGTACGAAGTGGGTGGCCCAGGTGAACATGAGATCGAAGGCCGGTTGGAAAAATCCAAGTCGCGTACCTTCATTCGCTCAACACTGGAAGATAATCCGGATCTGGCAACAACCAATTACGCATCCGTTCTGGCTGGACTGCCGGAGCATTTGCGTAAAGCGTATCGTGATGGCCGTTTTGATTTGGGCCTTCGTGATGACGAAGCGCAGGTCATTCCGTCACTGTGGATCCGTGAAGCACAAGCTCGCTGGACTGAGAAGCCACCGACCGGCCAAGTCATGTCTGCAATGGGTGTGGATATAGCCCGTGGTGGTGAAGATCAGACTGTAATTGCTCCAAGATACGGCGGTTGGTATGCGCCATTGATCGCAATCGATGGTAAAGATACGCCTGATGGCCCGACCGCAGCAGGTTTTGTTGTTGGTCATCGCAGGCACGGTGCTACGGTCGTGATCGACATGGGTGGTGGCTACGGCGGATCGCCGTATGACCACCTGAAACAGAACGGTGTAGATGTTCGTGCGTACCGCGGAGCGAACAAATCCGTAAGGAAAACCGCGGATCGGCAGCTCAAGTTCACCAACAAAAGGTCCGAGGCCTACTGGAGATTCCGTGAGGCTTTAGACCCTGGACAGGCCGGTGGCTCTCCGATTGCACTGCCTTCTGACGCTGAATTGTGGGCCGATCTCACGGCCCCGCGTTTTGAGATTACGTCTAATGGTATTAAGATTACGCCAAAGGACGTTCTTGTTAAGAACTTAGGAAGATCGCCCGATAAAGGTGATGCTGTTGTGATGGCATGGTGCGAAGGCCACATTCCAACAAATGCCGTTGAAGAAGCCGGTAGACCCGATCAGTATTCATCTGGATACGGACGGAAAAGTGGAATGCAAGTAAACTTAGGTCCGAGGAGAAATAATCATGTCAAAGGCCGTTAAAGTCGTAAAACGTGCAGTACGATCAGCAACCAGTTTGTTCAAAAAGCCCAAAGATGGTGGTGGTCCGTTAACAAAAGTGGCTAATGCCATGAAGGACAAGAAAGGTGATACTGCTGCGATGAAAGCCCGCAATAAAAAGAAACGGGAAAAAAGCACGGGCGGTCGATCATCAACAGACTTAGGCGGAAACCAAACCGTTTTAGGTGGCTGACATGTCAAGTATCTTCAAAACGCTTAAGCGCGGCATCAAGAGTGTCGCTCACATGTCTACTTTCGGAATGGTAGGCCACAACCCGAAGAAGAAAGATCCTCATCCGTGGCAGCAAGCTCAAAATGCTGCGGAGGGTTATCGTAAAGACAAATCCGAAAAAGCAAAGAAAGCATCGCAAAAAGGTTCTGCAATAAAGAAGGCCGTTAAAAAATCTTCCGCAGGATCTCTCGGCAATAGGGGGTCTGGATTATGAGTAAGGCATTTGATGTAGTAAAAAAAGTTATTAACAAAGGTATGTACTACTCCACCTTTGGCAAGATGGGCGGTAAGAAGCAACATGCTCCGGAACCAAATCCTATTTACATGCCGGACAAAGAAGAACAGGAAAAGATCGCCCGCAAAGAAACCGCACGGCGCAGATCAAAAGGCAAAGGCCGGTCCAGCACTGTACTTACTGACGGATCGCAAGATGCGTTAGGAGGTTAGGGCTATGAGCAAAGGTAGTGATCTGATTAGCCGCGGTGAGAAGTTGTTTGGAAACCGCGGTACATTAATGCAGTTATGGCAGGACATAGCGGAACAGTTCTATGTTGAACGTGCCGACTTTACTGCTACACGAACTATCGGTAATACCTTTGCCGAGCATCTTCAAACCAGTTACCCAATGATGATCCGGCGTGAGCTGGCTGACCAGTTCAGCGCAATGCTTCGGCCGACCAATCTTCAATGGTTTCATACGAGTGTAGTGGATGAGGACTCTCTATCGACTGAATCTCGCATTTGGTTGGAGCGAGCCACCAAGATTCAGCGAAACATGATGTACGACCGGCGATCTCAGTTTAATCGTGCGACCAAAGAGGCCGACAACGATTTTGCTGCTTTCGGTCAGGCCGTTATCAGTCGTGAAATCAATTGGGCCGCAAAACAACCTCATCTGATGTACCGGTCATGGCATTTGCGTGATGTTGCCTGGGCGGAAAATAAAAGCACTACCATTGGTGAAGTTCATCGCCGCTGGAAACCAGAGATCCGCGAACTTTTGTCTGACTATCGCGGCAATGTACATGGTTCGGTTGCACGGGCCGAGCGAGATAAGGGTCAAGAAATTCCATGCCGCCATATCGTCATGGATTCTGAGCGTTACGACAGTAAGTTCAGTAAAACTCATCCGTGGGTATGTCTGGTGGTTGATTGTGACAACGATCACATCATGGCTGAATACGGCCGACACAATATGGGCTACAACATACCGCGCTGGCAAACTGTGTCCGGCAGTCAGTATGCGTACAGCCCTGCTACTGTGGCTGGACTGCCAGATGCGCGGCTCCTCCAAGCTATTACGCTGACTCTGCTTGAAGCAGGGGAAATGGCGGTCCGGCCTCCCTTGATTGCAGTTCAGGACGCGATCAAAGAAGGCACTAACTATTATTCTGGTGGAGTAACCATTGCGGATGCGGATTATGACGAGCGATTAGGTGACGTTTTACGTCCGATCACCCAAGACAAATCCGGCCTGCCTTTCGGGATAGAAATGGCACAGGACCAGCGCGAAATGCTGGCATCCGCCTTTTATTTGAACAAGCTGACATTGCCTGAAGGAAGTAAAGAAATGACAGCTACAGAAACAATGGAGCGGATCGAAGAATATGTTCGTGGTGCGCTTCCGTTGTTTGAACCGATGGAGATCGAATACAACGGTGGTTTGTGTGAGGACACTTATCAGGATTTGATGCAGGCCGGTGTGTTTGGCTCATTCAAAAATGTTCCTGAAGAACTCCGTCACCGTGATGTTCACTTCAAGTTTGAGAGTCCGCTTCACGATGCTCTTGAGCGTAAGAAAGGCATTCATTTGCAGGAAGGTATCGAACTTACTGGTGCCGCTTTGCAGATCGATCCGACTTGCTTGCCGACTATCAATGCCAGGGTCGCTCTACGCGATGCTCTGCATGGTATTCAAATGCCTGCTCGTTGGATGAATTCAGAACGCGCAGTGGAGGAGGCCGCTATGCAACAGATCGAAATGGAAAGCGAGCGTCAGGCCGCGGCTGGTGTAGTCAACCAGAGCGAGGCCGCAGTAGCAGCAGCAGAAGGCGCACAGGCCGTGCAGCAGTTAGCCGATGCCTAATTTAAAGGTACCTGAGAACGCTCATCCGAGTCAGTACCCACACGCAACGCGGGTAATCGACCGGCCTTTTCACCGTGAGCATGATGTTGAAGCACTTCGGGCTTTGGCCCGTGGTACCGCTACGGCGGACCAGCAGAAACATGCTCTTGATTACATCATCTATACCATGTGCGAAACCTACGGTAACAACTACCGTGCAGATGATCGTGATACTTATGTGGCCATTGGCAAAGAGCTGGTTGGCCAAAACCTAATTTATCTTCTTCAGAATGTGCAGGTGTCCACCAACACTACTCAGCAAAGTGTTCGTGAGCATTTTGCCAATCTGGATAAGAGCGATGCCGACAAATTGATAGAAGCCGAGGAGAATCGAAATGTTTACAGGTAATAACTGGTTTAGGAAACTTGAAGGAGATCCGGATGCCGGTGTTGGTGGTGGCGATCCTAGTGGTGCAGATCCCGCAGGCGGCGATCCTGCCGGTGGTGGTACCGTACTGAATGATAACGGTGGCGATCCTGCCGGTGGCGGCGATCCTGCCGGTGGTAATGAAAACCCGTGGGGCGATGACTGGCGCACTCGCATGGCCGGTGAAGATGAAGGCCTGTTGAAACGTCTTGAGCGTTACACCAGTCCGGACAAAGTTGCTGCGGCCCTGCGTGAAACTCAGGATCGTTTGCGGTCCGGCCAGACTTCAGATCCGTTGCCAGACAATCCTACGGATGCCGAGGTAGCTCTGTACCGTGAGCAAAACGGCATTCCTGATACGGTTGATGGTTACTTCGACTCTATGCCGGAAGGCATTGTGATCGGTGACGAAGATCGTGAAGTTATGGGATCTTTGTTTGGTGAGTTGCACAACGCCAACGTGCCACCGGAAGTCGCTCACAACATTGCGTCATGGTATGACGGATACAAGGATGTTATTGAGCAGCAGGAATATGATCGTGTTCAGGGTGAAATCAACGCAACAACTGATGCACTCACTGAGAAGTGGGGGCCGCAGGAGTTTCGGGCCAACCTGAATATCATCCGGTCAATGGTTGAAACGAACTTGGGCGAAGAAGCCGCAGATCTGTTCTTGAGCGGTGACATTGCCAACAACGCGGAGATCATTGAGTGGCTGGCCGGTGTTGCCAGGGGCCAGAATCCGATTATGAGTCATGGCCTACCGTCTAATGCCGATGCCGGTACTGTTGATGATCGTATTGCGGAGATTGAGAAAGTTCTTCGCAAGGATCGTAAGGCCTATAACAATGATCCGAAGATGCAGAAAGAGTATGGCGAGTTGCTTGAATTGCAGGAGAAATTGCAAAAAGCAGCAGGCTAACCAGTTTCGGTGGGGGGAGTCAGTCGTCTTATGAGCGTTTGGCTTCGGCGGTTATGAGGCGCAACCCCACCGGATTTATCTGCTACAATTGATTTGTGACCAAGTTCTTCCTCCCGATGAATCCCGTCACACTTGAAAATCCCTTGTCATTGGCAGGGGATTTTTTTTGTCCGGATCGGACAGTATTTGACAAAATCCGCTTGGCCGGAATAGAATTAACCTCAAGTTGGCATTCCCGCTTTGCGGCCCCAACTGATTTCCATAAAATTCGGCCCTGTTGTAGCACCAATGACTAGCCCCGTTTACCGGCTTTCCTAGTCCAGCAGAAAACAGCCTCCCCGATGTAAGCGAAATCCTGAAATGGTTTTTTCTTTTATCTTTCCGAAAGGGGATTGTTATGTCCGAACAAGCAGTACAAAAACAATACCGTCAGGAATTCATTGCAGGCTTTGAAGTGAATGAGTCACTTCTGCGCCAGTCAACGACTACCGAGGCGGTAATTAAGGGCAACGAGGCAGTATTCCTTGTTGCAGACTCAGGTGATGCAGAAGCGCAGACTCGCGGTATCAACGGAATGATTCCGGCCCGCGGCGATAATCTGGCGCAACCTTCTGCGATTCTGGTCGAATGGCATGATCTGGTTCGCAAGACCAAGTTCAACGTCTTTTCTTCTCAGGGCAATCAGCGCGAAATCATGCAGAAAACCACTTACGGTGTTGTTAATCGTAAGATGGATAGTGACATTACCAGTCAGTTGAATCTGGCAACCGGCAATGACATTACTTCTGGTGCGACCGGTGCTGATCTGAAGTTCATCACTAAAGCCAAAACCAAACTCGGTAACGACAAGGTGCCGTGGGATGGAAACATCTTTGCTGTAATCAGCCCAGGCTTTGAAGCTGCACTGATTACCAACATTGATGACTTCAAGAGTCGTGATTACACCTCTCGCCGCCCGATTGACGATGGCCTTGCATGGGATGACACAGTTCAGACATATCGTTGGCTCGATATTAACTGGATCGTACATCCTGAACTGCCTGATTCAGTTGGCGTAGGTGGTGCCGGTAGTGCTGAGAAGTGCTTTATGTATCATCGCACCGCGATTGGTCATGCGTACAACAGCGACGATATGGAAACTGAGATCGGTTACGACCGTGAACAGGCCTATTCTTGGTGCCGTTGTTCAATCTTCATGGGATCTAAACTTTTGCAGAATAGCAATCGTGGCGTGATCCGTATGATCCATAACTCAACAGACTTTGTATAAGGGGAATTAATCATGGCTTACGCTACTACAAATCCTCCGAAACTGTTGGTAACTGGTCTTGGCACAGGTGGCCCCGCGATATTCCATTACGCAAGTACGGATGCTCACGGTGTTGTTTCAGGCGCGAACTATATTTCAAACGGTCAACAGCTTGGTATGAAGCTGTACGACATTTGTTATGTGATCGACACTGACGGTGGTGAAACCACGTTGCATCATGTTTCGGCTCTACAAGCGGCACCAGACAAGGGTGTTACGCTGTCCGCAGCAACATTGGCCTAATAGCCAGTCTGATGCGATAATCAAGGCACTCCCGATCTTGGGGGTGCCTTTTTTATTTAACTGGAGATAACCATGTCAGATGCAGCGCAGAAGCAGAAAGATCCAAACGCCGCTGGCGAGGGTGCCGATCAGGCAGAACTTGAAGCCAAAGACGCAACCATTATTGGATTGCAGGAACAACTTGAGAAAGCACAGCAGGAGCGTGATGATGCCGATGCCCGTGCAGATGAAGCAGAAACCAAACTGGAAAACAAAGTGTCCGATCCGGACGTTAAGCAAACCGGACCGGAAGCAGGCAAGAGTGTAGTCCGCGCTTGCGATCCTCCGCGTTTGAAACTGGCTGAACATCGCCGCCGTGTGTTCACAATTACACCGGCCCCTGAAACAGAGTTTAAAGATCTGCTTGATGAGGCCTATTACAAGCGCATCGGTGAACTGCTTAAGCCTATGGATCAGATTGAAGTTGTTCCGGAACGGGGCGATTACTTTGCAATCCTGATCGTTCAGGCCAGTGGTAAAGGTTATGCTCACGTTGCTACGTTGCTTAAGAAAGATCTTGATCCTGAGATCGCAGCAAAACGCCGCGCTGAGTATGTTGTTAAGTGGGCCGGACCGGTTCACAAATTCCGCGTAACCCGCAGTAGTGATGGCATGATTATGGCTCATGGGTATGACACAGAGATCCAAGCTCTGCGGGCCGTAAAAGATATGTAACGGAGAGTTCTAATGACCGACAAGCTGAGTGTATGGAACGGTGCGTTGACCGCTATAGGTGAGCGTGAACTGGCAAACGATCAGGAAAACCGTGAACCGCGCTATGTTCTTGAGCGACTTTGGAATCGTGACTTCATTGAAACGATACTCCAGATGGGCCAATGGAACTTTGCTATACGGTCATTGAAACTTGAACCGGACCCAAACATTACGACCAAGTTCGGTTACGAACACGCATATCCGCAACCCGAAGATTATGTGCGGCTGGTTGGCTTCTGTGAAGATGAAGCCTTTGAATACGAGAACAAGGCGTATCAAGTAGAGAACGGCGTTTTCTACACCGGCCGCGCAGAAGTCTATTTCCGTTATGTTTCAAACGATCCTAAATACGGCACCGACTTTTCCAAGTGGCCGTACAATTTCACTCGCTTTGCCGAGGAGTATCTTGGTTACTGCGTTACCCGCAGACTGACACATTCAAACCCCGATACTGAACAAGCAGAGAAGCGGTATAAAGCGGCACTGAAAGCGGCTAAAAATACCGATGCAATGGAGCAACCGCCAAAAACGGTTCCGATAAGTGGCTGGACGCATTCTCGCTTCGGTCGCAGAGGTGATGGCGGTAGTCGTGATCGGCTTTTAGGCTAAGGGGGCCGGTCAATGTCCACAAAGAAAGAACTTCTCGCGTTTAACCGAGGTATTGTGTCCGAGCTTGGCTTAGGCCGAGTGGATCTGGACCGTGTTGGCCTTTCTGCCAGTCAGCAATACAACTTCGTTCCCCGTGTGTTGGGGTCGATGATGTTTCGCCCAGGCATGGGATATATCAACAACACTCACCAGAACCGTCCAGCGTATCATCTTGGTTTTCAGTTCTCCGTTGACGATAACGCAATCCTTGAACTGACCGACAACATCATGCGTGTTGAGGTTGACGATCAATTGCTTGTGCGCGAGGACGTTGATAGCGCAACAACAAATGGTGAGTTCTTAACAGATCTTTCGGATTGGGATGATTTTGATGAGTCGGGAACCGTTTCTATATGGGCCGATTCCGATTATTTTGGTAGCACAGCTTGTTACTTGGTTGGTGACGGAACCAATGAGTCTCGCCGTAGGCAGGAAGTGACGGTTGCTGTAGGAGATCAGGGTATTCCTCATGCGCTTCGCATTAAGGTGGATCTTAATCCAGTTACTATCCGGATCGGATCCACTTCCGGTGGTGACGAGTATCTTCGTGAAGCCACTTACGGAGTGGGCGAGCATTCACTGGTGTTTACACCTCTGGATAACTTCCACATACAGCTCGCAAACAAAAAACTTTATGGCACTCGCATTTCCTCAATTCAGATTGAGGATGCGGGTATTTTTGAGATTAATACTCCGTGGAAAGAATCAGATTTTTCATTGATCCGTACATGGCAGTCCGGTGATGTTATTTTTGCGGCCAAAGACGGGGATCAGCAAAACCGGATTGAACGCCGGTTGAATGGATCTTGGTCGGTTGTAAAGTATTACACCACCGATGGCCCGTGGCGTTTAATTAACGTCAGTACCACTAGAATGAAGGTGGATGATCTTTCTGGTGAAACTGTTTTGACAGCGGATAAGCCTGTTTTTACTACAGATGACATTGGTGCCATATTTAAACTGGAGTCGAAGGGCCAGATTGTAGAAAAGAATGTTGATGGTGAGGACCAGTGGAGCGACTACATTCGTGTCACCGGCACCTTCACTCAACACAAGTTCAAATTGAAGGTTGCTAACGCTGCAAACTTTACCGGCGTGATTCAGTTGCAGTATTCGGCTGGCAACCCTGGCGCATGGGTGGATTGGACCGAGAACGGATCACCGTGGACATACGTTACTAATAACGGCACATATAATTACGATATTGATCCTGATGACGGTCGGTGGGGAAATCAGATCCTTTACTTCCGAGTGGGTATCAAGGTTGGTGATTACACTCAAGGCAACTCAGACCTGACGCTTAACTACGAGTCGGGGTCGATCACGGGTATTTGCCGTGCATACGGTTATGATTCTGCAACTAAGTTGCAGGTTACGGTGCTTAAAACGATGGGTAATCGTGAATACACCGATGATTGGTATGAAGGGGCATGGAGTCCGCGGCGAGGTTGGCCAACGGCCGTGTCTTTATTTGAGAGCCGATTGTGGTGGGCCGGTCGAGATAAGATCTATGGATCCGAAACAGATTTGTACGATTCCTTTTCCGATGAGGCCGAGGGCGATGCCAAACCGATCAGCAGAAGTATCGGTGCAGGCCCGATCCGGAGCATTCACTGGTTACTGCCTTTGGGCCGTATCGTTTTTGGTACCGCTCACAACTCCAAGAATCTTGAAGCGTTGGAGATTAACGGCAATAACGTGCTGTCCGGCCGGTCATCATCTTTCGATGAGGCCTTAACCGCTACGAACTTCAATATCAAAACAGCCGGTGCGGCCGGTATATTTGTCGATCGATCTGGTACCCGACTTTATGAGGTATCGATGCGCGGATCCGAAACTATTGCGGATGACTATCTGACCGAAGATCTGAACGTGCTTACGCCGGATCTGAATGAAGCTGGTATCAAGCGTATTGCGGTCCAGTTTAAGCCTGACATGCGTTTCCATGTGATTCGCAATGACGGTACTGCCAGCATGGTCGTTTATGACGCAGCAGAGAATGTTCTGGCATGGCTGGAAATAAAGACGGACGGAATAATTGAGGACGTTGTTATTCTGCCTGGCAGTGTCGAAGATCAGGTCTATTACTGTGTAGCAAGAACAATCAACGGTGAAACGGTTCGGTTTCGTGAAAAGTGGGCTATGGAAAATGAGGCAATAGGCGGATCGATCACAAAACTGTCTGACGCTCACATCACCTATGACGGTGCATCCACTGACACGATTACCGGACTGGATCATCTTGAAGGCCGTGAAGTAACTATTTGGGCTGATGGTAAAGATTGCGGTACCGCGACTGTTTCAGGTGGTTCTATCACGCTGTCCGATCCGGCCAGTCAGGTTGTTGTTGGTCTGGCCTATGACGGATTCTTCAAAAGCACGAAGTTATCTAAACTGGATTTCAATGATGTTCGGTTAGGTGAACGCCGGATCATTGGTGCCTATGGACTGGTTTTGCAAAACACGCATCATTTAGGCCTTCGTATCGGCACGGATCCGGACAACATGTCGGATCTGCCTCAACAGGTCAAAGGCCGGAATGTTGATGAGCATGAGATTTTTACGCAACTGGACGATGATGAAACTTCTTTCGATGGGGTCTATGACAGTGATACACGGATCTGTTTGGCCGCGGCCTCACCAAGACCGGCCGGTGTTAAGGCCGTAAGCGTTTGGATGAAATCCGATGACAAACGAGGCTAATACTGAGGTTTCGTGGGAACTGGCCACTCGCCAGTCGATTGACGAATACTACGATGGCCTGCTCAATGGCAAATCCCTGCGGGCCGTTGTGATTCGTTTGGACGGGAAAGTGTCAGGGGTCATTGGTATCATTAAAGATATGCAAGGCCCGAAGTTCTTTTCGGATCTGGATGATGAAGTTGATCCGAAGGCCTTTACTGTTTTGAGGGCGATGTACGTTGTTGTTGGATGGGTCCGGAAATACAAGGTACCGGTACACGCAATTGCATCGCACCAGACCGGAGCCGAGTTACTAAGCAAACTTGGCTTTGAGCATTTTGATGAGGACATTTACTTATGGCAACCGCACTCTTTGTAGCAGGCATGGCATTAGCCGGAGGCGGCACCTTACTTAAAGGTAAAGCCGCTAAAGATGCTGCTGATGATACTGCCGAATCTTTACGCAGAAAGGCCGGAACCACAAAGGCTATCGCTACCCGAAAAGTCGCTTCTGAAATAGAGAAGCGTGATGTTCTTATTGGTACAGCTCGCGCCCAGGCAGGCAAGTCTGGATCAAACCTAAATGACAAATCCATTGTTGAGAATGAAGCCGACATTATGGCCGAGGGAACTTATCGGGCATTGATGCAGATGTGGGAAGGCAACAACGAAGCTGAAGGCATGGAAGAACAGGCCGAGATTGTTAAGAATGAAGGTAAGGCGGCATGGAAGTCCTCTATCTTGCAAGCAACCGGCACGGTTATGAAGGGTGCTGCAAGCATGGGAATGGGTGGTGCCGCTGGTTTGGGTCCAAGTGCAGCGGCTCAAGCTGGTAATAGCAATCTTGCTGTCTATCAGGGTGCCACCAATCAAGGTATGGGGGTGTTAGCCTAATGCCTAAGATTATTGATGAAACAGTTTACGGGCAAACGCCAGCACCGGTAGACCGGCGCACGGTTGTTAAAGGTGACAGATCCGGAGTAATTCTTGGAGAAGGAGTTCAGTCACTAGGTCAGGACATGATGGCCGTTGGCGGTGAAATGATAGATCGCCGCGATAAGTCGATATTTGCCGATGGCCGGTCGAAGTTCCTTCTGGCCGATGCGCAAGCTCGCCGGAAAGCAATGGAAGATTCTAATGACTACGAGAATTGGGAGGGCAACTACCGTGAGAACATGAACAAAGTTCTCAGTGAAATGAGCGGTGCCTTCCGGAACAACGAACATAAGAATCAGTTTCTAACCGAGGGCAAGCTGACTATTGAGCGCGGTGGTAATGCGATCTTTGGCGAATCCTTCAAACGTGAGATCGATGATAACCGTGCAACCGTTGTGAACAACAACGAGGCACTGCTCCGTGAATTGGAAAATACTGCGTTGAGCGATCACGATACCCGCATGGCTTTGATCGCCCGTATGAACGACAACATTAATCAGGCCCAGCTAAACGGGTACTACACGGCACCTGAAGCGGAAAAACTCCGCATGTCCACATCCAGTCGTGCTGCCGAAAGTTACATCGGCATGATGGACTACGATCAGCAAATTAAGATTCTTGGCAATACAGCGGCCAGTTCGGTTGATGGGGTGGCCGGATCGGACACTGTTCTGGCTCACAGTCAAAACATTATCGACTCAGGGAAGGCTCAAACCAATCCGGATGGTTCTATAACAACTTTCAAAGGATCGGTTGTTACTGAGGATTGGCTTAACGATGGCAAGCCAACTCTGATTCCTACCTTTTGGGATGGTAAGCAGTACGACATTTCAACCGATGAAGGCATGAAGGCAGTTAAGGAAAAGGTCGAGGCCAGCGGAAAAACTTGGCCTTCTGCCGACACCATTGATGAAGCGTTAGCAATGGAGAAAACGATCCATGACGAAATGGAGAAGCAAGGCCGAGGAGGCGTTGCCGATCTGTTGATGCCGAGTACGCGAAAGCAGATGCTTCGCACCGCTCAGAATGCCTCTGCTGAAGAACGGGTCATGGAAGTCATTAATGACAATGCCAGCGAGATCGTTGATACATCGGCAAGTTTGTCTGAAGCGCGAAAGCAGGCCCGATCACTTGAAGGTATTGATAGTGATATTGATGCCCGTGCCAGAGCAAGGCTGGCCACCGAAGTTGAACAGCGTTGGAAGGAAAAAGAACAAGCCGAAAAGGATGCCCAGGACGAACTGTTTGAAGGGTATCGTGAAATGAAAGAAAAAGGTGAATGGTCGTGGAACGAAGCAAGTGGCCTTGAGCAAAAGGCTATTATGGACAACTTGCCACCGGACTATATTGCCGCTCTTAAGGAACCGGCCTCCACTGAGCATAATGAAGATCTGTATCTTGAATTCTTGGGCATGGATCCGGAAGAACAGCGAGCAGTGAAACTAAGCGAATATGAACGTCAGCTTGATACAGCTCACTATCATAAGGTTCGTGACATAGTTGGTGAAATGCGCGGTTGGCCGGTAGGCAACAAGTCCAGCGGCAAGCGCGGACCGCAAGGAACGAAGGTCAATACTGTGAACAGTGCCGTTACTGATCGCTTAGGCGGAACGGATCTGCGGAGAACCGACTTCGGTAAGAGGTATATGGACCGTGTTCAGATTGAGATCGACAAACTGGAAGAAACAATTGGTGCTGGCCAGTCCGGTTATACCGATTGGACGAAGATCATGGATGTTCTTGATGCCGAATTCATCGTGACATATCAGGCCATTGATGAAGGAATCGTTGGGGTATTCCCGTTCGCAAGCGGAATGCGAAGTCAGGAAATGGATACGTTGAAGTGGGAACAATGGTCTAAAGACAAAGAAAACCAAGAGGATTTCCGCGGCATTAATTTACCGGTTTCTGAGATTCCCGATTGGGCCTTGATCGAAATATACGATGGTTTTGAGGCGGCTGGTAATGCCAACCCAAATGACACGGAAGTTTCTTACAAATTCTTAAAAGACTATGTTGGATTGAAAAAACTTCGTTACCCGCAGGGTGAAGCGAAGTCACAGGGATCAAAATAGTGGATGATTTTTACAAAGAAGATGCGCCTGACTTTTCTGATGAAGATGAACACACCTATGATGCCGCGGATCGGGTAAGACAACTTCGCTCGCAGCAAGATGCTGTTCGCGGTGCATCGATCCGTAGTGCCACAAAGCAGAATCCAGACGAAGCAAGAAAGGCCCGTGATCTTTCTGAGCAAACTAAAATCCCTGAACGGATGGTTAAGGGCAATGCTGATGTTGTTGAGGAAGGCATTCGCCAGCAAGAAATTAATGAGGCTATTCAAGATACAACAGTTGTAAAACGGCACATGTCCGATCCGGACACCGCAGCTCGCATCCACGATGACGCAGAGAATCTGGCTGAAATGGAACGCCGGTTCGGTTACATGACCGAAGAATTTCCGAGTCTACCTGAGTTTGAAGAAGCGTCTTGGACCGATACCTTATTTGAAGATCGCTTTGAAAAGATGAAGATCGGCATGGCTCAGACTGCCGTTCAAGCAAGACACTGGATCAACGATCAGGCTATTCGTGACTACAATATCCAGCTTCGTCAGGATCCGGAGTTTGCGAAGCGGATGGAAGAAAAGGGATATACAGAAAAGCATCTGTCATTTCTTGAGTCCGAATCAAAACGATTGTCCGCAGCATCCCGTGAACTGGATGACATTTATAAAACTCTTGGCCCCTGGCAGGAGTCAATGACTTGGATGCAGCAGCAGGTCGATAGCGGCATAACGTCATTTACAACTCAGTTGCCGACGATTGGTCTTTCAATCGTTACCGGTTCGGCCGCACCGACTTTAACCATTATGGGTTTGAGAACATTCTTTGACTCTTACGGCAACGGTCGCGCAAATGGCCTTGACCATGATTCAGCGTCAATCTTTGGTGCTATCGATGCCGGTATAGAGGTCGGTACCGAAATGGCACCGGAAAGAGTTTTCGCCAGTGCGAAAGGCTACAAGACCGGCCTTAAAGGTTGGGCCAAAGACTTTATCAAGCAGGAAATGATCGGTGAGCAGTTTGCTACGTTAGGCCAGAGTGCCAATGCTTACCTCCACGGCCTTGATGAAGAACTGAATCGTGCAAGAGAGGACGGTGATATAGGTCGCTTCTTCCGGATTCAGATGGAACGTCAGGCCGGAACGGTTATTGCTACAGCGGTCGGTGGTGGCCTTCAGTCAGGTATTGGTGGTGGAATTGGTTATGTGCAAGAGCGCATGTACCAGAAAGAATTCCAAAGCATGACGCAAAAGCAGCAGATCGAACATTTGGTCGGCGCGGCCCGTAACAGCAAATTGCGGGAACAGGCACCACGACAGTATTACTCAATGGTCCGAGACATGGAGGACGAACATAACGTCCTGCTTGATGTTTACTTTGATACCGAATATCTGGAGCAGTGGCTCACAGAGCGCGGTGTAGATGTAACCAACTTGGATCAGGAAAACCCAGCTTACGCACAACTGGTGAGAACGCTTTCTGAAGCCAAAGATACCGGTAACAAGGTAATGATCTCTGCGGCCCACGTTGCCGCATACATGGTGGATCAGGATAAGTTTGATGATCTGGTTCCTCACATGACAACAACTGCCGGTGCTATTTCTCAGGCCGAGATCGTTAAGGAAAAAGAATCCCGTGTAAAACAGGAACGGGAAGCAATGAAGATCATTGGCGAGGACAGTGATCTACGAGTCAAAATCGATGAGCATGTTGAAGGCATAAAGAAAGAGCTTGAGGAAGCTGGAAACTACACGGCCGAACAGATCGAGCTGTATGGTGATCTTCTGGCCACCAACATGTACACCAAGTTCGCAAAACTGAAAGGCCATATCCCTGAAGAAGAAATAATGGGTATGTTCAATATCGGCGTTGAAAAGGCCAGCACAGAGGAACGTGTTGAGCGAGTTCTTAATCAGGACGATCTTACGACAACGATCCTGAAGAAAAATTTGGAGGAGAGTCAAAACATCCAGTCGCTTCGCGGCGATCTGGATAAAGAACGCACGGCCCTGATCGAAGAACTGGATACGCTTCGCAACCCGAATGACAATGACAGTTATAACTTCGATGAAGATGAGGCCGAGTTTGATCGGTTTTATAACGAGCAGGTTGCTATGGGCGATCTGGTTGATTCCGACAAAGCAAACCGGTTGCTTGAGAACCAAGAACTGGCACCGGACCGCAAATGGAAAGGCAGTGATGCTGAGACCTTCCGTGAACAAGGTAAGGCCTATCAACAGCGTGTTGCTGATCTTAACGATCAGATCGCCGCTCTTGATACCCAGCAGGAACAGATTGATGCCCGTACTGAAATGATTCTTCGCCGTGTCGAGCAGATGCAGCGTGAAAATCCTAACCGGCCTACCGATGGCCGTGAGTTGCATCAGGATGAACTGGACCAGCTTAACGAAGAACAGAGTGAGATTGAGCGTGAGGAACGGGTAAGATCTGCCGCCGAGAATGAGCCGAGCTTGATCGCCCAGGCATTCGATCAGTCTGGCGAGGTAACAACGGAGTTTGTTAAGCCAAGCACTGACGATGGCCGTACTGCAATGATGTTGGGCAATGAGCTTTATGACAACATGGCGGGCCTGCCAGCAATTACAGTGAAGGAGATCTTTCAGAACGCTTTTGATGGAGTTAAAGCGGCCCTTCTTGATAAAGACGGTAATACCATTATTGGTCAGGGTGAGATTGAAGTAACAGTCGATGCCGTGTCCAGAACGATAACTATTACTGATAACGGTATTGGCATGTCCAAGCAAACCGTTAAAAAGGCATTTCTGGTAATGGGCGGCACAGAGAAAAACAGCGGCCGTGATTCTGGTGGTCTTGGCATAGCTAAGATGGCCTTCCTGTTCGGCAATGAAAACATTTATGTAAGCACAACAAAAGACGGTAGAACAACTCAGTTCAATACTACCGGTGCTGTTCTTCAAAAAGGAATAAGGAAGGACAGTGTTGAAGGTGTTGTCATTTCTGATTACGAGTCAGGCAAACCAAGCGGCACATCGATCACCGTAAAATTGCCTAAAACTTTCTATCATCCAACAAAAGGTCGTGATGTTCCCATTAATTTCAATCTTCGGGAAATGAAGGAAGTTGTTGAGGACAGTCCTTTATTTGAAAACATAAAAACAACATTTACTGTAAGGAATAATCCAAGAGCATCGGACAAACGAAAGGGTTTGGATCGGAGAGAGTCCAGCGAAGTAGTCATGTCCGGATCGGAATTACCGGCTGAAAGTTACACGTTGTTATTTGAGTACGAAGCGGCGTGGGGAAAGATTCAGGTAATTACTGATAAGGATGCAATGGAGTCCAAACCAAGAGGACATAATGCTTACGTTCTTTCCAACGGACTGTTCCAATTTAAAACCAGTGTTACCGATGGAAGTGGGAAATGGACGGATAACAACATTCCGCATGAGTTCTTTTTCAACATTATTCCTAACCCCGATATGAGTGCCGAGCATCCAGGCTATCCGTTCCGCATGGATCGGCAGGGTCTTAAGGAACTGCATGAGCAAGAACTTTACAAGATCAAGAGCCGCATCACCAGTGCTTGGGTTTCAACACTTGTTCAAGACACCGTAAACAACTACGGGTCATTCCGTCAGTTTGAAGGCGGCGTTCTTGGTCAGGCCATACGAGAAGTTATCACTGACACTCAAAAGGCAAGTCTGGATCCGGTTGATTTCAATGGCCGTGTGAATGATAAATCTTCATACAGCAATGGCGTATGGACTAATGACAACAGAGATACGCTGGTACTCAATAGTGAAAACCTGAATGACGGTGTTGACAGAGATCTTGGTGCATTCCAAGTCGATTACGAAGTGGATGCCAGCAAGCCGATTCTGCATAACGGTGTGAACGCATCGTTTGTAGATGATTCCGGCAATCAACGGGAAGTTGATCTGGTTCATCACATTAACGATCAGTTTGGTCCGAAGGGCATTAACTACATGTCCGAAATGTCGGCCAGTGTTCTTGAGTTAAGAAACGCTATTGCAGAGGTGTTCCCGCGGTATAGCGATCTGACCGGTGTGCCGGTCGGTGTTTCTGCCCTTTCAAACGGGCCGGACAGTATTTTATGGGGTGTGAATGTCAAAGTGCCATTCAACTCCATACTGATTAATCCGTGGGCTACGCCACTGGACCCGTGGTTGAGTGATGTAATTCAAACGGAAGAAATGTCAAAGAGTGAGCGTATCAGTGCGATTGCCAGCTCAATGATTTCAACAATGATCCATGAGTTTGTTCATCACACAGTAAGCGCGCATGAAATAGATTTCATTTTGGAGCAACAGCGTCTTACCGATGCGCTTCATGCTAAGTGGGATATGGCAGGTTTCCGTCTGAAGATGGAAAAATTGATCCGTGAAAATTATGAGGTATTTGAATATGGCAATCGACTCTATGAGACAAAAAGCATTAAGCCTTCTTCAGAGTTCGTTGAAGGACAGGAAAGCTCCAAAAAGATCGGAGATCGATTCACAACTGGTGACTTATTTGACACTGGCCAAGAAGGATCGGATGCCGCAGGAGTGGATAGCGGCACTAGAACAACTGAGACTAGAACTGAGAGCGAGTCAAGACCTGACCCAATTCCTGAATCCTACGAAGGCCTGACTCGGATCAATCCTGAAGAAACCTTAGAGTTTCTTGAGGCCCGTGTTGGCCAAGAGATTGATGGCACCGGCATGATGCAATGGGGCATGTTGCAGGACATGGGTATTGGTCGGGTGATGGCCCAACGTAAAGACGGAAAGATTCGTTACCTTTTCCTGTCGGCCGATCACAAAACTCAGAAGCATTTTGAGTCTTACAACAACCTGTTCAAGTTTGCAGAGGAAACGGCAGACAAGCTGGCTAATAAGCCGGATGCGGCTGGTGCAATTGAGCTGGATATTTTCGAGGAAACTACCCATGAAAAACCAACCAACGATAACGAGCAAAGCGGGCCTGGGGGGAGTGAGCAGTTCACAGAATACGAAACTCCGACTGGCTCACCGGCTCAGTCTCCAGAAGAACGGCAAGCCAGCGATGTACGGGTCAGTGAAGAAACGGGATCGCAAACCCAAAGTTGGCTTGAGCCGGAACAAACCTTCAACACGGATCAGTTAGTACAAGGTGATTATCGTTACAGCGAGTTAAACGATGAATTCATGGGCCTGATCGATGAGGCTTATGAACTGTCTATACAGGAAGGTGAAATACCTGCTCCGGTGGCTGGTGATCGCCAGACTCATAAACGCCGCGAAGCATTCATGGCAGGTTTCCGTGAAGGCTTTAATGCGAAAGACGGTGAGAAGCGTTCATTTAAGAACCCAGCGAAGGTCGCTGGTTACAAAGCCGGTTTCGATGCCCGTGATGACAGTGCCGAGGAAGGCTCATGGTTATTCGGTGACGGACTTCGTGCAACGATGCTTGAGCGTCAGGCCGAGGCCGCAATACAAATTGGCAAGTGGAAGGAAGAAGCTCTTAAGATCGGTCAAGAACAGGACAACAGCGACAAGATCATAATCTCTTTGTTCGACTTCTCTGGCCAGTGGAGTCAACCGTGGATTGATGCTGGTTACTCTGTTTATCAGTTCGACATTAAATCGAATGAAAACTTGCTGGCTACGGAGTTCCTTGAACGCTTTGATGAGTATGTAAGAGATTCCGGTGCGCAGATACACGGCATCATTGCTGCGCCACCATGCACTTCATTCGCGGCCAGTGGTGCGCGTTGGTGGGCAGAAGAACACGATGTTGATAGTCGTGAAATGGTTGAAAAGAAATACGGCGGTTGGGCCGCTGAGTATTATTCAAATCCATTGCATGTTGCGACTTCAATGGCCGGTGTTGCTCAATACTTTGTCGATGCCTACAGTCCTACTTTCTTTGCGATTGAAAATCCGATTGGCCGGATGCAATCTGAAATGGGGTGGCCTTCGCCGCAACTGACATTCAATCCGTATGCTTACGGCGATCCGTACACTAAAAAAACTCAGATCTTCGGTAACTTCAATGGAGATCTGCCGCTCAATCCAGTGTTCCCGCTTCAGGGTAGTCAGATACACAAGTTGACTGGTTTTAATGCTGCCGATAAAGCAGCACGATCTGTCACTCCGCAGGGTTTTGCCTATGCGTTCTTTATGGCAAACCATGAAGCAGGCCCTACCCGTGAAAACCCAATGACTCAGGATCAACTGGATCAGCAAACCTTAATGTCGTTCTCTGAGTTCATGTCGTACACCAATATGGTTACGAAACTTCAGAAAGTATATGACTTCCCTGGCGGATGGTCGATAGATGAAGAAGTGCTTCGCAACTACGGTGAATATGATAACTACATTAAGCATTGGGAACACCCATTGCTGGACGAGATCAGAGAGCTTCGTAAAAACGGTAATTTTGATGATATTGCAGAGTTGCAGGATCGTGTTGATTACGACACCACATTAAAAGAAAAACTTGCGAGAGCGAGAGCAATAGTCAGCTTGGTTAAAGACCTTAACGGTGCTGCCAGTGATGCCTACACACTTATGTTTGAAAACATGAGTGACAAAGTTGCAATGCTGGAGCGTTATGGCTTCATAAAAGACGAACCGGAAACGTCCGGCCCGTTCTTTAATAATGACGGTCTTACTGACGAGAACATTAACCGTGCTGTCACAATGCTGATGGATAACCATAATGATGATGAAATCATTTTAAGATCCGGCCTTGATGGCGATCAGCTCTATTTCTTGAAGGATGCGATAGAACTGGAGCAGGACGAATCACGGGTAGCAAAACTTGAAGAAGAAATTCCGGATCCGGAGCAGGTCCTTTCAGATCGTCAGGAACTTGTGTCGCAGGCCCGTGAGTTTTTAACAAACATGGAGGCCAACACTTTAGAGATATTGGGTGAACTTCAGAACGGCCATAAAAAAACAATTACATGGGATCTGACCAACGGATCCAAGTTGGTTCTGAATCTACCGTGGGCCATACAATCTTCTAATCTTGATACCAGCTATGTAAGTAAGCTGTATCTTGGTTGGGATTCTATTAACGCCTTTGTTGACCACGATCAGTATTTAGAAATACCGCTCGACACCGAGAACGATTACAAACTGTCTAAGTTTGTTTATCGCAACCGGCCTGCTTGGAAAATAGAAAACACCAGAACAAACGAAACAGTGAGCTATCTGGTCCAGATGAAATCTAAGCATAAAGATGGAGCTTTCCAGCTTTATTCGGTTGCTGAAGATGGCGAGGTTGGTAAGCAAATTGAGGGAAGGCACAAGCATTTTCATAAAGCTGTGATGGCCCCAATGAAGTTTGACACTTCAAACAAAAAGCTAATGAAGTTTGTCAAAACTATTTTGGATACACCGCGAGGTTTTAGTCCGAGTTCTTACAACAGCAATGTTGATGCGTTCCATAAACTATTGATGAAAAACGCTGGCATGTCTATGGCAGCTCTTATCACTCGCCGTGAAGCCGCACATATTGTCGGTAAAGAGACTGTTATAAATGCAATAGAAATGTCGTCTAAAGATTTTAACCAATATCTTATTGATTCTGGTGCTGGCAAGAGAGCAGATAACGGCCTTTATTATTTGAATGGTATAGATCAAGGTGCTTGGGATTTTAGGAAAAACATGGCGGAAGGAAACCTTGAATGGGTTTCTATGACCGCCGATGAGAAAAGCATTAGCCGGATCCTTGATGATGGCCCGCTTCTGGATCTAACGACCGAAGAAGCGAAGTTGGAAAAATCAATACAGGGCCGTGCCGCTAAACTGGCAAATGCAGATCAGAATAAAGACAGCAAGATCGATGAGAAGTCCGGCCAGCGCGAATTGCTTCAGAGTAAAAAAGCTCACAAAGCGGCTCGCGTTACTGCGGGCCTTTACGAATATCGTGAGTGGACCATTGAACAGATGGAAACCGGTCACTGGAACCTTCGCCCGACTGCACAAGAAGAATGGACCGATGCTGCTGAGACTTTAGGTGAAGCCAAAGGCCTGATTGATATGTACACCGAGCAGGCGGAGAACTCTGAGCCTGGCCAACGTGAATTGTTCAGCATGAGTCAGGACGATCTGTTTGGTCCGCAGTATGAAGCAGAGGAGGACAAAAGTTCTCGTCACCAGAAGTATCGTCATGGAGAAAGTTTTGTTCAACGTGCTTATAGCGCGGGAATGAGTGCTAACGGTGATTTGATGAAAGGGATTGAGGCGCAAGCACCAATCGGGATCTCTTTGGATTCTTTGTCAGCGGCCAATCTAAAAACTCTCGTTCAGTATGCCGCTTCTGGTGGGTATGTGTTTGTTGATACTGGTGCCTTCGCGGTTCGTCAACGCAATGCAAAAGTCGTTGAGGCCGCATCTAAAGCGGAACAGCAGCAGGCCGGTCTGTTTGGTGATGAGACTAAACAGGAAGCACTTAATGACGATCAGGTAATGAAGCAGTTACAAACGCTTCACGACATGATTCAAAACAACGGCATCCAGCCTGAAAACGTAATGATGGTTATGCCGGATGCAGTTGGTGATGTTGAAGAAACATTCCGGTTGCTTGAGAAACATGCCGAGCAGTTGCAATTGATGATGGCCGAGGGTGCCAAGTTCATCATGCCGATCCAGACTGGTTCTGGTTATTCGGCTGACCAAGTGTATTTGAAGGTCATCGATATTTTGCAGCAGGGCGATCCGAACAAGTTTGTCTCATTTATCACGGGAATCCCGTCAAATGCAGATGCGATGAGTTCAGAAGATGTTGGCAAACTGCTCAAGACAATCCGTGGTGAGCGCATTCACATTTTGGGAGCTGTATCCGAAGAAACCGCAGGGCCGCGTTTGAAGCAAATCGCTGATTCTGGTGAGGCCTTTGACATCACTATGGATGCCAACGTAATCCGTGCTGCTATCTCTGGCAAGGGCCAACGTGATGAGCAGATAGAAAAGGCCTTAGCGGGGATCATTGAAAAATCGGCAGATCCGTTCACACCTCCGTTCTATGGTCCTAAGCATGACGATTTCATTAACGATGAAGGTGTCCGATCCGGACAGCAGGGCAATAGTCGGATCGAGCTTCCGTTCAAAGAGGTGACTCGTAGGGTTGAGGAAGTTCAGCGGGCCGTTGAAATGCTGGAAATGGGTGAGATCACCAAAGACCAGTATGACGAGATTGTGGCCGAGCATAAGCCCTTTACACCGTATGACGCTGTTCCTAAGCCTTCCAGTCGCTCTGACATGGAATCGGCACTCAAGTCCTCACAGATCCCGTATATCGGCCTCACAGACGAACTGGAGGCCGGTCAGCCGGTTGCTCTGCGTCTGGACATTCCAGCATACAAAGATCATGGACAGTGGGTTGTAACCATTCACGGGCCTTCTAAGGGCCAGTCTGCCGGTAAACGTCTGGCATACAACAGCTACGGGGCCGTTAGTAACCCCGTATTTGCCGCTCCTGAGAATCCCGCTATCAAGACTGCCAAAGGTGGTCCGAAGGCACCATACGCCCGAATTGAGGGTCAGTGGGTGCCTATGACCGAGGATGAGGCCATTGCACAGGCCGAGGCCGCGTTAAAAGATCCTGCCTGGGCGCAAGTCGGATACGATCCGGAGCGTCACAGTTTCTTTTGGGATCGTGAAACCGGTGAACCGATTGTTGGCGGATCTGAGGTAATTCAGGTGTCCGGTCTGGTTCTGGTTAAAGATCCTCAGTATGCGGACAGAGCTGACTTCCTTTATTCGGCACCGCTTGAAGAAGGCGAAACTCCGAGGGGCCGGTTGCGGTTCCCTGACGGTAATTACCTGATCGGGCTTTTCAATGCCGCGGATGCTTCTACCCCGATTCACGAATTGGGCCATATCTTTTTGGAGAACGAGATCCGGATCTTTAATGATCCACGGGTACCGGCCGAACTGAAAAGCGATGAAGAAAAGATACTGAAGTGGTTTGGTATCGAATCATGGGATCAACTTGAAGATCATCACCATGAGAAGTGGGCGGATTCGTTTGAAGATTACTTCGTTACCAGTGAAGCACCAACACCGGAACTGAAAAGAATGTTCCGGCGTTTCTCAAGCTGGCTAACCTTTGTGTATCGCCGGTACAAGAGTCGTTTTCAGAAAACCGAGTTGAACGATGAAATGCGTAATGTGTTTGATCGTTTGCTGGTTACTGAAGAAGCACTTGAGGCCGCTAAAGCAGAGCAGGCCTATGGACCTATGTTCAAGACTGCCGCTGAAGCTGGCATGGCTCCGAATGTCTTTGCCAAGTACCGCGAAGAAGATCCTGATGCCGATGAGTCTGCGAAGGAAAAATTGCGGGTTAAGGTACTGAGGCGTTTGCGTCAGACAACGATGAAGGCATGGAAAGAAGAACTGGCCGATGTTCAGGAAGGTGTTCGGGCCGAACTTGAAAACCTGCCGGTCTATCGTGCGATCCTTGCAATACGCGGTGATGAAAATCTCCAGATGGATCGTCAGCTTGTTTACAAAATACTTGGCCTTCCGGATCCGAAGATTCCGAAAGAGCGCAGCGTAGATAAAGTCGATCCTGAATACGACACAATCTTGGTGGCCATTGCAAAATTGGGAGGTATGGACCGCGATGAAGCCGCAGCAATGGGTGTTGATCCCGCCATGTGGCACAAGCGGAACCCAGGCAACTATCCGGAGGAGGCTGGTAAGAAGCCAATCTTCCGTGCAGTAACCGGTCGCAAAGGTAGTGAAAAACGGGGCATGACTGCTGATGCCATGCGTGAGCGTTTAGTTGAGCTTGGCTATCTGCAAGACTCCGGCATTGACCAGCAAACCGGTGAGGGTGTAACGGATTCAACGATCAATGATTTGATGGATGCGATCTTTGCCGAGATTTCCGGTGAAGCTCAATACTCAGTTCACGCCGATCTGTCACTGGCCTTTGCCAACATGCCAGATGAGTACGTTGCTGAAATGGAGCAGCAACAGCGTGATGCTAAATCGAAAGCGGCCAGACTGAGGCGTTTCATGCCTCCACTGGCTATCCGCGGTCTTTCTAAGATCAATACCGCAAACAAGATCTATGCTCATCCTGACGCTGTTGCAAACCTGTTTGGTTACGGGTCTGCGGATCACATGCTTCAAGAGATTTTGGCCGCCAAACCTATCGATAAAGCGGTGATTGATCGGGCCAATGAAATAATGATGGAGCGGCACGGCGATCTGTTGAATGACGGAACTCTGGAGCAGGAAGCAATGGAGGCCGTTCACAACATTGAACGTGGTGAGCAGATACTTGCAGAGCTGGATGCTCTTTACGACAAGTTGTATCCCGATCAGGCAGAAAAGAAACGGATCAGACAAGAGATTCGTGAAGCTGCAAGAACAATGATTGCTCAAGCTCAGATCGGCCGGTTGCGTCCGGAACGCTTCAGAACTGCGGAACTTAAGGCGGCTCAAGAAGCGGCCGTTGCTATGGCTGAAGGGGATCTTGCTAAGGCCCATGAAGCCAAATCGAAGCAGTACCTTAATTTCCACCTTTACCGTGAAGCAGTTAAGGCCAAGAAAAAAGCTGACAGCATTACTAAGCGTTTGGCCAAGATTGAGAAAACGAAATACAAACCCTCTACGCATAACATGGAGTATGTGAAACGGGCCAAAGCTCTTTTGGCGGCATTCGACTTCCGGCGCAGCAGTAAGGAGGCCCGTGCAGCGGCTCAAGAACTGGTTAAGGAATTTAACGCTTGGGTCGAAAAGGAAAACGGATCTCAAGAAAAGGCTTCTGCCGGTGCAATACTTAAGTTTCATCTTGACGGTGCGGTAAGGCATTACCGTGAAATGACGTTGGACGAATTGGAAGGCCTTAACACGGTTGTTGGAAACCTGATGGCAACCGGTAAGTCAGAGCGTGATGAAGAACGGGCGAAGTTCAATGCTGAGAAGAAAGAAGATGCTGCGTGGATCAATAAAGCGGCACCAAGAAAGGTTCTTCCGCCAGAAGGCATGATTGAAAAAGGCTTTGTCAGATCCTTCCGAGTTGCTTCGGCGTATGTTCGTAAGTACGAAAGCATTGTTCGTCAGGCTGACATGATGAAAGACATGGGCCGGATGTGGAAGCAACTGGTTAGGCCGCTTCTTCATGCCGCTCGTACCCAGGCAGAAATGCAGGAAAAGGTTCATAAGGATCTTCAGAAGATATTTGAAGGTCACGGAGAACTGTTCAGCTTTATCGGCAGGAACGCATTAAAAAGGCATGTAAAACTGGACAGCGGTGAGGACTTTAGCCTTTCACCTTCGGCCGTTGTTGCTATTGCACTCAATTCCGGTAACTCATACAACCGTGCTGCATTGGTTAATATGCCAAGTCCTATAATGACAGACAACGACATAGATAAAATTCTGGCATTAGTAACAGAGTCAGAATGGGATCTGGTTGAACAGGTTTGGGATTACCTTGATTCTTGGTGGCCTCAGATCCGTGATCTTGAAGAACGCACTTACGGTGTTGCTCCGCCTGCTGTTCGAGGAGAACCGTTCACGCTACCTAATGGCCGCGTGATTAAAGGTGGTTACTATCCGCTGATTAGAGATAAAGATATTTCAATCCGCAATGCTGTAGAAAACACTGGCGAACTTATGGCCGGTGAAGATATTGCTCAGATCGGTCGGGATATGCTTAACGGTAAAGGCCACTACGCAGCAACTAAAAGAGACATGGCCATTGAGCGTACTAGTTGGGGTAATCAGCAAGTTCTCTTGAGCGTTGATGGTTTGTTTAATCACATGGACATGGTGATCCATGATCTATCTCATCGTGAAGCGGTCCGTGAAGTATGGAAAACGCTGGTTCATCCGGAGGTATCGGCAGCTCTTAAATCCCGTGTTGGTGATGAAAACTATCAGAACATGTTGGACACAGTGATGCGTGTTGCCGCCGGTCATATTATGCCGAGTGAGTTGTCGCTTATTTCCCGCGCACTACGCCAGTCAAGACTGACGATCACGATTGGTTCTTTGGCCAACTCCATAAGAACTTTCTTCATGCAGGTTCTTGGTGGGCTTACGGCCCAAGTAGAAATGGGTACCGGAACGCTGCTTCGGGGGGCCGCTGACTTTTACAGCGATCCTATCGGCAATTACCAGATGATTATGGAGAAGTCATCGTTCATGCGAGATCGTATGGAAACTATGAACCGTGATACCGGTGCGGTGCTTCGTGAACTGAAGGGTATCCAAGTTAATGAAAAAGTTCTTGCGGCTTCTTTCCGGCCTCTGGTTGCTGGTGACATGCTCATTTCCACCAGCGTTTGGATGGCCGCTTACAACGATGCTCTTGCTCGCGTTGAATCAAACGCAGAAGAAGATTCAGGGTTTGAGAACGATCAGGATGCAATTGATTGGGCTGACCGAATGGTTGCGAGAACACAGCAGTCCGGTCTGTTGATGGATCTGTCACCGATTGAAGCTCAGAGTGAGGCCGTGAAGGTTTTCACCGTCATGTACTCAGCGATGAATGCTATTTATCAGATGCTTGTTGAACAAGGCTACAAAGCCAAGTTTGGTAAGCAGGCAACGTGGAAGTCTGTGACGAATATTATGTACGTCATCATTATGTCGGCTCTCTACGAAACCTATCTGTTTGATGATGAGAATGAGGACGCTGATTTTGAGGATACGTTATGGCGATACACCAAGAACATCGCCACATGGCCATTAGGTCTTATTCCTCTGGCCAGACAGATCGGCACCATGATTAAGTTTGGTGGTGATGCCCCGCAAGCTCCGTATGAGCGAGTTATGGAGATCCCTGGCAAGGCTTATACTCAGATAAAGCAGGGCGAACTGGATCAGGCCGCTATCAAAGCACTTGGTTGGTTGGGTGCTATGTTCAAATTGCCTACCGGCGCACCGGCCACAAGGCAAGGTGCTTACTTGGTAGAATACGCGAAGGGCGATGAAGGTACGGAACCAGAATGGAGTACATGGGAGTTCTTGGCCACCGGTCCTCAAGATGACACCGAAGCGAAAAAGATAAAAGTTAAATCCAACAAGGCCCGCAAGGAAGCGCGGGAAGAAATTGAAAGGAGATCACGATAATGAGTTCTACTGACCGCTATCTCGGTGCGCTGACCAGTTTGGCCATTAAAGCACCGTGCAAAGTAGCCACTACCGGTAACATTACTCTCTACGGAGAGCAGACAATCGAAAGCAAAGCGATTGCTGATGGTGATCGCGTATTGGTAATGGCCCAAACCGATGCTAAAGAAAACGGGATCTATGTTTGCACACCGGCAGACTGGTTGCGGGCCTCAGATTTCGATGGCAATGATGATTTTGTCAAAGGAACATTCTGCGTTGTTAATGATGCAATCACGCCGATCTATCAGGTTTCTTCTGAGAACGTCATTATCGGGACAACCGATATTGCTTTCGCTTCAGTCGATCTGCCTACTACCCCGCAGTTGGCAACATTAAACATTACCGCGGACAAGGCTAAAGCAGATTACATAGCGATCATAGATTCTTCTGGAGAACAAAACCGGATCTTGGCCAGCAACATTCCTTTGTCAGCGTTTGAAGATGATATAGGCATTCAATCTGCAACGACTTCTTCGGAGGGATTGGTTCAACTTGCTACTGATGATGAAGTCCGAGGACTTTCTGCTGCTAGTAGAGCTGTTACGCCTTCAGGTTTGGGCGGAATGTTTTATGCGCTTACTTTAGTGTGTGGCGCATCACCAACCATTTTAATCAAAACGCCGAATGTTTCTGGCTGGACAGTAACAAGGGAAGGTGCTGGCATATATAGAATAGATCACAATCTTGCCTTGACCAGTACAAATGACATGATGGTTTTGGTTTCAGTTAGAACAACTGACGTTTCCGATTCATACAGGGCGGCATCAACTGACGTTTATACGCAAAACTCATTCAAGGTTTACAACTGGGATTCTTCAAGCAAAGACGATGACCACCTTATTACGATTTTCTGCATAAGGACCGCTTAAAAATGAGCGAAGATTTGGAGATAAACGGGAAGGCGCACGGGGAGCATATTGAAGAACTGTACGCGACTACTAACGAACTTCGCCAGCAAGTAACGCAGGTAGTTACCGAGTTCAGGGCTTTTGCTGGCACAACAGAACGTGCCATTGACCGCATGACTTCGGCCATATCCGAGGTTCAGAAAGGTCAGGCGAAACTTCGTGATGAATTCTCTGTATCACGGGGAATTACCAACGCTACGCTGATTGGATGGATAGGGGTGTTCCTCTCATTCATCGTAATTATGATTGGCGGCTTTGCGGCTTACACTCAGCTTGTAGTAAAGCCTGTTGCGGAAATGACAATTGCCGAGCGTATCGACAGGAAAGAAGATACCGAAGCGGTTATTGCCATTATTAACGAAACCGAAAAAGATCTTGAGGCCTTTGTTGATGATGAGGCCGGAACCCGCAAGGCTGTTGATAACAAGTTGTGGGCTATGCTCATTAACCAGCAAAATCAGATAGACGTAATTAAGGAAAATGATCGTAACGATCTGGTGCGTGAAAACAGTAGGCTTCATAAAGATGTTCGGGATCTTATTTTCAATGCACAGGATCATGCAGGAGGGGCAAAACCATGATCGATCCTAATCACTTACGAAAACATGTTATCCGGCCCGCGCTGGAATGTCTGTCACCGCAGATCCAGTATTCGCCGGTTGCCGAAAACCTGTTGATGGGTACGGCCAGTCAGGAGAGCAACCTGATCTATCTGAAACAGTTGGGTGGTGGTCCGGCCGTTGGCCTGTTCCAGATGGAGCCAGCGACCTATGAGGACATTTGGGAACACTACCTGAACCGGAAGGCGAATCTTGCGGCCAAGCTGTTGTCCATGTGTCCGGATCAGAAGGTTCCGGATGCGTCATACATGGCCGGTAATCTTTTCTTCGCGGCCGCTATGTGTCGGGTCCACTACTACCGTAAGCCGGATCCGTTGCCGAAGAACGATCCGTTTAGCCTGGGTCAATACTGGAAGAAGTTTTACAACACCGTTCATGGTGCCGGTACTGTTGATGAGTTCATTGAGAACTACAAGGTGGTTGAAGCATGAACAGAGTATTGTTGAGTGTGGCTGCTACTGTTGGGGCTATCTCAACGATGTATGCTGGTTTTGATATTTTGCCAAAGGCCATGAAACCGGCCAGTGTTCAAATGGTCGAGCAGGCAGTTGCTCCAATAGCCGAAAACGATAAATATCAGAACTGCAACTTTGCCATAAGAAACATTCCTTATTTGTCGGATCGCATCTGCAAAACGATGAATGAAGATAATGTTGATTTGGATCAGTTGAATACTGATACGGCCCTGAGAAAACTTGAATACCGAACTCATCGTGAAAACTGTGGCATGGAACACCGGTATCAGTCTATGAATGATAAGGAGATCTGCGATGAGCGAAACGAGTGAGCCAAAAGATCTATGGAAAAACCGTAGACGGTTTGCCTACAGCTCATTGGTCTTTATGATTGTCTACGCTGTAATTGGGCCGCTATGGATCAGTGATGCGTCATACGCTGTTGGTATGCCTGCGGTAGCTGTTTTCTGCACCGGCAACATTGTTGTTTACATTGGTGCTGCGGCTTACGAGCATACGAGAGGAGTCAGTTAATGTTCGGCCTGAATAAATATCTGCTGGTTGGTGCTGGAGCAATAGTAGGATCGATGCTAATTGCTATCTGGTTTCTAAACGGGAAAGCGGATCGGGCCGTAGCGAAAGCTGCCCAATACGAATCTGAATTGTTATTCGCAGTAGCAACTAACGAAAAGCAAAAGGGGGTGATCTCGCACTTGCAGGGCCAGAACGAAGCCATAATTAAGGGTTGGAAAGATCAACAGGATCTTACCGGCCATATTGCAATCCGCCTGGGTGAACTGATAGAACAGGGCCAACAGCGGGTAAAAGAGGATAGAGAGAATGTCGAGCAAGCGGGTAATCTCATGGATGATTCAGACTGGTGGTGCGCTTCTGAGCGTGTGCCTGATATTGTTATTGACGGGTTGCATTACGCGGACGGTGACTGAGCCAGAACTTGTCACGGTCACGGAATACCAGCGAGTTGAAGTGCCGCCAGTATTACTTGTGCCGTGTCCGGTTGCGGAGTTACCGCGCAAAGGTGTCACATGGGAAGATCTGGCCCCGTATATCGCGGCGAAGCACCAACAACAGTTAGAATGCAACAAACGGTTTGACTGCATTCGCGCTTGGCAGAACGGAAACCCTAATGATTGTGGAGTAGATAAATGAGTCACAGGCCGGAAACAAATTTAGACATTATTCATCCGTGGTGGAAGCGCACTGCTGCTGCTTCAGCAAAGGCTGATGCTGATGCGGCAGTTGCCAAAATACCTGCGGCTTCTGACTATGAAAAAGACATAGTTTTTCAGTACGTTTATAACGAGTCTGCATCTGGCCGATGGGCAGAAATGCACCATGTTGTAATTCCCCGTTTATCCGGATCCGGCCTTGTTGATATTAAGGGTAATGCTACCGCAACACCGCTTGGTGCTGGCGGCAATTACCTGCCTCAAGATGGGTGGAACATGCCAGCGGGAGCATGGCTTAACACTGGAATAAATATAGACTCTCTCGGTCTTGCAGATGGAAGAAGTTATTCGCAAGGCATTTTCTTTTCTGATGTTACTGTTGTTCCTGCATCGGCCGCATATCTATTAAGTGGATCGTTGGGTGGACTTGCTCCATTTAACATTATTCGCTGGAATGCCAATTCTGCTTGGCAAACGATATTCAATGCGTTCTGGATTGGTGCAACCGGCACTACAGATGCAAACGATCTCGCTGGCCACTTGGTACACCTCTATGGCTCTGCTGACGATGTTTATACCGAATACGGCCCTGCGGGAACAACTGCTTTAACTGCGTCAATGGGTGGAAGCGCGCCAAACAATCCCGCAGAGCATCCGACCGAGTTGTTCATAAATGCACAAGCGGCCGCGGGCGGATCAAATACCGCAAACGTGACAGTTGCAAATTATTACGTTGCTTCAGACAAGCTCACCGGACCTATGTATGACGAGTTCAAGATAAACACAGAAAGAATGATCGCAGAACTTTCTCATACGGCCCACTTGTTTAATGAAATGTTTGAAGAAGGGGATTCGCTGGCATTTGCGTTTGATATTACAAACAATGTGCCAGTCATAAATAACGGTCATCGTTTTTCTATTAGTTCCAGACAACTTCGAGAAGTTGATGATGACATTGCATCTGAATTAGCCGGTGTTGGTGCGGCACTTGATAGTTCGGTTATTATGGCCGGTGTTAATGACCTTGTTGTAAGCAACGGTTTTTATCAGACAACGCTTACCGGATCTCAAGCAATTACAACGCTTGATAGTATTATTTCAAAGATCATTGCTAGTACCCACAATATTCGTTGCTTGGTGTTACACACGGTTCCTCCGGTAGAGGGGTGGTTGCCACTTCACACTCAAGATCCTGATCCGGTTGATAGAGCAACAACTATTGGCTACATCAAGCAATATAATGATTACATCATTAGTTTGCAGAAAAATGTTCCTGCTGGATTGGAGCAAGTTGTGGTTTTGGATTGGCTGTATGACACCCTGGCTTCTGATGCAGATGGGCAGCAGGATGCAACAGAATCTCTTGGTAACAATGGGAATGCTAATCAGCCCGTAGGCATGTCCACTGGTGGAACGAAGCGTGGCAGAACATGGGATGGTGTGCATCCTGATGGTTTCGCTGTGAAGCTGGTTAATGACGGGTATCAAAAGGAATTATCAGCGGCCCGATATTATCGCGGCGGAAGGTAATAAAAAAAGGGGCCAATCGGCCCCTTTTCTTTATGGTGATGTTTTCAAAGTCCTTTCATACGATCCGGATATTTTTAAGAAGGCCGGAGCAAAGTGCCGAAGTGCGTGATACATGTACCATGCACGGATCGGACCCATTCCGTCCTCAATGCAGATCTGTCGAAAAATCTTATCGGCCGTTGACCGATCTTCCTTCTTCAATACGCCGGTTCGGATAAGCTGGTACAGCGCATCGTGAACCAGTGATGCCCGTGCAACGCTTTTCGTATTGATAACCGGACCACTGGCACCATCCCAGGCGTAACCCTTATTAATGACAAGTCTGCCATTCGCATAAAGGGTGATGTACTGAGTAGTAATCATCACGGCCGGTAGCATGTCATTAATATAGGCATAGGTTTTCTTTAACTGGTAACGATAACCACCTTTGTATTCAATCGTCATAATCTGCTTTCCTGTATTTCAGTTTGCCTCTAGTTAGTCGATCTAACTCCAAAGCCCGCAATTTCGGGACACGGGATTCCCATTGATTTACTGACTGAACACTAATGGAAAGAACCGCGGCAACATTCCGCGGACTTCCATAGTGCTTGATGACTTTATCCTTCTGCATTAGAACGGAATGTCATCGTCCAGTTCATCACTGGCCGCTGGTGCGGATGCCTGACGTTTTGCGGGGGCCGGACCAGATGATGAGCCGCTAGAACCATCAGAACGAGAATCAAGCATTTGCATTTCCCGTGCTTTAATTTCTGTTGTGTAGCGATCATTACCTTCATTGTCCTGCCATTTACGAGTTTGCAAAGAACCTTCGATGTAAACCTTCGATCCTTTCTTAAGATACTCACCCATGATCTCAGCCAAACGACCGAATGCCGATACACGGTGCCATTCAGTTTTCTCGACCGGTTCACCTGACTCTTTATCTTTCCATGATTCCGATGTGGCCACCGCTAAATTCGCTGCGGCCTGACCGGATGGCATGTACTTGACTTCCGGATCCCGACCGAGATTCCCGATCAGGATTACTTTGTTGACTCCTCTTGCCATTTTGTTCTCCAAATTAAAAGACGGATCGATTATGACTTAATCAACTTGGGTTGACAAGCTGGATTGATGGGGGCAATATCACGGTTCCACATAACAAATAGCTTGGAGAGCCAAATGGCCGAAAACAACGAAGAAGTTTTGACCGTGATGCCCGCGGTTGATTACGGCACAGTCGCAACAGACGGTGCCAATATAGAACTGGAAGCACAGGGTACCGATCTGGTACTGCCTTCCGATCCGAAAGAAATGGTTGCTGAATTGAATGCACGATTCGCTAATCTGGATCCTGCAAAATCACCGGAAGATTACAAGGCCTCAAAAAAAGCGGCCCGTGTTTATCAGAAAGGCCGGACCGCACTCGACAATCGCCGGAAAGAATTGAAGGCCGATGCACTTGAGTTCGGCCGACAGGTTGATGCCGAAGCGAAGAAAATTATGGAACCTTTGCAGGCTGGTGAAGATGCACTTAAGGCCAAGATCAAAGCAGTTGATGATGAAGCCGAGCGTGTAGAGCAGGAACGTGTCGATGGCATTCAGGCCAAGATTGATGTGTTCCGGCAGATCACTACAGCGGCACCAGACTCCAACCGTGAAGAACTTGAACAGGCCCAGGCACACTTGGACGGAATTCAGCTTGACGGTCAGTTTTATGCGGAGTTCACCGAGGATGCTGAACTGGCCGTGTTCAAGGCCCGTGAAGCGGTCGAGAAAGCGATCAAGGCTTTGGATGAGCGTGAAGCCTTTGAAGCACAGCAGGCCGAACTGAAACGCCAGCAGGACGAATTGGCTGAACAGCAGGCCGAAGCTGCCCGTAAGCAGGAAGAACTGGATAAACAGGCCCGTGAGCAGCAGGAGGCCGCTGATAAGGCTGAAAACGACCGTAAGGCCGCAGAACAGGCAGAAGCGGACCGTAAGGCCCGTGAGAAGCGTGAGGCCGAAGAAAAGGCTCAGGCCGAGCAGGAGGCCCGTGAGCGGGCTGAACGTGAAGAAGCCGAGCGTAAGGCCATTGAAGCCGCCAGAACAGCTATGGCGGCAGATAAGGACGCTCTGATTGCTTGGGGCGAGAAGATCCGGTCGCTGGATCTTCCCGAATTGGCCACCGATGAAGGCCGTGAACTGGCCGGAATGGTCCGTGACAGCATTGAGCGCATTATCGGCAAAATGCAGGAACGTCTGTAAAACCACAAACTTCCCACGGGAATCCCGTACTTCCCGTGGGTTTTTCTTGTAACAAGGAGATAACTATGGCTAAGGCCAATGACAATAAAGCCGCGGATCCGGCTAAAAAAGATCAGAAAGTGTCCGGACCGGACAGCACTGAACCCGAAGGCATGGCCGGTACCGACAAAGGCCTATTCGCTCGTATCAATGCGGTCCGTGCCGAGATCACTACTGTCGGTCACGACAAAGAGGTTGGCGAAGGCCAATACGCTTATTCAGTGGCCACATTCCATGCGATCAACAAAATGCTCCGGCCTTTGATGGCCAAGCACGGTCTGGTGGATTTCCTCCGGCCGAAGCAGATTGAAGTGGTCGATACCGGCGTGAAACGTGGCGGCACAGTTAAACGTCCGCTGTTCCAACTTCGCGGTGAGTTTGAATACGTTGTTTGCAACGCAGACAAAGCCGATGAAACACTGGTAACGGAAGTATCAGGTTGGGGCGAGGATGCAGGTGACAAAGGCCCAGGCAAGTGTCGCACCTACGCATTCAAGATGGGCCGTAAGGAAGTGTTCAGCATTTCCAGCGGTGATGAAGGCGAAGAAGATCGTGCGGACGCAAGCAATCAGGATATGCCTGCCGAAACCGATTGGATACATCCGGAAAATCTTGATGATCTGCTTCATCATGCCGATGAGTTGTTTGGTGTCGATGCCGAGCAACAGTTGGAGGCCATGTGCGAAAAGATCTTCCGCGTAAACACGGTTGCTGATATTCCAAACGGCCAGTTTGAGCGGGCCAAAAACCTGCTTACTAACAAAGCGAAACGTGCATCAGGCAAGGGCGAAGAAAAGTCTGATACCGGTATGCCTAAACTTGAGGACGAATAATGACTCCGGAAATTAAAGAAGAAAAGGACCGTCATATTCTCATTAGTAAGGAAGGCTAATGGATTGCCGGATTGTCGAAGTTGAACAGAACTCCGATGACTGGCTGGCTCTCCGCCGCGGCCGGATCACCGCTTCAAGATTGGGCGATGTGATGGCGCGGCCGGAGACTAAACGGTACATGGACTATCGGGCCGAACTGGTCCTTGAATTGATGGGCCATGAAGATGTTGAAGCCACACCGGAATGGTTTATGCACGGTAGGGAAATGGAACCGTATGCGATCAGTACCTATGAGTTTAAATACGACTGTTCGCTGGCTCACGATCTTCTCTGCATTCACAACGATTACGACTGGCTATCTTGCTCACCGGATGGCCTGTTGCTTCCGAATCTGGATCAAGGTCAGGAATTCAAGTGCAGGAAACTTTATAAGAACTACCGCAAAGAGGTCGGTCGAGTAAGAAAGTACAAAGCCCTGGGTGAGAAGAAAAAGTGCGTACCACCAATGTACGCTCCGCAGATTCAGGGTTGCATGTGGGTAACGGGTTTCAAGTTCTGGTGGTATGTGAATTACTACCAAGATCTTGATACCGGCAAATGGGCGATTGAACGTGTCGAGATTCCGAGGGATCAGGCATACATTGATCGAATGGAAGAACGGGCCAAGATCTTTATTCAGGAAGTTTACGATCTGGCCGGACTGGAGTTTGAAATCTAATGGCAAATGAATACGAATTACTAGCGATGATTTCTGTGGCACACAAAGATGCTGCGGAACAAATGAAAGAAAACGGCGCAATGTTGGAGTCCTTCTCTGTAATTAAAACTGCGTTTGTTATGGCGGCTGGCGCATCGCTCATGGCACAACTGGAGCGGTGCCTTGAAGAAGGCGAAGCACCAAATCGGGAAGAAATTAAAGAGATCTTCGATCATATGCGTGAAGGTATTGCTGAGTGTGAAAGGGCATTTGAAATGATTGGTGACGCTGAAAGCCTGCATGGTGGAG
>Ga0070729_10001354_pt1 | contig 38607 bp, 34 predicted proteins | sample tdDd472_FD_66725 | JGI IMG/M metagenome (GOLD analysis project Ga0070729, IMG submission 66725) | Marine sediment microbial communities from the Atlantic coast under amendment with organic carbon and nitrate - tdDd47.2 | ecosystem: Environmental > Aquatic > Marine > Coastal > Sediment | place...
CTCCGAGCGCACAACGGCAGGCGCGGGACGTTTCTTGCAGCTCGGCGAGGCGTGGTTCCATTCCATGTCGAGAACGGGCGGCAGCATGCCGCGTTCCTTCGGCACATGGCTGATGAACCAGCGGGCCTGTTCGATAGCCGGGCGGCAGAAATAGTAGAAATGATAGGCGCCGCGCGGAATGCCGGCGGCCTTGGCCCCGCGCCAGTGGCTCTTGTAGCCGTCGTCGACGCGGTCGCCGCCCTCGGTCGCCTTGATATAGGCGAAGGCAACGCCCCCGCGCTTGACCTTCCGCCAGTCGATTTCGCCCTGGTATTTCGACACGTCGATGCCATGCACCGCATAGCCATGCGGCGCGCCGCCCTCGAAGGCGTGGACCGGATCGTTGTCGGCGAATTTGGGCGCAGCCAGCGGCAGAACGGAATCGGTGAAGTCGTAGGAAATCTGCGAGCAGCCCGAAACGGTTAGCGCAGCGGCGACTGCGAGTATGCGCCACATCTGCGAAAGCACCGATTCGTTCCCTTTCTGCCCCAGGCTCTTCTAACGTAAATTCCCTGTGTCGTCATGGTTTCAAGGCAAGAATTATGGTTCTTCCGTGACGGCCCCCCGCGACATTTCGCGGGTCGGCACGGAACCGGTTGACGAACGCGGCACGGCGCGACTTACTCCGGCCAACAAGAAGAAAAGCGGGGTGGCAGGATATGCGTATCGTCAAGGGGGTCGTCGCTTTGCTGGCGGCCGTCATTATCGGATTGGCCGGATGGCTCTATTTCGCGCCGCCGGACCTGATCCGTGTCGGCTCGCAATATTCGGCGAAGATCGTTTGCTCCAACGCCTTCCTGGCCGACCGTGACCCGCAGGCGACGCTCGCAACCGATGTCCAGGCGCCCGGCCACTGGCTCCTGCGGCTGATGAATGTCTCTGTCGACCGGACCGCCGGCACCGTCCGCGCCGGCCTGCTGGGCGTCTTCGGCGGCGGCCTGTCGGTCTATCGCGAGGGGCAGGGCTGTGCGGCCGTCCCTGATGGCGATCTCGATGCGGTTCGCGCCCAGCCGGCGCCGCCGCCCGCCGAGACCGCCGCGCCGGGCGAGGGCGTCTGGCCCGAAGGCGAAGCGGTCAAACCGCTTGAGGACGGTGAACTCTATGCCGTGCTCAATGACGAGGCGCTGGTTGGCCCCGGCATGCGCGCCATCGTGGTCATTCGTGACGGCCGCATCGTCGGTGAGCGCTATGGCGAGGGGTTCGACGAGAAGACGCGCCTGCTCGGCTGGTCGATGACCAAATCCGTCACCGCGGCGCTGATTGGCCGGCTGGTGCGCGAAGGCCGCATCTCGGTCGAGGAAACCGACCTGTTCGAAAACTGGACCGACCGGCGCAGTGAAATTTCCATTGCCGACATGCTCGGCATGGCAAGCGACCTGGTCTGGAACGAGGATTACGGCGACGTCTCTGACGTCACACGCATGCTCTATCTCGAACCCGACATGGCCGGCTTCGCCGCCTCCATGCCGCTCGATACGGAAACGCCTGGCGGGATCGGCGAAGTGTTCGAATACTCCTCCGGGACGACCGTCATGCTGTCGCGGATCTGGGAAAATGTCTTCGACAGCCCGGCCGAAGCGCTGGCCTTTCCGCGCGAAGCCCTGTTCGGGCCGCTCGGCATGAATTCGGCCGTGCTGGAGACGGATGCGCGCGGCACTTTCGTCGGCTCGTCCTACCTCTATGCGACGGCGCGGGACTGGGCGCGGATGGGCCAGTTCCTGCTGCAGCGCGGCGTCTGGAACGGCCGCTCGCTGCTGCCGGTCGGCTTTGTGGACTGGATGGTCGAGCCGCATCCGGCGTCCAACGGTGAATATGGCCGCGGCCACCTCTGGCGCCGCGCGCCGAATGCCTGGCTGCCGGGCGACAATCCGGACCTGCCGGAGGATGCCTTTTTCATGTCCGGCCATGACGGCCAGTCAGTCTCGATCGTGCCCTCGGAAAATCTGGTGGTCGTGCGCCTCGGCCTGACGCCGAGCCGGCTGAACTACAAGCCGGCCTTTCTGGTACAGGCGCTGATCGATACGCTGGATCGCGCGGAGTAGGACTATTGCGCGCGCAGGCCGGTTTCGACCAGCATGCCGCGGCTCTTCGCCACGTAGTAATATCCGGCCGAATAGAGCTGCACGGCACGGTCATGCGAGCCGTCGGCGAGAAGCCATGCGCCGCGCAGATATTTGACGCCATATTTGAGATTGGTCTCGGCGTCGTAGAGCCCGGCCGCGTCGCCGCGATAGCCCATGATACGCGCGGTTTCCGGCTTGATCTGCATCAGCCCGTAATGCCCGCCATTGCGCGCCTGTGGATTGTAGGTGCTTTCGCGCTTGACCACGCGATGCACCAGCGCCTCCGGCACGTCATATTCGCGCGAATAGCGGCTGATCATGGAATCGATGGGTCGGCGGGTTGTAGGCCCCGAAAAAGCGGCGGGCGCCGCATAGGCCATCTCGCTGAACTTCTCCACATCCATCGCCTGCTCCTCCGCAAGCGACGGCGCCGCCATCGCGGCCGGTGCGATCGAAAGCGTATCGACGACGCCATTCGCCGTGCAGCCGGCAAGCGCGGTCATGCAAAGCACCGCTGCAATCGCGGGCAGGGGATTGGAAGTCGGCATACGCTGAACCCTGAAACGTCCGTCCTGGAAGCCTGTCGGCCCTTTTGGGCTCTTTCAGGGCAAAAAGGGCGGAATCAGGGCGAGGCCTTCAGAATGCTGCGTTTCCGAGAACCGAATGTCAGATCCCACGTGTTTACAGAAGTTCCGCGAAGGGCAGGCCGAAGACCGGATCGGTTTCGGGCGGCTCGACATTGCGGATCGTCTCCAGAACCCGCTCGTCATAACCGTCGCTTTCGCGAATGGTCGAATAGTTCTCCTGCCCGGGCGGATACGCGCCGCAGACGGTGAACCCGTCGCGCTTTGCGACCTGCTTGTGGCCGTAGCCGGGCGGCAGGACGATGACGTCGCCGGCCTTGACCTCGACGGTTCGGCCTTGTGGACCACCCAGCATCAGCGTCGCGCCGCCTTTCGCGACGGCCAGCGCCTCGAAGGCGTCCGGGTGGAAATGGTGGTAGTCGAAGACCTCCCACGTCCAGCCATTGTCCCAGCCGTTTCTCTTGAACAGCGCATGGATGGCGTCAGGGTCGTTGGTGCCGCCGAGGACACCCGCAAGGACAATCGCCGGATGGCGCTCGTTGTTCGGGATCGCGTCGCCGCGCTCGGCGGCGAGACGGTGAATTTCAACCTTGTCGCGAGGAGCGAGCTTCGGGATCGCAACCATGATTGTCTCCTTTCCATGGAACGAGATGCCGCCGCGTTTGTTCCACGTCGAGCGCCGTATTGACGACGAAGGACATGACCGATGCCGAAAGAACTGTGGGACATCGAGAAAGCATTATGGCTCGAAGGCGAGGAATTCTTCGCCGACCATATGGTGGACGACGCGGTGATGGTCTTTCCGCAACCGGTCGGCATCCTCCGCGGTGCCGAGATTCTGGAGGGACTGAAGGATGCGCCGAGATGGACATCGGTCGGTGCCTCCGATCTGGAGACGATCAAGCGGGACGGTCTCGCCGTTCTCGCCTACCGCGCCTCCGGCGAGCGCGCCGGCGCGGATCGTTATGAGGCCTATTGCCTGTCGACCTACGAACAGAGAGAGGGCGAATGGCTCATCGTCGCCCACCAGCAGACCCCGGTCTGACGAACCCGCCTGCGGTAGCGCAAGCTAACGGAGAATTTTCTCCATGGCCTTCCCCTTCGCCAATTCGTCGATCAGCTTGTCGAGATAGCGGACCTTCTGCACGACGGCGTCCTCGATCTCTTCCACACGGACGCCGCAGATGACGCCCTTGATGAGCGAACTGTTCGGGTGGATGCGCGGCGCCCGGTCGAAGAAGGTTTCGAAATCGGACTCCGCCTCGATCTGCCCTTGCAACTCCACCTCGCTGTAGCCGGTCAGCCAGCGTATGATCTGGTCGACCTCGTCCTTGGTCCGGCCCTTCCGCTCGGCCTTCTGGACATACATCGGATAGACCTTGGAGAACTTCATCTCCCCAATGCTCATGCGCGGCATGGTCTCGCTCCCGCTGCTTCGGTTTAAAGCGCCAGGCTATTCCGGAAGATACCCTCCCGGCGTCGGCGTCGTTACGATGACGGCTTCGCCGGCCGTCACGCTGGTCTGGTCGCAATGCTTCAACTGTTCCAGCGTCCCGCCCAGCCGTCGGATTTCCGTCTTGCCGCATTCCCCGTCGCCGCCTCCGTCGAGACCCTTCGGCGGGTTGATGCGATGTGACGACAGGATCGCGCATTCCATGTCTTCCCGGAACCGCAGCACGCGCCGCGTTCCATCGCCGCCATGGAACTTGCCGGCCCCGCCGGAGCCTTTCCGGATCGAGAACTCCTCCACCACGATCGGATAGCGCATCTCGAGGATTTCCGGGTCGGTCATGCGCGTGTTCGTCATATGCGTGTGCACGCCCGACGCACCAGCGAAGCCCCGGCCCGAATTCATACGGCCGGCCGGTGAGCCGGAGCAGATCGTCTCGTAGTTCTGGTAGCGCGCATTGCCATAGGTCAGGTTGTTCATCGTGCCCTGCGCATTCGCCAGCGCATCGAGCGCATAGAGCAGGCAGTTCGTCACATGCTGGCTCGTCTCCGTATTGCCGGCGACGACGGCGGCCGGATAGCTCGGCTTCAGCATGCAGCCATCCGGAATGACGATGTTGAGGGGGCGCAGGCACCCGGCATTCATCGGGATATTGCCCTCGACCATCAGCCGGAACACATAGAGCGTCGCCGCGCGGGCGACCGGCTCGGGCGCGTTGAAATTGTTCTTTTCCATCGGCGATGTGCCGGTGAAATCGACAGTCGCCTCGCGCTTCTCCTTGTCGACGGTGATCTTGACCTTGATCACTTGGCCGTTGTCGGTCGGATATTCCGCCTCGCAATCGGCCAGCGCGTCGATCACCCGGCGCACGCTTTCCTCGGCATTGTCCTGCACGTGGTTCATATAGGCCTGCACGACCGGCAGGGTGAAATGGCTGACCATCTTGCGAAGCTCGGCGACGCCCTTTTCGTTGGCGGCGATCTGGGCGCGCATGTCGGCGAGGTTCTGTTCCGGATTGCGCGCCGGCCATGGGTGGTCGGTCAGCAGTTTGATGAAAGCCTCGCCGCGCAGCCGCCCGTCCTCGACCAGCTTGAAATTGTCGATCAGCACGCCTTCCTCGTCGACATGCGTCGCCCGCGGCGTCGCCGAGCCCGGCGCCATGCCGCCGATATCGGCATGGTGACCGCGTGACGCGACGAAGAACAGGATCTTTTCGCCCGCCTCGTCGAACACCGGCGTCACCACCGTGATGTCCGGCAGATGCGTGCCGCCATTATAGGGCGCGTTCAGCGCATAAACGTCGCCCGGTTTCATATCCGGGTTCTGCCGGATGATCGATTCCACCGAACGGTCCATCGAACCCAGATGCACCGGCATGTGCGGCGCATTGGCGACCAGCGCGCCGGTATGGTCGAACACCGCGCAGGAGAAATCGAGCCGTTCCTTGATGTTCACCGACGAGGCGGTGTTCTGCAGCGTCACGCCCATCTGCTCGGCGATCGACATGAACAGGTTGTTGAACACCTCCAGCATCACCGGGTCTGCCTGCGTGCCGATCGGCGCGGTGCGGTCCTTCGCCTCGAAGCGGGTCAGCAGCAACTGGTTGTTGCCCGTCACCTCCGCCTGCCAGCCCGGCTCGACCGCGATCGTCTGGTTGTCCTCGACGATGATGGCGGGGCCCTTCACCCGGTCGCCCGGAACCAGCGGATCGGCGGCGTCGGCCGTGCGCAGATAGAGGCCGGCATCGCACCATGCGCCGCCCATGAAGGCTTTCTGCCCGTATCCGGCCTCGCGTTCGCGGGCCTCTGGCGGCGTTTCGGCCTCGGTCTCGGCATGGTCCGGGATCGCCTCGGACGCCTCGATGCCGACCGCCTCGACGATCAGCCCGCGCGACGGATCGGTAAAGCCGAATTGCGCCATATGCGCCGCCTCGAAATCCTTCGCGGCCTTTTCGAGGTCCTTTCCGTCATAGGGCACCTCGATGGTCGTGTCCGTGCCCGAATAGCGCAGATGCAGTACCGGTTGCGTCTCGATGGCGTCGGCGGCGATGCCCTGCGTCTCCAGTTCGCCGCTCGCATCTGCCGTCAAATCCCCGATCAGCCCGTCGATCGCCTCGCGGCTCTTTTCCTCCAGCGGCTCGACCAGCGCGTGCTGGCGCGACGCATAGGTCTTAGACAGCCCGATCCCGTAGGCCGACAGCAGGCCGGAATAGGGGTGGATGAGCACCGCCTTCATGCCGAGCGCATCGGCGACGAGACAGGCATGCTGTCCGCCGGCGCCGCCGAAGCAGTTCAGCGCATAGCCGGTTACGTCGTAGCCGCGCTGCACCGAGATCTTCTTGATCGCATTCGCCATGTTCTCGACCGCGATGGTGATGAACCCCTCCGCGACTTCCTCGGGCGTCCGCCCGTCGCCGACCTTCTGCGCCAACGCCCGGAACCGTTCGCGCACGGTCTCCGCGTCAAGACGCTCGTTCTGTTCCGGCCCGAATATCGCCGGGAAATGCATCGGGTCCAGCTTGCCGGTCATCACATTCGCGTCGGTGACGGTCAGCGGGCCGCCACGCCGGTAGGCGGCCGGGCCGGGATTGGCGCCAGCCGAATCCGGGCCGACCTGAAAGCGCCCGGCCTCGTAATGCAGGACCGAGCCGCCGCCAGCGGCCACCGTGTGGATCCGCATCATCGGCGCGCGGATGCGCACGCCGGCAACCTCGGTATCGAAGGCGCGCTCATAGCTTCCCGCATAATGCGCCACGTCCGTCGAGGTGCCGCCCATGTCGAAGCCGATCACGTCCTGGTAGCCCTCGGCCTTCGCCGTCTCCACCATGCCGACCACGCCGCCGGCCGGACCGGAGAGGATGGCATCCTTTCCTTGAAACAAGTCGGCCGCCGTCAGTCCGCCCGACGACATCATGAATTGCAGCCGCGTGCCGCCGGGTGCGTCCGAGACACCCAGTTCGCTGGCAACCTGATCGACATAGCGCCTGAGGATCGGCGACAGATAGGCGTCGACCACCGTCGTGTCGCCGCGCCCGACCAGCTTCGCCAGCGGCGAGACCTTGTGGCTGACGGAGATCTGCGAGAACCCCATCAGCTGCACCATCTCCTCCGCCGCCAGCTCATGCGCCGGATGCGCCCAGGCATGCATGAAGGCGATGGCGACGGCCTCGATGCCCTCGTCATAGGCCGTTCGCACCGCGATCTCGACAGAGGCGAGGTCCACCGGCGTCTCCACCGTCCCGTCGGCCAGCACGCGTTCCGGCACCTCGATCACCCGCTCATAGAGCTGTTCGGGCAGGATGATTTCCTTGGCGAAGATGTCGGGCCGCGCCTGGTAGGCGATGCGCAGCGCGTCGCGGAACCCCTTGGTGATCAGCAGCAGCGTGCGGTCGCCCTTGCGTTCCAGCAGCGCATTGGTCGCCACCGTCGTTCCCATGCGCACCGTGCCGATCCGGACCGCCGGCACCGGCTGCCCCTTCGGCACGCCGAGCAGGTCGCGAATGCCCTGCACGGCGGCATCGCGATAGGCTTCCGGATTTTCGGAGAGCAGCTTGTAGGGATGGATGGTGCCGGCCGGGTCCACGCCGAGGACATCGGTGAAGGTGCCGCCGCGGTCGATCCAGAAATCCCACCTGTCGCTCATTCTTCGCTCCTGTTGTTCAGGCGGTTTTGTGGAGGAGATTGCGGGAACGGGCAACCCTTGCCTCCGGACAGTTCGCAACGGCCCGATTGTTACAGCCCGTGAAATTCTTTGAAATCGTCGCAGGAACGGATGCGTCCTGCCCTCGTTGGTTCGGCGATAACAGCAAAACAGTGAGGTATGACAAAATGCGTAAACTGCTTCTCTCAACCGTTTCCGTCGCCGCTCTGGTCACGCTTGCCGCCTGCAGCGACGAGACCGCCGAAAACACCGAAGGCAATCCGACTGCCGTCGAGCAGACCGCCGAGGTCGACACCACGATCCCGTCCGCCGAAGAGCAGGCGACCATTCCCGATAACGGCATGACCGGCGAGTCCATGTCCGGCGACGACACCCAGATGCAGGCCGGCGCCGAGACCGGTACCGACACCATGACGTCGGGCGATACCACCGCGGCCGCCGACGCCTCTTCGTCCGCCGATGTCGAGGAAGCCAAACAGGCCGTGGCGGACGCCCGCGACGCGATCCAGAGCCAGTCCGAGTCGGCGGCCGTCCAGGCCCTGATCGATGTTGAGCGCGCGATCGACAATCTCGACGATCCGGCCGAGGCGCAGCAGGCCGTCGACGAGACCCGCAACCAGGTCATCGAGGGCAATTTCGAAGCCGCGCTCGCTTCGCTCAGCGATGTCGAGATCGCGATCGACGCCAGCGCGCAGGCATCCGCCGACACGGCGGTAACGGACGAAACGACGGCCAGCACCACAGAATAACAACAAGGCCGTTTGTTTGAGAAACGCCCGGGTCCGAAACCCGGGCGTTTTTGCGTTTGCGAGCGACATTTCGCCGGCGCAAACGCCCTTACATCGCCACCGCCCATCGGCTATGAGAAATCATGTCGATTTGGGTCCGAATCTCCGATTTCGTCTCCACCAAGGCGACCACCGCACTGTCCGGGCTGGTGGAAACCGTGCGCACGGCCTTTGCCGGCGATCCGGCGACCCGCCGCCGCGTCGCCTTTTCCATCGCCATGATCGCGCTGTCGGCGAAGATGGCGAAAGCCGACGGCGTCGTCACCAATTCGGAGGTCGACGCCTTCCGCGAAATCTTCGAGATCCCCGCCGATGACGCGAGACGCGTCGCCGGCCTCTACAACCTCGCCAAGCAGGACGTCGCCGGTTACCGCGCCTATGCCGAGCAGGTCGCCTCGCTTTGCGGCACCGGTTCGCCGGATTGTCCGCTCCTGATCGACGTCCTCGACGGCCTGTTTCACATCGCCAAGGCCGACGGCGTCATCCATTCCAAGGAACTGGAATTCCTCACCGACGTCGCCGGCATCTTCGGTATTTCCGGCATCGCCTTCGAGCGCATCGTCGCCCGTCATGTCGACAAGGGCCATCGCGATCCCTGGCGCATCCTGGGGTTGGAGCCGGGCGTCGGCCATGCCGAAGCGCGGCGGCGTTATTTGCAGCTGGTGCGCGAGAACCATCCCGACCAGCTTGTCGCGCGCGGCCTGCCGGAAGAGTTCCTCAAGATCGCCAATGATCGCATCGCCGCCATCAACGACGCTTGGGAAGTCCTCGAGCCGGAGCTCAAACGCGGATGAACGGCGCATCCTTCGCGCCGGATTATGCCGATGCCACCGTCCGGCCTTCGCCCAATGTCGGCGAGCGCAAGGATGGCGGGCGGGGCGATATCCTCCTGCTGCACTATACGGGCATGGAAACGGGGCAGGGCGCCGAGGACTGGCTCTGCGATCCGCAAAGCGAGGTCTCCTGTCACTACATCGTCCATGAGGACGGACGCGTGGTCCAGATGGTGCCGGAAGCGCTCCGGGCATGGCATGCCGGCCGCAGCCACTGGAAGGGCGAAACCGACATCAATTCCCGCTCGGTCGGCATCGAGATCGTCAATGGCGGCCACGAATTCGGCCTTCCGGCGTTTCCCGACAGGCAGCTCGACGCGGTGATCGCGCTGTCCCGCGACATCCTCGCCCGCAATGCGATCCCGCCGGAACGCGTGCTGGCGCATTCCGATGTCGCTCCGGGCCGCAAGCGCGATCCGGGCGAGTTGTTCCCGTGGGACCGGCTCGCCGCCGCCGGTATCGGTCACTGGGTCGAGCCGGTGCAGATTGGCGGCGGACGGTTCTTCTCGACCGGCGATTCCGGCCAGCCCGTCGAGGCGCTGCAATCCATGCTGGCGATGTATGGCTACAATGCCGCCATCACCGGCGTCTTCGACGAGAACACCGCCGCGGTGATCGCGGCGTTCCAGCGCCATTTCCGCCCCGCCCGCGTCGACGGCGTCGCCGATGCCTCGACCATCGAAACGCTGCACCGCCTGCTTACTGCGCTTCCCTCCTGGTCGTGACCGCGTCGATCCGGCGGTTCAGGAAGGCGTCCATCCGGGCGAGACTGTCTTCGGCCTGCGCCGTGGGCCAGCACTGGAAGACATGGCAGCCGCCAGGATAAATCGCGACTTCGACGCCGTTTCCGGCGGCGTGCCAGCGCTGCGCCATCATCATCGTGTCGTCGATCAGAAGATCCTTCGTGCCACAGGTAAAGAGCGCCGGCGGCATGCGGTCGAGCTTCGCATAGAGCGGCGAGATATCCGGGTGTCGCCGGTCAGGCGCATCTCCGAGGAGAAGCCCCGTGCTGTGGACGACGTCCGCCGTCTCCAGCACCAGCGGCTCATTGCCCCAGTTCCGCACGCTTGGCGTGCCGTCGAGATCGTAACAGCCGGCAACGAGATTGGCCGCGTGGAACGGCCACAATCCGTGCCGGTCGCGCAGCCGCAGCAGCGTCACCGCGGCGAGATGCCCGCCCGCCGATTCCCCGCCGATCGCGAGGAAGTCGCGCGGCAGCTCGTGACCCGTATCCGTCAGCAGCCAGAGCGCCGCCGCCTCGCAATCGTCCGCCGGTTCGGGGAAGGGGTGTTCCGGCGCCAGCCTGTAATCGACCGAGACAGTGACCAGCCCGGTATTCTCCGCGATCCGCCTCAGCCTCTCGTCATTCTCGGATGGCGACCCCATCACCCAGCCGCCGCCATGAATATGCAGATAGGTGCCGCGCGCGGGGCGGTTGCGCGGTCTCAGGACGCGAAGCGGTATATCGTGCCCGCCGGTTCCGTCGGCGAGGAGGATTTCGGCGTGGGGATCGGGCGCGCAGAGCGGAAAAATGCTCTGTCCCGCCGCCCGCCGCATGCGCGCCACATCAGGCGGCGTCGCCCGGCGGTCGGGAATTGCGGACAATCTTTCGACGATGCGGGCGTTGAGCGCGCGCGCCTCTTCCGGGATGCTGTCTTCCGCGAAAATCGCCGCTTCCGGCCATTTCGGATCGGCAAATTCGGTCATGCAGTACTCTCCGTCGGCAAAGAAGCAGAAGCGGCACCTATACAGGCTTTCCCGAACTTTTCCCGCCTGGTTTGGCCGAAATTTTGTCTCTCCTTGGCCGAGATGGCCGCACTTGCCTTGACAGCACATGTCCTGCCGCCGTCATAATCGGTTTAAATCGGCTGGAGGATTTCGGACGATTCGGGGGAGCATTAAATGGCGGTACATATTCTGGTTGCGGACGATCATCCCTTGTTCAGGGACGCAATCAAGTCTGCCATCAACATTCCGATGGGTGACGATCTCGCGCCGCCGGTGATCCGCGAGGCCGAGGATTTCGGGTCCGCCATGGCGGCCCTCAACGACAATCCCGACACAGATCTGGTCCTGCTCGATCTCTCCATGCCCGGGTCGAGCGGTCTCTCCGCCCTTGTTTCCGTGCGCGCCACTTTTCCGGCCGTGCCGGTCATCGTCATCTCCGGTACCGACGATGTCTCCACCGTCCGCCGCTCGATCGATCTCGGCGCGTCCGGCTTCATCTCCAAATCCGCGCGCACCGACGTGATCCGGCAGGGCGTCGCCGATGTGCTCGCCGGCGAGATCGCTTTGCCCGAAGGCATGAATCTCGGCTCCGAACACGATGCGGAAATCGAGGACCTGATCCGCCGCATCCGTACGCTGACGCCGCAGCAGGCGCGCGTGCTCGGCATGCTGGGCGAGGGACTGTTGAACAAGCAGATCGCCTACGAGCTCGGCGTCTCGGAAGCGACCATCAAGGCGCATGTCTCGGCGGTCCTTCAGAAGCTGAATGTCGACAGCCGCACCCAGGCGGTCATTCTGCTGTCGAAGATCGGCTCCGACATGCTGCGCGACGACGCCGACGAAGACTGAGCGCCGCGCGCATCTGAGGATTGCAAATGTCTGAGTCCGAAAAGATCGAGATCGAGAACATCACGTCGCCCGGACGGGTCACCCGCGTCGACAAGGCGAAATATCTCGCCATGGAGACGGCCTATCTGTCGGTCCTGCCGCAGGCGGCGCCAGGCATCACCTCTGCGGAAGCCAAGCAGCGGCTTCTTCCTCTCTTGCCCCAGGACCTGTTTCCCGGCGGCGAGAAAGCTGGCTGGTGGCTGAAGGCGGTCCAGTTGAACCTCGAAGCGAAGGGCCGGGTCGTCAGGCAGGATACGAAGCCGTTGCGGTTCCACCTGGCCTAGGACAAGGCGCTTCCGCCGGCTTCGATGGCCTATTCGGCGGCTGCGCGTTCCTGCGACACGCTGGAAAGCAGCGCCCGCAATGCGGCGGGCTTCAGCGGCTTGTTCAAAATATGGATATCCGCATTGGCGGCCGCCGCGCGCAGCGGCGCCGAGCGGTCGGCGGTCGCGAGGATCGCGAACATGTGCGGCGCCAGCCGCGACCGGACCGCGGCGATCACGTCGAGCCCGTTATGGCCGTCATCGAGATGGTAATCGGCAATGATCACGTCGGGCACCGCACCGGCCCTGGAGATTTCCTTCAGCAGGCTCTTCTGCGTCGGCGCGGCGACAACCTTGGCGCCCCAGCCTTCCAGCAGCACGCGCATGCCGGACAGGATCGTCTCCTCATTGTCGATGCAGGCGACGACCATGCCGGCAAGCACCTGGCGCGAGGCCGCGGTGCGGGCCGCGCGCGCCGGCTTGACGGTCAGTTCCGCTTGCGAGCGCGGGATGCGCACCGAGAACATCGTGCCCTTGTTTTGCTGCGACTTCATCTCGATCGGCAGGTCCAGCACGCGCGAGATACGGTCGACGATGGAGAGACCGAGGCCCAGCCCGCTGGCGATGCGCGCCCCTTCCGACAGTCGCTCGAACTCCCGGAAGACAGTCTTTGCCTTCTTCGACGAGATGCCGATACCGGTGTCGTGGACGCAGATCAGCGCGTCCTTGCCGTCGCTGCGCACGCCGACCAGCACCTTGCCGGTCTTGGTGTATTTCAGCGCGTTGGAAACGAGGTTCTGCACCAGCCGGCGCAACAGGTTCCGGTCGGATTGGACCACCACGGAAGACGGGACGACAATGAATTCCAGCCCCTTCTCGTCGGCGAAGGGCTGGAAGTCGGTCTTCACCTGCGCCAGCACCTCGCCGAGCGAGAAGACCGACGGGTTCGGCGTCATCGCGCCCGCGTCGAGGCGGGAGATGTCGAGGACCGCGCCGATGATATTTTCGACCGCTTGTAGCGACGAGTCGATCTTCACCGCAATCTCGCGGTCCGGCGACCGCTTGCCGGTTGTCCGTTCCACCAGCGACGACGTGTAGAGGCGCGCGGCGTTGAGCGGCTGCGAGATGTCGTGGCCCGCGGCGGCAAGGAAGCGCGTCTTGCCGAGATTGGCTTCTTCGGCCAGCGCCTGCGCGCGCGCCAGTTCGCGGTTCACCTTGGTCAGTTCTGCGGTGCGCGCGGCGACCCGGTGTTCGAGGCTTTCCTTGGCGCGTTGCAGCGCCTCGTCGGCCTCCACGCGGCCGGTGATGTCCGTATAGGTGACGACGATGCCGCCATCCGGCATCGGGTTGGAACGGATTTCGAGGATCCGGCCGCCGCGCCGCATCGGCAATTGCCATGCCCGCTTGAACGAGGCGATATTGTTGACCATGGCGAGGGCCATCTGCTCGTCGATCTGGTCGTCGGCGACGAGGCGCTCCGTGATCAGCTTCAGCGGGTAGCCGAACTGGCCCATCGCGCTCGGCAGGCCCAGAAGCGCCCGGAACTGCGTGTTCCAGTTGGTCAGCCGCAGATTGTTGTCGAAGACCGAGATGCCCTGGTCCATCTGGTTGAGCGCCATCTGCAACAGGTCGCGGTTCTGCTGCAATGCCTCCGATGCGTCGTCGAGCAGTTGCACGGTCTCGCGCGAAGAGGCGCCGTCCTTTTCGAACAGCAGCGACAGCACCAGACGGGCCGAGGATGAGCCGACGGCGGAGGCGAGGATCTGCTCGGCGTAGCGCACCACGGTGATGTCAGTCGTCTGCCGCCCGTCGAGCAGCCGTCCCTCGCGCTCCTCGAAGGCGGCGAAGGCCCGCTCGGTGCGTTCCCGCCCGACATAGCGCGCCAGGGTCGTCTTCAGGTCGCTGATCGTGATCGTGGTGCGAAAACGCCGGATCTTCACGCCCTGCGGCTGGTCGTGCGGCACGAAGGTCAGCGCCTGCAACCTCTCCAGCGGCGACTGGTCGCGCGACAGCGAGCCGAAGAACAGCAGCACGACATTGACCGTCAGGCTCCAGAAAACGCCATGGTCGAGCGGCGCGGCCTCGAGGCCGAACAGCGACTGCGGCCGCAGCGCGTCGATGCCGAAAATGCCGTTGCTGATGAACGGATGCTCCCCGCCGAGCAGGGTCGGCAGCAGCAGCGTGTAGGTCCATACGATGAAACCCGCGCCCATGCCGAGAAGCGCGCCGCGCGCATTGGCGCCGCGCCAGAACAGGCCGATCACCAGCGCCGGAGCGAACTGCGCCACCGCCGCGAACGACAGCAGGCCGATCGCGGCGAGCTGGGTCGAATCCGCCGCCGCGCGGTAATAGGCGAAGGCCGCGATCAGCATGATGAAGATCGAGACGCGGCGGATGTTCAGGATCACCCGTGTCCAGTCGCCCGAATCCCGCCGCAGCCGTCCGCCGAAGCGCCACAGCAGCAGCGGGATGACGAGGTCGTTGGAGATCATGATCGACAGCGCCACCGAGGCGACGATGACCATCGCGGTCGCCGCCGACAAGCCGCCGGTGAAGGTCAGGAAGGCGAGGAAGTCCTGTCCCGCCGACAGCGGCAGCGCCAGCACGTAGGAATCCGGCGAAACCTCCGGTCCCAGATGCAGCATGCCGGCGACGGCCAGCGGCAGGACGAGCAGGTTGATGACCACGAGATAGAGCGGGAACAGCCAGATGGCCCGCCGCAATTCGGACTCCGAGCGGTTCTCGACCACGGTGACGTGGAACTGCCGGGGCAAAGCGAGGATCGCCGAGGCGCTCAGCAGCGTCATCACGATCCAGGTCGCCGGCGAACTGCCCCGCGAGATCGCCGAGACGACGCGCTCGTCATTGCGGATGGCGTCGATGATCGGACCCGGCCCGTCGAACATGAAAAGCACCACCGCGCCGCCGACCATAAGGAACACGGCAATCTTGACCAGCGATTCCAGCGCCACGGCGAGGATCAGCCCGTCCTGGTGTTCTGTGGCGTCCGCATGGCGCGTGCCGAACAGGATCGCGAAGACGGATAGGAACAGCGCGACGATCAGCGAAATGTCGACATGGAAGGTCTGCTGGGCGGAATCGAAGACATCGTAATGCTGCGCCATCAGCGTCACCGAATCCGAAATCGCCTTCAATTGCAGCGCGATATAGGGAACAGTTCCGATCACCGCGATCACCGCCGCCAGCGCCGCGACCCAGGCATTCTTGCCGTAACGCGATGCCAGGAAATCCGCGATCGAGGTGATCTTCTCGGATTTCGACAGGACGATCATCCGCTCGATCAGCTTGTAGCCGAGCGTGAAGACGAGGATCGGCCCGAGATAGATCGTGAAGAACTGGAAACCGGCCTGCGAGGCGACACCGACCGAGCCAAAGAATGTCCAGGACGTACAGTAGACGGCGAGGCTGAACGCATAGATGTTCGGCCTCGGCAGGTTGCTCGGCCCGCCGCGCGATTTGCGGTCGCCATAGGCTGCCACGGCGAAGAGGATCGCCAGATAGCCGAGCGCCACAATGATGATCAGGCCGCCCTGCATTCATCCTCCCGTGGGTCGCCGTTTGCATTCAAGCAAAACGGCCGGAGCCTGTCCAATTGCTGTGCATATCGCCAATTCTTCAGAATTCACAACAGGGCGCTGCTGCTATAGTCAATAACGCTGCGTCAAATACGCGGCAGCGGGGTGATCAGGAGCAAGCCGGAGGGATCTCATGCTCGACGAATTCAAGGAATTTATCGCCAAGGGCAATGTCATGGACCTTGCCGTCGGCGTCATCATCGGCGGCGCCTTCGGCGGTATCGTCAAGTCGCTGACGGATGACATCATCATGCCGATCGTCGGCGCGGTCTTCGGCGGCTTCGATTTCACCAACTACTTCATCCCGCTCGCCTCCGGCGTCGACGCGTCGACGCTCGACGCGGCCCGCGAGCAGGGCGCGGTGCTCGCCTATGGCAGCTTCGCCACCCAGGTGATCAATTTCCTCATCCTCGCCTGGATCATCTTCCTGATGGTCAAGGCGGTGAACAATCTGCGCCGCAAGGAAGAGCCGGCTCCGGCTGCCCCGCCCGCGCCGCCGGCCGATGTTCAGCTGTTGACAGAAATCCGCGATCTCCTGAAAAAGTAATCGCCGCGAAAATCGTGTCGCGAGCACCCCGGCCAGTTGGCCGGGGTTTTCGTTCCAGCCCCTGGATTGTCCCATGACCAGCCACATGTCGTCGCTCGATGCCTTCAAACTGCGCGCCGAGGCCCGTGACGCGCCGGCAAGTGGCATCGTCGCGGTGTTCCAGCATGCCCGCGGTCGTGCGGGTCTGATCCCGCTCTGGGTCGGCGAGGGCGATCTCGGCACGCCGAACTTCATCGCGCGCCCGGCTGCCGACGCGCTAATCGGCGGCGAGACCTTCTACACCTGGCAACAGGGCATTCCGGAACTGCGTGCCGCGCTCGCCCGCTATTACAGCCGCCAATTCGGGATAGACAGCGACCCGGACGACTATATCGTCGTCGGCTCCGGCATGCAGGCGATCCAGCTTGCCTTGCAGGCGGTCGCCGGCGCGGGCGACGAATGCGTCTATCTCTCGCCTGCCTGGCCGAATTTCGCTGCCGCGCTGGAAATTGCCGGCGGCAAGGCGGTCCCGGTCACCCTCGATTTTTCCGAAAACGGCTGGACGCTCGATCTAGAGCGCTTCGAGGCCGCGATCACGCCGCGCACCCGGGCGCTGTTCATCAACACGCCGTCCAATCCGACCGGCTGGGCCGCCGACCGCGACACGCTCGCGGCGATCCTCGATATCGCCCGCCGGCACGGGCTCTGGATCATCGCCGACGAGATTTACGCGAAGTTCTGGTATGGCGAGGGCGAAAGGGCGCCGTCCTTCCTCGATGTCCAGACACCGCAGGACCGGATCCTCTACGTCAATTCCTTTTCCAAGAACTGGGCCATGACCGGCTGGCGGGTCGGCTGGATCAAGGCTCCGCCGCCTTTGATGCCGGTGCTCGAGAACCTCGTCCAGTATTCGACCTCCGGCGTGCCGCAATTCATGCAGCGCGGCGCCGTCGCGGCGCTCGACCAGGGCGATGATTTCATCGCCAGCCAGGTCGTCCGCGCGGCGGAAGCGCTTGATATCGTGACGAAAAGCCTGAGCGCGACCGGCAAGGTCCGCTTCGCGCGGCCAGGCGGCGCGTTCTATCTGTTCTTCGCCATAGACGGCGTGACGGACTCGATGCAAAGCGCGATGCGCCTCGTCGACGAGACCGGTGTCGGCCTTGCCCCCGGCGTTGCCTTCGGGGCGGGAGGCGAGGGGTTCTTCCGGCTCTGCTTCAATCGCGATCTCGGACAGATTGCCGAGGCTTCCGGGCGTTTGCAGGCATATATTTCGGATTCTTTTTGAAGAAGCGTACCGAAACGTAACCAATTCCTGTTAAATTGCCCGCTGCAATGACGGGCAGAACGGGAATTTCGGGGATGCAAGCCAGCCTGACGCACGTAAAGCGCGCGATAGTCGAGATCGGCGTTTTCTCGTTTCTCGTAAACGCGCTCATGCTGGTGATGCCGCTCTACATGCTGCAGGTCTACGACCGCGTCCTGCCGTCGTCGAGCCTCGAAACGCTGCTGTTCCTGTCGATCCTCGCCGTATTCGCTCTCGGCTTGCTGGCCGTGCTCGAATTCGTCCGCGCGGTCTATGCCAACCGCATCGCCGCGCGCCTCGACGTCTCGAAGAGCCGTGATGCGATGATGGCCGCGATGGATTCGCCGCGTGCGCCGCTCGGCGACATCCAGGCCCTGCGGGATCTGGCCGCCGTGCGCGGTTTTATCGCGTCCCGTTCGGCTTTCGCGCTCTTCGACCTGCCGTTTTCGCCGCTCTTCATCGGCCTTCTCTATCTGATCCACCCGGTCCTGTTCGCGCTTGCGCTCGGCGGCGCCGTCATTCTTGCCGGTGTGGCTTATGCCAACCAGCTGGCCAGTGCCGAGGCGGTTCGCCGCGCGTCGACGAACAACATTGCCGCCATGATGACCGCGCAGTCCTTCGTGCGGAACGCCGAGACCCTTCGCGCCATGGGCATGATGGGCAACGCGATCGCCGCCTGGGGCCGCCAGCACGCGCCGTCGCTCGCCGCGAGTGACGACGTGACCCGCATCAACGCGCTGTTTGCCGGCTTCTCGCGCTTTCTGCGTCTCGGCCTGCAGATCGCCATGCTCGGCACTGGTGGCCTGCTCGTCCTGCGCGGCGAGATGACGGCCGGCATGATTTTCGCGGCCTCGATCATTTCGGGCCGCGGTTTGCAGCCGATCGATCAGGTGATCGGCGGATGGCGTCAGTTCGTCGAGGTTCGCGCTGCATGGCAGCGTTTCGTCAAGGTCACCGAAGGCCGCAAGGCCGACAAGCCACGCACCGAATTGCCGTCGCCCACTGGCCGCATCGATGTTGAGGGCCTTGTCTATTTCGCCCCGAATTCCGGACCGGACTCCAAGCCGGTCATCAAGCGCCTCACATTCAAGGTCCCGGCCGGCGCCGTTGTCGGCGTGATCGGCCCGAGCGGAGCCGGCAAGTCCACCCTGGCGCGGCTGTTGGTCGGCGCCATCCAGCCCCGCGCCGGCACCGTGCGCATGGATGGCGCGGATATCCGCAACTGGGATCCGGAAATCCTCGGCCGCCATGTCGGCTACCTGCCGCAGGACGTCGAACTCCTGCCCGGCACGATCGGCGAGAATGTCGCCCGTTTTTCGCCGGACCGCACGGACGAACAGGTCGTCGCGGCTGCTCTGCGGGCGCATGTCCACGATCTCATCCAGGAACTGCCGGAAGGCTATGACACGATGATCGGACCCCAGGGCCTGATCCTGTCCGGCGGACAGCGCCAGCGCGTCGGACTGGCGCGCGCCTTCTATGGCCAGCCGCGTTTCCTCGTGCTCGACGAACCCAACGCCAATCTGGATGCCGATGGCGAAAAGGCGCTCGAAATGGCGCTCGAAGAGGCGAGGGACGCTGGAACCACCGTCTTCATCGTTACGCAACGCCGTTCCATCGTCGACAAGGTCGACGCCCTGATGATGGTGCGCGACGGAGAAATCGAGGATTACGGTCCGCGTGACGAGGTGCTTGCGCGCCAGAAGAAGAAAATCGTCGAGGAAGCGGCGCGCCGCAATCGCGCCGCCAATGTCAATTCGGACGCCGATGCCGCGCCGGATGCAGCGGCCGATACGGAAAAATCCCCCTTTGCAGGATTCGGCCCCGGACTGAGGCCGATCGCGGCAAGGCCGGTTGAACGGAAGAAGGCCCAATGAGCGAACCCGTGGATCACGGCGATGACTGGACCCGTCTCGTCAAGACCGGCACCACCAAGGTGGCGCTGGTCGGCTATCTCGCCGTCATCACTTTTGTCGGCGTGTTCGGCGTCTGGGCGGCGACCGCGCCGCTGAAGGGCGCGGCCATCGTCTCCGGCGTCATCGCGGCGGCGGGACAGAACCAGATCATCCAGCATCTCGAAGGCGGCATCATCCGCGAGGTCCATGTCCGCGAGGGCGATCACGTCTCGGCCGGCGATCCGCTCTTCACCATGGACGACACGCGCGCTCGCGCCGCGCTGAACACCCATATGAAGCAATGGGTCAACCTGCGTGCCCGCAAAACGCGGCTCGAAACCGAGCGCGACAGTGCCCAGGCCGACATCTTCAACAATGAAGCGACGGCGGCAGCCGAAAAGAGCGGTTCCGGCGAACTGAATGACGAGCTTGTTTCATTGCTCGTCGAGACGGTGGTCTTTCCCGATGCATTGAGGGCGGCGGCCAAGGACAATGGCCTGTCCGACATCCTCGACGAGCAGCGCAACGAATTTCTCGCGCGGCTCGCCCGCAACAAGTCCGAGGTGGTTATCCTGCGTCAGCGCGTCACTGCCGGCGAGGATGCGATTTCGGGTTACGAGAGCCAGAAAAAGGCGCTCGAGGATCAGCTCGACGTTGTCACCGACGAAACGCAGCGCAAGAAGCAGTTGCTGGATCAGGGCCTCACCAACCGGTCCGAATATACGGCGCTTCTGCGCTCTCAGGCCGACCTTGTCGGCCAGATCGGCGCCATGGCTTCGCAGCTTGAACAGACCCGCACGCAGATCGCCGAGGCGAAGGAGCAACTGGTTCGCCAGGGGACCCAGCGGCTGGAACAGGCGCTCACCGAGCTCAACGACGTCAACGCCAAGCTCGGCGAGACGGAGGAACAGCTCAATGCGGCCCGCGATGTCCTGTCCCGCCTCGATGTTCGCGCGCCGACCGACGGCCTGATCGTCCGCATCAACAAGAACACGCCCGGCAGCGTCATCAGCCCCGGCGAGGAAATGGCGTTGTTGCTGCCGACCAGTACGGAACTGATCGTCGAGGCGCAGCTGAGCCCGTCCGATATCGATATTGTGCGTCCGGGACAGTACGCCGACCTGCGCTTTGTCGCGCTCAACATGCGCACGACGCCGAGCGTTGCCGGAAGCGTCAACTATGTGTCGCCCGACCGCCTGATCGATCAGGCAACCGGAAATCCCTATTTCGTCGCCCGCCTGCACATCACCGACGATTTGCCGCCGGAAGTCGACCGAGACCAGATCTATCCCGGCATGCCGGTCGAGGCGATGATCTCGACGGGCGAGCGCACCTTCTTCGAATATCTGACGCGCCCGCTGATGGATTCCTTCAACCGGGCCTTCCGGGAGGAATAGGCGTTAGAGCCTTTCAGGGTCAGATAGAAACATTCTGTTTCACGCCCGGTGCGGCGATCCGCGCGAAGGCGCGCGCAGCGCGTAGCGGGGCTACGGGCAAGCGCGCCGACAAAGCGGGCGCCCGCCGGACGGAAACCCGAAGGGCCGGGCATGTTTGCCCCGATGCCTTCGGGCTCCGGCTTGACCGTGCCCCCGGCACGGCCCGCGCCAGATCCCTCGATCTCGGGGCAAACCTGCTCCGGCAGAATGCTTCTATCTGACCCTGAAAGGCTCTAAGCCTTTCGGCCGAACGCCTTGAACCGTGCGACACCGCCATCGGGATGGATGTTGACCCGCAGATGGGTCACGGCGTCGTTGTGCAGGATGTCGGTGAATGTGTGCTCGTGGTCAGGCGTCAGCTTGTGGTCGGCCATCAGCGGCTTCCAGTACATCGACGACGTGACCAGCAACTGGTCGGCATCCGGCCCCGCGGCCAGTTCGTCCGGCAGGCAGGCCGCGTCGATCGTGCAGCTGACCGGGCAGTTGCCCTTGTAGTAGGCGGTATCGACGACGATCCGCTCGACGCGCCCGGCGGTCGCCAGCGCGATAATAATCCATTCATTGCCCGGCTCGCGGCGCCGATGCGTCTCCCAGCCATCGCCCATGCTGATCGATTTCGTCGGCGTCAGCATGCGGTGGTAATTGCCGTAATGGGCATCCGAGAAGGCGACGATGCGCGCGCCATTGACCAGCGAGGCGAGATCCAGCTCGTCATTCGCGCCGAAGGCGGACGGTTGCGCCATTCCGTAGACGCGCAGGCGCGCCACGCCGCCATCGGGATAGATATGCAGCCGCAGATGCGTCCAGACACCGTCGCCCTCATGCGCGATATAGTGATGCGCGCTCGGCCCGAGCGGTGAAATCGGCACGATGGTCTGCCACTCGGTGGCCTCGTCCGGCGTTGCGCCGGCGGGCAGCTTGCAGGCCTCGATCGAACAGGCCGGCGGGTAGTTGCCGGTGAAATGCGAGGTGTCGACGTCGAAGCCGCGGATTTTCGTCGGCGCGGCCAGCGCGACCACGGCATGGTCGTGGCCGAGTTCGCGCTTGCGGCGCGATTCCCACCCGTCCATCCATTTGCCGTTGTCGTCATACCGGTCGGGATAGAAGACGGCGTCGTCGTCGGCCAGCATGCGCGGTGCCTCGGCGAAGAAGTCGTCCGTCACCGAGACGATACGGGCGCCGAGACCGGCCGAGGCCAGGTTCGGATAGCGGATTGAAAATTCGGGTCGGGTTTCTGCCGTCTTGTCCATCGAGTATTAAGCCTTGGAGATTATTGCTTCGTGGGTCGCTGCGCCGCGATGGGGCGACCTGCCGGCCGAGGCCATATCACGGCATCTCCGGCACGCATAGAAGGAGTTCACTGGCATGGCGGTTCTGGTTACCGGCGGTGCAGGCTATATCGGCAGTCACATGGTCTGGGCTCTGCTCGACGCGGGCGAGGATGTCGTCGTCGTCGACCGGTTGTCGACCGGCTTCGATTGGGCGGTGGCGCCCGAGGCGAAGCTCGTCGTCGGCGATGTCGCCGACAAGGATCTCGTCATGGCGACGATCCGCGACAATGATGTCGACGCGATCATCCATTTCGCCGGCTCCATCGTCGTGCCGGAATCGGTGTCCGACCCGCTGTCCTATTACGAGAACAACACCTCGACTTCGCGCACGCTGATCGAGGCTGCGGTGAAGACCGGCGTGCGCCATTTCATCTTTTCTTCCACCGCCGCCGTCTACGGCACAGTCGGAACCGACCCGGTGACCGAGGACGTGCCGCGCAATCCGGATTCGCCCTACGGCATGTCGAAGCTGATGACCGAGATCATCCTGTCCGACGTCGCCAAGGCGCATGACTTCAACTTCACGGCTCTGCGCTATTTCAACGTCTCCGGCGCCGATCCAAAGGGCCGCACCGGCCAGTCGACCAGGGGCGCGACGCATCTCATCAAGGTCGCCTGCGAGACGGCGCTCGCCAAGCGCGAGATGATCGAGGTCTTCGGCACCGACTACGCCACGCCCGACGGCACCTGCATCCGCGACTATATCCACGTCACCGATCTGGCAAATGCGCATCTGCTGGCGCTGAAGCGCCTGCGCGCGGGCGGCGAAAGCCTGATCGCCAATTGCGGCTACGGGCGGGGCTATTCGGTTCTGGAGGTTCTCGACACGGTCCAGCGCGTCACCGGCCGGCCGCTGCCGATCCGGTACGGCGCCCGCCGGCCGGGCGACGCCGTCGCTATCGTTGCCAATTCGGACCTCGCGCGCAGCGAATTCGGCTGGCAGCCGGCGCATGACAATCTGGAGGAAATCGTCTCCTCGGCGCTCGCCTGGGAAGACAGCCTCAGTCGTCGCAACACCCGGCGATAGCCGAGCTGTAATCGAGGCTGACCGCGTCGGCGGGTTTGTCGAAAAGCGCGATCGTCGTTTCGGCCGGCGCAGGCTTGCCGAAATAGTAGCCCTGTCCGGCGCTGCAGCCGAGCTCCACCAGTTTACGGGCCTGATCCGCGGTCTCGATGCCTTCGGCGATGACGCTGAGGCTGAGAGCCTCGCACATGTTCACGATGGCGCGCACGATATGCGAGGCCTGTTCGTCCTCGTCCAGCGCCGCGACGAATGAACGGTCGATCTTGACCTTGTCGAAGGAGAAATCGCGCAGCCGGCCGAGGCTCGACTGGCCGGTGCCGAAATCGTCGAGCAGCACGCGGATGCCGACCGCGCGCATGTCGTTGATGATCCGCTCGGCCGTCTGCGGGTCCGACATCATCGCCGTTTCGGTGATCTCGATCTCGATGCGGCGCGGGTCGAATTCCATCTTTTCCAGCATCAGCAGCACCGCCAGAGCCGTGGTCGGATCGACCAGCTGCACCGAGGACAGGTTGAACGACAGGAACACATTGTCCGGCCAGTGCCGTGCGCACGAGATCGCCTTGGCGAAGAGCTGCTTCGTCAGCGCGTCGATGAAGCCCGCCTGTTCGGCGAGCGGAATGAACACCGCCGGCGAAACCTCGCCCAGTTCCGCGTCGGTCCAGCGCGCCAGGCACTCGAAACCCATCACTTCGCTGTTGTGCAGATTGACGATCGGCTGAAACGACGCCTCGATCTCCTCCGCCGCCACGGCCTTGCGCAGCGCCTGTTCGATCTGCGTGCGCTGGCGCATCTCCTGCGCCATTTCATGCGTGTAGACCTGGATACTGGCCGGGCCGCGTTTGCGCGCCTGGTAGAGCGCGGATTCGCACTTGTCGAATAATTCGTCGAAGGTCGCGCCGGCGAAGGGATACTGGCAGAAACCGAAAGTCGCCGAGACGCGCACGATGCGTTCGCCCAGATCGAAGGGCGCGGTAAAGACGTCGCGCAGCAATTCGCCGATCCTGGCGGCGTCCTTTTCGAAGAAGCAGGTCGGCAGCACCATGCCGAACAGGTCGCCGCTGATCCGCGCCAGCATGGCGTTCTCGGGCAGGGCGGAGGAAATGCGCAGCGCCACCTGCGACAGGATCTCGTCGCCCGCTTTGCGGCCGAACAGGTCGTTGATCGGGCGGAACCGGTCGATATCGAACATGCCGATGGAGAACGGCGCGGGGTCTTCCTCGCGCTGTTCGATGAGCTTGTCGGTCTTCAGCTTCATCCGGCGCAGATTGCCGAGCCCGGTAACCGGGTCGGTCAGCATTTTCGTTCCGTCTTCCTCGCTTCGGATAAGTCGATCGGAAATATCGATATATTGATCCGGAAGCAGACCGAGGCCGGAGCCGGGATAGGTCATTTCATGGCCTTCGTGAAACTGGACTATTTACTTAGCATCCTACGATTAACGCTTGGTTTTTCGGTTTCCGCGGAACTTAGCTATTCCTCCGCGGGTCGAAAGCGGTGAAAGCCGGGCGAAACCCCCGGATTTCCGGGCTTTCGGCTTGCTGCGAATCACACGTCCGGTTAACCAAAACCCATGTCCAAGCAAGTTACCCCGCCCGGATCCGGCGACGGCCCCGGCAAGGAAATCCAGCCGATCGACCTCAAGTCGGCGCTCGAGGAACGCTATCTCGCCTACGCGCTGTCGACCATCATGCACCGCGCGCTGCCCGATGCGCGCGACGGCCTGAAACCGGTTCATCGCCGCATCCTGCACGCCATGCGCCTGCTCAGGCTCGACCCGCAGCAGGCCTACAAGAAATGCGCCCGCATCGTCGGTGACGTCATGGGTAAGTTCCACCCGCATGGCGACCAGGCGATCTATGACGCGCTCGTGCGTCTCAGCCAGGATTTCGCCGTGCGGTATCCGCTGGTCGACGGGCAGGGCAATTTCGGCAATATCGACGGCGATAACGCCGCCGCCATGCGCTACACCGAAGCGCGCATGACCGAGGTCGCGACGCTGCTGCTCGAGGGCATAACCGAGGACGCCGTCGATTTCCGCCCGACCTACAATGAAGAGGACGAGGAACCGATCGTCCTTCCGGGCGCCTTCCCGAACCTGCTCGCCAACGGCTCGTCCGGCATCGCGGTCGGCATGGCGACCAACATTCCGCCGCACAACGCCGCCGAGCTCTGCGACGCCGCATTGCACCTGATCAAGCACCCGAACGCCTCGATCGAGAAACTGGTCGATTTCGTTCCCGGTCCCGATTTCCCGACCGGCGGCATCATCGTCGAGCCGTCGGCCTCGATCCTCGAATCCTACAAGACCGGCCGCGGTTCCTTCCGCGTGCGCGCCCGCTGGGAAAAAGAGGACACGGGCAGGGGCGGCTATGTCATCGTCGTTACCGAGATCCCCTATCAGGTACAGAAATCGCGCCTCATCGAGAAGATCGCCGAATTGCTGCTGGCGCGGAAGATCCCGCTGCTGGAAGACATTCGCGACGAGAGCGCCGAGGACATCCGCATCGTGCTGGAGCCGAAGTCGCGCGCCGTCGATCCCGATATCCTGATGGAATCCCTTTATCGGCTGACCGAGCTGGAAAGCCGCATCCCGCTCAACATGAACGTGCTGTCGGGCGGCGTCGTGCCGAAGGTGATGGACCTGCGCGAGGTGCTGCGCGAGTGGATCGACCACCGCCGTGATGTGCTTCTGCGCCGCTCCCGCAACCGCCTCGGCATCATCGAGAAGCGCCTCGAGGTCCTCGCCGGCTTCCTGGTCGCCTATCTCAATATCGACGAGGTGATCCGCATCGTCCGCTTCGAGGACGACCCGAAGGCGAAGCTGATCGAGCGCTTCGAGCTGACCGAGGTCCAGGCCGACGCGATCCTCAATCTGCGCTTGCGTGCCCTCAACAAGCTCGAGGAAATCGAGATCAGGAAGGAGCACGACGAACTCTCCGCCGAGAAGGAAGGCATCGAGAAGCTGCTCGCCTCCGAGGAACTGCAGTGGAAGACGGTCTCCTGGGAGATCTCCAATGTGAAGGAGAAATTCGGCAAGGACACCGAGCTCGGCGCCCGCCGCTCGACCTTCGCCGAGGCCGGCGAGATCGACCTCGAAGCCGTCGCCCAGTCTATGATCGAGAAGGAGCCGGTCACCGTCGTCGTGTCGGAGAAGGGCTGGCTGCGCGCCATGAAGGGCCATATGGCCGATTTCTCGACGCTCACATTCAAGGAGGGCGACAAGCTGAAGCTCGCCTTCCATGCCGTGACGACCGACAAGGTCCTCGTCATCACCACCGGCGGCAAGGTCTACACGCTCGGCGTCGACCGCCTGCCGGGCGGCCGCGGCCATGGCGAGCCGATCCGCATCATGGTCGACATGGACAACGCCCAGGACATCGTCTCGGCCTTCGTCCACCGGCCCAAGGGCCGGCTGCTCATGGCGTCCGCCGCCGGCAACGGCTTCGTCGTGCCCGAGGCCGACATCACCGCCAACACCCGCAAGGGCAAGCAGGTGATGAACGTCAAGTTGCCCGACGAGGCGAAGCTCTGCATCCCGCTCCCCATGGATGAGGCGGGCGAGGTCCAGGCCGACCACGTCGCCACCGTCGGCGACAACCGCAAGCTGCTGGTCTTCCCGCTGATCCAGATCCCCGAAATGGCGCGCGGCAAGGGTGTGCGCCTGCAGAAATACAAGGATGGCGGCATCGCCGACATCCGCGTCTTCAAGCTGGACGAGGGCCTGACCTGGCAGGATGCGTCTGGCCGCAACTTCACCAAGGGCAAGGACGAACTCGTCGAATGGATGGGCGTCCGCGCCGCCGCCGGCCGTCTGGTGCCGAAGGGCTTCCCGAGAAACGGGAAGTTCGGCTAGCGCGTGTTTCCCGCAACCACGCTATAGATGTGGCCTTAAGGTATTTGTCAAATCTGCGAGAGACCTCGCATGCCAGAAACCATAGAGCAGGTCATTGATCTAGCAGTTCAAGCTGTTCGGGACGGTTTTGATTTCCGTAGAGCTTGGTGGGCGATAGAAGAAGCGCTCCGAAAGGAGCCTAAATTGGAAATCCCGAGAGATTCAGAACAGCAGAGGGTTTTCGGGATTTCCCGGGCTCACGTTTCGATGTGGTTGTTGGAACGTTCGCTTGAATTTGGCGCATCGCATGCAATTGCCGAACTCGCTGAGTTTTGCCAGCATCCGCGGAAGGGCTGCTTGCCGGTCATCGTGCTCGATCAATTGTTCTTCGCTTCTTCGGATGAAGTCGTAAAATTTCATTTTAGCAACGACGTTACTCTAAGCGCGAAATGCGATCTCGATCCTTACAGATTGGATGATAGCCAACTCTTTGACCTCGGGATTGTCCTCTACCCTGATGTCCAACCCGAAGACGTACCAAAGGACTATTTCTCCAGCATCCGCGATGTAATGCGGTGCCTTTCTCTGGTCCGTCCGCAGGACGAGGCTGTCTTGCCGGCCTATGAGACGGAAATGTGGGAAATCGCTGTGCCGAGATCATATGATCGGAGGCAAGCCACGTTCCGTACCCCTCGCGCAAATTTATCGTCACCGCTCTTGGATATTGAGATCCGATGGGCTGAGGAATGGCTGCAAAAACTGTGCAATCTTAATACTCAGCATCTGGATCACGTTCGTCGGGTGCTGGATCTTTGGATGTCAGCGACTTCATCTGCTGAAACGAGAGATGTAGCAATTGATGTACGCATTATTCTCGAAGCGCTCTTTGTGACGGATACCGGCGATAACACACATAAAGTATCCCGGAGGGGCGCTCTGATGATTGGTGGCTCCCTTGCCGAGCGATTGGATAATTTGAACGCCCTAAAGGCTGCTTATGGCGCAGGCTCTCGAGTAGTTCACGGTAGGAGATTTCGTGACATCGACCATGCCGCCACGAGAACAGTTAGACCGTTAGTAAAGCGCTGCTTACAAAAATGGATTTCTTCAGGCGCACCAAATCTAAGCGAAAAAGACTGGGAAACGATCGAAATGGGGGCGGAATACCCGTCGTCTATCCCCTTAGCCGCGACCGCACCTGCATGAGGATCGTGCCCAGCTTGTTCAGCCCCGTGCCGTCCGGCCCGCAGCCCCAATAGCCGTCCATCGGGGCGTTCTCCACGATCTGCCGCTCGCCCGTCGCGAGCAACAGCTCCGCCAGTTCGGCATGCGTTTCGAATTTCACCGTCACGGCGTCCAGCATGATTGTGTCCTTGACCTCTTCCCAGTCCGGGCGAAGCGGAATGTCGCGCGTCATGCCCAGCGCCTTGGCGTCCTTTGGCTTGTTGGAAAGCCGGATGCGCTCGCGATAGGCGGCGTCGTGGAATTTCTGCGCCTGGAAGTAATGCTCCACCGTGCGCCACCAGACGTCGTCCATGGCGATCCCGTAGGGCGCGAAATTCGAGAACTCCGAATAGGCGTCGGTCTGGGCGTAGAAATAGACCGTGTCGGGCGGGTAGGCGGGGGACATGAGAGATCTTCCTTAGTTTCTGTCTTCGCGCGAAGTGGAGCCTGTCGCCATTAGATCCCGTATGCCTTTGTTTTCCAGGCTTTTGTTCCTTGCTTCATCGGACAGTCGTTCGAAGACAAATTGCAGGAAGGCAGTAAATTCGCTCTCGTCCGCGAAGGCGTTCCGGGGAACCGGCACGATGGTGCCGTCATACATCACGCCGACCGTGGCCGGGGTCGCGAACAGCCGGTCGATCTTCGCGTAATCCAGCCACGCGCCGGAATGCTCGCTTTCCCATTTCAGCCGGTTGTCCGTCGCGGTGAACAGAAGGGGCGTATAGGGAAATTCGTCTTCCAGCCATCGAATCCGGCGCTTGATGCCGCTGCGCAGCCAGACTGCGGTGCCCACGACCAGGATAACGACCATGGTCATAGGCGAAATCGCCTCAACGATCGACGGTCCCAGAACTGCCGTCAGCTTTTCCCGCCAGATTTCGTTGATCAGGATATCGATCCCGACACTCGCGACGACAGCGAGCAACCCCACAAACAGCAGCCGGCCGTATCGCCGTCTTGGCGGTTGGAAATAGCGCGCCGCATGGCGCTGGCAGTCGAGGATATCCTTGTGAAGGGGCGTGTATTCCAGCCGGAAATAGGCATTCATGAGCCGTTCTTCCCTCGATATCGCGTTCTCGAATATGGGTGTTCGGGCGTCTTTCTGCAGACGCGGATCGACGGATCGGAAAAAGCCGGCCCGCGGCTTCGATTGATCCCTGTTCGCCGAATGAAGGCGTTAGCCGGGCCGGCGAACCGGCCCGGTTCGTTTCATCTAGTGCAATTCAGGTTTGGATTGAAACATCCGCATCAAAATGCGCGTTCGAGCCAAAGGCGAGAGGCAGCGCATTTTGATTCCATTGCAACCTGAAATGCACTAGCTGCGCTTCGCAACGCAGGCGAACCTGTTGGGTCCGAGCTTCTTGGCGGTCTTCTTCTTGCCGCACAGGCATTTGCCCTTGCTCGCCTTGCCGCCCTTGCAGACCAGGCTTTGCTTCTTCACCTGCGGCGACACGCGTTTGGGCTGCGTGACCTTCTTCTCCGGCTTCGGATTGGTGCGGACCGCCTGCTTCTTCTGGCAGGCAAAGGCGTTCTGGCCGATCTTGACGCGCTTGGCTGTCGAACCGCACAGACACTTGCCGTTCGCCACCTTGCCCCCCTTGCAGACCAGCTGAACCTGCTTCTTTTGAGGAGGATTGACCCGCAGCGGTTGCTTCTTTTCCGGCGGCGGCGGTGCCACGGCCACGCACTGATAGGCCGCCGCGCCGATCTTCTTGCGCAGCTTGTTCGGGCCGCATGCGCACTCACCCCTGGAGATTTTGCCGCCATTGCAGACGAGCTTCGGCGCGGGCGGCTCCGGATTGACGCGAATGGGCGCGGTCTTCTTCTCCGGCACCGTCGGTGTATGCGTCGGCCGCGGTTCCGCCGTCAGCCCGCCCACGGCCGCGCCGATCGCCGGATTGACCTTGGGTTTCGGATTGGGCGTCGGGATGCGATTGTCCGGGTTCGGATCATCGACGGTCAGCCCGCCGATGTCGTCGCTGAACCCGGCCGTCTTGGCGCATTGGAACGTATGCGCGGCAAAGGCGTGGTCGCGCGCATCGCCGGGCGAGACCGTGCGCAGCGTGCAACCGGCCTCGATCGTGTCGGTCAGTTCCATGTTGATCAGCTTGGCGGCGCGGTAATGTCCGCTGCCGATCTTTTCCGGCTGCAACACGCCCGAGAAATTCCCCAGCGCGCCGCAATCGAGCGAGTAGTGGATATTGTCCTGCTTCGGCGCATCGAACCAGACGAGCGCCTTGGGGTTGCGCGGGCATGTGTAGTTTTTCGCCGCCGGACCGTTGTCGATGAACTGGAACTTGCCTTCGAACGCGGTGTGCGCGACGCCGTCGTCCTCCGTCTCGACCTGCAGCCCGCCGCCGCCAGTGCCCGAGCAATGCAGCGTGATGTCCTTCCAGCCGGTCTCGTTGTAGAAGACCTCATTGACGAGATCGCGCGCGTTGAACTGCACATTGGTCGTCTCGTCGACCTCCACCCAGCGCTCGTGAACCGCGTAGAAGTGCCCGTCATCGTGATGCGCGGTCGCATTGACGACCTCGCTCTCGACCTGTCCGTCGCCGCGCTGCTCCCACAGCCGGAAGGAGACAGGGCCTTCCTGGTTGGTCTCCAGCGTCACCGCGAGCTTCGCTTTCTTGCACTGCGTGCCCGGCGTCGGCTCCGTATAGGCGTTGGAATAGGTGGTCAGCGTCAGCCTGATGTCGTCGACTTTCATCGCCCCATGGTCGAATTCGAACGTCGGGTTCGGCGGATTGAACGGCGTCGGCGTTCCCGACACCTGCGTCAGGGTCTCGCACACCACCGGAAGGTCGAAATTCGCGTGCCGGCTCTGGTCGCCGCCGTTGAACTCCACCTCGTCGATATCGACCTCACTGGAGGCGGACTTGAACTGGGTGCCGACCCGGATTGTCGTGCGTGTATTTACGCTCAGCGTCACCGTCGTCGGAACGCTGAACACGTCCATCGGATTGTTTTCGCAATGGTTGATCAGAGAGATCTGAAGCGTGGGGGCAATCAGTCTCTGCGGCAGGACTTCGAGGGGAAAGCCGAAATGCCAGTCATTTTCCGGCAGTTCCAGATCAGGTCCTTCCGGGCCGGTATATTCGCTTTCGGAGCGGAACCAGAGCAAGGTGTTGAAGCCGCATTCCGTGCGTGCGCAAAGACCCGCAAACAGGCCCGCGCGCTCGATATAGCCGGTGCCCCGCTTGAAGTCGATTTTTCCGGTCAAGTGGAGCTTGACCGGTGTCGGGTCGATCCAGGTGCCGCTTGGGTCAGTCTTTACCGATACTGCGCCGTTGAGCACGTCAGGGTTGACCCACAGCTGGAATCCGCCCTTCTTCAGCGGCGCGTCGTCATTGGCCGCGGCCGGAGCTGTGGCCAGCGCCATAGTCGCCAGCCCGACCGCTGCGAGGGCCGACGGTATTCTGGACAATCGCCATCTGGCGGGCGGACGCTTTCGCGCGGGACATTTTCTCGACATGACTGGTTCTCCTTTTGGGATCGGTTTGCGGAAGCTGTCCCTTCACGGATGGATTGGAGCCGGTCTCAAACGCAGGGCTTGGCCTGGTAGCGGCACTCGAAGACCTGCTTGCCGCCGCTGCCCTGCTTGCTGCACTTGATCGACTTGTCCGATGCGTTTTTCCAGAAGCTGTACTTCACGCCGAAATTGATCGCCGCCAGCTTCTCCCAGGTCTTGATTGTCTCGCTCTGCGCCTTGGCCTTGTCCGGACGGGTATTCTTCGCCACGACCGACCGGTTCTTGCAGGTCTTGATGTCGGCAAAGGGCTGTCCAAGCGCCTTGCAGGTCCACAAGGTACGGCCATTCTTCTTGTGAATATCCTCGTTGCAGAGAAAGCCCTTGTGCTTCGCCTGGCCCCAATCGGAAAACTTCAGGCCGTATTTGATGGCCGCCTGCTTTTCCCACCGGCCGACCGCCGAGGATCTCGCCTGCTGCTTGTCGTAATAGGTCTTGCCGCTGACCGTCAGGGCCGGCTGGGTCTTGGGCGCGGCCTCGGTGCCGCCAATGCTGGCGGAGAAGCCTCCGGCAAGGACGGCAAGAGCCAGTATGGTTGTCAGATGGCGCGACATGGGGCGCTCCTTTTCTTCGGGCGGATTCGCTCGATTTGTGCCCTTCGACGGTTGGCGCCGCGATCCTTGGCGCATCCGCAAACCGAGACTGTCAGTCCCGGCCGCGCGCCGGTATCCCCCGTGTGGGGGAGGGCAAAGACGCTTGGAAAAGGCCTAGTCTTTCGCAGAACCGGGCGGAAAACCGGAACGGGAAGGATGTCGACGGATCATGCCGAAATGGATCGCCACCGCGTGTCTGCTGTTGCTGGCCGCCCTTTTCAGTCCCCATGCGGAGGCGAAGGGGGCATGCGCCCCGGTCGATCTGCGGGCCGCCGGCGCCGCCACCTCGCGCGCCATGGCCGAACGCAATGCCCGTTTGAAACTGCAAAGCGCGGCCAAGCGCGAAAACAGAACTGTGCAGCCGGATCAAATCCGCATAGTTTGCCGCGACCAATTGCTCTGGAACTGTACGGCCTCCGTCAGGTCCGTAGAGTGCCCTGACTAACTTCGTGGACGACCGGATTTCAGGGGCGAACGATGCTGCGGGAAAATGCCAGGCCGTTTCGCTGGCCCCAATATCTGACGAGCCATCTCGTCTCGTCGCTTGCCATTCTCGCCGTCGGCCTCGTGCTGGACAATATTCTGCGCGCCTTCGGCATCGGCATTTCGCCATGGAAGGACGCCGTCTATTCGGCGCTGTCGGGCTTCTTCATCGCCTCGCCACTGGTGCCGTTGCTGTGGCGTGTCGGGCTGGTCACCGGCCCGCAATATGTGCTGGGCGGCCTCAGCGTCTTCCTGCCCGCCACATTGCTCTCCGTTCTGGTCATCTCGCAATTCGACAGCATTCTCGTCATCGTCCCGGGCTTCGAGGGCGGCGCCGATGACAGCCAGCTCTGGGCGACCACGGCCTATGTCCGCATCGCCCGCTCGGCGATCCTGTTCCCCGTCTATATCTCCGTCTTCTGGCTGGTGTTTCACCGCATGTTCGGCATGGCGCATCTGATTATCGGCAGGAAGTCATGACCGGGGGGGAGCCTGACCGGGGGACAGGAAGCACCGTGCCGCCCGGAGAGGTGCTGGCGGTGTCGCAGGTCTCCGCGCCGTCGAAGGTCGGCCAGGCGCTGCTGATCTCGGCCATTCGCGAGGGCTGGATCGTCCTTCTGGTCAATTTCAACGCGGCGATCTTCTTCGGCGTCATCCTGCTCGCGTCGGGCGTCCGCGCCTTCGAGACGATCGTCTTCCTCGGCGTCCAGATCATCGCCACCTCGCTGACGATCTTCCTGTGGTTCTACCTGCTTGCCAGGACCGACCGGCAGATCGTCGAACGCGAACCGCTGATGCGCAAGCTCGTCCAGCTGGGCGACGGCATCATCATGGCAGGGTGGGGCGGCGCGATGCCGCTCCTCTATCAGGCCGTCGATTTCGAGCGCATCGCCACGCTGGTCATCCTGCTCATGGCCGCCGGCATCGCCTCCGCGGCCTTGTCCGCCAAGCTCCTGCGCGTGCTGATCGTCGGCCGCGCCATCCTGTTCGCACCCAGCCTCGTCTTCCTGCTCTGGCAGCAGCCGCCACTGTGGGGAATCCACTCGGGCATCCTGATCTTCGGCTTCTGCATCTCGGTCGGCGTCGGCTATGCGGTCCACATCCAGCATTTACGCGTCGCCAATCTGAACATGCATCTGCGCTCCATCAGCGATGCGCTGGCGCAGTCGCTCGAAAGCGAAAAGGCCAGCGCCGAGCGCAGCCTTGCCGATGCGGCTTTGCGCGAGCATTTCCTGCAATCGGTCACCCACGACCTGCGCCAGACGGTCGATGCGCTGCGCCTGTTTCTCGATGAATTGTCGCGCCGGGTCACCGATACGGCGCAGCAGGGTATCGTCGCCTCCGCCGGCCGCTGCGTGCGCTCGGCCAACACGATCATCGAAAGCGTCGCCCAGCTCGCCTGGATCAAGGACCGGGTGCCGGAACCGACGCTCGCCGACACGCCGATCATGCCGCTCTTGCGGCAGATCGGCGACGAGATCGGCCCGCTGGCGCGCGAAAAGGGCCTGACCCTTCGGGTCGCCGAAACCAGTGCCTGGTGCCGCGCCGATGCCAATTTCCTCGAACGCGTCCTGCGCAATCTCGTCCACAACGCGCTCCAATATACGAGCCGGGGCGGCGTGCTCATCGGCGTGCGAAACAGGACGGCCGATACGGTCGAGATCCGGGTCTGCGACAGCGGAGACGGCATTCCGGCCGGGGAAATGGACAGTATTTTCGAGGCCTATCACCAGGTGCCGGAGCACCGGGGCAACAATATCGGCAATATCGGTCTCGGCCTGACGATCGTCCGCGATCTCGTCCAGTCGATGGGCGGCGAGATTTCGGTGTGCAGCCGGCAGGGGCAGGGAAGCGTCTTCAAGGTCCGCCTGCCGGTCGCGCAGGCACGGTCGGCCGGGTCGAAACCGTCCGCCTGCAGCATCCTGCTCGTCGACGACGATCCGGCATTTGTCGCCGGTCTCGCCGAAATGCTGGTAGCCGGCGGATATCCCGTCGAAACCGTCTCCGACCCCGGCCGGATCGCCGCGCTGGCGTCCGGACCGGTGCCGGCCCACCAAATCGCGGTCCTCGACTACAATCTCGGCGCGGCGCTCACCGCCCGCGACCTGCTCGCTGCGCAAAACGGCATCGATCCTGCGAGAACGATCGTTGTCTCCTCCGGCCGCGACATCGCCCGCACCGGCCTGTCCGGCTTCGCGAATGTCCCCGTTCTGGCAAAGCCGGTCCTGCCTGAAGCGCTGCTGGCGGCGATCGCTGAGATCGCGGCGGGCAGGGCGGTTACCCCAGGCCGTTCTGGCGGGTAAAATCGATCGCTTCCACCCGGTTGCGCAGCCCGAAACGCAGAAACACCTCCTTCAGGTGAGACTTCACGGTTTCCGGCGAGATGGAGAGGAACCGGGCGATCTCCTTGTTGGAATATCCCTTGCCGACCAGCAGCATGATCTCCACCTGCCGGGGGGTGAGGCCGGGGATCTCCGGCGTCTCGAAGCCCCCGTCATTCTCCGTCCCGGCTTCGGAGCGGCTCAAGACCCGCCGCAGGGTTTCCAGCAACTGGTCGGGCTCGGCATGTTTCTGCACGAAATCCGTCGCCCCGGCAGACAGCGCCGAACTGCGGTCGACCGGACTCACCGACGAGGAAAGCAGCACGATCGGCAAGCTCTCGTCGCGGGCCCGGATCGCCGCGATGGTGTCCAGCGCCGAATGGCCGGGAATGTAGAAATCGAGCACGATGAGATCATAGTCATGCCCGGCGGCCAGATAGTCATCCGGCGCGACAAAACAGTCGAGCACCACGGTTTCCGCCAGACGTTTGAGGATCAGTTCCAGCCCGGCCACGAACAGCCGGTGGTCGTCGATGATCGCAATTCTGTAAACCGCCTCTTGCACGCGGAATCGCACCATGTGTTGTCAGCAACAAATCAGATGAACTTGCCTATAACACACATAGACGTGACAACGCCCCGGCAAAGATTGCCGGGGCGCGTTTCAGAATGCTGTGCCGGCAAGCCGGCAGGCGTGACCTTACTCGCACTGCTGGCGCGGGCCGCCGCCATAGGGCTGGAACGTGTTGTCCGAGACCCGGTAGGAGCGGTAGCGGTTCATGCAGTCGCGAATATGGGCGTCGGACAGGTCGACAACGTCGTTCGACGCATATTGGGCATTGTCTTCATTGGTGGACGAGCCGCCCATCCGTTCGTTCGAATAGGGCGAAATGCACGGCTTCGAACCGCCTCCATAGGGCGTGAAGCTGTTGGTTTCGCGCCGGTAGGAGCGATAGTTCTGCTCACACCACGCGACATGGGCATTCGACAATGCGGAGTTATCCGAACCGGCCTTTTCAGTGTCGGCGGAAACGCTTCCTGTCGCGGCGATGTCGATCTGTGCCTGAGGAGCAGCCGAGGCGTCAGCCACCTGAACGTCGGGGCGCGGAGCTGTGTCGGTCGAGACCTTGGCGGGGATCACCCGCAGCGACCGCGCTTCGCCATTCGCATCGGTCGGCGTCGGGCTCCACAGCGCCGCGACCTTGCCGTTCGGATTGAAATGCTCGGCCGGCGTCGTGATGAACAGATACATCGCTACGGCGCCGCCGCTGACGAAGATCATCGAGGTGGCGATAAAGCCGGCCAGGACCGCGAGAAAAGGCTTCATGTTTCGTCTCCCTTTTCAAAGGCAATGCACCGACGCGGATTCGGTTCCGCAAGGTCATTTCCCGATTAAGAAAAAGTTAATCCCTTCGGCGGTCGGCCCCGCCCTCGGTGGACAAGTTTGTAGCGGTCCGCAGCCCAATCCCCTGTTTCCACTCGCTATTCGCTACTCACCACTCGCTTCTCCATCCACCGCCCCCCAAACTTCCCCGACACTGTCCTCACACAACCGGAGGCAGCGCATGGAATTCGACTGGCGCAGGGCGATCGATCTCAATTGCGAGAAACTGTGCGACATCGCATTCCGGCTGCTGGTCATGGCCGGGATCCAGGCGGGACGGTCGAACCCGTTCCTCCCGCGCCATCTCTATCTGCGCATCCTCGCCATCCTGCGCCCCGCCGAATTCGCCGCCCGCCGCCTCATCGCCATGGCCGCCTGCAAGCTGGAGCTGAAGGTTGGACCAGTTCGTCCGCGTAGCCCCACCGATCCGTCCTCGCCCCCTCGGGGAGAGGATACGAAGGCTTGTGAGCGAAGCGAGCTAGCCGAAGTTGGTGAGGGGCAAAACGATGCGGCAAGCACGGCCCCGCGCATCCCCGCCTTCGCCCTCTTCGACCCGTTCAAGCCTTTCCCCGAACCTTGGCTGACGCCGGAGGAGATCGCCGCGCTCGACAATCCGTCCGCCCGCCTTTTCATCCCGGCCTCGCCGCCCAACGAACCCGTCGACGCAAGGGCGCTCGGCCGGCGCATCCGCGCCCTCGCCAACGCGCTCACCGATCTCGACGGGCAGGCACTGCGGCTGGCCCGCTGGCGCGCCCGCCGCGCCGCCGGCTTCGGCAAACCCGTCCGCCTCAGCCCCTTCCGCCCCGGCCTGCCGCCGGGATGGACGAAGCGGCCCAAGACCGAGGTCGAGCAGGTGCTGAAGGAATGCAACTATCTCGGGCTTGAGGCGTGGGACACGACGTGAGCCAGGGGGATAATCCGGCAAAGCCAGCAATCCGGTTTCCGAAAGGAAGCGCGGAGCCAATGACGCGCGCCTCCCTTCTCCCCTCGTGGGAGAAGGTGTCCCGAAGGGACGGATGAGGGGGCGGCTCGGTGCCGAAGACCCCTCATCCGTCCGCGCCGGTTCACGGAACCGCCGCATCCACCTTCTCCCACGACGGCAGAGGGGAGTGGCAGCCAGGTCCTTGGCTTTTGCAAGAGAAGAGGACTGGATCCAGGCGCCCTGTCGGGATCTCGTCTTCCTCGCGATCTGCAAGCCCGGGGCAACTCTGGCGTGCAATCTGGACAAGGACACCACAAAGCAGGAGAGCAGGATCATGAAGATCGATAGCGGATCGGACTGGATTTCCATCAACCGGTCGGCGGCGAACCGGGCCCATGACGCCGGTGCGTCCGCGGCCTTCGCGGCGGCGATGGCGGAGACCGGCGGCAAATCCGGTGACGCGGCCGGGCGGGCCGATTTCACCGCGATGACGCGTCAGGAGATGCGCGACTGGATGAACGAGGAAATCATGGCCGGGCGCATGACGGTCGAAATCAGTTCGCCCTTCATCACCATGACGCTGCAGTTCGACGGGTTCGGGGCCGCGACGGATCTCGATCGCGAGCGTGTCGATTTCCTGGATATGGCGCGCAGGGGCATCGAGTCGGCGCATTATTTCAACGATCCGGATGCCGCGGAACGCTACCAGGCCGCACTCGATATCATGCTGGCGCGGCAGGAGGAGGCATAAGCGCTTCTCTCACTCCCGCCAGAACGACGGGGCGGCCAGCACCAGCACGGTGAAGATTTCGAGCCGTCCGAACAGCATGGCGAAGGAGAGGATCCATTTCGCCATGTCGGAGAGCGGCGCGAAATTGCCGGCCGGCCCGATAATGTCGCCGAGACCCG
>Ga0070729_10001356_pt1 | contig 38528 bp, 22 predicted proteins | sample tdDd472_FD_66725 | JGI IMG/M metagenome (GOLD analysis project Ga0070729, IMG submission 66725) | Marine sediment microbial communities from the Atlantic coast under amendment with organic carbon and nitrate - tdDd47.2 | ecosystem: Environmental > Aquatic > Marine > Coastal > Sediment | place...
ATAGTCGAAGGTCGGGATTCCCATCTTCTGGAAGTCGAGCATAGCCTGTACATGGGGGACCATGGATTTGCGTGCGGCCAGCATGACGCCAGCCTCGTCGGTCTTTTGTTTTGCTTCCCATTCTTCCACGGTCCAGCCTGCGGGCAGGTAGCCGTTCAGGGGGTCGTGGGCAGATGTCTGGTCGGTGACCGCATCGGGACGAACGCCTTCTTTTACCAACTGCGGATAAATTTCGGCGGCATTGCCGAGCACTCCGACGGTCACGGCCTTGCCTTCGGCGCAGGCATTATTGATGAGTTCAAGGCCGTGTTCGAGGCTATCGGCCTTCATGTCGATGTAACCGGTATCGAGACGTTTCTGGATACGCTCTTCACGACATTCGATGGCCAGCATGGATGCGCCCGCGAACTTTGCAGCCAGTGGCTGTGCGCCGCCCATGCCGCCGAGGCCCGCAGTCAGAATCCATTTGCCGGTCAGGTTGCCGTCAAAATGCTTGTTGCCCATGGATACGAAGGTCTCGTAGGTGCCCTGCACGATGCCCTGGCTTCCGATGTAGATCCAGCTACCGGCGGTCATTTGGCCGAACATCATCAGGCCCTTGCGGTCCAGTTCGTTGAAATGTTCCCAGTTCGCCCAGTGGGGGACGAGGTTGGAGTTGGCGATGAGCACGCGCGGGGAACTCTTGTGGGTTCTGAACACGCCCACGGGTTTGCCGGACTGGATGAGCAGCGTCTCGTCCTCTTCCATCTTTTGCAGGGTCTCGACAATGGTGTCGAAACACTCCCAGTTGCGGGCTGCTCGACCGATTCCGCCGTAAACGATCAGGTCCTCGGGCCGTTCGGCCACCATGGGATCAAGATTGTTCATGAGCATTCTGAGCGGGGCTTCGGTCTGCCAGCTTTTGCAGGAAAGGGTCGTGCCGGTAGGGGCAGTGATGACGCGTTTAGACATAATGTACCTCGTACTATGATTTATTTGGCGGGCGTGAAAACTCCGCCGAAGCTGTACCGCGAAGCGGGGTAGAGCAGTTCAGCGTAGGACACGAGCTTGTCGCCCGACCATGTTTTGCGTTTGAGAAGCAGGCATGGTTCACCTGCCTGCACTTTAAGAAAATTCTGTTGTTCTGGTGTGGGGAGTACGGCAGTCAGTTCGTGCTCGGCCCGTTGCAGTGGGGCCGTCTGCATCAGATAGCGGTAGGCCGTGGTGGTGGAGAAATCGACATCGAGATAGCCGGGGGCGGCGTTGAGATTGACCCAACGATCCTCAAGCTGGAGAGGCTCGCCATTTTCGTAATGTACGACCTTGGAACGGGCGACGTTGGTAGTATACTCTTCCCCGAAAACGTGGCTGGTCAGCGGTGATTCCGGCTCCCGGTCAAGATGCTTCAGCTCGCTGAAACAGGTGCCGCCGCGCTGTGCGATCTCCTCTGTGATGTCGCCGACATTCAGGAGGTCGCTTCTGGGAATGCGTTTGGCGACAAAGGTGCCGCGCCCGCGCTCCCGGAGCAGGTGACCTTCTGCGGCCAGCTCCTTGACCGCCCGATGAACAGTCATCCGACTGGCGGAAAAGGTCTTCATCATCTCGGCTTCGGACGGAATCTTGTGTCCGTCAGCCCATGAGCCATCCTTGATATGTGTCAGGATGAATTCGCGAATGCGTGTGGACAGGTTCTTTTTTTTCATGGCTTTGTTTTGTTTAATATATACGTTTAATTTAAATGTATATACATTAGGCGAAAGATGCGTCAAGACGCAATAGTTCGCAGTTCTGGTACTTGTGGAAACCCTGCAAGATTGATAGCTTGTTTGAATGAGTAAATAGGTTGTGGAAAATATGATAAATATATTCGTATGTTTTAGTTCTGGCGGGAGCTTTAGTGTCTGACAACTATCTGGATAAAATTGAATTCATTGCCGATGCCAATCAGGCGTTGGTGCATATTGAATCCCTGGAAAAACTGCTGCCGAAGATTCTGGAGATCGCGGAAGAAGCGACGGGCGCGGAGGCGTCTTCGTATCTGCGTTATGATCATGAGAGTTCCATCCTGACCTTCAAGGTTGCCCGTAATGAAGGAGTTGAGCAGGATTTGGCCAAGCTTCTGGAAGGGAAAATGACACTGCAGGCCGGCGAGGGAATTGCCGGATCGGTTATCGAAAAAGGTCATGCCTTGATGGTCCATGACGTGGCTGAAACAAAGAGTTTTTCTTCGCGAGTAGATGAGGCGACCGGATACAAAACCCGGAGTGTCTTGTGCGTCCCGGTGGTTCATGTTGATGAGATTCTGGGTGTCATTCAGGTTCTTAATCCCAAAGACAAGGCGCAGTTCGATGATGCGGATCAGCGAGTGTTGGGGATTTTTGCCAGCCTGGCTGCGGTCGCAATTGTTCGCGCCCGACTCTTGCATGAGAAGCTGGAACAAAAAGAACTTGAAGCTCAGGTTGCCGTAGCCTCTAAGATTCAATCTAAATGCTGGCCCAAAATGCCGAAGATGGAAGATGGCTCCCACGCGTGGGGTGAGTCCCTGCCCGCCAAGGAGGTGGGAGGTGACTTGTATGACTGCATTCCCTTATGGGACGGCAGCTATATCTTCTACGTAGCAGATGTGTCTGGCAAAGGAGTGGCTGCCGGGTTCATCATGGCTGCACTTTGGTCTACGATCCGAAGTGAAGTTCGAATCGGGGTGGGCATCACGCAGTTATTGCGCATCGTCAACGCCAAAACCTATGACTTCCTTTCCAGCGAAACCTTCTTCGCAACCGTATCCATAGGCCAGTACTGGCCTGAAAACGGCAAGTTGGAAATGGCCTCGGCTGGTCACGGTGTGCCGCTCTGGCACGACGGCGAGGAATTTGTGGAATTTCCTTCTCTGTCCGGTCTCCCTCTAGGGGTGATGGAAGATTTTACATACGAAAGCCAGACCGTGCCACTCGATCGTGGCGAGATGATCATGCTTTATTCGGATGGTCTCAATGAGGCCTTCAATCCCGAGAATGAGATGTTCGGTTTGGATCGTCCAAAGGCATTGGTTGTTCCGCATGACGGAGAGAAGTGGGGACGAAAGCTCATGGATGCCGTTGTCGACTGGTACGATGGCCGGGATCGGACAGACGATCTGACGTTGCTCGGCATCTGGCGCGATCCGGAGTAGAGAGTCGGGTAAGCCGGTTGGGCATTTTATTACAAGAAAGCAAGAAGGGCCTCAGTCAGTTGACTGAGGCCCTTTAGCTTGCTGGTGCCGAAGAGAAGACTCGAACTTCCACGGCGATGAAGCCACATGGTCCTGAACCATGCGTGTCTACCAATTCCACCACTTCGGCACGTTCAGGAGATGGGTTGTATATTTACTCTTGGTCGTTGGCAAGAGTTTTTTCATGGATTTGATTGTTCTGCGCCCCGGTCATTCATGGCGGGTAGAAGAGGGGGGCATGAGAATAATTCTTTGGCTTGAGAATGGTACGAGTGCAAGGAGTAAGAAAAAGGCAGGATCGAAGCGTATTCTTATACGCGAGAGTCTGCTTTTTTCGCAGCGACGCAGCAATCGGGCCATTCTCAAGCCAAAGACGCGAGAAAGGCTTCATCGGACCGTCCGGTGAAGCCTTTTGTTTCTCGTGTGCAAAAAAAAGGAAGAATGTTGTTTAGATTATAGCAACCCGCGTGCCAACGCTGTCGGGATTTTGTAAATAAACATATTAATCATAGATTACAATAGGTTGTGCTAATCCGTGGTAGGCGAGAGCGAGGGCCTTTCTTACCGTGAAAAGTTGAAAAATTTGTACAATTCGCAGATAGCTTTGCAGGTGGTTCAATTATTTTGACCGCATATGGGTGGGTGTTGATGGTTGAATCTCTTGAAATCGCCGAGAAAAGACACTACCGTTCCGGTCAGCAACTGGGAGTACTCAATGGATAATTTTCTTCTTCTTGGGATATGCTTCATTCTCGGCATCGCCTTCAGGGTCAGCGGTCTGACAGATGAAAAGGGACCGGCGACTTTGAATGCCGTCATTATCCATATGTCCCTGCCAGCGCTGGCAGTGCTCTATACCCATTCACTTCCAATCGGTCCCGAACTGCTCATGCCGGCTGCCATGGCCTGGATTGTCTTTGGCGTGGGGTTTGTATTTTTCCGCATAGTGGGCAAAATGTTCGGACTTGATGACAAGACCGTAGCCTGCCTGACTCTGTGCGCTGCGCTTGGCAATACTTCTTTTGTTGGCCTTCCCATGATCGAGGCCTTTTTCGGTAGGGAATATCTTGGAGTCGGTATGCTCTGCGACTCTGCCGGAACTTTTCTCGCACTCGCTATTCCAGGTATCATAATGGCCGCCAAAACTTCCGGGCAGAATGTTGATGGAAAGACCCTGGCAAAAAAGGTGTTGCTTTTCCCCCCATTCATTGCCGTGGCTCTGGGGTTCGCCCTGCAACCTGTCGAGTACCCCGAGGTGGTGGTCAATTTGCTGTCCAACCTCGGTTCGACCTTGACGCCCCTGGCTCTGCTTTCGGTCGGTATGACGCTCCGATTCAGGGAAATCCGTGGTAGCGGCAAGGAACTCGCCATCGGGCTTGGTTACAAGATGTTTCTCGCCCCGGCTCTTATCTTCGTCCTGTATATCGGCCTGCTGGGTCAGACCGATATGATCACCAAGGTCACGGTCTTCGAGTCCGCCATGGGGCCCATGGTGACCGGCGGCATCATTGCCATGACCTACGGCCTTAATCCGCCCCTGGCCGCTTCCCTGCTTGGAGTAGGCATCCCGTTGTCTTTTCTGACGTTGCCCATCTTTTATGAGTTGTTGATGGCATTTTAGGTCGATAGAACAAGTAATAGTTAAGGCCAGCACATTGTGCTGGCCTTTTTTGTTTTCACAAACGGTGGTTCTGACATTGCCTTTGACCTGTCTGGCGATGTATGCTCCCTGAATCAGGTGCATGAATTGAAAGCATAAGAGGTTGCATGCCCCCTATTCGCAGTATGCGTGAAATCGAAATTCCCGATCCGGTCAAGCTCTCGCGGTATAAACAGTCGCCAGGGCATGGGCCAAATATCCTATTCTTCAGTGGCGGAACGGCCTTGCGTGGCGTGTCGCGCGAACTGATCGGGTATACTCATAACTCCACTCATATCATCACTCCGTTTGACTCCGGCGGCAGCTCGGCAGTCATTCGGGATGCTTTTGATATGCCCGCAGTCGGTGATATTCGAAACAGGCTCATGGCCTTGGCCGATCTGTCCGTGCCTGGAAACAAGGAGATCTTCGCACTCTTTACCTATCGGTTGTCCAAGAAAGATTCTCCGCAATTCCTGCTCGACGAACTCAGGCGCATGACAGAGGGTGACCATGTTCTGGTCAGCTTACTCCCGGAATCCAAGCGCTCAATTATTAGCGGGTATTTCAGACAGTTTTTGGAATTCATGCCGGATGACTTCGATCTCCGAGGGGCCAGTGTCGGGAATCTGATGCTTACGGCTGGGTATCTGGCGAATGGGCGAAGAATGGAGCGCGTGCTTACCGCTTTTTCCGAGTTGGCGTGCATACGCGGCGTGGTACGTCCCGTCGTAAATGGAGATCATCATCTGGCAGCCGAATTGGCAGACGGTTCAGTCATTGTGGGCCAGCACCTGTTGACCGGAAAGGAGGCCGCACCTCTGACATCCAAGATTGACCGGGTCTGGTTGACAGAGGCTCTAGATTCTCCTGAGCCAGTTGAAGTCGCTATTTCCGACCAGATGAAAGAGAGCATCACGCACGCTGACCTAATCTGTTACCCTGTCGGCAGCTTCTATTCGAGTGTTGTGGCGAACATTCTGCCCTATGGTGTTGGGGAGGCCGTCAGTTCTAACAAGTGCCCCAAAGTCTTCGTTCCCAACCCGGCTCATGATCCCGAGTTGATCGATCACAGTGTCGAGGACCAGGTCGTTCGTTTGCAGGAATACCTGATCGCCAGCGGTGCGCCTGATGCTACAAGTGCGTTGGAATACGTTCTTGTGGATAGTAAAAACGGCGAATATCTTGGCGGATTCGATAAGAGCGCTGTTGAAAAACTGGGTGTTGAAGTGATCGACTGCCCGCTTACGACGGAGTCGAGTTCGCCGTATTTCGATGAAGATCGATTGGTCCAGGCGTTGCTGTCTTTGGCGTAAGGCTGAGGCTTCAGTTAAGATCATCCATCCTTTTCAGGAACTCATCCGGCGCAAGAAAGTCCACAAGTCGTAAATCATCCCTTTCCTTTCCCTGTGCATCAATGAAAACGATTGTAGGCACGCCTCTGACTCCGTAGTCGCGTACCAACTGTTCGTTGGGGGCGTTGCCAGCGATGGTCAGGTCTATCTTGATCATGATGAAATCTTGAGCTGATCGTTGAACGATTGTCGGATCACGGAAGGTGATTTCATCGAGTTCCCGGCATGGCGTGCACCACGTGGCGGAAAAATCCAGTATGACGGGTTTGCCCTCGGCCTTGGCCTGGGTGAGCAGTTCGGCTGAGTATGTATGCCAGGCCACACTCGGGCCTTGGATGATCCATGTTCCCATGAGGATAATGGCCAGGATGATCGCGCCTGTCCCGATGGCGGTCTTGACGAAGGAGAACACCTTGAAGCTGGATTTCGCCTTGTCGATCCATCCTAGATGGATGCCAGCGCAAAGGGCAACGGAAGCGAGAAGGGTGACCTCAATTGATTCCGGCAGGAGTGGACGGATGAAGTGGGCAGCCATTCCGATCAGCGCCCAACCCATTACCTTTCGCACCCAGAGCATCCACTCGCCAGACTTGGGAAGGTTGACGATTTTGCCCGAGAAGACGGCAAGGGCGAACAGTGGCAGTCCGAGTCCGAGACTCAAGGTGAAGAAGATGAGGAAGCCGATCCAGGGGCTGCCCATACTCGCCACCCAGGTCAGGAGGCCTAGCACGAACGGGCCGAGGCAGGGCGCGGCAACAACGCCGAGGGTCAATCCCATGAAGAAGGTGCCGAAATATCCTGCGTGGTTTTTGGACGCGATCCGAGTCAGTCCCGACGGTAGCCTCAATTCCCACAACCCGAAGAGGCTCGTGGCAAAAACGGTCAACAGTCCTGCAACTGAGATGAGCACGGTAGGACTTTGAAGTAATGCGCCCAACATGCCCCCGGTTAAGGCTGCGACCACGCCGAGGATGGAGTTGGTCAGGGCGAGTCCAACTATGTAGAGCATGCCGTGCCCGAGCAGGCTTTCGTTTTCTTGTTCGTCCCTACCTCCGAAATATGAAACAGTAATCGGGACGAGCGGGTAGACGCAGGGTGTGAGATTCAAGGCCATGCCCCCGAGAAATATGGTGGCGAGCGTCAGGAGCAATGCCCATCCATGAAGAGGGCCGGGCCCGATTGGCTCATGAGTTAACGGAGTGTGGTCTGCCTGATAACTGGTAACGGGAAGTCCTGCATCCTGCCAGGTGGGGAAGCCGTACGGGGCGCGGTAGACGTTGGTGTAATCGAGTGAGGCCGCCACACGGGCCGCCGAGTCGCTACGGACTCATGCCAGGCCTGCTCAGTAGAAGACGATCAAACGCTCCGTGTCCGGTCCCAGCAGTGTCTCAAGGTCACCTTTGTTTTTCCATCGCGACCATGCGGTCGGTTCTATGGGGAAATTGACTGCACCCTTGATGTGCCCGGCTCGGTATTCCCAGTTCTGCCTGGTGTCCACAATGAGCCTGTCGGAGTTCTTGTCCTTATAGATTTCGGCCAGTTCTTGGGTGGTGATGAGCTTGTATCCACCGACTTCGGCCTCGGTGACGACTGTGTCCCAGGTCGCATCTTTCGGGGTGACGCTCCGACTGGTGAACCAAAGCGCCGAAACTGTCATCAGGATGGCACCGATCAGCACCAGAGAAATGGTCGCTTTTTTCATGACAGAGACCTCCACGTATAGAAACTTTACGCTGTCTATTCTCCGGCAGTCAAGAAAGAAGGCTTGAGCGGTTTGCTCAAGCCTTGTCAATGTTGGATGAATTATCTGTGTTTTTTTCCTGAGCGCCGTTTGTGATGGTGAGATCCTTGCCCCTTGCGTCCCTTGGGCGGTCGGCCTGTGGTAGGCATCAGAATTGCGTGTTGGCGTAGTCGTTCGGCGTCGGTCTTGGCAACGTGGATGGGGTCGCCCTTCATGTCCGTGCCAGCATGGAACATCGCGGCGGCTGCTGTTCCCGGTAATGGGATGAAGCATTGTACCTGCTCCGGTTTCCACCCCTGGGACTTGAGCCAGTCGCTTAAGGAGTGCATGTCGTCGTCCGTGCAGCCCGGGAAGGCGGACATGAGATAGGGGATGACGTACTGCTTCTTGCCTGCCTTTTGCGATTCCCTGGCAAACAGGTCCAGAAATTTCTCGAAGGCTCCGAAGCCGGGTTTTCTCATCAGCTTCAGGACGTGATCGACCTGATGTTCCGGGGCGACCTTGGCCTGGCCACCGACGAACTCGCGGATCATGCCGGTTAGTGCCTTCATGTCAGTCAGGGCGAGATCAATACGCCAGCCGGATGCTACCCGGACGTGTTTGACAGACTGAACATCAGATACGCTGCGCAGTAAATTGACAAAATCGGTCTGGGCTACCTTGTAGTGTTTGCAGATGGCCGGTGTCAGACAGCTAGAGCGTTTGCATTCTGATGAATCGGCGGCGCAGTGTGCTCCCCACATGTTTGCGCTGGGGCCGCCCACGTCGCTGATGGAGCCGGTCCAGCCTTTGACCTCAGTTATTTGTTTCACTTCGTTCAGGATGGATTTCTTGCTGCGCGATCGGATCGTCCGTCCCTGATGCAGGGCCAGGGTGCAGAATGAGCAGCCTCCGGCGCAGCCACGATGGGTGGTCACGCTGGTCTGGATCATGTCTGCTGCCGGGATACGCTCTTTGTACGACGGGTGCGGAAGTCGCGAGAAGGGCAGTCCGGCCAGTTCGTCGAGCCCGTTGGTGTCCAGTAGCGGCCCGGGGGGCGTCAGAATGACGAGTCGTCCGGCTGTGGATTGGGTTACGGTTTCCTTGTTCTGGTGGACCTGCTTTTCGAGCAGAAGTGTGGCTTCTATGAGCTTTTTCGGGTCGGCCTGGATGTCTTCATGAGACGGCAACTCGATGATCGAGGCGCCTTCGGGGACGTCCTTGGCTCCGCCTGCAACGGCCAGTCCCGGAATTGATGTCAGGAGCGGGCGCAGAGATTTGATGTCATGGTGGTCGGCGTCGCGAATGGTCTCAGCCAGGGTGATTATGGAATTTTCGGCCATGCCATAGGTGATGGCCGTGGCCTTGCTGTCCAGCAGTACAGAGCGGCGTACGGAGTCCGACCAGAAATCGTAATGGGAAATGCGCCGGAGCGATGCCTCGATACCGCCCAGTATGACAGGCAGGCCGGGGAAGGCGCGCTGGACGATATTGGTGTAAGCGATGCAGGCCCGGTTAGGCCTGTTGCCTGCTTGACCGCCAGGTGTGTACGCGTCGTCGCTGCGTTTCTTTCGAAAGGCTGTGTAATGGGAGAGCATGGAGTCGAGCGAACCTGCCGTGACACCGGCGAACAGGCGTGGTCGTCCCATGCGTGTTACGTCGTCGGGATTGTCCCACGCGGGCTGGGCGGCGATGCCCACCCGGTAGCCGTGGTGGACGAGCCAGCGACCAAGCAGGGCCGCGCCAAAAGACGGGTGGTCAACATAGCCGTCACCGGTGACCAGAAGAATGTCCAGTTCATCCCAGCCGAGCAGGTCCATTTCCTTGCGGGTCATTGGCAGCACTGGCGGCTGTTCTATATGAGTGTGTTTGTTACCGAGTGTCATGGAGAGATGATGTCCTACCAGCGTTGTTTGGTCCACCCCATTTATGTGGGAATTGAAAATGGGTAAGATGTTTTCAATTGTTAGCATGGTGTGGAAATTTCCTGTATATAACATACAGAATTATAAATTGAGACTATTGTGCCGAGAATGGGAGGAGTTTTAAATGAAAGCAATGCTTCTAGAACAATACGGCGGCGAGTACGCTTTTGCTGAGCACGAAGTGGAGATGCCTGAAGCTAAACCGGGCGAGGTGCTGATCAAGGTGGCCGGTTCAAGTCTCAACCCTATCGACAACAAGCTTGCGACTATGGGCGACCAGCTCTCTTTTGCTCCAAAACTTCCGGCCATTCTGGGGATGGACGTGTCCGGTGTGGTTGTGGATGCGGGAAGCGGCATGTCCCGGTTCAGGCCTGGAGACAAGGTCTTCGGATGTGCTGGCGGGCTTGGAGCAATGCCCGGTGCGCTGGCCGAATACATGGTGGCGGACGAGAGGCTTATCGCTCCCGCGCCACTGCGCATGGATGTAGTTGATGTCGGCGTACTGCCTTTGGTGTCCATCACCGCCTGGTTGGGGCTTTTCTGCAAGGCGTCCATCAAGGCGGGGCAGACCCTGCTTGTGCATGGTGGTGCCGGAGGCGTCGGTCATATGGCCGTGCAACTCGGTGTTCATGCCGGTGCTAAAGTCTATGCCACGGTATCGTCTCCTGAGAAGGGGGCCATCGTTGAAGAACTTGGCGGTATCCCTATCAACTATCGAGAGAAAGGTGTTGCTCAATATGTTGCGGATACCACTTTTGGAGAAGGGTTCGATGTGGTCTTTGACACTGTCGGGGGTGCCAATCTGGACGGCTCGTTCCAGGCAGCCAAGGTTGGCGGGCAGGTTATCTCGACGGTTACCCGCTCCACCCATGATCTAAGTCCTATGCATGCCAACAGTCTGTCTCTCCATGTTGTTTTCATGCTCCTGCCGATGATTTCAGGCGAGGGGCGGGCATTGCACGGTCAGATCCTCAAGGAAATAGCAGGCCTGATTGATACCGACAAACTAGCTGTTCTGATTGATGAAAAACAATTCGATTATACGGAAATTGCTGAAGCACACCGCTATTGGGAAACAGGCAACAGTATAGGAAAGATAGCCGTTAAGGTCTCAGAATAACAAAAACATGGTATCCCAGTGAAAAAAAAGAAAAACGTCCATTTTAGACGATCACCGCCACATAGTGAATGATCATTGTGGTAAAGGCTGTGGAAAAACTCGAAACATGGCGGTATAGTTGGCATAAATCCCAATTGGGGCTTGACAAAACAGTCTTGGCAGGAAAGGTTGATAACGCATAGTCTGGCATGATTGTGAGGTTTGCGTGTGGCGTACTCCTCGTATCCGAGCACTAATCTGTACCCAAGTGTGAAAATATGTCTTCAGAGCAGAAAGCAGCCCCTAAGCCCGCCAAGAAGCAGACTCCCAAACCTGAAGGTGCGTCTGCACCTGACGGCACCATGCTCAAGAGCGACGAACGACTCTCCCCAAAAGATATTGATTACCAGCCGCCGCTGGTGATTTGCCTTTCCATTATCAGCCGTCTCATGGGGCGTCCGGTTTCCTCAGCTACCCTCAAGGCGGGCATCCCGCAGCAGGAAGGCGTAGTCACAGCCGCGTCAATCGTCCGGGCTGCCGAGCGGATAGGCATTACTGCCAAGACCGTATACAGAGACAATCTGCGTTCGATCACCAAGCTGGTCATGCCATGCATCCTGCTGCTTCGCGGCGGCAATGCCTGTGTTCTTATCGATACAAGCGACCTCACGGCGCGAGTCATGATTCCCGGTCACGGTATGGCTGAGAAAGAAATGCCGCTCGCAAAGCTTGAGGAGGAATACACCGGATACGCCATTTTCTGTCATCGCAGGAGTAAGCTGGATAAACGAGCCAGTGAGATGAAATTGCTCAAGACCAAGCGGTGGTTCTGGGGCGTTATCATGCGTTTTTGGCCCATTTATCGACATGTCATCGGGGCCAGCATCATGACTAACATCATCATCGTGGCCTCACCACTGTTCGTGATGAACGTTTATGATCGGGTTATCCCCAATAATGCCATTGATACGCTATGGGCGTTGGCCATAGGTATTGCCATTGCGTATTTGTTCGACTTCCTTCTCAAGAATCTACGCAGCTATTTTGTTGATGTGGCAGGCCGTAATGCCGACGTGCTCATTGGTAGTCGCATCATGCAGCATCTCATGTCGGCCCGTCTCGACCACATGCCGGAGTCGGCAGGCGCGATTGCCAACAACGTTCGGGAGTTCGAATCCCTGCGAGAATTTTTCGGGTCTACCTCTCTGGTGACAATCATAGACATGCCTTTCCTGATTCTGTTCATATGGGTCATCTCTTACATCGGCGGTCCCATCGCCTGGCCCATGTTTGTTGCCGTGCCTCTGGTGATAATGGTTGGGCTATTTTTACAGATACCTTTCCAGCATATCATTGAGAATCACTACAAGGAATCAACTCAGAAGAACGCTCTTCTGTTCGAGGTGGTGCAGGGGCTTGAAACCATCAAGACCAGCATGGCCGAGGGCCGTATGCAGGCTCGTTGGGAAAACGTGATCGGCATGTCCGCCATGTCCAATAGCCGTGCCAAGATCATGGCCAATGTTTCCATCACCTTTTCGGCGCTGGTTACCCAGTTGGTGTCGGTGGCGATAGTCATCATCGGCGTATTTCTTATTTCCAAAGGCGAACTGACCGTAGGTGGGCTCATCGCCTGCAACATACTGGCAGGTCGGGCCATGGCTCCACTTAGCGCAGTGGCGGGACTTCTCTCCCGCTATCAGCAGTCCAGAATGGCCCTCAATGCCTTGGATATGCTCATGGAGATGCCCAGTGAACGGCCCGACGACAAGGAAACATTCCACTACGGCGCCATTGAGCCGTCCATGACCCTGACTGATCTCTCGTTCAGCTATCCGGGCACGGACAAGGCGGTAATGAGCGAGGTCAATCTCAAGCTCAAACCCGGCGACAAAGTCGGTATCGTCGGGCGTACTGGTGCGGGCAAGACTACTTTGGGCAAGATATGCGTCGGCCTCTATCAACCTGTTGGCGGCTCGGTTCAGGTCGGAGATATTGATCTTCGGCAGATGGATGTTGCCGATCTCAGGCGCAAGGTCGGATATATCTCCCAGGACAGTCTTCTTTTTTACGGAACTCTCAAGGACAACATCGCCTTCGGGCTTCCCGAAGCGGATGATCAGTCCATTAATTTTGCGGCTGACATCGCCGGGGTAAATGAATTCGTCAAGGATCATCCGGCTGGATTCGGCATGATGGTTGGCGAGCGGGGTTCTTCCCTGTCAGGCGGGCAGAGGCAGGCAGTTTCCATTGCCAGGGCCATCCTTCCCGATCCTGAGATCCTGATCATGGACGAACCTTCAAGCAACATGGACAACCAGTCGGAGTACAGGCTCAAGGAGAAGCTGGAGCCCTACGTAAAGGACAAGACGCTTATCGTCATCACCCATCGTCATTCCATGCTCGACCTTGTGGACAGGCTTGTGATCATGGACAGAGGTAGGATCGTCGTGGACGGGCCCAAGCAGGCTGTACTCGACGGACTCAAGTCCGGTAAAATCAAGGTTTCTATGTGAGGATGTCATGAGCAAAACTAAATATGAAAGAGAAACGCTGCTGTTCATGAGCGAGGTGGACCAGGCCATGTACGGCAAAGGTCGCAACCTCGCTTATATAATGTCCACGGCAATAATAATGATGGTCATTATCTTCGTTATCTGGGCGAAGTTTGCGGTCCTGGACGAAGTGACACGTGGATTTGGTCGAGTCATCCCGTCTCAGCGCGTTCAGGAAATCCAGAATCTGGAAGGTGGCATCATAAGTGAAATCTTCGTGCAGGAAGGTCAGCGGGTTGAGCAGGGAACCGTGCTCTGCAGGCTGCGTAATGAACAGGCCGCCAGTTATTACCGCGATGCATTTGCCAAGGGTATGGAGCATCGCGCCGCCATTGCCCGTCTGCTTGCAGAAGTGGATGAAGTCGAGCCGTTATTCGATGAAGATCTGATGACGGAAGCTCCGCAGCTCGTGGCAGACCAGTTGAGAATTTTCAAGGCACAGAATCAGCAGCTTGCAATCGAGCTGGGACTTCTTCATGACCAATATGAGCAGAAGCATCATGAGGTCACCGAGATGGAAGGGCGAAAAAAGCAGCTTTCCCGTAGTCTCAAGATCGCCCTCAAGCAGCGTGATATTGCCAAACCTCTGGTGGAAAAGCAGATCCATTCCGAACTTGATTACCTGGCCCTGGAACAAAAGGTTCAGGAACTTAGAGGAGATGTCGAGGCGTTGGCATTAGGTATTCCTCGCGTGAAACGGGCAGCCAAGGAGGCCCAGGGCAGAATCGAACAGGCCAAGGCGGAAGCCCGTAGCCAGGCACTTGAAGAAATCAATGAGAGACGTTTGGAGCTGGTCTCCATCACCGAGAACCTGAGTTCAGGCGGTGACCGGGTTACCCGTACGGACGTGCGCTCTCCAGTCAAAGGCATCGTCAAACACATCCTTATCAATACTTTGGGTGGCGTGGTTCAATCCGGTGAATCCATCATGGAGATTGTACCTCTTGATGACACTCTGCTCGTGGAAGCGGAGATCAAGCCTGCAGATATCGCCTTCCTGCATCCGGATCAAAAGGCCCAGGTCAAAATCACGGCCTATGACTTTTCCATTTACGGAGGGTTGGAGGGGACTGTCGAGTATATCAGTGGCGACACCATTGAGGACGAGAAGGGCGAGAATTTCTATCTAGTCAGAGTTCGCACCAAACAAAGCGCCATGCTTTATCGCGGCGAGGAACTGCCTATTATCCCGGGCATGACAGCACAGGTCGATGTTCTCACTGGTGAGAAGTCGGTTCTTGACTACCTGTTAAAGCCCATACTTAAAGCCAAACAAAACGCGCTCAGAGAGCGCTGATAATCCGATGTCTATTGGCCGGTGCATACATCAGGCGGTTAAGGTCGTATTCTTTACGATCTTTTTTGGCGTGTGCGCTATTTCTGGGTCGGATATAGCGTATTCCGCCAAGATGAAAGCCAGCAAGGGACCGAGGCTTTTCGGGACCATGGAGTTCAAGGGAAAAATCAAGAAGCTGCCCAAGTGGTCCGGCGTACTTACCAAGATGAAGGCCTGGAAGGGATATTTCAATGATCCGGCCATGGCCAAGCTGCCATCTAAATCTGGCTGGCTGAAGTTGAAGAAAGAACTGACTGGCAAGACGGAAATGGAGAAACTCAAGGGTGTGAACAAATTCTTCAACCAGTGGCCTTACCGACTGGATAAGGGCAACTACGGGATGACCGATTACTGGGCTACTCCCAAGGAATTTCTAGAAAAATCAGGCGATTGCGAAGATTATTCCATTGCCAAATTCTATGCGCTCCAGGAACTCGGTTTTTCAGGCGACAAGATGCGCGTAGTCGCTCTCAAGGATAGGATTCGTAATATCGGGCATGCCGTGCTGGCTGTATATACGTCCACCGACATTTTCATTCTAGATAACCAGACGGTCATGGTTTTGCCACACACGAAGTACAAGCATTACGTGCCGCAGTATTCAGTGAACGAGAAGTATCGCTGGATGCACGTGCCGCCGAGGAAGAAGTCGACCTACAAGAAAAAGAAAAAGAAATAGGAGTCAGGCCTGCCGTTGAGGTAGGTTTCACAATAAACCAGATGGAGAATTGACTATGGCTGAACAACATTCACAACCCACGTCAGAGGTACCCAAGAACATTGGGGGATCAGGTCAGGGCGTCAAAATCGGCGTAGTGCTGGCTTTTGTTCTGATCATCTCGGCTGGAATCCTGTTCCTTGCCAACAAGGCGGTCACCGACAAGAGGGCCGGAGCACTTGAGAACCAGCAAAAACGTCTCGGACTGCTAGCTCATGGTCGAGCCGAGGTTATCGAGACATGGCTGAGCGGTCTTTCGCACCAGGGAGACCGGCTTATCAAGTCCGATCTTTTCAGGCTGTATGCGGCCGAAGTGGACAGTGTTGAAGGTGATCTGGCCGGGATTTTCGGTGCGGTCGCCATGAGTGATGATGAAGCGGAGGAAGAAGGCGCGGCACTGGCTGAGCAGTTGCCCATGATGCAGAATATGCTCAGGGAGTTCTCCACCTATTCCGGCTTCTTGAACGCACGCATTCTCAACAAGCAAGGCCATGCCTACATTGCCACGGACGGACACCTGCCGCCAATGAGTGGTACGCAGGTCGGTCTGGCGCAGGCTGCAGTTGTAAACAAGGGGGCGCAATTCTCTCCGCTCAGGAAGACCGCCCAGGGTATCGAGATGGATATTTACGTCGCGATCTACCCGCCCGAAGCAGTTGGCGGGCAGGAAGAGATGGAAGCCGGAACGGCGGTCGGCGTCCTGATGATGACCCGTCAGGTGACGGGCAAGATCACCGAACTTCTTTCCAACTCGGCCCTGTCGGCAAAGAGCGAGCGCACCCGTCTGATGCAGAAAGCGGACGGAGTGTTCAGGGAAGTTACGCCTTGGACCTCTCAGGGCTTTTCCGATGTTGTGGCCAAGATCGACACGGACAAGGAAGGCAATGTACCATTTGAAGCTCGATCTAGCCTTTCCGACAGCGATCAGGAAGTTTACTCGCTCGGCATGAGGATTTCAGGACCACAGTGGTGGGTGATGCAGGAGAGTGATTTTGCAGCCGCCATGAAGCCCATCGATGATTTCAACCGTACCGTCTACATCGTGGCCGGACTTGGGATTCTGACAGCTCTTTTGATTGCAGGGCTTGCCTGGTGGGTTCTTGCCGGTGTGCAGAGCCAGCGGATTGCTGAGGAGTTCAAGAACCTGGCGACACAGATCGACGATCAGAAAAGATTCATTAATTCTATCAATGCCAACATTGACGAGTTCATCACTCTGAAGGACATGGATGGTAAGTATACCTATGTTAATGACGCCTTTGCCTTTGCGGCAGGGCGAGATAAGGACGAACTTATCGGCATGGACAGCGCAGCGGTATTCGGATTCGACACCGCTAAGCGCCTCGGCGCTTCGGATGAGATTGTCATCAAGGAAAACCGTAAGGTGACCATCAACGAGCCGATCTTCCTGCGCTCCCAAAGGTATCAGTTCCAGATATCAAAATCTCCATATACAGATAGCAAGGACGTTTGTCGTGGTGTGGTCGAGGTCTATCGCGACATCACCGAGTTTGTGGCTGTGCAGGAGAAGAACAGGCGGCTTATCCAACGAGCCATGGAAGCTCTTGGAGCCACCATCGAGGCCGCAGACCCGTACCTGGGTGGCCATACCAAACTTCTGGCCAGACTTTCCGTGGAGGTCGCAAAGACGATGCACCTTTCGGAAATGGACATCGCGGAAATTGAAACCGCAGCTAACCTCTCTCAGATTGGTAAGATGTTCGTGGATAACGACATCCTGACCAAGCCCGGCAAGCTCACTGATGAGGAAATGGCGGCCATGGAAGAGCATGTGGAGCATGCCTATAGAATTCTCAAGGATATCGACATCGCCGAGGGTGTGCTCAAGGCCATCTATCAGATGAATGAGCGTATCGACGGCAGCGGATATCCCAAGAAGTTGAAGTATGACGAGATCATTCTACTTGGCCGCATTCTGTCGGCACTCAACGTCTTCTGCGCCATGATTCGTCCTCGCGCTTATCGTGGGGCCAAGGATCCGCAACAGGCTCTCGACATCCTGGCAGGCGACTCCACTAAGTTCGACGCTGCGGTTACCGAGGCCCTGGCAACGGTACTAAAAACGCCAGCCGGAGAGAAGCTGGTCGCAAGCAAAGAATAGTTGAAACCATCCATCTGGTTGACTCGAAACCCCGGCGTGAAAGCGTCGGGGTTTTTTTATGGGATCGTGATGATTGCAAGCGCGTTGGAGGATGAGCCTCCACCCACGCGTTCGGAATTGCGTGCGTGTAAGATCTTCTTGTGTCGGTTTTATACAGTCGTTCGCCGTCAGATGCGGCTGTTGTTGTCTATGAAGAAAAAGAAAAGGGGGACGGCATTGACCGTCCCCCTAGAAAAGCTATTCAGATTCTGCTGTTACTGCGGCAGGGTGTCGTAAGTGTTTTCAGCAACCTCAAGGGTTCTGATGAGGTCGCCCTCAAGGGTCAGGAATTTGAAGAGGGTGAAGTTCCGGTTGCTCTGTGCTGTTTCGAGCAGGACGCTGTTACTGAACACTTCGTTGATGGCGTCGAGGACGTCGAGCAGGGAGCGTTGGCCCACGTTGAACTGCATAAGGTACATGTCGCGGGATTCTATGCTGTACTGTAACGCTTCCTGGTGCTTGGCGATCGAGCCGATGCTTGTTTCGTATTCGGCCCAGGCTGTAGCCACCTGCCTGGTCAGGTCATCTGTGATGTCCTGCAGGTTTTCTCTGGCTTCCATGATCCTGGCCTTGGCGGTCCGGGTGTCGTTGTAGTCAGTGCCGCCGCTGAAAAGGTTCCAGGACAGGGCGAGCATGGCCCGGTTGTCGCTGAGGTATGTCTCGGTTCCATCGAGGTTGTTGGTGTACCTGGAGCTGAGCTCTACATCCAAGTCAGGGTACATGCTCGATTCAACAACGTTCTTGTCTCGCTCCGTGACCTCGACTTCCGCTTTGTAAATATGGATTTTAGGATTGTTATCCAAGGTCTTTTCCATGATCTGGCCCATGGTACCCGGAATGTACTCGGGATGGTATTCAGGGTCGGCGAGTACCATTGGAGTCTTTCCGACAGTGCGAATATATTCAGCTTCGGCTGTTCTCAGTGCTCCTGTGTAGGTGATAAGCGTAGTCTCGGCACGGGCGACACGGCCCCTGGCCTGCATTTCATCTGCCTTGCTGCCAGCACCGCCTGCGACGCGTTCTGCGATTGAATTCAGCACCTCCTGGTGCGCGGTGATGTTTTCACCGGCCAAGGTGGTGAGCTTGCGTTCGCGGACCACGTCGATGTGCGCTCTGATAGCATCCAGTGCAACAGTTTCGACGTTGTCGATGAGGCGGTTGTCGGCTGAGTTCAGGCGAGCTTTTTCGCTTTGGTAGTCGTTGTAGCGGTCCATGCCGTCAAAGACATTTTGCGTCAGGGTCAGTGAGCTGTCAGAAGCAGTTCTGTTACGTTGCTCCGTTTCTGCGGCTCGGGTGGTGGAACTATTGTAGTTCTGGAGTCCGTAATCGGATGAAAGGTCAAGAGAAGGAAAGAAACGACCGAGGGATGCTGCCTTTGATTTGGAGACCGCATCTCGGTTGTACAGCAATGCTTTGATCTGGGGGTGCTGTTTCACGGCGTCGACAACACTTTCCTTCAAGGAAACAGTGCCGTCAACATCGGCAAAGGCCAAGCTGGAGCATAGCAGGGAGAGAAATATGGTAGTGAGAATGAGTCGTTTCATAGTGTTTTTGTATTGGTTTTAGCTTTATCTACTATTGATGGATTATGTATATGTATTTACCATTTTGTGCAAGTGTTTGGGCAAGAAAAAGCCCGGCCCTCTAGGGGCCGGGCTTGAATTTTATTCGGTTAGAATCCGCCGGATTCGTTGTCTGAATCGATCATGTACTGGATGAGATCATCTGCCTGGGTGTCTGGGTCGACTGATGATTGGTGCTCCGAGAAGTCGGTGGGATTAACACCGAGCAACTTGACTACCACACCGTTGTCTTCATCGCCGATGAGGAGTTCGGTGAAGTCACTGTTTTCGTCCAGCGTGATGTCCTTGATGCTCAGACCTTCGTCAAGTTGCAGGACGTCTTCGCCGACAGTGAAGTCTTCGACAATGATTTCGTCACGGCCTTCTGCAAGGACGGACTGGTCAATGTAGATGGTGTCGCTGCCTTCGCCGGTGATGACATAGTTGTCGCCGGTGCCTGCCGAGATCTGGTCATCTCCGCCTCCGGCGAAGATGAAGTCATCGCCTTCGCCGCCGACCAGAAGGTCTGCGCCGTCGCCGGCGTAGATGGCATCGTCGCCTGTTCCAGCGTCGATAATGTCGGCGTCTTCCTGTTCGGAGTCGGTTCCGTCGATGACATCGCGGTCTGCGCCGAGGATGAAGTCGTCACCCTGGGTACCTTCGATGACATCCTGGCCGGTGTCGACGATTTCAGCGTCGAAGTCGCGGACGACTTGAACGTTGTCGATCATGGCGCCGTAAGTGACGTTCTCGCCAGCAACGCCGGTTTCCGAGAAGGTCAGTGCAGCATGGTCGACTGGGGCTTCCACCTCGAATGAGATGGTGGTCCATGCGTCTGCGCCGGTGTCGTCATAGTCGAAGCTCATGACCGTGTCGCCGTTGGCCAGAGTTACGTCATATTGGTCGGAGGTGGTATTCCATTCGACCGTGGCTACGGCCTCGCCGCCGAGCAAGACGTTCAAGTTGTTGACAGCCTCTCCAGCTCCGTGTGGCCTGGGAGCGAATTCAAAGCTCAACTTGATATTCTCGCCTTCCTGTGTGGCGATGGTCTGTGACAGGGAGTCAACACTCCTGTCGTAATCGAGTTCCATATGTCTGACACCGTCCTGTGAGACCTGGCGCATGCCGGTCGTCCAGACTTCCATATCATCGCCGGAGAGGTTCTCCCAATGATCGGCTGCATCCTGGCTGTGTGTCCAGCCGCTGTTGAGCTGTACGCCTGCTTCGAAGCTCGGGTTGAGCACTATCTGCTCGGATACGTCGATGTCGGCGACTGCGATGGTAGTGGTGGCGGTATTGCTAGCCTCGCCAGTCTCATCGTAGACTGTGACTTCGATGTCTCTGTCAGTCTCGTCCGGAGCCGCAGTGGTGTTTTCGTAAGTGATGGACTGGATTGCATCCTGGTAGTCGGCCAGGGACAGGTCGCCGTTAAGAGTTATGGTGATGACGCCGTCGGCCTCGATCACTTCTGCGGTCATGCCGTCGGGCAGGCTGTCGGCGTTGAGGACGTCGCCGTCCTGGGCGTTGGTGAGTACAACGGTTGCGCTGGACATTTGCGCGGAGTCGACGTCGGCGATGTCCACGTCGCCAGCGATGGAGACTGCGTCGTCGCCTTCGGTGAAGTCGGTGGAGTAGTCGGCAGTACCGTCATCAACGGAACGGACGCTGGCAACGAGATCGTTGAAGTCGTCATCATCGTTGGAACGAAGCTGGTCGTCGATCTCAACGGACATGGAGCCATCTTCATTGGTTTCGAACCTGAAGGTTGCTTCCTCGCGATTGGGGTTGAATTCTGATTCGTCGAACTGGATGTCAACATGCTTGTCGCCCATGGCGAGTTCCCAGTTGCCTCCGCTCTTGACGAAGTTCAGTTCGCTTTGAGCATCCTGGGCACTGATATGCTTGCCTCCAGCATCAGAGATGAGGAAGAAACGGACGTCCTGGTCGCCTTCAAAGGTCTTGAGGACATTACCCAGCAGGCTCGCGTCATGGCTGTTAGTCAGGATGATTTCAGGATTGGTCGGTTCACCGTCCTCAATGGAGTAGATGCCGAGCATATTGGTGTAGCCTGCGTCCTGGCTTTCGAAGGTGACTTCCTTGCCATCGGCAAGGTCCAGAGTCGGAGCTTCGTTTTCCGCGACGGGGGCGATATTCAATGTGACGGTAGCCGTATCGGTTCCGCCCTGACCATCAGAGATGGTGTATTCGAAAGTCGCCTGACCGTTGAAGTCGGCTTCGGGTTCAAAGGTGATATTACCGGAGGCATCCATGCTCACTTCGCCGTGAGTCGCTTCGCCTACGGAGATAACTTCAAGAGTATCACCTTCGATGTCGTAGTCGCTTTCACCCGCTGCGTTGGCTGCGGTGATCAACTCGTTGGCATCGAGGCTTATGGTTTCATCTTCAAGGTAGGTTGCTTCGATGCTTCCTTCGGTGGATGCCGACACTGCCTTGAGCAGGAAGTCGGAGTTGTTTCCGCTGAAGTTGCCGGCATTGTTGTCGAGCGGCATCAGGGCGACCTTTGTGATATGTGCAGTTCCGTCTCCGAAGTCGGAAGCGGAAAGGCTTACGCTGACCAGGCCGTCGAGGGAACCGTCAACATCTACATGTCCGAGCAGAACCGGCTTGTTGCCATGGTCTGGATCGGTATAGAGCGCGATACGTGCGGATTCGGTGTAGCCGATATCGTACGGTGCTCCGTCAAGTGTGCCGTCAAAGAGAGCGGCCAATTCCAACTGGACATTATCCATGCCGGACTCGAAGGAGACGACCATGACTTCGGCCATGTTGTTGTGGGCATTGCCGTTGCCGGACGGAAGGACGTCTATTTCGCCGTTGTCGATGTTGTTCTGGGTCTTGATAGCCAGACCGGAGTAATCCTTGTCGCCATCTCTGTCAGAATCGACAGCCTTGGTGGACAGGACGATCTTGCCGCCTTCGTTGGTCCATGTGGGGTTGAGAGCGTCGCCCTTGTACGCGCCGACGGTCACGCCGTCGCTGGCCCAGTCCTCAGCCTGTTGGTCGGGATCGATATGGGGGCCAGGGGTATCAACGGAGATAGACACGCCGGGAGTAGTTGTGATGGTGCCGAACTCGTCATCAATGGCAACCGGGTTGTCATTAGTCGGGTCGACCGTGACGGAAACCGTTGAAGTGCTCTGGTCACCGCTTGCGTCCGTGATGGTGTAGGTGATCGTGTCCGAGCCGTTGTAGTCGGCGTCAGGTGTGTAGTTGATCGTGCTGTCAGCGTTGACAGTCACGGTGCCGTGCTCTGCGGTGGGTGTTCCTAACAGGGCAAGATCGCCGCCGTCGGGGTTCTCATCATTAGTGAGCACATCGATGTCGATGGATATATCTTCATCGGTTGTGGCAATGTCTGCGACTGCTACCGGCACGTCGTTTGTCGGGTCAATGGTCAGGTTGACGGTTGCTGTATCGCGACCGCCATGTCCGTCGTCGACAGTGTAGGTGAACTTGGCCGGGCCGTTGTAGTCGGTTTCCGGGGTGAAGAGGACATCACCGTTTTCGTCTATGCTGACAGTGCCGTGTTCTGCATTCTGAACGGATCTGAGAGTAAGAGTGTCGCCTTCCGGGTCAATATCGTTGCTGGCGATAAGCTCGTCAACATCAATGGTGATGGCACTGTCTTCGTCCATGGTGATGGAATCATTGCGAGCGTCTGGGCGATCGTTGATTCCAACCACGTGGATGGTGGACAGGGCAGTGTTGCTTGTTGCGCCGAAATCATCGGAGACTGTGATCTCAATGAGACGGTCAGCCGTATCCGGGTTCTCGGAGGTGTTGTAGAAGGCGATGGACCTGATGGCGGACTCGAAATCCACTGTCGGGGCCGTGCCTGCGTCTGCGGTGAGGGTGACGGTGATGTTGCCGTCAGCATCGGTGGTCGTCGTGGCGGTGATGCCGTCGGGCAACTGGCCGAGCTGGAGTTCGTCGCTGTCCATGGTGTTGGTCAGCGTAATCTCAGCGTTGGTCATGTTTGCGCTGTCGATGTCCGCGATGTCGAGGGCTGCAGATGCGACATAGACTGATCCGGCGTCTTCAATGAAGGTGCCTTCAAAGCCAGTGCCGTCTTCGCCTTCAACCGGGGAAACCTTGACGACGATGTCGATATAGTCGTGGTCACCGCCATTGGGGAGGTCTTCCATACGAACGATGAAGGAGCCATCTTCAGCAGGGTCTTCAACGATGAAGTGTCCAGGAGCTGATACGCCGTTTCTGTCGGTGTGGTCCTGATCCCTGCCATCCAGAGTGTCGGGATTCTCTTCATCCTGTGAGAAGTATACAGGGCGGCCGGAGGCTACTCCATCAACTTCAAGGATCAGCTTGTCGCCGGAGGTGTCAAACGACAATTGGTCGTCGGAGACGTCCGGGTACTTGTCGGAACCCTGAGCAATGATGAAGTACTCGTAATGAGCGCCTTCAGCCAAGGTGCCTATGACATGACCGGTCGGGATGCCTGCGTTCTGGTTGTTAATGAATACCTGCGGGTTTGACGGGTTTCCGTCTGCATCCACTTGGTACACACCGAAGATGTTGTTGTATCCGGCTGTCTCACTCTGGAATGCCATTTCAAGGTGTCCGGAGTCACCGTCGAGGTCGATGGTCGGGCCATCGTTGACTGCTGTAACGTCGATGGTTGCGGTGGCAGTTGCTGTCTCGGCTCCATCAGTGATGGTGTAGTCGAAGGAAGCGTCGCCGTTGTAATTTTCGTTGGGTGTGAAGCGCACCTCTGTGCCTTCAATCACTGCCGTGCCGACTACGTCGCCAGCGGCGTTAGTGACATCGCCGACGGACTGGATGGAAATATCGTCGCCATCAAGATCGCTGTCGTTGTTGAGAACGTCGATGAGTACCGAACCGTCTTCGCCGACAGTTGCGGTGTCAGCGTTTGCGCTGGGGCCGTCGTTAACAGGGGTGACGACGATGGAGCCGTCTCCTTCAACAACGTTGGTGCCGTCGGTAACGGTGTAGTCGATGTCGAGAGTTCCGTTCCAGTCGGTGTCGGGGGTGAAGGTCCAGGGACCGCCAGCTTCGCCGGCCAAAGTGCCGCCGTCGACTGCCAGGGAAGTTATGCTCAATTCGCTGGATGTGTTGTCCAGATCGTTGACGTGTTCGAGGATGCTTTCTTCGGTGATGATGATGGAATCGCCGTCTTCAGCCATGGTGTAGCTGAGGTCGCCAGCTTCCGGAGCCTCGTTGGTCAGGCTATCATATGTAATGGTGAAATCGACAGTGGCGTCATTGCCTGCTGCTGGATCGGAATCCACAGGGGCGTAAACGAAGCTGTCGGTGTATGCGAATTCAGTATCAACGTAGCGCAGTTCCCAGTTGGAACCTGCGTCGGAGTCGGTGCCGAAGACGATGGAGTCGAAGATCTGACCGCCAAGGTCTGCCTGGGTGATCGTGATGGTTTCGAAAAGGCCATCGCTGGGCTCGTTGACTAAGCCTTCAGCTACCAGGACGTCGCCGTTGTAGGCGGACCATGTGGCTTGGGCGATGGATTCGCCAGCAGCGTTCTCAACGAAGTGGCCGCCCAGTCCGTCGAGTCCGACTTCGGCATAGGATACCTTGGCTCCGTCGAAATCGATGGTGATGTGCTCGCCGTCGTTGATGCCCTGGCCGTCGCTGTCGCCGATGCCAAATCCCATATGGCTCGGGTTGTCTGCGCTGTAATTGTTGAGCGGTCCGGAGTCGGAAGAGATAGTGATGGTTACTTCGTCATTCTCGCCCAGGGTCATGGTGCGAACGCTGGCGTCATCAGTGGTCTGACCCCAGTTGTCGATGTCCCAATCTTCGCTTTCGCGGGTGCCAAGGAAGGCTCCGCTAACAGGGCGGGCCGCATCTGCACCGGGTTCGTATGTGAAGAGATTCTGGTCAAACTCGACAGGATTGCCTGCCGCGTCTGTCAGGTCTTCCGAGGACAGAGCATTTCCGTTGTAGAGCAAAGTGCCGTCTTCAGGCAGCTCTCTGATGACTACGCCAAGAGATTCGTTGGCGTCTTCAACGTCGGAGACTTCACCAACAAAGTTGACACCAACAGGGCCGGTGGCGCCGGAGATGTCGACGGTGAAATCTTCACCAATCGGAATGTCGTTGACCGCGTTGACAGTGACGTCAACAGAGCCGGTGACTTCGTTGCTGCCGTCGGAGACGGTGTAGTTGAGGTTCAACTCGCCATTCCAGTCGGCGGTGGGCTCGAAAGTCCAGGTGCCGTCGCCGTTGTCGGTCAGGGCTCCGGAGAGAGGACTGTCTGTGCCTGTTGCAATTTCGCCATCGCTGTCGCCGAAGGACAGTTCGGTGATATTGAGTTCGCTGACAGTGTTGTCCAGGTCGCTGAACTCAGCGATGTTGGCAGCGGTGATGGTCAGCGTGCCGTCTTCGTTCATGGTGTAGTCGAGTTCACCAGTGACTTCCAGGGCGTCGTTGATGGTGGCTTCGGGTACCACGGAGATGCTTACCGTGGACTGGTTGCCGTCCGCGCCGTCGGAATCGACCGGTACGTAGGTGAAGGAATCATCGTGAGTGAATTCGGCATCCACGTACCTGAGTACCCAGTTTGAACCGGATGTGGATTCGGTGGAGAAGACGAGGGTGTCGAACAGGCCGCCTTCAATCATACCGGAGTTGATTTCAAGATTTTCGAAATAATTGTAGTTACCGTCTGCGTTGTCGTCCCAGACATCTCCGGAACCGACTTCAACGCCGTTCAAGGTGGCGGTCCATGTTGCGGTGGCGAGGTTGCCCTCTCCGCTGAAGTGACCGCCCAGGCCGTCGAGGCCGACCATGGCGTAGGAGACATTTGCGCCGTCGAAAGAGACGGAGATCTCGTCGCCGGCATTGATGCCCTGGCCACTGTTGTCACCCATGCCTGCGCCAATATGGCTCGGATGCGGTGCGTCGTAGAGAGTCAGGGAACCGGACTCGGTGGAGACTGTGACTGTCGCGCCGCCATCCAGGGTGGTCACGTAGTCGCCGTCTACAAGTTCGCCCCAGTTGGACTCTACATTGTCTTCAACAGTGCGGGAGCCGATCAGTGCGCCGTGGGCGACGTCGTCGGCTTCATAAGTAAAAGCGTCGAGATCGGAGAACTCAGTCTCCCCATCGATCTGAGCCTGTGTGACTTCTTCTCCATTATAGTAAAGGGTGCCGCCATCAGGCTGGCCAGTGATGCGAACAGAAGTGATGTCGCCGCTGGCGTCGTCTTCGGTGTCAGTGACCTGTGGGTCGAAATCAATGCTGATCGGGCTGTAATTGTCAGCTTCGAGAGCAATGTCGGCGCTTTCGGGGGCGTCGTTGACGCCGTTGACGGTGACGACGATGTCTTGAGAAACGGTCTCGCCATCTGCGGTTTCAGCCGTGACGGTGAATGTTTCAGTCACGGTCTCGTCGCTCAGAGTTTCGGCGTTGTCGTTCAGGGTGTATGTCCAGTTGCCGTTGGCATCGATGGACAGGTCGCCGTAAGTGCCGGATTGAGGTGCTTCCTCGAAGGCAGGAACGTCTTCGGTGTCGAAGTCCGTAGCTGTCAGCTTGCCGCCGATGTAAGACGGAGAGTCGTCTTCGCCGATGGTGCCGGTGGCCTGACCTGAAATGGTCGGATCGTCTTCGGTGCCGTTAATGGTGATATCGATGACGTGAGTCGTTCCGTCGCCTGTAGTTACAGTGAAACTTTCAGGCAGAGAATCGTCGGCCTCAAGTCCTTGTACTGCTGACTGAGTGTTGTCTGCGGTGTAAGTCCAGACGCCGTTGGTGCCGATGGACAGGGAACCGTAAGTTCCGGTCTGTGTCTCAGCCACGAATACGGATTCGCCGGCATCATCATCGGAGACTACCAGAGTGCCGCCGACTTCAAGTGCGCCAGCGTCATTCAGGGTGACGTCTTCGGTGACAGTGCCGGAATCAGCGCCGCTGAATGTCGGGATGTCGTCGGAACCGGTAAGGGAGACAGTCACTGTTTCGGTAACAGTCTCGCCATCTGTGGTCTCGGCCGTGACGGTGAATGTCTCGGTGACGGCTTGGCCGTCAGCCAGGGTTTGTCCGCGGTCGTCGAGAGTGTATGTCCATGTACCGCCCTCGGTGATGGAGAGGGAGCCGTAGGAACCGGAAAGTGTTTCTTCGTTGAAATCAGGAGTGTCGACTGCGTCTACGTCGTCGGTTGCCAGATCACCTGAAATGGACAGGGCTGCATCTTCAGTCAGTGCACCGGAGGTTTCGCCGGTGATGGTCGGGTTGTCCTCGGTACCATTAATAGTAATGGAGATAGTCTGCTCTGTGCCGTCTGCCGTTTCAACCGTGAAGGTCTCGCCCAGAGTGCCGCCAGCAGCCAGTTCCTGAATCTCAGTCTGGTTATTGTCAGCCACGTAGTCCCAGACACCGTCGGTGCCGATGGACAGGTCGCCGTAAGTTCCTTCGATGGTCTCTGCCACGAAGGTGGACTCGCCTGCATCTGCGTCGTCGATGGTCAGGGTGCCGGTTGCAGAGATGTCGTCGCTCACTACATTCAGGTCTTCCGTAACGGATCCGGAATCGGTGCCGCCGATTTCAGGGGCATCGTCGGTGCCGTTGATTGTAATAACGACATCGTGGGTGGAGCCGTCTGCGCTGGTGACGGTGATGGTGTCAGTCAGCGGATCGCTGTCGGCGTCCATCTGCTGGATTGCGTCCTGCTCGTTGTTTGCCGTGTATGTCCAGCCGCCATTCGTATTGATGGCCAAGGAACCATATGTGCCGGTGACTGTCTCGGCCACGAATACGGATTCGCCTGCGTCTGCGTCCGTAACAACCAGAGTTCCGGTTGCTTCAAGCGCGCCGGTGTCGTTCAGGTTGATGTCTTCAGTGACGGTGCCTGTGTCCGCGCCGCTGAATGTCGGGACATCGTCAGAGCCGGTGAGGGAGACCGTCACGGTCTCGGTTACGGTTTCGCCATCAGCAGTCTCTGCCGTGACGGTGAATGTTTCGGTGGCGGCTTGGCCATCAGTCAGAGATTGTCCGCGGTCGTCGAGAGTGTATGTCCATGTGCCGCCCTCGGTGATGGAGAGGGAGCCGTAGGAACCGGAAAGAGTTTCTTCGTTGAAGTCAGGAGTGTCGACTGCATCGACGTCGTCGGTTGCAAGGTCGCCGGAAATGGACAGGACAGCGTCTTCTGTCAGTGCGCCGCCGGTTTCGCCGGTGATGGTCGGATTGTCTTCGGTACCATTAATAGTAATGGTCACTTCATGCTCGGTGCCATCCACGCTCTTGACTGTGAAAGTTTCTTCCAGGGTGTCGCCGGCAGGCAATTCCTGGATTTCGACCTGGGTGTTGTCGGCTACGTAGGACCAGTCGCCATCGGTGCCGATGGAGAATGTGCCGTATTCGCCTACCATTGTATCAGCTTGAGAGTACTCTTCGATCTCGGCATCGATGTCTGCGATGTCCAGAGTGCCGGAAACGGAAATATCGTCGGTGACGACATTGAGGTCTTCACTCACTGCACCGGAATCTTCGCCGGTGAAGGTGGCTGCATCGTTGACCGGGTCAATGTCGATAGTTCCGGTGCCTGTTGCGGAAAATTTGCCGTCGTTAACAGTGTATTCAATTTCAACGTCGCCGTTGTAGTCGTCGTCGGGTGTATAGGTCCAGGTGCCGTCGCCATTATCAGTGATGCTGCCATCGCCTACAGTTACACCTGTGACAGTAAGATCTCCGCCATCGGTATTGGTGAACATATCCTTGATCTGGTCATCGGTGATGGTGATGGTCCCATCTTCGTTCATGGAAAGATCGAGAGTCCCGTTGGAGATTGGGGCGATGAGGTTGCTGTCAGTCGCGGCCGTGGAGTCTGTATATGTGCCGGGGGCTTCATCGTCAGAATCGGTTCCGCGAGAGCGACCTGGGTCACCCTGGTTGTCGAGTGCGCTGTAGCCTTCGAACAAGTCTCCGGAGTCATCTGTGTAATCACCAGCGCCGGAACTGCCGAAACCGCTGTCGGCTGCGGTTTCAAGTTCGGCTTCTTCCGTTTCATTGAATGCGAAGAGATAAACGTCGCCTGGCATCTGTTCGCCATCAATGAGCTCAAAGGTGGGAAGGGCGTCTTGTTCAGCAAGCAGTAAGTAGTCTTGAAATACTATGGTTCCACCGTCTTCAGTGGTGATGACGAGGTCGTTGCCGTTTCCGGAAAAGACTGCATCGGTAGTGTCGAAGTCGAAAACGACCAGCATATCAGCTGAAATCTGATACGTGGTGGACTTGCCTGCTCCTGGAAGGGAGACGGGTGTTCTAGTCAGTTCTGTTGTGTTTTCGTTCTCAGCCATGATTCCCTCCTGGGGAGTATGCTTGCAACCAGAGCGTGGTGCTGTTCTTTTTTGATTTGTACTTATATATATATCCGAATCGTGTTTTCGTCAATGGGTGAAAAGGCAATTAATGCTTACACTTGCGATGTGGAGAATATGTGGGCTTGGTTCGGGAGGCGTTGGTAGTCAAGGGTTGAGCGTTATGGCTAAAATCAGGGGTTTTTCCAGCTCTAAAGAAGTTTTTAACAGGGTGTTGTTAAAAAGTTTTTCTTACAGTAAGAGTTTTCCCCTGCTGGTTTTGTGTTGGTTAGGCATTGAACTCTATGTTTTAATTGAATAAAATTGCAAAACAGCAATAGTTATCTTTTTTTTGTCATTTTTTTGCGCAAGAAAAGATGACCGTCAGCATTTTGTCGAGACTAGACATTGTCTAATTTGGATACTCTGGAGGCGGTAAAGCGAGTGCTAAAAACAGTTTTGCGTTGATATTTCAGTAGAAAATCAGAAGTGAATGCCGAACTTTTCGCTTGCACTTCAACTGGAGAGAAGGTCTGGGATGCTTTTGACTGCAAAGTCGGGCATTGGCTCGAACTTCTGTTCAACAGGGGTTCCGTTGGTTGTCAGGATGACATCCAGCCCGGCAGCCCTTGCTCCCTTGATGTCGTATGCCGGATTGTCGCCGACGAAAACGATACGGGCACGGTCGATATCAAAGGCGGAAATGGCCTTGTTGAACAGGATCGGAGATGGTTTGATGCTGGTATGGTCGGAGGAAAAGATCAGGACTTCGAATAGTTCAAGGATACCTTTGTTGCGAAATTCTTGTATCCAGATGTCCTTCTGGGCCCAGATATTACTGACCACTCCGAGGCGATGGGTTTTTGCAAGAGCTTTCAGGCTGTCCGCGTGATCTTTGGGCACGTGTCCGCGCTCATGGATGGCGAAGGTTTTTTCAAGCAATATCCACTCGTTGCGAGGGATTCTCAGGTCGGGGCATGCTACGTTGAATCCTTCGGTCAGACTGGGGAAATTGTCGAACCATGCCGGATCTTTATAGAGTTTCATGAGGTGTTCAAAACAGGTGAGGATGGCAGTATTCACTGTGTCGGGCGGAAGTGCGGAACCGCCGAGAGAGAGGTAGGTCGCGTAAAAGTCTTCGTCTTCGTCGAAACGGTCAACGTCGAACATGAATGTCATCTGGACATCGAAAAGGATCACGTCGTAGTTGTCGATGAAGCGCATGCATCCTCCGAGAGTATGTAGTCAGAATGCAGTATTCTCCCCTTACTGTCGAGAATTAGGTAACATGCTGAAATGATATGTATGTTACCAAAAAGTAACTATAAAACTATTAAGTGCCTTCTTCCTTTTTGCCACGTACGTGCTAAAAGGAAACCCATGAGAAACAAACCGCTCTTCTGCGGCGATGTATACAAGGAGAGAATATGCTTCAATTTTCCGTCAACGAAGACACCTGTATCCAGTGTGGCGAATGTGTCAAAGACTGCCCTTATGGGATTCTTGAGATGGGTGAGGAATTTCCGGCTGTTGTTGCTGATAAGGAAGGACAGTGCATCCAGTGTCAGCATTGCATGGTTATCTGCGAACCTGGAGCCTTGAGCATTCTGGGCATAGACCCTGCGGACAGTACACCGCTCATGGGCAACATGCCTGCTCCGGCTCATGTGGAAACCCTGATGATGGGCCGCCGCTCCACGCGTCGCTACAAAGAAGAACCTGTTGATCCGGCCCTTATCGAGCGGATCATGGGTGCCGTTCGCAATGCTCCGACCGGTGTGAACAACAGGGGGACTTTATTCACTTTGGTTGAAGATGGCGCCGCCATGACTCAGCTTCGCAACCAGACTTACGACGGTTTGCGTAAAGCCATCGATGCCGGAACATTGCCTGCTGGCATGGAATTCTTCGAGGGTATTGCCAATGCCTGGGACAACGGCGTGGATATTCTCTATCGTGGTGCGCCGCACTTCCTCGTTGTATCTAATGCTACTGGTGGTCCATCGCCTGAAGCTGATAGCCTGATTGCGCTCAGTTATTTCGAGCTTCTCGCTAACAGCCACGGCCTCGGTACTGTCTGGGACGGTCTGGCCAAGTGGGCCCTGACGGCCATCGCGCCCGAAGCCGGAGCCATGCTCGGTATCCCCGAAGATCACCATATCGGCTACATGATGGCGTTCGGTGTGCCCGCAGTGAAATATCACCGCACAGTCCAACGTCCTGGTGGCACGGTCAACAGAATCACTGTCTAGCCAAGAAGCTATTCTCAATAAAAAAGCCCCGGTTATCCGGGGCTTTTTTATGCTCGTTGGTAGATATTAGTCCGCGGCCGGGTAGTCTGTATACCCTTTGGCGCCGGGGGTGTAGAAGGTCGCAATGTCAGGCATGGTCAAAGGTTTGTTGTTTTTAAACCGTTCCACCAGATCCGGGTTGGCGATGAAGGGGATGCCATAGGCTATGGAGTCGGCCAGGTCGTTTTCCAGTGCCGCCTCACCGGTTTCCTTGCCGTATCCGGCATTGACCATTAGATGGCCGCTGTATGCCTTGCGCAAATGTGGTGTATGGAATTCACAATCCGTATAGAGAATATGACCTTCGGTAACAGCCTCCAATACATGTAGATATGCCAGGTCGAGTTTGTTCAATTGCCGGGCGTAATGGGTGAACAGGGCGATGGAATCGCTGTCCCTCATGTCATTGTATTGGCTGGTCGGGGAGATTCGGACGCCGACGCGCTGAGAACCGATGGCATCGGCTACGGCCTGAGTGACCATGAGCGGGAAGCGCACCCGGTTTTCGATTGAGCCGCCGAATTCATCCTCGCGCTGGTTGGTTCCGTCGCGCAGGAATTGGTCAAGAAGGTAGCCGTTGGCCGAATGAATTTCCACGCCGTCAAAGCCCGCACGAATGGCCCGTTTGGCGCCATCAGCGAATGCCTGTGTAATGCCCGGCAGTTCTTCTGCCTTCAGTGCGCGTGGTGTGACAAAGGGTTTTTTGCCGGAAGGGACGTAGGCATCGCCCTCCGCCGCTATGGCCGAAGGACCCACCGGCGTGTCGCCATCAAGAAAGTCCGGATGGGAAGCCCGGCCCATGTGCCAGAGTTGCAACAGGATTTTACCGCCCTTGTCGTGCACGGCTTTGGTTACCTGTTTCCAGCCTTCCTCCTGGGTATCGGTGTACATGCCGGGAGCACCGTTCCATCCGTATCCCTTTTCCGTAATGGCTGTTGCCTCTGAGATTATCAATCCGGCGGATGCTCGTTGGGCATAATACTGTGCCATAAGATCGTTTGGAATCCGGCTGTCTCCAGCGCGGCCACGGGTCATGGGAGCCATGACAATACGGTTTGATATGGTGATGTCACCCAGTTTAGTTGAGGAGAACAATGAAGACATGAGGGCTCCTTTCATTTGACGAGATTGATTATTTGCTGGTCATGGTCCAGACGCCGTCCCAGTCCTCGGGCGGGTTGCTTGCCATCGTGGTGCACTTGCTTGCGTATCTGACTGCCGCCGGGTCTTCTTTCGCAATTGCCTCGAAGATTGTTACGGCTTCAGTGAAGTCTCCTGAATAAAATTTTGCCAATCCTTTTGCGAAGATATCCAAAGTATCTTTCCTGGCTGACTGGTCATCGTCGGCCATGGGTTCATACACAGTCACGGCCTTGCTTTTGCCCACCACCCGAACGCGGGAGAGTTCACGTACCGCGAATTCACCATCCAGTTGGTCGAGGGTCGCTTTCGAGATCATGGTGTAGGTGTCAAACTGTTTGTTGATGCCCTCAAGGCGAGCGGCCAGGTTCACGGAATCGCCGAGCATGGTGTAGTCGAATCGGGTATGGGAACCGAGATTGCCGACCACTGCCGGACCAGTGTTAATGCCGATACGCATGTGAAATTCCTTGCCGGTTCGATTAAGCAATGCCGGTCTCATCTCGGTCAGTTTTTCCTGGCAGCGCAAGGCCGTGCTGACGGCGCATTTGGCGTGGTCGGGCTGGTCTACCGGTGCGTTCCAGAAGGCGATGATGGCATCTCCTTCGTATTTGTCCACAGTGCCGCCGGTATCCTGGATGATGTCGGTCATGGCGGTCAGGTAGTCGTTGAGTACGCTTGTCAGCTCCTCCGGGCTCAATCCTTCCGAGATGGTGGTGAACCCTTGGAGGTCGGAGAAGAAAATGGTGAGTTCGCGCCTCTCGCCGCCCAAGGTGAGCTTGTCCGGGTCCTGAAGGAGTTGCTCGATTACATGGGGGCTGAGGTACTGCTTGAACGCGGATTTGATAAACCTCTTCTGGCGCCCCTCGGTAGCGTATTTGAGAGTCCCGGCGAGGAAGAGGGTGACGCCGCAGCCTGTGAACTGGATTGCCAGGTCGAACCATATGCCCATTCGGTACATGACCAGCGAAAGGATGATGGGTGCTGTTATGGACAGGGCCGATGTGGTGGTTGAGATAACCAGACCGCGAAAGGCCATGACACTTATGCCAGTCAACACGGCAAAGAGTAGGGTCGCCATCATGGTAGTGGACAGGGTGGATTTTCGCATGAAGTCGCTGGAAAGCAGGTTGTCCAAGGTGGTGGCGTTGATCATGACTCCGGGTGAAGTTCCGCCCATGGGCGTGGGGCGCAGGTCGTACAGGCCGGTTGCCGAGAAGCCGAAAAGGACATGCTTGCCTTTGAAATCTGCAAGGTCGATGAGGGGCTGTTTGCCCTCAGCCAGAAGCAGACCGCTCTCCATAACCGCTGCCGCGCTATAAGCTTTGTAGGCGTTCTTACCCCGGTAGTTCAAGATGGCGGCGCCGTCGTCGTCTATGTGAATATTGCTATCCCTGATACGGGCAGTGTTTCCCTCAAATACTATGACTGGGTTTTCGCGTTCGACCAGAGCCGTGGCCAGGGGCAACGACGGGGCAAGGTGTTCGTCGAATAGAACGAATAGAGGGATGCGCCGATAGACGGTGTCAGGGTCGGGCGAGACATTGACATTGCCGATAGCTGCGGCTCTGGCCGCAAGTTCCTCGATTGGAAAGGTGGCGACGTTGGCTCCGTCTGAGCGCAAAGGGCCGGAGGTCGTGATTGTCGGCAGGGGGGCATGCCTCGGCCAGTCCTCGTCAGAGCCATCCAGTTTTGCGAAATCGGCTGGTAGAATGACACGCCCGAAGCGCATGAATGCCTCGCCAAGCGCCTGATCGTCGCTGACTCCGTATACGGATGGTTCGGTGAAAACGACATCAAACGTCAGGGAGGCGGCATCGGCCTGGTAACAGAAATCGACTAGCGGAACGTATGCCTGGCGGGGCCACGGCCAGCCGAGACCGAACTCTTCCTTGGCCCAGTCCAAAGTCTTCTGGTCGAGCAGGATCAGGCGGATGTCATTGGTGGCTTGGCCCGGTTGTGCCAGGGCGCGGGCGCGCAAGTCAAAGGTGATAGCTTCCCAGGAGTTGAGCATGCCAGTGGACCACAGCCCCATGGCGATTATCGCTCCGATGATTCCGGCGGCCATGCCGGACAGGACTTTTCGAGCTTCGCGTTGCAAGGCTAGATGCCTCCGGTCATGCTTAGAAACCTGAACCCACGAGTCAGGGATGGCTTTGGTTTGGTGTAGCCGCCGATGACGCCTACCACTTCTTCGATACGGTCATCCGGGCTGGGGTGGGTTCTGGCGAATCCTTTGCCGTCGGGCTTGAGTCGTTCCTTCATGACCTTGAGCATGTCCACGAAGGTGTTGGGGTCATATCCGACTCGTTGCATGATGGTCACGGCATCGCTGTCGGCCTCATCCTCGAATGAGCGCGAGTACCCGCTGTCGATCATGGTGGTCGTGATGTCGGAAAGAGCACCGTCGAAGCTGGTGGTTAGCCGTTTGAGCGATCCGCCGGAAAATGTGGATGTGCCTGTGATGGCCAAGGCGGTCACGCTTTCGGTGATGCGTGAATTCTGGATGGTCTGGAGCCCGTGTTTACGTTGGACATGCCCGATCTCATGGGCCAGTACGGAAGCCATGGCGGCTTCACTTTTACAGCATTTGAGCAGCCCTTTGGTCACGAAGACGAATCCGCCGGGCGCAGATAAGGCGTTGATTTCGTTCGTGTCGAGGACCAGGAAGCGATACCCGGCAAAGGTCGCGGGACGGTCAGAGGCCTGGGCCAGAGTCTTGCCCATTACATTGACGTACTGGCGGCTACGTTCATGGTCGAGAGGTTTGTATTTGGACAGGATGATGGCGGCCACGGAGCGGCCTATGTAGTATTCCTGTTCAGGTGTGATGTCATCGAAACCGGCGATGATTTTCTTGCCGCCTTCATATGATTTCTTCACAGTGTCACTGTTCAGCTCCAGCCCGCCGGGAAGCTTTATCCCGAAATCGAAGGCGTGTGTCAGGCCGGGAGTCATGAAGGCGGGAGTTGCGATAGCCAGCATAGTAAGAAATTGCCTGCGCTTCACTTGGCACCTTCCTTACCGAGATTTCCGCTCGTTATAAACTTCTGAACCGTTTCCTGCGCAATGGTATACCCCTCCATCTCATCAACCTTGGAGTAATCCAGCTTTTTTTCTGCCTTGTATTCCTCTTCAACCTGCTTGTTGAACCCCTTGCCAGCCAGGGCCAGTTCATCGGTTTGAGCAGCCTCTTCGATATCCTTGTTGGTCGGCCTTAGGATGATCTCCTGTTCGGTCAGGGCCGAATTGTGCATCCAGCCGGTTTTGCCTTGCTGGACGGAACTGACTTTTCTCCAATCTCCTTCCTTGCCGAGCAGATCGACGCGGTCTCCATACGGCAGGATGGTAATCGTTCTGCCAAGGAACCCCGGCTTTTCCCTGAGTTGACCTGAGCGCACTTGTACGCTCAACGTCTGCGCGGCCAGTGCTATCCCTGTCAACAGGGCAATGCACAGCGTCGTAATTATTGCTTTTCTTGAAATTGATTTCATGCGTATTTCCTCCCAGGGCATTGCTTGGTGAGTTGTGCCTACGCATAACCATATCAAAAATACACGGCGTGCACAGCCCGTGAATGAAAGAATATGGAGAGTGAGTGTCAGATTCTGAGCGACGTCATGAACATGGGGGATTTGCTATCGGGTCGGTCGAAGCCGCAGCGTTCATAGAAGCCAATCTCGGTATCATAGGCCACCAGAACCTTGTGTGGGACATCTGCATATGCTTTCGCAACCATTGTCACGAGCTGCTTGCCGATACCCTTTGCCTGATACTCGGGCCGGACGAGAAGATAGTGGACATAGGCTGCCATAAATCCGTCTGACAGGACATTGATGAGTCCGATGAGCTTGTCATTGTCCCAAGCCGTAAATACTCCGTGCGATGCTCCGATGGCTTTAACTAGCTTGGTAGGATAGTTGCCGGAATCCCAGTCCACCGACAGGAACAGGTCTTGTAACTTGTGCATGTCGAGAGCTTTGATATCATTGTAGGTCAACGCCATCGGATTCTCCTTGTTGGGTCGTGTCACTATGGCGGCAACCTAAAAACAGATGATTGATATGTCCAATATCTTGTTTGTCGCTATTGATACGCTTAGCGTCTTAGTTGGCTTGAAATGCAGTGATTTCCTATTGACAACCACCCGCGCATTCTGCACATTGGCAATCCCAACGGCGTGGGGCTGTAGCTCAGTTGGGAGAGCGCTTGAATGGCATTCAAGAGGTCGTGGGTTCGATTCCCTCCAGCTCCACCACAAGAAAATTAAGGATTGCAAGTATATACTTGGAATCCTTTTTTCGTTTCTGAGGAGCTATTTCGAGAATATGTCCGCTATGTGTTCCTTTTTTTTAAGGCCATAGCTTTTGGGTCTTCATAGTGAGCAGCTAGATTGTCCTGAATGACATTTTCTCTTGCCGCTTCAAGGTGGGAATAACGATCCGTCATGCGGAGTGTTTTGTGTCCAATCATCTCTTTGGCATGCTTTAGGGTTCCGCCTGCCATAATGATGTTTGAACAGTAGGTATGCCTGTTGTCGTGGAAGTGGAAGTCTTTGAGACCGAGTGACTTGCATACACTTTTCCAAGCTGACTTGAATTCGCTCATCCTGCTGCCGTCCAAATGCCCGACAACATAATCCCCTTTGTTAGAGATTCTTCTCAGCTTTCGCATCTTTTTGATGTGGGCTTTGCGTGCTAGCAGAGCCTTTCTGGTTCTGGGCATAATCCGGTGAACTCGTTCCACTTTGGTTTTGGTCCTGTAAAACCGGATGATCCCAGTTTCGCCATAATCCAAAGTGATGTCCGACCATTGCAAGTCCAAGGCTTCCTGCTTGCTCAATCCATGCTCCACAGCCAGAAGAATTGCCAACGTCAGGTAATGCTTTGCACGGCCTTTGGCAGCTTCTTTCAATAGTTTTTCAACCATTCTCGGTTGCATGAATTGCTTTCGCTCATGAACCTTTTCACTCAGGTACTTGATGCCCTTGGTCGGGGTTTCCTTGATAGCCTTGCATTCTACTGCCTTGGCAAAGACTTGTTTGATGATGAACATCTGGCGATTAGATAATGCCATGGAACGTTTGGATGCAACTTCGGCTCTGTATTCCAGCAAATCATCTTTGGTGATCGTTCCCACAACATTCTTGCCCCATTTCTTGAGCAATGGTTTGAGGAAACTGATGTAGCCTTTCAAGGTTGCTGTACTGAGGTCGCCTTCTTTGTGTCTACGCTGCCATACGTGAGTGCATTTGTTCGCAATACTGCCGAACGTTTGCGCTAGTTCATTCTTTTTGTTTCGCCGTTGCTTGGGAAGCTTGCCTTCGTCTAACAACGAGCGAAGTTGGTCGGCTTCCTGCATTGCGAGTGACTTTCGTCTGAACGTTGCATGATGGTGCTTTTTCCCAGACTCAGGTTCCAGGTATTGAATTACGTAGCTTTTGCCTTTCTTACGTGGGCGTGTGGTGATGGTGACTGTTGCCATAGCTTAGTCCTCCCACGAGTATCCGCCCTTGCTTCTCCCTATTTGG
>Ga0070729_10001360_pt1 | contig 38342 bp, 28 predicted proteins | sample tdDd472_FD_66725 | JGI IMG/M metagenome (GOLD analysis project Ga0070729, IMG submission 66725) | Marine sediment microbial communities from the Atlantic coast under amendment with organic carbon and nitrate - tdDd47.2 | ecosystem: Environmental > Aquatic > Marine > Coastal > Sediment | place...
GGCGAGGACACCGGCGGCGAGGACACCGGCGGTGAGGACACCGGCGGCGAGGACACCGGCGGCGAGGACACCGGCGGTGAGGACACCGGCGGCGAAGACGCTGGCGACACGACCGCGTTTGAGATCACCGGGATCACGATCACGCAGAACCCGAACAACGTGCTCAGCGCGTTCGTCGAGGTCACCACGGACGAGGTCGCTGACCTCGTGATGACCGTGACCGACCCCGACGGCGAGGTCGTGTTCGAGGCGATGGCCGAGGACACCGACACGTTCGAGTTCTTCGCGATGGGCATGGTCGCCGAGACCGAGCACACCGTGACGATCGCCGCGACGGACGCCGCGGGCAACGAGGGGCAGGACAGCGACACGTACACGTCGGGCGCCCTGCCGGACGACCTGCCGCCTTTCGAGGTCACGGTCACCGACGCCGACGCCATGAACGGCGAGTACACGCTGTTCAACACCTTCCAGTGGGGCGACGCCGGCCCGAACGGTGAGTACGGGTTCCTCGGCATCGTGAACGCCGAAGGCGACCTCGTGTGGTACTACCGCACGACCGAGGAGCGCTGCGACGAGCACCGTGTCACCGACGACGGCCGCATCATCTACGTCGCCAACGACACGTACATGGTCGAGATCGACTGGACCGGCGAAGAGCTCGGCCGGGTCAGCGGCGTCGACATGGGCATCGAGTCGATCCACCACGAGGTGTACCCGCTCGAGAACGGCAACTGGCTGACCCTCGGCAGCGAGTGGCGCGAGATTGAAGGGTTCACGAACCCGGACGATCCGGAAGGTGACACCATCTCGCGCAACGTCGTGGCCGACCGCCTGGTCGAGTTCAACTTCGCCACCGGCGAGGTCGTGAACGAGATCACGCTCTTCGACGTGTGGGACCCGCTGACCGAGGTGACCGGGCTCAGCACGAACGGCTTCTGGAACAACCACTACGCCGAGTACTTCGAGCTCGAGGCCACCGCGGACTGGACGCACGGCAACGCGATCGTCTGGGACGCGGAGAACGAGTCGGTCATCGTCTCGCTGCGCCACATGAACACGCTGCTGAACATCTCGTGGCCCGACGGCGAGATCGTCTGGGAGTACGGCCCGTTCGGTGACGTCGCGCTCGCCGAGGGCACGCAGTACCCCTACGGCTCGCACGCCCCCGAGATCGGCGAAGATGGCGAGATCCTCTTCTTCGACAACGGCAACCAGCGCCCGTCGGAGACCTTCTACTCGCGTCTGGTCAAGTTCACGATCACGGACATCGACGGCACCCTGACCGCCACCGAGACCTGGGAGTACCGTCCCGAGGGCGCCATCGCGCCGTTCCTCGGCGACGCCGACGACCTCGGCACGACCGTGCTCGGCAACTTCGGCGGCAGCGTCGGCCGGCTCGGCAACTTCGCGCTGCCCGACATCAAGAAGTTCGGCTGGATCGTCGAGGTCACCGACACCGAGGATCCGCAGATCGTGTGGGAGCTCTTCGTCGGTGACCGCGCCGACGAGGACTTCTCGAGCTGGTCGGTCTACCGCGCGCAGCGCCTCGACCACCTCGGCATGCCGATGATGATGGACAGCGGCGACGAGTGATCGCGCCGGGTCGCAGCTGCGGCCCTGTCCTGTGACGAGGCGCTCGTGGATTCCGCGGGCGCCTCGTTCGCTTCGTGCGCGGTGACTTGCCGCCGATCGCGAGGCTCGTCAGGTTGAACCCGTCCGGTTGAAGAACCGGTCCCTGGCGACTACTCCTTCGCCGTCCGAATCGAATCCCCAGCGGTTCACGCCCCATCGGGCCCGTGCCGCACCCTGCATCCCCCGGGAGACTCCCATGAAGAGGCAGCTGACCCGCCGCCTGCTCACCCTGACCGCGGCCGCCAGCCTCGCGCTGGCCGCCTGCGGCGACGACGACTCCGACGATGGTGGCGGTGAGACCGACGCCGGCATGACCGACACCGGCGGCGGTGAAGACACCGGCGGCACGGATGACACCGGCGGCACGGACGACACCGGCGGTGGTGACGACACGGGCATGACGGACGGCGGTGGCGGCGAAGACACCGGCGGCACCGAAGACGTCGGGCCGGCGGACGACACCCCGCCGCGGCTGCGCAGCGTGCGCATCGTGATCGACGGCGAGTACTCCACCGAGGTCGACCTCGACGCCGAGCGCTCGGTCACCCTGCCGATCGCTCAGGAAGCGGAGCTCGTCGTGTTCGCGTCCGACGAGACGTCGGACGTCGAGAACCTGACGGTTACCCTCGTCGACACCCGCACCGACATGCCGATCGAGGCCACCGGTGGCGTCGACTCGGGGCTGTGGAAGCTCGACTTCGAGATCGCGGCCGGCGTGACCCTTCGCGTCGACGTCGCCGACGAGGCCGGCAACGTCTCGCAGTCCGAGGGCACCCTCGACCTGCCGACCGCCGAAGAGGCGCTCATCGGCGACTGGGAGCTGCGGACGTACGACACCGAGTCGACGATCATCGCCCGCGGCGACGAGACCTGGAGCGAGGACGGCACGTGGGAGCGCGAGGAGCGCGACGGCCGCGGGACCTCGTCCGGCACGTTCAGCTTCACCGATGACGGAATGCTCGACGTCGTCCGGTCCGTGGACGCCGGCGTCGAGATGGACCCCGGCATGCGGATGCTCTCGACCCCGTGGATCGACGACATCTACTTCGTCGCGTCCGTGTTCGAGCGGACCGCGGAAGGCGACGACCGGATCGACGGGACGTGGGAGCGGACCTGGATCGAGGGCCCGGAAGACGGCTCGGCGGACGTCACCGTGCGTCACGTCCTCACGCTGAACGGCGACGACACGTACCTCGAGGAGCGGTACGAGGGCGATGCCGTCGTTCGCACCGTCGCCGGCACGTGGTCGCTGGTCGAGAACGAGGACTACGCCGACGCGTTCGGCGACTTCCTCGTGCGCACCGCCTCGGAGCTCAACGGCGAGGAGATCCTCGGCGCCGAGCCGGGCGTGGACCTCATCCGCGTGCGCGCCGGGCGCCTGCTGCTGGATCCCGCGCTGCGCGTCGAAGGCTCCTGAGCCCGACGGCCGATCGGCCCGAACACTGCGGGGCCCCCTGCGTCGACCGACGTGGCGGGCCCCGCGCTCGTTCGTGCGGGCCGCGTCGAGCGTCCGCCGTCCCGCGACGGCGGCAACGCGGTCAGCCGCCGCTCGACCCGTTGCCGGCGAGGTCGGCGGGGGCATCGACCCAGGTGACGCAGGCGTCCAGCGGCCCTCGCCGCGCCTCGGGCCACTCGATGTCGGTGTGGCCGACATAGAACAGGCCGAGCGCGCGGTCGTCGGGGCCCAGCTCGAAGAACGAGTTCATCACGCCGGAGTACAGGAACGCGGGAGACGACCACTTCGCCCCGAGCCCGTGGGCGGTCGCCAGCAGGTGCATGTTCTGCACGGCACAGGCGACGGCCTCGATCTCTTCGACCTCGGGCACGCGGGCTTCGGGGTCACGGGCCATCCCGATCGAGATCGTCGCCGCCGCGATCCGCGGGACGGTGCGCAGCTTGTCGACCTTCTTCTGCTTGAACGCGTCCGGCGGAGTCACCTGCGTGTACGCCTCGGCGAGGGCGTCGCCGAGGGCCGCGCGGGCGTCGCCGCGGTACACGCGAAACCGCCACGGCTCGGTGTGCTTGTGGTTCGGCGCCATGTGCGCGGCGGCGAGCAGATCCTGCAGCACCGCGTCGCTCACCGGGGCATCGGTGAAGCACTTCGGGTTGATCGTGCGGCGGCGGTGGATGACCGCGCGGATGGTGTCGACGGACATGGGGGCTCCGGTTCGGTGCGCTGGATCTGTCGGCCTTCCGCCGGGCGAACGCAACCCTCGATGGGCTGGACCCGTCCGCTCGATCGTGGTCGGATCGGCTCCATGACGCGTCGACGCCCGGTTCGGGCCGCCATCGCATTCGCGGCCGCTGGCTCGCTCGGCACCTTCCTGTCGGGGGCCGGACGCGCGGTGCTGCTGCGCATGATGGCGCACAACGCGGCCGTCGCGGACGGCGCCCCCGACGACGACCGACGGTACCTGCGTCCGGACTGGGGGCGCATCGTCGTGGACGCGGTCGGCGGCGCCTCCGCGGGTGCGATCTGCGCCACCCAGGTCGTCCGAGCGCTCTACGATCCGTCGTACCTCGGCGTCGGGTTCCACCACGACACCGACGGGACGATGAGCGGCGACTGGGTGCACCGCATCCACTTCGAGACGCTCGCCAACCGGGGCCTCGAGCGCGCGGCGGCCGGGCCGATCGAAGGGCCGGGGTGGACGTTCTTGAGCGCCGCCCGGATGTACGAGCTGCTGCGGGCGTCGGTCACCCCGTCGAGCCCGGTGGGCGCGGCGCCGGGTGCGTCGCTTCTCGACGATTCGGGCATTGTGGCGGTGGGCATGATGCTCACCGACCTGCTCGGTTTCTCGGACCCCGCCGAGTTCGCCATCGACGATGTCCTCGGCCATCCGTCGTTCGGGTGTGCGCCGCCGACCCCGTCCCGGGTCGCCAGTGTGCGCGACCGTGAGGTGCGCGACCTCGGAGGCACCGGGCACGGTGAAGTGCGGCGGCTGATGGTCGTGCGCGATGACGAGGGTGCCGAGGTCGTGCGTCGCTTTCTGACCGAGACGCGGCGCCGCGGGCGCGCGCGGGCGTTGCACATCGACCGCGAGGCGATGTCGCGGCTCGCCGCTCTGGCCATCGCGTCGGCGTCGTTGCCGGTCGGTGTGGGCCCCGTCGCGCTGACCGACCGCGCCGCCGACGTCGAGCGCGTCTATCGGCGCCTGTACCTCGACGGCGGGCTGGTGAACGACAAGCCGGTGTCGCCCGCGCTGCAGCTCGCCCGATGGCACGACATGGTGCGGCTGCTGCGCCGCCGCGATGCGGACGGGTCGTTCAGCGTCGAGGCGATCCGCGAAGAGCTCGTGTACGACCGCGTGCTCTTCTTCGTCGACGCCTTCCCCGACCGCGCGGCGGACGAGTGGGTCGTCGCCCAGCCGGGCAGCCTCTTCGACGAGCAGCGCGTGCTCGCGCTCAGCGACGCCGCGCTGCGGGACCGCGAAGACCGCATCGACCGGTCGCTCGACTACCCGTACAGCGGCGTCGACGCGTTTCTGCAGTCGGTGCTCACGAGCCTGCGCGCCCGAGATCTGCGTGAGATCGCCGAGACGAATGCCCGCCTGCGCGCCCGCGAGCGATACATCGACCGCCTGTGCGAACGCGGTGGCGCCGGCGGCGAGAGCGGCCCGATCATGACGGTGGAGCGTGCGATGGCCTGCGCGGCGGTGCTCGGACGCCCCGGAGGCCCTCGCCTCGACGAAGACGCCCTGCGACGGGTGAGCGCGCTGGTCGCCGAGACCGACGGCTTCTCGCACCTCGACGGGCGGCGCTCGGTGCGCATCGTGCCGGTCTTCGCGCCAGCGAACCTCGAGAGCGTCTTCGCCGGGGAGGGGATGTACGCCCTCGGCGGCCTGCTCTCGGTCGACGCGCGGCGGCACGACGCCGGCGTCGGCGAGCAGGTCGCGCACCACGTGATGGATGCGCTCGGCCGAGACGTCGACCCGGTGACGATGCCCGAGGCGCCGGAGTCCGCGCTGCCCGACGACGCCACGCCGGTGGTCGACCGGATCCGCGAGCTCGCCCGCGCGACGATCGACGGGCAGCGGGTCTCGAGCCCGGTGCTCAAGTGGTTCGGCAAGCTGCCCCTCGGGTTCGACCCGGTGCGACGGGCGGTGACGTCGCGCATCAATGGGCTGGTCCGCGGCTCGCCGCCCCCGGTCGAGCCGCGCCAGCGGGCGGGTTCGGTGCCCGACGACGAGTCGGTGGACGACGCCGAACCGACGACCGACGCGCCGGATCCGTCCGGTCCTTGAGCCCCGGCGGTCGGTCGACGACGATGCGCCAGCGGATGCGTCCGCCGCCCCTCGCCCCGACCGCACGATGTCGAGTACGCCCGCGCCGGCCCGATCGATCCCCGTCCAGCGCCGAGAGATCTTCGGCTGGGCGATGTTCGACTTCGCCAACTCGAGCTACACGACGGTCGTCATCTCGTTCGTGTACTCGGCGTTCTTCGTCGGGTGGATCGTCCCCCACGACGCGGCGATGCGGGACTCCTGGTGGTCGCTGGCGATCGTCGCCTCGATGATCGTCACCCTGCTCGTCTCGCCGCTGGCCGGCGCGATCTGCGACTACAGCGGGCGCAAGAAGCGGTGGCTCTTCGGCACGACGGTCGTGTGTGCGCTGTCGACCGCGGCGCTCGCCCTGACCGGGCCCGGTGACATCGCGCTCGCCGTCGCCCTCGTCATCGTCTCGAACAGCGCCTTCATGCTCAGCGAGACGTTCTGCGGCAGCTTCCTGCCCGACCTCGCCGACGAGGACTCCATGGCGACGGTGTCCGGCATCGGCTGGGGCATCGGCTACTTCGGGGGCCTTGCGTCGATGATCCTCGTGGCCGTGATGATCGTCGGGGCGAAGCCCGAGGAGGCCGCGCTCGCTGCGATGATCGACAGCCCCGGGCTCTTCGCCGGGGTCGCCGCGTTGCCGTCGACCCTCGTGGCCGAGATCGACGGATTCGTCGGGCGCAATCAGCTCGGCATGATCGTCGTCGGCGCGTTCTTCTTCGTCGCCGCGATCCCGACCTTCGTGCTCGTACGCGAGCGGGGGCGCCCGGCGCCGGGGTTCGAGCGCGCCTCGTTCGGTACGCTCTTTCGCGCGGGCATGGACGAGATGCGGCGGTCCGCAGAGACCGCCCGGGAGCACCCCGCGCTCTTTCGGTTCCTCATCGCGTTCACGGTGTACATGGCCGGGCTCTCGGCCATCGTGAAGTTCGTCGGCATCTATGCCAGCGAAGAGGTGCGCCTGTCGGGCGGGCTCATGATCCTGCTCTTCCTGGTGCTGCAGGTCAGCGCGGCGATCGGCGCCCTCGGGTTCGGGCTGCTCGAGCGCCGCATCGGGCCGAAGCGAACCGTGCTGCTCACCCTCGCGTGGTGGGTGGTCGGGGGCCTCGGCATCCTCTCGCTGCGCCCGCTGTCGTCGCTGCTCGGCCTCGATCCGCAGCACGTCTTTCTCGTGATCGGCGTGATCGCCGGGTCCGGCCTCGGCGCGACGCAGAGCTCGAGCCGCGCGGTGGTCGGGATGCTCTCGCCGCCGGATCGGACGTCCCAGATGTTCGGCTTCTGGGGGCTCTTCTCGCGGGTCGCCGGCATCCTGGGGATGAGCTACGGCTTCGCGTCGGACGCCCTCGGATCGCGGCAGCTCGCGATCGTCGTCATCCTCGCGTTTTTCATCGTCGGCGGCTGGCTGCTCTCGGCGATCGATCTCGACGGCGCCGTCGAAGAACAGGCCGCCCGCCGCCGCGCGCTCAACGATCGGTGACCGCCGTCATCGACCGCACCTCGCACGGCCCCGGCGCGTGCGTCCACGCGGTCCACACCCGGTGCCCGCGCCTGGTGTGACGGGCGTAGACACGCACCAGCTGCCGCAGCCACAGCCCGGCGCGGGTGCCGGCCTCGACGGACGCTGCGGTGTCGTCGTCGGGGCCGACGAGCCACAACGTGCCGCCGTCGGCGAGGGCGCTCGCCCCCGCACGCACGAAGTCGACGACGTCGCCGTGGTGGGCGTGTGTCGCCTCGCGGGTGGTCTGGTGCCGCGACGGCCGGCCGGCCCCGGGCGCAAACCACGGCGGATTGGCGACGATCAGGTCCGCGGCGGGCAGCTCGGCCGCGCGCAGGTCCGCTTCGACGACCTCGACCGGGATCGGCGCGGACCGGGTGGCGTTGGCGCGCGCCCATGCGGCCATGTCGGGGTTGCGCTCGACGAGCGTGACGCGCTCGGGCGGCGCCGCGAGGCGCCCGGCGGCGACGAGGCCGAGCACCCCGCAGCCGGCGCCGAGATCGAGGACGTGGGTCGCCCGCGCCCCGTGCACGAGGTCGCCGAACACGAGGTTCTCGGGCCCGAACCGATACCCGCGCTTCGGCTGCAGCAGCGGCTCGGCCCGCCCGAACACCGGGGTCGCGACCGCCGGTCCGGGGGGCGACGTCAGAGCTTCGTCCCCAGCACGCGCTCGAGCTCACGCTTGAGCGGGACGTGGTTGCGCGACCGCTTGACGACGTCGCGGGCGAAGCGCCGCGGGCGGGTCGGCTTGCCGATGCGCTCGAAGAACGGCAGCGCGTTCTCGACCCGCGTGGCGAACGACACGCACTCGGTGCGCGACCGGGCGACGCTGCCCTCGAGCTTCATCGCCCGCTCGTAGAGCTTCGAGGCGACCTTCGCGTCGTGGTCGGCGAGAAAGTCCGCCATCAGCCACAGGTGCTCGAACGCGTACCGGCGCCCTTCGGCCGCTGCGAGGACGGCGTCGACATCCCGCTCGGCGATGAGGACGGCGACCCACGCGCCAGGGGCCATCTCGCGCAACGCGTCGCGGATGGCTTCGGCGCGCTCGGGCTGGTCTTCGAGGGTGTCGACCACCGCCTGCCACGCGAGCAGGTCCCCGTCGGCCTGGATGAGGGCGACGAGGGCTTCGACGACATCGCCGTCGTCTTCACGATCGAGGGCGGCGTCGAGCATGGCCTCGCGCACACCATGGGTGTCGGACGCCGCGATCACGGCCCGCTTCAGGGCGCTGCCGGCGGCCTCGGCGTCGCCGCGCAGGCGATGCAGCTCGGCGAAGGTGGTGAGGACCAGCGGGTCGCCGTTGGGGGCGTCCTCGAGGGCGTCGAGCGCGCCGTCGTGGTTGCCGGCCGTGGCGCGCAGCAGCGCAAGCAGGCGCGCGAGATCGCGGGTCCGGTGCGGGCTGCGGTTCACGCCCGTCGTGTCGATGGCCACGGGGCTGCGGAGCTGCATCAGCCGCATCGTGATGCGTCGATCGAGCTCGCGCTGCAGGCCTTCGGTGCCCCGGCTGACGAGGATTCGGGCGAGCACGTCCCGCGTGTCGACCTGGCACGCTTCGTAGGTCTGTACGACCTCGTCTGCCCACTCTCGGTCGACGTCCGGCAGGGCGCCGGCGATCTCGACCAGCGCGAGATCGGACACGAACCCGAGGACGCGGGGCGGGCTGTCGGGGCAGCGATCCGCCCACGCTTCTGCCAGCCGCAGCGCGAAGAGCGCCACCGACAGCACCGACTCGCCTTCGCCCGGCCACCCGGTGCGCGTGCGGTCGACGAACTGCCGAAAGAGCGCGTCGACGTCGCGGCCGAAGGTGCGGGTGTCCCCGAGGCGTCGTTCGATGCGCGAGAGCAGGTCGTGGAGGCTGAGGCCGGACGCTGCGGCGGAGCCGAGATCGGTCGTCGATCGGGTCACGGTGCAGGTTCGGGGTCCGAGGACGGCTGCGACGTGGGCTGGGACGTCGGCTGCGAGGTCGGCTGAGACGCCGGCTCGGCGGGGGCCGCGTCTTCGTCGTCCGCTTCGCCCTCATCGCTCTCGTCGGTGTCGTCCGCGCCCCCCCGTTCGGGGTTCGCCGGCGGGAAGTCGGTCACCGACCGGGCCCCCGGTTCGATGGGGGTCGAGCGCCAGCCGGGGCCACTGCAGGCCGCGAATGCGGCGCAGAAGACGGCGAGCGCCAGGAGGCGAGACAGGGGCGAGGTTCGGGACGGGACGGGCATCGGGACTCCACGCGCGTCAGACGTGGGGATCCTGGCACGGATCGCGGGGCGCGAGCAACCGCCCGGGTCGGATTGAACGGGGCACGGCGGTGTGCTACCTCGACTGCGCCCTGCTCGCCGGAGGTCTTCGAGATGTCGCTGCGCTCCACGTCGATCGTCTCGGTGTCCCAGTTCGACCGCCCCGATCTGGAGCGCCTGTTCGCGCTCGCCGATCGCTGTGCTCCGGTCGCCCGCGGCGAACGCGCCTCGCGGGCGCTCGACGGACGCCTGCTCGCCAACCTGTTCTTCGAGCCGTCCACCCGGACGCGCCTGTCGTTCGGCAGCGCGTTTCGCCGGCTCGGCGGGTCCGTCGAGACGACCGTCGGCATGCAGTTCAGCTCGATGGCGAAGGGCGAGACCCTGGAGGACACGATCCGCGTCATCGACGGCTACGCCGACGTGCTGGTGCTGCGCCACCCGGACGTCGGCGCCGCCCGCCGCGCGGCATCGGTCGCGCGTCACCCGGTCATCAACGCTGGCGACGGTCCGGGCGAGCACCCCACGCAGGCGCTGCTCGACGCGTTCACCCTTCGCAACGAGTGCGGCCGCATCGATGGCCTGCGCATCGCCCTCGTCGGCGACCTGCGGTACGGCCGCACGGTGCATTCGCTCGCGCGCCTGCTCACCCGGTTCGATGACGTCGAGCTCGTGTTCGTCTCGCCGCCGCAGCTCGCGATGCCGAAGTCGGTCACCGACGTGCTCGACGCCCGCGGCCTGCGCTGGTCCACCGCCGACTCGCTCGTCGACGCCCTGCGCACCGCCGACGTGGCGTACGTGACCCGCCTGCAGGCCGAGCGCTTCGACGACCCGGCGCAGGCGGCGCGCTTCATCGGCAGCTACGTCGTCAACCGCGCGCTGCTCGAGGAAGCCGGTCGCACCGACATCACCCTGCTGCATCCCCTGCCCCGCCTGCACGACCTGTCGACCGACGTCGACGACCTGCCGGGCGCGGCGTTCTTTCGGCAGGCCCACAACGGCGTGCCGATTCGCATGGCGCTGTTCTGCGAGATCTTCGGGGTGGAGCCCTGACCCGGTCCCCCGCGAGCGACGCCGCCTCGGCGCCCGACCTCTTCGACAGCCGGTTGATCGTCAACACCGGCAAGGGAGGCGTGGGCAAGACGTCCGTCTCGGCGGCGATGGCGCACGCCCTCGCGTCCCGCGGTCGGCGCGTCCTGCTGATGCAGCTCAACGCCCGTGACCGGATCGGCGCGTGGTGGGGCACCGACCCGATCGGGCCCGAGATTCGCTCGCTGGCGCCGAACATCGACGCGGTGAACACGACCCCCGCTGAGGCGATGCGCGAATACGCGCTGATGATCCTGCGGGTGAAGGCGCTGTACCGCGCCGTGTTCGAGAACCGCCTCGTCGAGAAGTTCCTGCGTGTCGTGCCCGGGCTGCCCGAGCTCGTCATGCTCGGCAAGGCGTGCTTTCACGTGTTCGAGGAGTCGAGCCCCGGCGTGTCGCGGTACGACGCCGTCATCGTCGACGCCCCCGCCACCGGCCACGGGATGTTTCTGCTGCAGATTCCCGGCGTCATCACCCGGGCGATCGGCAGCGGGCACATGGCCGACGAGTCGAGGCGGATGCTGGAGCTGCTGCGCGACCCGGCTCGCACCTCGGTCAACGTCGTCACGCACGGCGAAGAGATGCCGATCAACGAGACGATCGAGCTGGTTGCCCGGCTGCGGGACGAGCTCGACGTGCGCGTCGGCTACGTGATCGCCAACGCGCTCGTCTCGCCGGCGTTCACCGACGACGAGCTGCGCGACGTGCGGGACCTGCGCTCCGTGGCGCGCGGCGACGAGGATCTCGCGGCGTTGCTCGATGCGGCGACCTTTCGTGCGTCGCGGTGCGCCGAGCAGCGCGCGCAGATCGACCGGGCGCGCCGCGCGCTCGGGCTGCCGGTCGTCGAGGTGCCGTTCTACTTCGACCCGACCTTCGACCGGTCGGTCATCGAGCGCATGGGCGCCCACGTGATCATGGACGTCGAGCGCGCCAACCGGGAGGCGCCATGACGACGTCCCCCATCGATCAGGTCCTCGCGACCAGCCGCGTCGTCGTCTGCGTCGGATCCGGTGGCGTCGGCAAGACGACGACCTCGGCGCTCATCGCGATGCACGCGGCGTACCGCGGGCAGCGGGCGCTCGTCATGACGATCGACCCGGCCCGCCGGCTCGCGAACGCCCTCGGGCTCGACGCGCTGGACGACGAGGTGCAGCGCATCGATCTGCCGGACGCGTCGGGCGAGATGTGGGCGACGATGCTCGATATGAAGCAGGCGTTCGACGAGATCGTCGAGCGCTACGCCCCCGACGCGAAGACCCGCGACGCGATCTTCTCGAACCGTTTCTATCGGTACTTCTCGACGAGCCTCGCCGGCGCCCAGGAGCTCTCGGCGAGCGAGAAGCTCTACGAGGTCGTGGCCAGCGGCGAGTGGGATCTCGTCGTGCTCGACACGCCCCCGACGACGAACGCCCTCGACTTCCTCGATGCCCCGGTGCGTTTCTTCGAGGCGCTCGACAGCAAGGTGTTTCAGTGGGCGATCGACACGAGCCGGCGCGGCGGGCTGCTCAACATGGGCGCGCGCTTCGTGACGTCGACGCTCGGTCGGTTCACCGGGTCCGAGTTCTTCGAGGAGCTCGGTGAGTTCCTCGGCCACTTCTCGGCGTTGTTCGACGGGTTCCGCGACCGCACGCGAGCGACCTTCCGCCTCTTCGCGGACGCCGGCACGCGCTTCGTCATCGTCACGAGCCCGGACCCGCTGACCGTCGACGAGGCGCTCTACTTTCGGCGGCGGCTCGACGAGCTCGATGTGCGGCTCGGTGGCGTCGTGGTGAACCGCGTCCGTCGCGCGTTCGCACACAACGCCTGGGTCGACGCCTCGCTCGACGCCCTCGCCGACCGGCTCGGCGCGCTCGATGGCGGCGACCGCATTGCCCGTGCGCTGCGGCTTCGGATCGCGCGCAAGCTGCTGTCCAACGCGCAGGAGTTCGACCGCCTCGCCGCGCGCGACGCCGGCGTGCTGCGCGACCTCGCCGGGCGGGTCGAGCCGGCGCCGGTGGTCGCCGTGCCGCTCTATGCCAGCGACGTGCACGACCTCGAAGCGCTCGAACAGATGCGCCGCGACCTGGCGTCGTCGACCGCTTGATCCGCAACGGGTCGGGAACGATGTTCGCCAGGAGGTGTCGGTACGGGTGTGCCCCCTCGTTCTGCTACGGAGCTCGCCGTGACGTCGACCGTTGCTCGTCCCCTCTTCGCCCCCGGTCTCGCCCTCCTCGCGACGTTCGCCGTCGCCTGCGGTGGTGCGCGTGTCGCGCCGGACGAGACGCCGGTCGCCGAGTACCACTTCGAGCCGGTGCTCGTGTCGGCGACGTTCGAGGACGACGGCTCGATCACCACGACGTCGCGCGAGCTGCCCGAGATCTTCGCCGAGGCGAACGACTACCTTCGGGCGGACGACTACAGCCACGCCATCGAGCTGTACCGCACGGTGCTCGACCAGTTCCCCGAAGAGGACGACTACATCCGCGTGACCCACTACAACATCGGGCTCGCGTGGGAGGGGCTCGGTGAGTGGGACCAGGCGGCGTACCACTACGCGACCGTGCTGGACCGGTGGGTGGCGAGCGAGGACGCGACCTGGTCGTACTTTCGGCTGGCCGAGTGTCGTGCGCATCTCGGGCAGTGGGACGAGGTCCCCACGCTGATGCAGCGGGCGCGGGACCGCGTCGGGCTCGCCCACATCGACCACCTGGAGACCTGGCTCCGCGAGGCGAACGCCCTGCTCGAGCTGCGCCGGTACCCCGAGGCCGAGGCGCACTATGCCGAGGTGCTGGCGATGAACGATCGCGCAGCCCGGGCGTGGGATCCGGAGACCTCGGACCCGGACGCCGAGCCGCTGCCCGAGGGGCACGCGATCATCGCGCACGCCCACTTCGGCCGCGGCCGTGTGTACCACGAGCTGCTGCTCGAGATTCGTCTCGTGCTGCCCGAAGAGCAGATGATCGAGGACCTCGTCGACAAGGGCCAGCTGCTCGAGCAGGCGCAGGAGGCGTACCTCGACGCGGTGCGCACCGGGCATCGGTACTGGGCGCCGGCGGCTGGCTACATGACCGGGCAGATGTACGAGGACATGCACTTCGACGTGCTCGCCGCCGAGGTGCCCGACCGGTTCAACGAGCTCGAGGTCGAGGTGTACTTCGAGATGCTGCGCGAGCAGACGCGCAACGCCCTCGAGCAGGCTGTGGACATCTACGAGAGCAACCTCGCGATGGCGTACCGGCTCGGGTCGGACAACCTGTGGGTCGAAGAGACGCTGCAGTCCATCCGCCGGGTGCAGGCCTACCTCTTCGAGCAGGAGGGCTGGGCCGAAGAGGAGCGCCTCATCCTCGAGGGTCGACACCCCCGGTCCGCCGGGTTCGCCGACGACATGGTGTTCCGCAGCGAGCTCGAGCGTCGGGGGCAGCGGGCCGCCATGCCGACGCTCTGACGTCCGTCGCGGCGTGGGCGATCCGCACGCGGTGAATCGTCGCGGGGGGTTCTATCCGTCGATCGGGTCTGGTACGTCCGTCGGGTCTCTCGCTCGGATGTGCCATGCGCGTCATCGTCGCACTCGCTGCTCTGGTCCTGTCCGTCCTCGTCTCGGTGTCCGCCTGGGCGGGCACGGTGCGGTACGAGGTGGCGCCCGGCGACACGCTGCTGGGGATCGCGAACGACTACGACGTGTCCGTTTCGGACATTCGCCGGTGGAACAACCTGTCCGGGGACTTCCTGTCCGTCGGGCAGGTGCTCGTGATCTACACGCAGTCCGCGGGTGAGCGGACGCGGCTGACGTACTCGGTGCGCAGCGGCGACACCGGGCTCGCCATCGCGCGCCGGCACGGCGTCTCGTCGTCGGACCTCGAGCGGTGGAACCGCGGCGTCGACATGAACCGCCTGCGCATCGGGCAGGAGCTCGCGATCTACGTCGACGCGACGTCCAGCTCGGGCAGCCGTGGGCGCCCGGACCGGGGCCGCCTCAGCGCCGCCGTGCAGCTCGAGCCGGGCACCGGGTACCGCGTCCGCGACCTCGACCGGGCGTACGGCACGAACCACACGGTCGCGTCGATCCGCAACGGCGTGGCGCGCGTCTCGGCGCGCTTCGTCGAGGTGCCCGAGATCGACGTCTTCGACCTCTCGTACGAGGGCGGCGGGCAGATGCGCGGCCACCGGTCGCACCAGAACGGGCTCGACGCCGACATCTCGTACTACCGGATCGGCGAAGACGACGGGCACAGCGAGTGGCGAGATACGACGGCCGACGAGCTCGACGTGCGCCTGCAGTGGTACCTGTTTCGCACGTGGATCGACCTCGGTGCCGTCGAATACATCTTCGTCGACTACGAGCTGCAGCAGCCGCTCTACGAGTACGCGAGAGCGCGCGGCGCAACCGAAGACCAGCTCGCCGAGTGGTTCCAGTACCCGCGCCGGGGCTCACGCGTGGGCATCATCCGGGACGAACCCGGGCACGATGACCACTTCCACATCCGGTTCCACGCGGTCGACGAGTGAGGCTTCGCCTGCGTCGTCCCCCCCTGGACCGGGTCGCGACGGGCGGGGCCGCGCCTACGACTCGTTGCGCTCCTTGCGCGCGAACTGGGCGGTGTCGCCGGTGATGAGCTGCACCTGCACGTCCTCGAGCGCCTGACGCCGCTGGGCCTTCGCCGCGCGGGTGTCGCGGTGCACCGCGAGCAGGCTGAGCCGCTCGTTCGCGCTGCGCAGCTGCGCGGCGACGGTGCGACCGATCACCTCCTGGAACTTGAAGGCGAACCGGGTGCCACTGCCGAAGAGCGTGTCGAAGTCGGACCGCTCGAGCAGCAGGCAGCGGGTGCCGCGGGTGGCAACGCAGGTCGCCGAGCGGGGCCCGGCGTCGATCAGCGAGACGTGACCGAACATCTGATCGCCGCGCAGGGTGGTGATCGTGCGCTGGCGCCCGTCCCGCATCTGCTTTCGCACTTCGACCTCACCGCGGACGATGAAGTAGCAGGTGTGCCCGGGCTCGCCTTCCTGGATGATGACGTCGCCCTCGGCGTAATCGCGCTTGCGCATGACCATGGCGAGCAGGTCGAGTTCCTTGTCGCTCAAGCCCTCGAAGACCGAGAGCTTGCGCAGCATGACGCTGTTGGCGAAGGCGCTCACGATGATCCCTCGTTCTGCCAGAATCGACCGACGAGCCGGCGAATGAACCCGCTGTCGTTGTTCGGGTCGCGCGGCGGCAGCGGCGCCTCGAGCTCTTTCGGGTCGAGTCGGTCGAAACGACCGGTCGTCACCGGCGGGGGCGCGGCGCCCATCAGCTCGGCTTCGATGCGCTGGTTCACCGCGCGCAGGCGTTCGCAGACCGTGCGGGTGAGCGAACGGATGACCTTGAACGCCGCGGGATTCAGCTCGCGGCGCAGGGTGTCGAACCGGGGCCCGGTGAGCACATATGCGCTGGTCTCTTCGACCGCGACGGCGGTCGCCGAGCGGGGCGCAGGGTCGATCAGCCCGAGCTCGCCGACCACGGATCCGGGACCCAGCCGAGCGACGACCTCGCGGCGCCCGGCGGCGGTCTCCAGCAGGATCTCGATCTTGCCGGACTCGATGAGCACGGCGCTGTGCCCGGGGTCGCCCTGCCGAAACAGGACCTCGCCGGGGGCCCACGTCTCCATCCCGCAGATGCGCAGGATGTCGTACGTTTCGGTGTCGGTCAGGCCTGCGAAGAGGGGCAGGTTGCGAAAGACGCGCACCGCAGCGAGTTGCGTGGAGTCAGCGCACACGGCAGGATCGGGACGTGGGTCGGTGGCGCACCGTGGTGCACCGTGCAGGTGTGGCGGTCTGCCACCGCGCCGATGCTAGCACCCGGATCCCGCTGATGCCACACGCCCGCGCCGCTGTTTCGTTCGCCGCGACGACCCTCGTGGTCGCCGTGTGCGCGGCGCTCGCGGCGCCCGCGTCGGGCCAGATGCGGTACACCTCGGACCCTCGGGCGTTGCCCGCGCCGCCCCCGCATCGGGTCGAGAACCTCGGTGAACGCTGGTTGCCCGGGTGGGCGCCGCACACGCTGCCGACGACCCTGCCCATCCCCGACGAGGGCGACATCGGGCTCGAGATCGCCGTCGAGGCGGGGGTCTGCTACGGCTTCGGCGCCTGGTCTGGCGACGTCGCCGACCTCGACATCCGCGTCCGCCGCGGCAACGAGGTGCTCGCGCAGAACGTGTCGAACGACGACAGCTATCCGATCGCGTCGTTCTGCGCCCGCGCGGATGGGCGAGTCCGCGTCGAGCTCTCGGCCCACACCACGGGGGGCACGGCGACGTGGATGTCCTGGGTCGACCGCAACAGCCTGGACGCGGCCGGCGAGCGCGACGAGATCGGCGACCGGCTGGACGCCGCAGCGGCCCGGACCGCGCCGCGGTGGTACCCCGTCGGCGCCCAGTGGCGTGAGCGCTTCAACGGGCCCGGCGAGCGGACGTTCGCGCTCGACGCTCCCGCAGGTGCGTGCTACGTCGTCGTCGCCGTCGGGGCGTCGAGCATTCACGATCTCGACCTGCGGCTGCGTGGGCCGGACCGCGTCCTCGACGAGGACCACGCCCTCGACGCCATCCCGGCGGTGATGACCTGTCTCGACCAGGGCACGCCGCTCGAGGTCGACGTTCTCGTCGTCGAAGGGGATGGCCTCGTCGGCGCCCGCGTCCTGCGAACGACCCCCTGAGTCCTGCCATGCTCTGCCTGCACTCCGACACGGATCCCGCGTTCGTCGAGCGGTTCGAGGCCGACGTCGAAGAGATGCTGCTCGACCACGCGCACTGCGAGAAGAAGGCGGCGTCCACGGCGCTGAACCTCATCTTTCGGTACCCCGACGAGCGAGAGCTCGTCGAGACGATGGCCGAGATCGTCGAAGAAGAGATCCAGCACTTTCAGCAGGTGCTCGAGATCATGCAGGCCCGCGGCTGGTCGTTTCGGCGGCAGCGCCCGTCGAAGTACGCGGGGCGGCTGGCGAAGCACGTCCGCGCCGGCGACGAGACGACGGAGTTCGTCGACCGCATGCTCATGGGCGCGCTGATCGAGGCCCGCAGCTGCGAGCGGTTCAAGCTGCTGGGCGACCGCCTCGCCGACGAAGAGCTCGCGGCGTTCTATCGATCGCTCTTCGCGTCCGAGGCGCGGCATTACACGACGTACGTGCGGCTCGCGTCGCTGAAGCAGCCGGCCGACGTGGTGAAGGCGCGCCTCGCCGAGATGGCGACCGAAGAAGCCGCGATCGTCGCGCTCGGGGAGCCGGCCCCGCGTCTGCACGCGTGACCGCGCCGGCGCTCGGACAGGTCTTCACTCCCGCGCGGCTCGCCGACGCCCTCTGGGCCCACGCCATCGCCGCGCTGCCCGCCGGTGACGGACCGCTGCGCGTCGTCGAGCCGGCCGCCGGTGACGGCGCGCTCGTGCGGGCCGGGCGCCACGCCCTCGCGGCGCTCGAGCGCCCGGTGGACGGTGTCGCGGTCGAGCTCGACCCCACGTGGCTGCCCGAACTGCGCGCCGCAGCGGGCCCGTGGACAGTGGTGCACGCGGACGCCCTGTCTCTCGTCGGCACATCGGCGCCGCCCACCGCGCTCGGCCAGGCCGCGGGGGCGATGGACCCGGACGCCGTGCGGTCCGTGGTGCCCTGGCTCGGTGCCCCCGGCGCGGTCGATCTCGTCGTGGCGAATCCGCCCTGGGTGCGCGAGACCGGGCACGCGGCGCTCTTTCGCGCGCTGCGGGCGTGGCAGGGCGGGCACCACGCCGATGCATGCCCTCGCAACGCGGACCTGAGCCACGTGTTCGTCGCCCAGATCCTGCGCTGGCTGAGGCCCGGGGGGGTCGCCGCGTTGCTGATGCCAGCGTACTGGATGGACACGGACGTCGGGGCCCACGTGCGCCGACGGCTGCTCGATGGGGGCGACGTCCGCGTGGCGTGGCGCGCCGGCGCTGCCACCTGGTTCGACGGCGCGTCGGTCGAGGCTTCGTTCGTCGTCTGGCAGAAGGCGTCGCGCCGTGTCCACGGCGCGAGCGTCGAGGGCCCGCGCGCCGAGACCGCAATTGCGGGTGCGGATCCGGCCCGGATCGAGCGCCGAGCGGTGCTGCCCGATGCGAGCGCGCCATGGACCCTGCGGGCGCCGGTGACCCCGCCGACCGAGCCGACCGTCCCGCTGGGCGATCACTGGCGCATCATCGAGGGCGTGTCGACGGGCGCGAACCGGCTTCGGGCGCGGGACGTGGATCGCATCGCCGGCGGCGTCGTAGGCGAAGGCATCCTCGTGCTGAGCGACGACGAGGTCGCCGCGCTGGGCCTCGGCGGGCACCCGAGCCTGCAGCGGCGGCACCCGGCGTCGCGGTCCGAGTGGATCGTGCGGGTTCGTGACGGCGACCTGCCTGCGCTGGACCGGGATCCGCCGGCCCCGCGCACGCCGCTCGAAGCGCACCTGGCCCGGTTCGCCCCGGTGCTGGCGCGTCGAGCCGAGATGCGGCGCAACCGGTCGCGCAGCTGGTACGCCGCTGCGTGGCCGCGCCCCGAGCTGGACGCGCCGGGGTGCGTCGTGACGGCGAAGTGGGCGCGCACGCCGCACTTCGAGGTGTTGCCGCGCGACACCGTCGCGATGACCGACCAGCGGGTGCTCGTGCCGAAGAGCCGCGCCGCTGCAGAGGCGGCCGACGAGCTCGTCGCGTGGCTCAACGGCGCCGAGCTCGCTGCGTGGTGGCAGGCGAACGCACGGCGCCGCGGGGCGATGATGGAGTTCTACGGGGCGATGCTGGCCGGCGTGCCGGTGCCCGCCCGCCTCGTCACGGCGACGGCTTGCAGTACCCGTTGAGGCAGTAGTCGCCGGGGGTCACGCAATCCACGTCGTTCGCGCACGACTCGGCACACACGCCGGACAGGCAGCGCTCGCCGAGGCCCGAGCACTCGTCGTCGGTGCGGCAGGGCGGCAGGCAGATGCCGACCTCGATCGTGTCGGCGAAGGCGTTCCAGTTGCAGACCGTCGACGCGTCCGGGCAATCGCCGGCGACGCCGCGGCGGCAGAGGGTGGCGCAGTAGTTCGCGGCGTCCACGCCGCTGCCGAAGGTGAGGCACGTCGACCGCTCGGCGCACATCGTGCCCGGCGTGTCGCACTCGCACGGGGCGAGGTCGGTGCCCCCGGCGTCGAGGCAGACCCCGAGCCGCTGGGCGGGCTCGGCTTCCTGGCAGAGACCCTGCTGGTTGGTGAGACGCCCGCACAGCTCGCCGGCGTCGCACTCGCCCGCGCCGTCCCAGAATCCGCAGAGGGGCTCGCAGGTGCCCGCGGTCGCGGTCGTGTCGGGGAGGTCGCAGAACGTGCCGGACTCGCAGCGGCGGGTGTCGTCGGCCGGGGTGCGCGGGCACGCCGAACCGTCGGGCAGGTCGCCGGCGAGCAGGCAGATGCCGGCGCTGTTGCCCATCTCGAGGCAGGTTCCGCCGTCGCACTCGGCGGCGCCGTTCTGCCAGCTGTCGCACTGCGACTCGAGGCACATCGTGAACAGCTCGGGGTCGGTGCCGACCTCCCAGCACACCGTTCCGGTGGGGCAGGTGTCGGGGACGAACGGGTTGGTGCACCGCGAGACGCAGGTCGGCGCATCGGCCTCGGCAAAGAGCACGCAGTAGAAGTCGTCGCTGTCCTCGCTCAGGCCCGCCTCGGCGGGCAGCTCGCAGGCCTGGCCGTGGCTCGTGCACTGGCCGGTCTCGACGCCACCGCCACCGCCGCCGGTGTCGGTCCCGCCGCCACCGCCGCCGGTGTCCGTGCCGCCGCCACCGCCGCCGGTGTCGATGCTCGGGACGTCCGCGCCGCCGCCGGCGTCGGTCGTGCCGCCGCCACCGCCGCCGGTGTCCGTGCCGCCGCCGCCGCCGCCGGCGTCGGCCGTGCCGCCGCCGCCGCCGCGTCCGCCGGTGCCGCCGCCGCGTCCGCCGGTGCCGCCGCTCGTCGAGGTCTCGCAGAAGCCGGACGCACCACAGACGGCGCCGGACGGGCAGTCGCTGTCCGACCCGCAGGGGATCAGCTGGGGGTCATCGGACGCACAGGCCGAGAAGACAAAAAGGGCAGCGGCGGACAGGCCGGTCGCGATCAGCGTCGAACGCATGACGGAGTCTCAACGAGCAGAGGACAAAGGGGTTACGACGCGCCAGGGTACTCCGTTCGGCAGGACGGGGCAACCCGCGGTGACGCAGTGCGTCGGATCCCGCGAGCCCCATTGCCGAGCCGGCCACCCTCTGGCACCGTCTGCGAGGCATACACCTGTACTCCACACGCGAATCGGATGGCGAGATCGATCGCCGAGGCTCCCGGACGCGAATGCTGAACAACCCCCAGGACATCCTCACCGAACGACAGCTCCAGCTGATCGAAGCCGGTATGAGGGTGCTCGACCGCGACGGCGGCGAGGGTCTGTCGATGCGCAAGCTCGCCGACGAGGCGGGCCTCTCGCCGATGGCGACGTACAAGCACTTCGAGAATCAGGAAGCCTTTCAGATCGAGCTGTGGATGTCGTGTATGTACACGTTCAACCGCGGCATGCTCGATGGCGTCGAGGCGCACCCGGATCGGCCGATCGAGGGCTTCATCGCCCTGTGTCGAGCGTTCATGGCGTACGCGTTTCGGTGGCCGCGTCGGTTCGAGTACGTGATGACGCATCCGCTGATCGAGCGGATCCGAGAGACGGACACCGAGAACCAGCGCCGCGCGCTGTGGGCGGTCGCCGTGCGGTCGCTGGAGCGCGCGCGAGACGCCGGTGAGATTCGAACGGATCAGACCGTCCCGGCGCTCACACTCTCGGTGCTCGCGCAGCTGCACGGCGCCAGCCACATGGTGCTGACCGGGCGCGCCATGCACCTGACCGGCATGGACGCCGACGCGGTGCTCGAGCTGACGTCCGAGATGATCCGGACGTCGATCACCGGCGTGCCGTCGCCCGTCGTGCCCACCGACTGAAGCAGCGCCGGGTCAGGCGTCCTGCTTCTCGGCGTCGTCCGCAGCGTCTTCGGTCGCTTCGTCGGTCGCGGCTTCCGGGGCTTCCTCGGCGACCGCTTCGGTCGCGTCGTCGGCAGCGGCCTCGTCCGCGGCTTCGACCGCTTTGTCGGCCGCCGCTTCGGTCGCTGCATCTGCAGGGGCCTCGGCTTCGGCCGCTTCGTTCGCTTCGTCGGCCGCCGCTTCTGCAGGAGCCTCGGCCTCGGCCTCGTCGTCGTCGCTTTCGACCCTGCCGGACTTCTTCAGAGCGAGCGCCATCGGGCTCATGCCGGCGTCGTCGTCCTCGAACGAGCGGGGCATGTCGGCCTGCTCCTTGAGGGTGATCGCCTTGATCGACAGATCGAGGCGCCGCCGAGCGCGGTCGGCCTGGATGGTCATCACCTGCACGGTCTGGCCGATGCGCAGCGCAGAGCGGACCGAGTCGACGCGGTCGACGGACAGCTCCGAGATGTGGATGCGGCCTTCGAGACCGGGCACGACCGTCAGCCACGCCGCGCGCTCGTCCATCCGGACGACCTCGGCTTCGAAGATCGTGCCTTCGGTGACGCGGTCCCCGGCTTCGTCCCACGGGTCGCCGGCGAGCTGCTTGATGCCCAGCCCGACGCGCTGGCGCTCGCGGTCGAACGAGAGAATGCGGACATCCTGTGCGTTGCCCACGGCGAAGTCGCCGGCGTCGGCGGGGGTATCGGGCCGACCTTCCCAGGTCAGGTCCGACACGTGGACGAGTCCCTCGATGCCCTCGGCGATGCGCACGAAGACACCGTAGTCCTCGACGCGGGTGATCTCGCCGCTGACGACCGACCCGACGGGGTGATCCGTCTCGAAGGTCGACCACGGGTTGTCCTCGGTCGCGCGCAGGCTGAGCGACACGCGACGGGTGCTCGGATCGACGCTCAGGACGACGACCTCGACCTCCTGGCCCTCGGCGAGGACTTCGGACGGGTGCGAGACGCGGGTGGTCCAGCTGAGCTCGGACACGTGGACGAGGCCTTCGACGCCGGGCTCGAGCTCGACGAACGCGCCGAACTCGACGAGGCGCTTCACCGTGCCGGTCACGCGCTGCCCCGTCTCGTAGTCCGAGATCTGGTCGGCGACGGCGCCGGCGAGCAGGTCCCGCCGGCTCAGCGAGATGCGGCCGCGTTCGATGTCGACGCTGCCCACCCGGACCTCGATCTGGTCGCCGGTCTGCAGGACCTCGGACGGATGCTGGACGTGGTGCAGCGCGATCTCGGACACGTGCAGCAGGCCGTCGACGCCGCCGACATCGACGAACGCGCCGAACGGACGCAGCGACACGACGGTGCCGGTCAGGGTCTCTTCGGTGTCGGCGAGCTTCGCGAGCTCGTCCATGCGCTGGCGGCGCTCGGCCTCCATGAGCGCCTTGCGGCTGACGACGAGCTCGCCGCGGCGGCGGTCGAACCGCGCCACGTTGAACGTCATCTTCGTGCCCGCGGTGTCGAACGCCTGCTCGAAGCGGATGCCCGACTCGCGCCCGGGGAGGAACGCGCGCAGCCCATCGACCTCGACCGCGAACCCGCCGCGGACGACGTATCGGATCGTGCCCTCGATCTGCGCGCCCTCGTCGGCGAGCTTCTGCATCGCGTCGTAGCGCTCGAGCAGCAGCCCGCGGCCGAGCGAGACGGTCCACGTGCCGTCGTCGTCGACCGACTCCAGCGCGACCCGCACGGTGTCGCCGGGGGACCAGGAGCCGCTCGCACCGGGGACGCGGGCGTCCTCGAGCGTGCAGACCGCGGCCACGTCACCGGGCAGGGTGAGCAGAATCCGGTCCCCTTCGAACGACGCGATGGTCGCCTCGCAGACCACGCCCGGCTGAAGCGGCGCGTCGTCGACGTCGGCTTCGATCGGCGCATCGAGTAGCGCGATCAGCTCGTCGTCCATCGGGGGCAGCAGCGCCTCGGGCGCCTCGGGCGTCGATTCGACCGTCTCGGTCGCGTCCATGCGGAGTCCTTCTTCGGCAGGGTCGTGCGATCGCGGATTGATACGGGGGGCGGTCGCGCCTGTCAATCGAAGGGTCTGCCGCGGATGCGGCCGCGCTGCGGTCCGCAGCGCCTACTCGGTCTGCTGCTGCACGTAGAGCATCTGCCCACCACGGACCATCATCGCGTCGACGGTCCCGAAGCGTACGAACGTGCCGTAGAGCCCGTCGCCATCGAGATCGCCAAAGGCCGACGCGGTGAACCGGGCCGAGTTGTCGACGCCGCTCGAGTCGTACTGGTAGGCGTAGAAATGCGGGTCGCTGATCGAGAACCCGAGCGCATCCCACGTCGGGTGGCCGTCCCAGACCCGTGTGATCACCCGGGTCGCCCCGAGGGTCGAGAGGTCGGGCGTCGGTGCCGTGGACACCGGGAAGGTGTGCTCGACGAGCTCACCACCGGAGTCCGCGTGGTCGGCCGAGAAGTAGCTCACCGCGCCGTTGTAGATCCGACGAAGCGACATCACCGCTTCGGTGGCCTTGGAGCGACGGATGTAGCGGCCGAACACGGGCATCGCCGCAGCGGCGAGCAGCGCGAGGATGGCCACGACCATCATCAGCTCGATCATGCTGAACCCGGCGGTGCGCCGGCGCATTGACGAACGCCATGTCGACAGAGAGCGCATGACAGGGGTGGGGACGTGTTGGAACGCGACCATCGTATCGAAGTCGTGTCGAATTGGGAACTTCTCGCGCGGCGTTCGGGTCGTGGAGGCGGCGCGCGGTAGCGGTTCGCGCCGACTCGGGCTTGTGTCGGCGGCCCGCCGTCGATTATCGTCCGCGCGCCCGCGCCGATTCGGCGCTTCGCTCTGTCCGAGGCCGACCGATGATGACCCCCGCTCGACTCCAGCTGCTTCAGCAGGCCGACGCCGCCCCCGGCTCGGACGGTTTCAAGCTGACCGGCCACGCTCGTGAAGGCGTTGGACTGTGCCGCGTCTGGCTGCGCCGGTCCAACCCGTGGGACCGCTACCTCGATCCCCGCCTCGACCGGGGCGCGTGGGACGTGCGGTTCTACGTGAAGCTCGACTCCGCATACGCGCTGGACACCGAGTTCACCGTGCGCGATCTCGACGGCGTCCTGGAGGACTGGGCGTTCGACGCGGATGCGTCGGTGCTCGCTGGCCTCTCGCCCAACGGCGACCCGATCCACGACACGACCCTCGCGTGGGCCCGCAAGGCGCTGGGGGCCGCCGGCGCCCCTGCGGTCGATGCCCCCGCCGAGGAGGTCGCCGAGGCCGAGCCGGTGGCGCCGACCGCGTCGGCCGCGCCGGCCGAGCCGGCTCCCGCCGCCGCCCCTGCGCCGGCCGAGGCTGCACCGGCCCCTGCGGCGGAACCGACACCGGCTCCCGCCGCCGCAGCGCCCGCCGAGGCTGCCCCCGCCGAGGCCGCGCCTGCACCCGCGGCGCCGAAGCTGGCTGCGTTGGACGATGGCTGGGGCGAGGCCGAAGACCTCGCCGAGCGCGTGAGCGGCTCGTTCGCCGCGGTCCCCGACGAGGGCGACGCGTCCTGACGCGATCGCTGGAGTTCAGGGAACCGCGCGAGCGCGCGGGTGTCGTACCCGTCGCGTTCGAACCCCCGACCGTGATGGAGACCCGATGCTGCGTTTCTTCTCGCTGACCCCCGCGTGGATCGCCCTGATCGCGTTCTTCGCGCCCGCCGTCGCCTCGGCCCAGGGCATCCCCGTCGGCTTCTCGTGGCGGCTCGATCCGGACGCGATGGTCATGGTGATCGAGGCGGACGATCAGCTCGATGATCTGTCGGTCGAGCTACGCGCCGACGGGCGCAGCGCCGACAGCTGGACCCGTGGATCGCTCGGCACCGGCGGGGTATGGGAGCTGAGTACGGCTCGCCCCACGCGGACGACCGACTACGAGATCACCATCGAAGCGACGTACGCCGACGAGCCCGGCGCGCTCGTCTACGAGTTCACCGCCGAGATCTACCCGCCGCTGGAGTTCGAGGTCGTCGACGGCTCGTTCGACCCGGACGCGCGGCGGTTCACGATGACGATGAACCAGCCCGCGGATCACGTGCAGGTGAACGTGCGCGGGGATGACGGCTCGATGCTCGCCGAGCGCATCGTGTCGTTCGACGGCGATGCCCCCGGCACGCCTCTCGAGATCTCGTGGACCAGCGGGCCCGGCAACATTCTCACCATCGACGTGCGCGCCGAGTCGACCACCGGCGCCTGGTCGTCGACCCAGTTCATCCCGTGGCAGGTCGAGTTCGAGGCGGTGCACGTGAACTTCGCGTCCGGCAGCGCCGAGATCCCGGCCGAGGACGCGCCGGTGCTCGAAGCGCGTCTGCGCGAGATCCAGCAGACGGTCGACCGCGTGCGCGAGTGGGTCGACTGCAAGCTGTACATCGCCGGCTACACCGACACCGTCGGCGGCTCGGCCGACAACCAGCGCCTGTCCGAGGCGCGGGCCCGGTCGCTCGGCGCGTTCCTGATCGAGCAGGGGCTTGACCTGCCGGTGTACTACCAGGGCTTCGGCGAGTCCGGTCTGGCGGTCCAGACCGACGACAACGTCGACGAGCCCGAGAACCGGCGCGCCCTGTTCATCCTGTCGACGCGCTCGCCTCCGACCTCGTCGCAGGTGCCGCGCTCGAACTGGAGCTCGCTGCGCTGACCGCTTCGGGGCGCGCGTTCGAGGACACTGCGCCGGGATCGATCAGCGCTCGGCCGGGCACGTCGCTTCGAACACCCGCTCGCCCTCGGCCAGCACGGTTGTGTGACGCAGCGTGATCGTCCCCGCCGCACACGGGACGTCGTCGCAGCCGTTGCATCGGTCGCCGACGCAGCGTTCACAGGCGTCCGGCGTGCAGACCTCGAGGGACCACCAGGTCTCGACGACGCCTCCGGGCACCGGGTCCGGGGTGTGCCGCCCCATCGCCGTGGCCCGCCACAGCGGCGCGGACGGGTCGAGGGTCAGCGGTACCCGGCCCACCGGTGTGACGACGGCGAGGCTGCGCCCGTCGGTCGAGAAGAGCCAGGGGGTGAGCCCGTCGAGCGTCACGCGAACCCGCCGTTCGGTCGCGGTCTCTGCGTCGAGGGCGGCCAGCCATCGCGCGGCAGCCTCCCGCGGGAGTTCGGCCTGACCGAGCAGGGTGGACCGGACTTCAGTGGTGCACGCGCGTTCGCCGGGCCCGGTCGCGTCGACCAGATCCGCCCAGTCATGGCCGGTCGGTGCCTGGGCCACCGGGGCGATGTGCTGAGGCGCCTCGACCGTGCCGTCGGTCCCGTCGCCACCGGGGCACCCGGCGACCATCGTCCCGAGGGCCGCGAGGCCAGCGATCGAGGTCGCGACGGACCACGACACGGCAACGAGGCGCAGCGGGCAGCGATGGGGCGGACGGATCTGCATCATGTCGCCAGATAGAGGACGGCGGCGACGTGCACCATGGCGTTGCACGCGACGTGGCAGGTGACGCCGGCGGCGAGCCCGTCGGTGCGGTCGCGCATCCAGCCGAAGAGCAGGGAGGGGAAGAACACCATCAGGCGGATCGGCGCCCAGCCGATCACGAAGTGCCCGCACGCGAAGACGATCGACGCGACCAGGTTCGAGCGGCTGATGTCGATCGGGCCGAGACGAACGAGGACCCGCCGGCCGTTCGCTTCGTCGAGCCGCCGCTGCAGGTACCCGCGGTAGAAGAACTCCTCGGGGATCGCGACGAGCAGCAACTGGACGAGCAGCATCATGCCGAGCCAGCCGTGGCCGATCGGGATCCGCAGCGCGCCGCCCTGCTGGTTTCGATCCCGCGCCGGACGGCTCGCGCCGCCGATGGCCCACACCTCTGCGGGGACCGAGGCGCCGTCGACCTCGGCGCGCACGACGAGCTCGGACGCGCCGCGCACGACAAACGCGATGTGCAGCTCGCGAGGGGCGTCGGCGGACAGCTCGATCCGGTCGCGCGGTGCCGCGTCTGCACCGCCGAGGCGCAACGATCCGTCGGTCGTGACGTCGAGGCGCCATGCGTCGTCGGTGTGCCAGCGCACGTGAACTCGCTCGCCGTCGTGCCACACGTGCAGGCGCTCGTCGTCGAACCGAGCGGGGGTGCCGCGTAGCCACTCGCCCGGTTGGCGCAGGGCGCCGGCGTCGGGCGCGGCGACGCGATCGAGGGCGATCGTCGTCCACAGGTGGTGGCCGGGCACGAAGCCGACGAGGATCACCAGAGACACCGCCGCGCCGAACGCGATCCCCCGGGGCGCGCCCTCAAGCGTGAGGCCGTAGTCGACCGGATCCGGCCCGCCGCGGGGCAGCAGGACGCTCGGCAGGTAGAGAAAGATCGCTGCGACGATCGCCAGCAGATTCGCGGCGATCCAGGGCACGGCGTACCCGAGCGCGTCGAACCCGCCGAGCAGCAGGAGCGAGCCGCCGGTGGCCGCGATCAGCTCACGACGGGTCGGTTTCGGCGCCGGATCGGTCAATCGATAGCTCGCGAGGTTGCGGATCCGGCCGTCCACGCGGTACAACCGGCGCGTTCGACACGCCTTCGGAAGCCTGCCACACGGACCGCTGTTTTTGACAGATTCGTGGTCGCGCGGCTAGCTGGCAGATCGAAGACTCTCAGATCGCGGCCCAACGCCGCACCAGACACCGGGCAACCGATGGCGACCAATGACGACGGCCAGCGAGGCGGCCCCCCGCGGCGCACGACGGCCGGGCTTCAGGGCCTGACCTTTCTCGACGACCCCGGGTCGTCGGCCGATGGCGGCGGCGAAACGTGGCAGCTGAAGCGCGCAGACGGCACCGTTGAGGGGCCGTACTCGATCGCGCAGCTCGCCTCGATGGTTCAGGCCGGCCGCATCACCGGTGACGAGGGTGTGTCCCGCGATGGCGCGTTCTGGGTCCCCATGACGGCGGTACCCGAACTGACCGGATTCGTTCGTGGCAAGGAGACCGGCCGCACGCTCGCCGGTCCGAATGTCGGGCTCGACGCGCTCGGCAACCCGCGCAGCGGCGCGACGAAGGATCTGCCCGATGGTCTGCCGCAGCCCGAAGGCTTCGGCGTCGAACCGTCGAGCGCCGTCGAGCTGCCCGGTTCGGGGCTGCCCAGCCCGTCGGGCTTCGGTGTCGAGCCGTCGAGCGCGGCTCCGCTGCCCACCGGCCCGAGCCGGCCGAGCCCCGGCGACAGCGCTCTCTTCGGCTCGTCCCTCGGCGGGGCGCTGACCGACGATGGCCCCGCGCCGCTCGGCGCGTCCGGGTTCGGTGAAGAGGCGAACACCGGCCACCGCATGGCGTCCGGCGCCTGGGGTGCGCTGCCCGGGCTCGACGACGAGGATCTCAGCGTGTCGCGGGCCGTGGCGCCCAGCGCCGACGCGCTGTCGGGTCTGCCCGGCGTGCGCAAGCTCTCGCAGTCCGCCCTCGGCGGCGTTCCGTCTGCGCCGATGGGTGGCCTCGAGCTCGAGGTCGACGACGCGGACGTGATGGAAACGTCGTCCCTCGGCGAATCGCTCGAAGACCTGCCCATGTCCGCTTCGGCGGCGGATCCCTTCGCGGATCTGCCGGCTTCGGCGGGCTTCGAGGATCTGCCTGCCTCGGCGGGGGCCGGTCCGCGCCTGCCCTCGTTCACGTCGGGCGATCTGCCCGCGGTGAAGCTGGACGACGGCGTGTCCGAGCTGCCCGGGCGCCTCGACGAGCTGCCGCGCCCGGCGGGTTCGACCGCGGAGCTGCCCGGCTCGGTGCACGAACTGCCCCAGCGCGCGGGCGAGCTGCCCCAGACCGCAGGCCAGCTGCCCCGTTCGGCGGCCGAGCTGCCGGACATCGGGCCGACCGCGCCGGCGAGCACGAGCGAGCTGCCGGACCTGCCGCCCCCGTCGGGCAACCAGACCCAGCGTTCGAGCGCAGGCCCGCCGCGGCACGCGACGATGGCGATGTCCGGGATCACCGGCCCGCCGGAGCCCGAGCTGCCCGGGCGGCGCGAAGACGTCCACGGACCCGCCGAGCTGCCGACGTCGCGTGGCGGCAATACGCTGCTCGACGACCTCGCCGACGCCGACGACCTGTGGGCCGACGACGCCGGCGTACTGCCCGGTGGCGACGAGGCCCGGACCGGCGCCGCATTCGACCTGGACGACGGTGGCGACCCGTTCGACTTCTCGGACGAGCCGTTCGAAGCCCCCGCTTCGGACGGTGACGGGCTCGGCGCGTTCTTCGACTCGGACGACGCCGAGCCGGCGATGCCCGCTGGCCCGGCCCTGCCGGAGACGCCCGCGAAGGCGGACGCCGCGCCTGACGAGAAGAAGGCGAAGAAGGACAAGAAGGCGAAGAAAGAGAAGAAGTCGTCCGGCGGTGGTGGCGGTGCGCTGAAGGCGATCGCCGCGATCGTCGTCGTCGGTGCCCTCGCCGGCGGTGGCTACTTCGCGATGAAGACGCTGCAGGGCGGCAGGGAGCCGGACACGCCGGACACCACGCCCGAGACGGTCGAGGCGCCGCAGCCGGTGGTCGACACCGAGCTGCCCGGCCTCGACACCCTCGCGACCGGTTCGTGGTCCGCGTACACGGGCTTCGTCGATGCCGGCGCCGGTGCCGCGACCCCCGAGGATCGCGCCGATGTCGTGCTCGCGCTCTCGCTCATGCTGGCGGACACGCCGGACGACGCGGCGATCGCCGACCAGATCGAGAGCCACGTGCAGGCGATGGGCGACGCCGAAGGCGAAGCCGCTGCTCTCGCGCTCGGCGCCTGGGAAGCCATGCAGGGCGACCCGGCCGCGCTCGACACGCTGCGCGCGGTGCGCGGTGAGCGTGCGGCGTGGGGTCGGCTCCTCGAGGGCCTGTACCACGTGCAGGCTGCGCGCGGTGTGAACTACACCCTGCCCGAACTCGAAGGCACGCCCGAGGACGCCGCCGAAGGCAGCGGTGCCCCGGTCGCCGAAGGGTCGGCGGACGCGCCCGCGGTGGAAGAGCCGCCGCCGAACGCGCCGATCGACGTGGTCGAGCCCGAGACCTTCGTGCTCACGGCGGACGCGGCTCGCGCGTTCGACGCCGCGATCGCGGCCGACCCGAACCTCGTGCCGGCGCGCTACTGGCGTGGCGTGGTCGCGATGGAGCTCGGTGACCCCGAGGCCGCTCGCGGCTTCTTCGAGCAGGCCGTGGCCCGCAACGAGGCGCACGTGCCGTCGCTCACCGGGATCGCTCGCGCGATGCTCCGGTCCGGCGAGCTCGGCGAGGCGGACGGGCGCATCCAGCGCGTGATCGACGAGCTCGAGGAGGCGTCCGCGCCGCACGAGCGTGGCGACACCTTCCTGCTCAGCGCCGAGATCTCCGTGGCGCGCATGCAGCCCGAGCTCGCGATCGAGTCGCTCCTCAGCGCGCTGCAGGCGGACCCCCGCAACGGTGAAGCGCTGGCAATGCTCGGCGAGCAGTTCTACCAGGCCGGCCAGTACCAGCGGGCCGTCGAGTACTTCCAGTCGAACGCGGACCTCGGCACCGAGGATCCGGAGGTCGCCCTCGGGCTGATCAAGTCGCAGTTCGGTCTGGGCGCGTTTGCGGACGCGTCCGCCGGGCTCGAAGACGCGATGACCCGGTTCCCCGGCGACGCGCGCTTCCCGTACTTCCTCGGTCGCGTCCGCGAAGAGGAAGCGAACTTCGACGGCGCGCGCGAGCTGTACCAGCAGGCGATCCAGATCGACCCCGAGTTCCTGCGCTCGTACGTCCGCCTCGCCCAGCTCGCCGAGCGTGAGGGCGATCCGGCGGAGGCCATCCGCATGCTGGCCGAGGCGTCGAGCGTCTCGTCCGACAGCGCGGTCATGGCGAACGAGATCGGTGAGACGTGGGCCCGCGTGGGCGAGACGAACCGCGCGGTCGCGTCGTGGCGTCAGGCCCTCGAGATCGACTCGTCGTTCGCCGAGGCGCGGATCAATCTGACCGACTACTACCTCGAGAGCGGCCAGCACAACCGTGCGCTGGACGAGCTCGCCGGCATGATCGAGAGCGGCGTGGACAGCCCGCGCGTGCGCTACCTGCACGCCCGAGCGAACATCGAGCACGGCCGGTACGACCGGTCGATCGAAGAGCTCCGCGCGCTGATCGACGAGGCGCCCGAGAACGCGAACTACATGTTCGAGCTCGGTCGTGCGCACTTTTTCGCCGGTCTGCAGCAGTCCGAAGCGGGCCAGCCCGGCGACGCGGCGCGTAGCTTCCAGGCCGCGCGTGAGCAGTTTGTCGCGGCGATCGGTCGGTCGCCGTCCATGCAGGAAGCGACCTACTACCAGGGCCGCGCGGACCTCGAGCTCGGCAACTACAACGAGGCGATCTCGTCGCTGACGACGGTGGCCGACCGCAGCGCGAACGGCGCGTACCACTACTGGCTGGGCGTCGCCCTCGAGCAGGGTGGGCAGCCGATCCAGGCGCTCGTCGAGTTCACGAACACGATGGAAGATGCCCTGGCGTGGTCTCTCGAGAACCCCGAGGTGTACTTCCGGCGGGGCCGCCTCTTCTATCGCCGCGGCGCCCTCGGCCGCGCGTACCGCGACCTGCGCACCGTGCTGACGCTGCGCCCGGACCACGCCGAGGCGGCGTGGACGATGGGGCGCGTGTTCTTCGAGCAGCGGGAGTGGGAGGCGTCGGTCGAGATGCTCGAGAAGAGCCTCGCGCTCTCGCCGTCCCAGCCGCTGGCGCACTACTACGCCGGTATGGCGCAGCTGAATCGGGCAGAACCGCAGCCCGAAGCCGCGCTGGCGCACCTGACCTCTGCCGTCGAGCAGGGCGCGGGTGCGACGCGTCCGGACCTGTTCCAGCGCCTCGGGTACGTCTATCGCGACCTCGGCCAGAACGAGCAGGCGATCGAGTCGTTCCGGGCCTATCTCGAACAGTCGGAACTGTCGTATGATGAGCGCCGCGAGACGGAGAACGAGATCCGTCGTCTCGGCGGTCAGCCCTGATCGAGGCTGACTCCGTCCGCTCTGCCCGTCCCGTGACCGCTCGCGGAGGTGCTCGTTGAACATCGTTGTGCTCGTCGACCCGGGGGCCGATGGCGTGGACGTTCGCGGAGCGTTGCGCGGTGTCGGTCTCAACGAGCTGACGACGGCAGAGACGTGGGCCGCGCTGATGCAGACGGTGGTCCAGTCGAAGCCGGACCTTGTGGTCATCGTGCATCGCGCGCTCGCCAGCGAAGGCGAGGGCGCGCTCAAGGCCGCCGACTGGTCGCTGCGTCCGCTGGAGATCCCCGTCATCATCGCGCTCGGTCGTGACGAGGGGGACCAGCGGTACCCGATCGAGATGGCGACGGAGTTCGAGTACTTCATCGTCGAGCCGTTCGACCTCGACCACGTCCGCAACATCATCACGGACGCCGTCGGTCACGGCCGGTGGGAGTCGTCGACCCGAGAGGTCTCGGTCGTCGAGGAGCTCACCTTCGAAGTGCAGGACGAGGCCCTCGACGAAGCGTTCGAGAACCTCTTCGACACGGCTGCGCCGCCGGTCGTGGACCCGCCGCGCCGCGACGAGCCCAACGCAACGACGCCGTTTGCGTTCGGGGACGACACGGATGACGGCGAGCCGGACGGGTTCGGGTCCGAGCCCATCGCGGACCCGCGGACCGCGCCGACCGGTACGTACGCCCAGGCCGGCACGTCGATCCCGCGGGAGTCCATGCCGACCGCGTCGCACGCCGCGACCACCCGGATCCCCGGCGTGAACGCGGCGGAGGATGCGTCGACGAAGGCGCCGAAGCCGGAGCGTCCGCGCGTCGCCTTCGCCACGCCGGTCGTCGGGATGGCCACGCCGCCGACAGCGGACGAGTCGTCCCCCGGCGAGGCGACGGATGCCCCCGCCGCGGGCTCGACGACGGTGCGGGTGACCGTGCCCGATCCGTCGGCCGGCGAGATCGGCATCTGGCGCGTCCCACACGTACTCGCCGTTCTGGCCGAACAGCGGGCCACGGGCACGCTGCGGCTGACACGCGAGCGCGTGCGTCGAGAGGTGACCGTGTTCAGCGGACGGCCCGGCGCCCCGGACGCGCGGTCGACCATGACCGATCGGTCGCGGCTCCTCAGCACGTTCGCGTGGACATCCGGCACGTGGGTATTCGTGCCCGACGAGGGGGTGTCACGAACCTCGTTCATGCCCTACGCCGACGGGTTCGAGTTCATCTGGGAGGGCATCACCCGCACGCTCTCGATGAACGACGCGGCCGCGTTGTTGACGCCGCACCTGAAGGAACACGCAGTCTACACCGACCGGGCGGAGCTCGTCGGCGAGCAGTCCGAGCTCGCGAAGGTGCGGCAGCTCTGGCGCGGCTTCGATGGCGGCGCACCGTTCGAGCGGCAGATGATGCAGCTCGGGGTGCAGCCGGACGAGGTCCTTCGCGCCGCGTGGTTCGGCATGGTCGTCGGTGCCGTCGCCTTCACGCGCGAGGCGGTTTCGGCCCCGGTGACCGCCGAGGTCAACATGGTGCGCGCGTCCGCATCGGCGAGCTATCCGGCGATGGATGACGACGCCGCGTCGTCGAAGGACACGTCGTCCCAGGGCGGTTCGTCGCCGGGCACGCGCTCGGGTTCGTCGCCGGCGATCGACCCCGCGGTTGCCGAGGCCCTCGAGGCCCTGAATGACACGTGGGATCGGCTCTCGTCGATGGGCGCGTTCGAGCTCTTCGGCTTGTCGGCAGGAGACGACGAGGGGCTGCTCACGGAGCGCTACTACGAGATGGTCCGTGAGTACCATCCGGACCGATACGCCCGGGTGAACGACCCCCAGGTACGCGCGCTCGCCGAGCAGATCTTCCTGCACATTCGTGCCCAGTATGCGCGCGCCCGGGCGGGCGAGACCGGTCCGCGCAAGGCGGTGGGGCCCGGCGCCCAGGCGCACTCGCCGGCGGACGCACGTCGCCCCGCGGGTGGTGGGGCGTCGGCGCCGTCACGCCCGGCTCCCGCGGCTGCCCGCCCCCCGAGCCCGACACCGTCCTCGCCGTCCAGCGCGCCCTCGGCGGGCGCCCCGAATCGTCCGCCGCCGGTATCGGATGCCACGCAGCGTCGGGGCCCGGGTCGCCGTCGGCCGGTGAGCGCCGTGCTCGAGGATCTGCGGCGCAAGCGGTCGTCCGGGTCCTCACCGACCGTTCCGTCCACCTCGACGCCTCCGTCGCCGAAGCCGGCCGACAGCGGGAGCTTCTCGCGGGTGTCCGAGGGGCCCAGCACGGGGCGGTCCCGTCGCTCGACGGGGTCACGCACCCTCTCGCCCGACCAGCTGCTGCGCAACGCCGTGAAGGCGATCGAAGCCGGCGCTGTCGACAAGGCCGCCGATCACCTCACGCTCGGTCGGACCCGCGGCGGCACGGGCCCGATGTACGATGGCGTCGAGGAGTATCTCGCGTACATCCGTGAGGAGCGCACCGCCAGGCACGTGCTCAAGCAGCTGAAGGATCTGTCCGAGGACGCAGAGCGCGACTGGCAGAAGTCCGCCCTGCTGCTCTTTCTCGGGCACGTCCACCGGCTCGAGGAAGACGAGCCCGCTGCGCTCAAGGCGTACGCGAAGGCCCGCAGCCTCGACGAAGCGAATCTGGCCGCCCAGCGCTGGGAACGTCACGTGAAGCGCGGGGTGAAGAAGGGCGGCGGCAAGCCGAAGAGCTTCCTCGACAAGCTGATGACGACGAAGATCTCGTTGGGGAAGGGCAAATGAACACGTCGACTCCCGTGGACAACGGCGCGCGTGTGCTCAGGGTCGTGACGATTCGCGGCTCGCATGTATACTGGCCTCGCAACTGCGCCCGTCCGGGTTTCGACGGGGGGCGGATCGAGGGGCCGGCTCCGGATGCTGTGCCTCGGATCCCCTTGTTCGAGCGGTACTTCGCCGCACACCACTGTGGACTGTCATGAGCCGAATCATCGGAATCGACCTCGGTACGACGAACTCCTGCGTCGCGGTCATGGACGGTGAAGACGCCCTCGTGTTGCCGAACGCGGAAGGCTCGCGCACGACGCCGTCCGTCGTCGCGTTCACCGAGTCGGGCGAGCGTCTCGTCGGCCAGCAGGCCAAGCGCCAGGCGATCATCAACCCCGAGCGCACGCTCTCGGGCACGAAGCGCCTGATGGGGCGCAAGTACCGCGACGCCGAGGTGGGGGAGTTCCGCCGCGCGCTGCCGTACAAGCTCGTCGAGAACGTGAACGGCGACTGCTGGGTCACGGTCGACGGGCAGAACTACTCGCCGCCGGAAATCTCGGCGATGATCCTGCAGAAGATGCGCTCGACGGCCGAAGACTACTTCGGCGAGTCGATCTCCGAGGCCGTGATCACCGTGCCGGCGTACTTCGACGACGCCCAGCGGCAGGCGACCAAGGACGCCGGTCGGATCGCCGGTCTCGAGGTGAAGCGCATCCTCAACGAGCCCACGGCCGCGGCCCTCGCGTACGGTCTGAACCGTCGCGAGACGCCGATGACCATCGCGGTGTTCGACCTCGGTGGTGGTACGTTCGACGTGTCGGTCCTCAAGATGCACTCCGGTGTGTTCGAGGTCGTCTCGACGTGCGGTGACAACTCGCTCGGTGGCGACGACTTCGACCGCGTCGTGCTTCGTCGGTTGCTCGCCCACTTCGAAGAAGACACCGGCATCGACATCGCCGACGACAAGATGGCGCTGCAGCGCCTGCGCGAAGCCGCCGAGCAGGCGAAGTGCGAGCTGTCGACGCTGTCCGAGACGAACATCAATCTGCCGTTCCTCGCGGTCGACGAGTCGGGCCCGCGCCACCTCGCGTACCACCTCACCCGGTCCGAGCTGAACGACCTCGTGTCGAACCTCGTCGACCGGCTCGAGGGGCCCTGCCGCATCGCGCTGACGGACGCCGGTCTGTCGATGGACGACCTGGACGAGGTGCTGCTGGTCGGCGGCATGACCCGCATGCCCATCGTGCGTGAGCGCGTCGAGCAGCTCTTCGGGCGTCGCCCGAGCCTCGGCGTGAACCCGGACGAGGTCGTCGCCATCGGTGCGGCGGTGCAGTCGAGCATCCTCGAAGGTGACCTCCGTGAGGTCGTGCTCCTCGACGTGACGCCGCTGACGCTCGGCATCCGGGTCATCGGCAACCGCATGTCCGAGATCATTCCGAAGAACTCCACGCTGCCGATCCAGCGCAAGAAGGTCTTCACGACCACCGAGGACAACCAGCACATCGTGTCGATCGCGGTGCTGCAGGGCGAGTCCGAGGCGGCGAACGAGAACCGGATGCTCGGCACGTTCAACCTCGCCGACATCCCCCCGCAGACCGCGGGTACGCCGCGCATCGAGGTGACCTTCGACATCGACACCGACGGCATCGTCCACGTGTCGGCGCGGGACCTCGAGACGGATGGGATGCAGAGCATCATCATCACCGACCACGGCGGCCTCAGCGAAGAGGAGATCCGCCGCGCTGCCGAGCGCACGAACCTGCACGACGTGATCGAAGCCGGGACCTGACCCCGGCATCGTCGTCGCGAACACACACCGGCTGGCTCGTCGCATCGAGCCAGCCGGTGTGTGTTCGTGCGTGAGCAGCGAACGCGTTCGTCGCCGTCCGCGAGCCCCGAATGCCCGACGATTCGGGCACCCGGCGCCTACTCCGCCGGCGCTGCGGCGGGCATCGGGCCGCCGGTCACGTCGTCGGGCACATCGTCGCGGACGTCGCTCGTGTCGTCGTCGTCGACCCGGCGCCGCCGGCGGAACGGACCGCTGCGGAACCAGCCGCCCATTGAGTCGATGATGCTGTACATCACCGGCACCACGACGAGGGTGAGGAAGGTCGCCACCAGCAGGCCCGCGACGACGGCGTTGGCCATCGGGCCCCACATCTCGACGGACGTACCGCCCTGCACGATGCGCAGGTTCTTCGTGTCGAGGCTGAAGCCGAACACCGTCGGCAGCAGCGAGAGCGCCGTCGTGACCGCCGTCAGCAGCACCGGGCGCAGACGCACCATGCCGGCGGTGACGATGGCCTCGCGGGACTCCATCCCGCGGTCCTTGAGCTGGTTCGTGTAGTCGATCAGCACGATCGCGTTGTTCACCACGACACCAGCGAGCGAGATGATGCCCACACCCGTCATGATGATGTTGAACGGGGTGTGCGTGATCAGCAGGCCCCACAGCACGCCGAGCAGCGACAGCACCACCGAGCCGAGAATGATCATCGGCTGGGTGATCGAGTTGAACTGCGTAACGAGCACGAGCCCGATCAAGAAGAGGGCGGCGAGCAGCGCGTTGCCGAGGAACTCGGCCGCCTCGGCCTGATCGGCGTTCTGGCCGGTGTACCGGAGCTCGTAGCCGGACGGCAGGTTCAGCTCGTTCGCCAGCAGGTCCTGGACCTGCGTGAGCACCTCGACGTCGTTGAATCCGTCGCGCACATCCGAGGACAGCGTCACGACGCGCTCGCCGTCGACGTGGCGGATCGAGCCGAAGCCGGGGCGCACGTGCACCGACGCGACCTCGGTCAGCGGGATCAGGTCGCCGTCGGCGTTCGACACGGTCAGGGCCGCGATGTCGTCGATGCTGTCGCGGTACTCTTCGGCCATGCGGACGATGATGTCGTACTCGTCGTCCGCGTCCCGGAAGGTCGACGCCGTGACGCCGTTCACGGCGGACCGCACGGTGTCGGCCACCTCGAAGACGCTCACGTCGACGCGGGCGGCTTCTTCGCGATCGACCTCGACGGTGATCTCGGACCGGCTCGTCTCGAAGTCGTCCTTGAGGTCCGTGACGCCGTCGACCGACTCGATCAGGCGGAAG
>Ga0070729_10001364_pt1 | contig 38228 bp, 3 predicted proteins | sample tdDd472_FD_66725 | JGI IMG/M metagenome (GOLD analysis project Ga0070729, IMG submission 66725) | Marine sediment microbial communities from the Atlantic coast under amendment with organic carbon and nitrate - tdDd47.2 | ecosystem: Environmental > Aquatic > Marine > Coastal > Sediment | place...
CCGCAGCGGGCGCTCGAGATTGGTGCCGGTACCGGCTTGTTCGTCTCACGTATCGCACCGCATACCAGCGCTTTTGTCGCCACCGACTTTTCACCCGCCTCCGTTTCTGCAATCGAACAATTGCACAATCGCTACGACGACCTGAAACAAGTCAGCGCCCTGCAATGTGCCGCCGATCAACTGGATGCTCTGGCTGAACAACGCTTCGATACGGTCATCATTAACTCTGTTGCGCAATATTTTCCGGATGCCGCCTATATGCAGCGGGTCCTGAACGGACTGATCGACCGGATAGATGACGGCGGACGCATCTTCTTAGGCGACATTCGAAATCTTGCACTGCTGCAGACATTCCACACGTCGGTGCAGTCTTCGCAAGCCGAAGCTTCCGACACACTCGAAGAACTGGGTCAGCGAATTCGCCAACGTGTCGAACAGGAGGAAGAACTACTGTTCGATGCGGCGTTCTTTGCCGGACTAAAACAGCAACTGAATAACAGTCGCATTCGCTCCGTCAGCCTGCAGCTGAAAGACGGGGAACAACGCAATGAACTGGTAAGTTTCCGCTACGACGTAGTTATTCATATTGGCAGCGACAACGCAGCCGCCGCCAAACCGGAACAACTCGACTGGCAAACTGCCGGCATGAGTCCGGAACAACTGCAGGACCGTATTGCCGGGCTTCAGGGCGACGGCTTGCTGGTTACCAATATTCCGGATCGTCGCATTACTGCTGAAACGCAGCTCACAGCTTATCTCGCACAAGAGCCTTCACTGACTAGCGGTGAAGCGCTCGCCCGCATAGACAACAATTCAGGTATCGAACCGGCAGCCCTGTTTGCTATGGCTGAAGCGGCCGGTGTTCGAGTGGAGTCTATTGCCACCACTGCCGGTTACATGAATTTCTGGTTCGCGCCAAAAGATTGCACATCTACCGGCGGACTCCTGCCGTGCATCAATACAGATGCGATTCAGGCCAATGACCCGATGGCCGGCCGGTTGCAACGCAGTCTCGTACCGGAACTGCGCGACAGCCTGAAACAACGCTTGCCCGACTACATGGTGCCCGGCGTCTATTCGCTACTCGAAGAATTTCCGCTCACACCGAACGGCAAGATTGACCGCAAAGCATTGCCGGTACCCGAAGGCCAGATCACACAAACCTACGTGCCGCCCGAAAGCGACACCGAGAAATCACTGACCGCAATCTGGGAAGACATACTCAGCGCCGGTCAGGTGGGTATTGATGATGACTTTTTTGACTTGGGCGGACACTCTTTACTGGCCACGCAACTCATCTCACGCATACGTGATGGCCTGAATGTAAATCTGCCCCTCAATGCCTTGTTTGAAACACCGACGGTGCGCGGACTCGCCAGCGCGGTAGACACACTCCACTGGGCACTGAACGAAGAAACCACGTTCGCCGAAGATGCCGACATAGAGGAGATTGAGCTGTGAGCACAATCGACCTCATTAACCGTCTAAAAACCCAGGGCATCGCTCTGCGTCTCGAAGACGGCAAGCTCAAACTCAAAGCTGAGAAAGGTGCGCTCAACGAAGCACTCAAAGCCGAAATCGTTGCTAACAAAGCCGCCATCATTGATCTGCTGAGCACTGCCCAAAGCGGCGGCGACAGCGGACCTGCTCTGGTGGCCGCCGAGCGCAACGGCGATCTGCCCTGTTCTTTTGCCCAGCAACGGCTCTGGTTTCTGGATGCACTGGAACCCGGCACGTCGCTTTACAACATGCCATTTGCCAGCACGATAGTAGGCAATCCCGACCCGGCTTTATTACAACAAGCACTGCAGACCATGACCGAGCGTCATGAAACATTGCGCACCGGTTTTGCATCGGTCGGCGGTCAACCTGTCCAGCAAATAAGCGATCAAGCCGACATCCATCTGGACATCGTGGATGCGCGCAACAACGATATTGAAAAACAGCTGCAGGCATTAGCCGGAGTTTCATTTGATTTAACAACACCGCCGCTGCTGAAAGCGACTCTGGTGCAAACAGCAGACAACTCTTACATTCTGATGCTGGTGTTTCATCACATCATTGCTGACCTCTGGTCTATCGACGTATTCCTGAACGAACTGTCTTTGCTGTATGCCTCAGCAGTTTCCGGCACGGCTGCCGCACTGCCACCCATCGACATCCAATATGCCGATTACGCGCTCTGGCAACGTGACCGCTTACAAGGTGCGCGGCTGAATCAGCACCTGCAGTTCTGGAAGCATCGCCTCACCGGCGCACCTGAAGTTCTCGAACTGCCAAAAGACTATGCCCGTCCGGCCGAGCCCAGCTTTAATGGTCGCTATCTTGAGCACGAGTTTGACGCCGGACTCAGTGACAGCATCAAAGCGCTGGCCAAAACTCACAACTGCACACCCTTCATGGTGATGCTGGCCGCCTTCAACGTTTTGCTCGCACGCTATACCGGTGCACAGGACGTTGTCGTTGGCACACCGGTATCCGGTCGCAATCAACAAGCTTTAGAAAAGCTGGTCGGTTTCTTCATGAATACGCTGGTGGTTCGCACCGAAGCCGAACCGGATATGCAGTTTGCCGAATTGCTGACACGGGTGCGTAACGAAACACTCGCTATCAGACAGCACGAGGACCTGCCCTTTGAGCGTCTGGTTGAAGAACTAAAACCGGAACGTGACATGAGTATTACGCCGGTCTTTCAAGTAATGTTTGTCTGGCAGGAGCATGCTGAACGGCGCATTGATATCCCGGGCTTGAGTATCGAACCGGCTGCAATCGTTGGTCACGATACCGCCAAGTTTGATTTGAGCCTGTTCGTTGCCGATAAAGGCGGGCACTTTGCTGCCGGCTTTGAATACGCCACAGATTTATTTGCCGAAAGCACAATCAACAATATGCTGCGGCACTTCGACACGCTGCTGAAAGGCATCATCAACCAGCCGAACAGTACGCTGGCCGATTTGCCATTGCTGAACGATGCAGAACGCGAACATCAGATCACCGAACTGAGCGGCCGGGAAGAAAGCTACTCCAGCCTCCCGGTGCATCAACTGATCGAAGCGCAGGTTGACCGCACGCCCGATGCAATTGCATTGGAGGCCTCCGGCACAACACTCAGCTATCGCGAACTTAATACACAGGCCAATCATCTGGCGCAGCATTTGATCAATGCTGGCCTGCCGACCGGTGCGCCGGTCGCTGTTTGCGGCAAGCGCACTGCCCACACGGCCATCGCAGCTCTTGCTGCGATTAAAGCCGGTGCCAATTACATACCGCTGGACCCGGAATACCCTGCCGACCGTCTGGCCTATATGCTTAATGACTGTCAGCCGGCCTGGTTACTCACCGATAACGATGAACTGCAGCCACCCGCGAACACTCAGATAGTCCGGCTGGATAATTTTGAATTTGCGCAGGGCCAGGCCAACAATCCCGACATCGGCATTACTGCAGATTCACCGCTATACACCATCTACACCTCGGGCTCGACCGGCCAACCGAAAGGTGTCGTGTTACCCCAGAGCACCATTAGTAATCTCGGGCAATGGCAGGCAGGCTCGGACCGCTTAGGAACGCCGGCACGGACATTGCAGTTCGCCCCGGCCAGCTTTGATGTCAACGTGCAGGAATTATTCACCACCTGGATGAGCGGTGGCGCTCTGGTAATGGTAGACGGTGACACACGCAGAGACATACCGGCACTGGCACGGTTTATTAGCGAACAAAATATCGAACGGGTGTATCTGCCGTTTGCAGCACTGCGGCCTCTGGCGGAAGCGGCGACTGAACTTGCGCTGCCACTTAAACTCCGCGATGTAATTTCTGCCGGTGAGCAACTACAAATTACCCCGGCAATACGCGAGTTGTTTGCAGGTCTGCAAGACTGCCGGCTGCACAATCAATACGGCCCGTCCGAGTCACACGTGGTAACCGCACTAACTTTGCCTGCCGAACCGGATGAATGGCCACTGCTGCCATCCATCGGCGACGCGGTACCCAATTGCAGAGTTTACGTACTCGATGCCAACCAACAACCGGTACCGCAGGGCGCTGTCGGTGAACTCGTGCTGGGCGGCGCCCAAATTGCCATTGCTTACCTGAACAAACCGGATCTCACTGCCGAGAAATTTATTACCGACCGCTTCACCGGCACAGGTCGCCTGTATCGCACCGGCGATCAGGTACGTTTCAACAAAGATCATCAACTGGAATTTTTAGGTCGCATTGATGACCAGGTAAAATTCCGGGGCTTCCGTATCGAACCCGGCGAAATCGCCTCACGTTTGAGCGAGCACCCCGAAGTGCAACAAGCACTTGTGATGCTGCGGGAAGACCTCCCCGGCGTAAAACAACTCACGGGCTACATCGTTGCACCGGACTCGGAAGAGTTGCAGAACACGCTGCGTGACCGGCTGAAAGAACAGCTGCCTGAATACATGGTGCCCTCAGCAATCATTTGTCTGGATGAATTCCCGCTGACACCCAGCGGCAAGGTCAACCAACGCGGCTTGCCGGCGCCGGACATGAGCAACCTGGCCGGCGAACAGTACGTCGCACCGGGTAATGACATCGAAGTTGCCTTAACCGGCGCATGGTCTGCCGTTTTAGGCATCGATCAGGTCGGCATTAACGACGACTTCTTTGCTCTGGGTGGTCACTCCCTGCTGGCTACTCAACTGCTGTCGAGAATTCGCGATGAACTGCAGTTGGAACTGCCGCTGAAGCAACTCTTCAAACACCCGACCCCTGCAGAACTGGGCCGGATGGTGGCGGCACTAAAAATGGCCACGGCCGAAGCTGACACCGATGACGAACTGGAGGAATTCAGCCTGTGAGCATGACGCCCGTTGAAATCATTGCAGCACTGGCTGAAAAAGGCGTCCGTCTCGCTATCGGCGATGACGGGCAGCTTAAGGTCAGCGCGCCCAAAGGTGCCATCAATGCGCAGGACAAAGAATTACTGATCGCGAATAAAGCCGCGATCATGGAGCTGTTGAATGCAACCCGCTCTATAGATAGCCACGATGTCATCCCCGTTGCCGACCGCAGCCAACCCCTGCCTCTGTCATTCGGTCAGGAAAGACTCTGGTTCCTGAATGAACTGGAACCCGGCAGCTCGCTCTACAACATTCCCACGGCAATTAAATTAAGCGGCGAGCTCGATATAGACGCGCTTAAGAGTGCCTTGCATGCGTTAATCAAGCGCCACGAAAGTCTGCGGACCGCATTCCGCTCTGAAAACGATGAGCCCGTGCAGGTCATTGCCGATTCACTGACACCGGAGATCATCGAAGAAACGCTGCACGATGATGCCGGCCTAGGCGACAGACTCACTGAGCTCAGTCAGAAACCCTTTGACTTGGAAAGCGCGCCGCTGATTCGTCTGCATGTTGTGCACACCGGTCACAACGAACACGCCCTACTGATCGTCATTCATCACATCATTGCCGATGGTTGGGCGATGGGCGTTTTGATGCGGGAACTGGCCACACTTTACGACAGCGCGGTCACCGGCAAACCGGACAACCTCCCTACGCTGCCGATACAGGATGCGGACTACGCCAGTTGGCAACGCCAAGACATTGCGGGCGATAAACTTAAGAGCGAACTGGACTACTGGCAACAGACTATCGGTGATGCACCGATGGTGCTGGAACTGCCGACCGACCATCCCCGCCCGGCAACACCCGGCTACGCCGGCGACTGGCTGCGCCATGAGATTGATTCAGACACACGCAAGTCATTAGAGACCCTGGCACAAACACACGGGGCGACGCTCTACATGGTGTTGCTGAGTGCTTTCAACATTTTGTTGTCGCGCTATTCCGGTAACGATGAACTGCTGATTGGCAGCCCGGTGGCCAACCGCAACCGCAGCGAAACTGAAAACCTGATCAGCTCGCTCATCAACACGGTGGTGTTGCGCACAGACTTAAGTGACAACCCCGCGTTTACCACGCTGTTACAGCAAACCCGCGACACAGCCCTGTCGGCGTTCGAACATCAGGAATTGCCGTTCGAAAAACTGGTTGAAGAACTGCAACCCGAACGCAACATGAGCCATTCGCCGATCTATCAGGTGATGTTCAATCTGCAGAACCGCAGTCAGGAAGTCGTCAACTTCAGTGGTTTGCAATCGGAAGCACTCATTACCGAAACCGGTACAGCAAAGCTCGACCTGCATCTGTTGATGGAAGAAAACGAATCAGGGCTGGTTGCCTGGTTTGAATACGCTACAGAATTGTTCGATGCCACCACCATCGAACGCATGGCGGACCACTACACTTCAATATTAAAAGCGGTAGCAGCACATCCTGATCAGGCGATCAACGATATTCGCCTGCTGAGTGATAGCGAAGAGCAAACTATTCTGCATGAATGGAATGCGACGGATAGAAACTACCCCGACGTTACTCTGACCGAACTGTTTGAAGAACAAGTCAGCAAGACACCTGATGCCGTAGCTGTTGAATTCGAAACACAGCAACTCACCTACCGCGACCTGGATGCGCGCGCCAACCAACTGGGTAATGAGCTTCTGGCCACAGGTGCGGGCCCCGAAAGCGTCGTCGGTGTGTTCATGGACCGCTCCGTTGAAATGGTTGTGGCGCTGTACGGCATCCATAAAGCCGGTGCGGCCTATCTGCCACTGGACCCCGAATACCCGCCGCTGCGTCTCGCCCACATGCTGGAAGACGCTGCTGCCGAACTCGTTCTGACACAAAGAAACAGTGCGGCCGAACTACAGGGTTTCGGCGGCAAGATACTTTCACTCGACAGCGATGGTTGGACCGGTAACGAGTTCCCGGCTGACAAGCCCACTGTTGAACTACAAACCAACAACATCGCTTACGTCATCTTTACCTCAGGCTCAACCGGTCGCCCCAAAGGCGTCATGAACGAGCACCGCGGCATCGTGAATCGCTTGCTGTGGATGCAGGATGAGTATCAGCTCAATAGTGACGACCGTGTTCTGCAGAAAACGGCTTTCAGTTTTGACGTATCGGTTTGGGAATTCTTCTGGCCACTCATCACCGGCGCGCGTCTGGTTATGGCACGCCCCGAAGGTCACAAAGACCCCGCCTATCTGATAGAAGCAATCAACCGCTACAACATCACCACGATGCACTTTGTGCCGTCGATGTTGCAGGCTTTCCTGCAGGACGCTACCGCCGGTTGCTGTCCGTCGTTACAACGGGTGATGTGCAGTGGCGAAGCGTTGCCATGGGATGCGACGCAGGAGTTCTACAGTAAATTCAGCGCAGGTTTGCACAACCTTTACGGTCCGACCGAAGCCGCAATTGACGTTACCTACTGGCCCTGCCCTGAAGAGAACAAAACTCAGCGGGTGCCTATCGGGCGTCCGGTCGCCAACACCAGCATCTATATAGTCGACCGTGCCAACCAGTTAAGCCCGGTCGGTGTGCCCGGTGAATTGCTGATCGGTGGCGTGCAGGTTGCGCGCGGCTACATCAACCGTGACGAACTTACCGCAGAGCGCTTTATTGATGATCCGTTTGCAGCAGGTGGTCGTGCCTATCGCACCGGCGATCTGGCCCGCTACTTACCCGATGGCACCGTCGAGTACCTCGGCCGTATTGATGCCCAGATCAAACTGCGCGGTTTCCGTATCGAGCTCGGTGAAATTGATGCCGCGCTAACCGCCAGTGCCGATATCGAATTCGGTACGACCATAGTCCGCAAAAATGCCGCCGGTGTTGAGCAACTGGTGAGTTATGTGGTGCCCAAGGCCGGCGCTGCTACCGACACCGCAACGTTGCGCGACGCACTCAAAGCCGAACTGCCCGATTACATGGTGCCGGCCACCATCATGGCCATCAGCGAGTTACCGCTGACACCCAACGGCAAACTGGATCGAAAAGCGCTTCCCGAACCCGAGTGGGCGGCAGCCGCAGAGTATGTCGCTCCGCGCAATGAAACCGAAATAGTCGTTGCCGGCATCTATAAAGACGTATTAGGCGTTGAACGGGTCGGTATCCACGATGACTTTTTCGCATTAGGCGGACACTCGTTGCTGGCCACCCGCACCGTCGCAAAAATCCGCAGCGCACTGAACGTTCCGGTAGCACTGAAGCAGTTGTTTGATACACCGACCGTTGCAGAACTTGCTGCGGGACTTGCTGATGGCGATCAGCAAGAAGAAATGCCCGTTGCGTTACTGCCCCGTGACAGTGCCCTGCCCCTGTCTTACGCGCAACAACGCATTTGGTTCCTGCACAGAATGGATCCCGCCAGCTCGTTGTTTAATGTGCCATGGGCGATGCGCCTGACCGGTGGTCTAAACACCGATGCGTTACAAACAGCCGTCAACATGACTGTGCAACGCCACGAATCATTACGCACGGCGTTTACCGAGGATGCCGGCCAACCGGTACAGAGCATTCATCAATCGGCGGAAGTCACACTAAACTTTATCGATCAGCCGGCTGACACCCTGGCGACTGTGACTGAGCTGGCACGACAACCCTTTAACCTGACTCATGCCCCGCTGTTACGGGTGCACGTCATTAGAGAATCAGATGATGTGCACGTCATGGTGTTTGTCATACATCACATCATTGCCGACGGCTGGTCGCTGAATCTGCTGTTCCGTGATGTCATGGAACACTATCGCAGCATCTGTGAGCAAAACGCTCCGCAACTGCCCGTGCTCACGGCGCACTACGCCGATTTTGCCAACTGGCAACGCGAACACCTCGAAAGCGGTGAGCAAAACAAACAACTGGAGTATTGGCAACAACAACTGTCCGGTGCGCCGTCTTTACTCGAACTGCCGACTGACAAAGCCCGGCCAGCGGTACAGACCTACGCCGGCAGCATTCAGTCGCTGCAACTGCCCGCCACCGTCCACAAACAGTTAAACGAACTGGCGACACGTCAGGGCAGCACCCTGTTCATGACCTTGTTTGCTGCATTCTATGTGCTGATGTCACGCTATTCCGGGCAGCAGGACATCGTTATCGGTACGCCGGTTGCCGGTCGCTCACGCACTGAGTTCGACAACATTATCGGTTGCTTCCTCAACAACCTCGTCATTCGTGCCGACCTGTCTGACAACCCCGCGTTCACCGAACTGCTGGCTCAGGTTAAACAAAACACGGTTGACGGTTACGCGCATCAGGATCTGCCGTTTGAAAAACTGGTAGAAGAGTTACAGCCGGCTCGCGACATGAGCCATGCCCCGCTGTTTCAGGTGATGTTTACATTACAGACACTGCCCGATAACGAACCGCTCTTTGGCGGGCTGCAAACTGCCAACATCGATTTCGATTACGGCACGGCCAAATACGACATCACCTGGTCTTTAATTGAGAATCAGGAAGGACTCACGCTGGCGTGCGAGTACGCTGCAGACTTATTCCATGCAGAAACCATCGCCCGGATGCTCGAGCACTATCAGGTATTACTCAACAGCATCCAGAGCAACCCCGAAGCGCCGGTTAATACATTGCAACTGCTGAGCAACGATGAACAGCAGCAGCTTGAGCAATGGAATGAGACTACCGCCGCCTACCCGCACGACAAAGCATTGCACAGCCTGTTTGAAGAACAGGCTGCACGCACGCCGGATGCCACCGCAGTGGAATTTGGTGACCGGCAACTCAGCTACCGCGAACTGAATGAACGCGCCGATGCGCTGGCCGCCAAGCTTATAAACCTGGGCGCAAGTGCCAACCAACGGGTCGCTATCTGCGTCAACCGCGACCTCGATACTCTCACCGGCTTGCTTGGCATTTTAAAATCCGGCGCCGGCTATGTGCCTCTCGACCCCATTTATCCGCCTGAACGTATCGGCTACATGCTCGAAGATTCAGGTGCCGGAATACTGGTCAGCGAACCTGCACTGGCCGGCTTGTTACCCACGGACAACGTCACCGTTGTCGACATCAACACGGCTGCCGAACCAAATGGTGATGTCCTGCCACCGGTGGCGACGGCTCCCGGCAATCTGGCGTATCTGATTTACACCTCGGGCTCTACCGGCCTGCCTAAAGGTGTCGAGATTGAGCATCAGGCTGTAGTGAACTTCCTGCACAGCATGGGAGCCACTCCGGGCATTGACGCATCCGACCGTTTACTGGCGGTCACCACGCTCTGCTTTGATATTTCGATACTCGAATTATTCATGCCGTTACTCAATGGTGCGGCGGTCGTCATTGCATCACAGGAACAAACAGCCGACGGCTTCGCGCTTAAGACCCTGCTTGATGAGCGCAACATCACCATGATGCAGGCCACACCGGCCACATGGCGCCTATTGCAACAGGCCGGCTGGCAGGGCAATGAACAACTGCGTGTATTGGTAGGTGGCGAAGCTCTGGAGCGGGACCTTGCAGAACAACTGCATGCCGGCAACGCATCGGTATGGAACATGTACGGCCCGACAGAAACCACGATCTGGTCTGCTTGTCACAGCTTCCACCCCGCCGATAGCTGCATCACCGTCGGTAAGCCTATCGCCAACACTCAGTTCTATGTATTGGATGACGCCCTGCAACTCACCCCCGCCGGCGTGCCCGGTGAACTGTGGATTGGTGGCGACGGTGTTGCCCGCGGTTATTGGCAGCGTGAAGAATTAACGGCCGAACGATTTATTAAGAACCCGTTCGGTGAAGGCCGGCTCTATTGCAGCGGCGACCGGGTGCGTTGGCTGGGCGACGGCACACTTGAAGTATTGGGCCGCACCGACTTCCAGGTGAAGCTACGTGGCTTCCGCATCGAACTGGGTGAAATTGAAAGCCGTCTGACCGACCTGCCTGCCATCACGCAGTCTGTTGTCATTCTGCGTGAAGACCAACCCGGCGACCAGCGTCTGGTGGCGTACAGCATCACACCTGAAGGTGTGCAACTCGATGCCGACGAACTACGCGAACACCTTCAGGCCGGTTTGCCCGACTACATGGTGCCGTCGGCCTTCGTACAACTGGAACGCTTCCCGCTCACGCCTAACGGCAAGATAGACCGCAAGGCGCTGCCCGCTCCCGACTGGGCTGATGTGGCAACAACCGAATACGTCGCGCCCCGCAACGACGTCGAACGCACACTGTGTGCGCTTTGGGCGGAAGCATTGGGCAATGATGATGCCGACAGCATCGGTATACACGATGATTTCTTTGCGCTCGGCGGGCATTCTCTACTAGCCGTCAAACTCATCGCACGGATCCGCGACGAACTGGATTACGACCTGAACCTGATGAGCCTGTTCAGTGATCCCAGCGTTGCCGGTGTCGCAACCCTGTTAGAAAGCGACGGGGCCGGCGACGTACAACGGATTCCGGTAGCAGACCGCAGTAAGCCGCTGCCGTTAAGCTCGGCTCAGGTGCGCCTGTGGTTCCTCGATGAACTCGAACCCGGCAATCCTTCTTACAACATGCCCTGGGCGATGCACCTGAGTGGTGAACTCAACCCGGATGCATTACAAAAAGCACTTAACGATGTCGTTGCCCGTCACGAATCGCTGCGCACAGTATTCCCGGTAGCCGACAGCCGCCCTGTGCAGTTAATACTCGATCAACTCATCGTGCCGATTACCGTTGAAGAACTACCGGCAGGTATCAGTGAAGCAGAACTGACGAACAAACTCAGTAACCTTGCCAAGCAACCGTTCAGCCTCAGCGAAGGACCGTTGTTCGCCGCTCACCTGTTTAAACTGGGCACGAACCATCAGGTCTTCAGCATTTGTATTCATCACATTATTTACGATGCCTGGTCACACGGCATTTTGATGGATGAACTGACAGAGGCTTACGCTGCACATTGCGGTCAGCGCGCGCCACAGTTCGCCGCCATGCCGGTGCAGTTTGCCGACTACGCCGCCTGGGAAAGTGACTGGATGGGTGGACCCGGTTACCGGCAACAACTCGATTATTGGAAGGACGCGCTGGCCGATGCGCCAACAGCGCTGGAATTCCCGACCGACTTCCCGAGACCGGCGATTCAAACCAGCAATGGCGGCCGCTATTTCCACCGCATGCCCGACAGCCTGCTTGCCGACCTGAATCAACTGGCGCAACAGAATGGCGCAACACTCTTTATGGTGTTGCTGGCGGCCTACCATGTATTACTTGCCCGCTACTCCGGTCAGGACGACATCGTTATCAGTGTGCCCATCTCCGGGCGTAAGGGCAGCGAGCTCGAACAGGTCATCGGCTTCTTCCTCAACACTTTGGCTATCCGTTGTCGTCTGGAAGACGACTCATCGTTTGACTCCATCTTGCAGCAAGTCCGGCAAAACACTCTGGAAGCCTTCGACAATCAGGAAATGCCGTTTGGCAAACTGGTTGAAGAACTGGATCCGCAACGTGACACCAGCCGGCCACCGATTGCCCAGATGCACTTTGTTCTGCAACACGTCGACAACCCGACCGAAGAGTTTGCCGGGCTGTCCGCAGAAAAAATTCCTTTCCATACGAACACCACCAAGTTCGATATGACCTTGTTTGCGTTCGAAGTGAACGACACCCTGGCCATTGATTTTGAATACAACACCGACTTGTACCTCGAATCCACCGTAGCCAGACTCGCCGGACACTTTGAAAACCTCCTGCAAGCCATCGTGCAACAACCGGCACAGCCAGTTAACGCATTGCCCATGCTCGAAAGCGGCGAGCGGCAGATGTTGCTCAGCGATTGGAATGCTACCGAACGAGACTACCCCGCTGATGCAACGTTGCAGTCGTTATTAGAGGCGCAGGTCGAACGCACACCCGACGCAGTCGCGCTGGTTTTTGCCGATGAGCAACTCAGTTACAAAGAATTCAACGCCCGCGCCAATCAGATGGCTGCCGCCCTTATCGAACGGGGTATCGGGCCCGAGTCGTTTGTCGGCGTGTGTCTGGAACGCTCGACAGAACTGGTTATTGCACTCCATGCCATTCAGAAGGCAGGCGGTGCCTATGTGCCGCTGGACCCCGAGTACCCACAACAGCGTCTGGAACACATTCTTGAAGACGCCGAAGTCGCGCTGATTATCACAACCACCGAACTGGACTCTGTGCTGCCGGCACACAACACACCTGTGCTGCGACCTGATGCAGATGAAATATCAGCCGCCGATATCGTCAATCCGGTGCAACGTGCACAAGCCGACAATGCTGCGTACGTGATATTTACCTCCGGTTCTACCGGCCGACCCAAAGGGGTCATGAATGAACACCGCGGCATCGTGAACAGATTGCTGTGGATGCAGGACGAGTATCAGCTCAATGAAAGCGACCGCGTGTTACAAAAAACACCGTTCAGTTTTGATGTGTCGGTATGGGAATTCTTCTGGCCGCTGCTGACCGGCGCCCGGCTGGTTGTTGCCAAACCCGCCGGTCATAAAGATCCGGCTTATCTTGCAGAGCTGATTCAGTCCGCAGGCATCACAACGATGCATTTCGTGCCGTCGATGTTGCAGGCCTTCCTGCAAACACCCGCTGCTAAAGACTGCAGCAGTCTCCGGAACGTCATCTGCAGTGGTGAAGCATTGCCGCTGGACCTGACCCAACGCTTCTTTAACAACATTAATGCAGGCCTGCACAACCTCTACGGACCGACTGAAGCCGCAATTGATGTGACCTACTGGGCTTGTGACAAGCACAGTAAAGATGGCTTCGTGCCTATCGGTCGTCCGGTTGCTAACACCAGCGTCTATATTGTCGACGCCACAGGTCAGCCGGTGCCCGTCGGCGTATCCGGTGAGCTCTGGATTGGCGGTGTGCAAGTGGCACGCGGCTACGTTAATCGCCCGGAACTCACTGCCGAACGCTTCATACCCGATCCCTTCAGCAGCACACCCGGTGCCCGCGTATACAAAACCGGCGACCTGGTGCGCTACCGCGAAGACGGTCGCATCGAGTTCTTAGGTCGCCTTGACCATCAGGTCAAACTGCGTGGTTTCCGTATCGAGCTCGGTGAAATTGAAACCGAACTGCTGAACAACTCTGCTGTGCAAAACACAGTCGTGCTGGCCCGCGAAGACCGCGAAGGTGATGCCCGTCTTGTCGCCTATGTACTGGCTGACACCAACGATATCGACAGCGAAGAGCTGGAAGAATGGCAAAGCGAGCAAGTCGATCAATGGCAATCGCTTTGGGAAGACACCTACGGCCGCGACAAAACTGTTGATGACCTGACCTTCGACATTACCGGCTGGGACAGCAGTTACACCGGTGACGCCATACCGGCGGAAGAAATGCGTGAGTGGGTCGAGACTACCTGCGAACGTATTCTGGACATCAAAGCCGATCGCATACTCGAAGTCGGCAGCGGCAGCGGCCTGCTGGCATCACGCATCGGCCCGCATGTTAGCCGCTATCTGGGGACCGACTTCTCGGCGAATGCCGCCGAAACCCTCAATCGCCTGCGGGAACAGTTCCCCGAACTGGCCAGTATCAGCGGTGAACAAAAAGCCGCTGATCAGATAGGCGAACTGGAAGCGAATGCGTTCGATGCTGTGGTCGTTAACTCGGTCGCACAGTACTTCCCGAACATGGCCTATTTTGATCAGGTCATTAAGGATGCGCTTGAACGCTTAGACGGCGGCGGCTCGATCTTCCTCGGCGACCTGCGCAGCTTATCGCTGATGACGATGCACCACGCATCGGTGCAGTTATTTAAAGCCGACGATGACACGTCGCTTACCGAACTTGATGCACTCATTCAACAGAACATCCGCGATGAAGAAGAACTGGTCATTGAGCCGGCCTACTTCATCGCTCTGCAGAAACAACTACCGCAAATTACCGGTGTGCGATTCCGCCTGAAGCGTGGCAATTACCGTAACGAATTAAGCCGGTTCCGTTATGACGTTGTTCTGGAGACCGCGGCAGCGCCGCACCAGTGCCAGCCGGAAACAATCAACTGGGACGACATTGATGGAGACATCAGTGCCCTTATCAGCAATACCGGCAGCAACGGACTACTGATTAATGGCATACCTGATGCGCGACTGAACGAAGAACGCATCACACTGGCACAACTGGCTACGGCCGAAGTAGCAACCACCGGCGAGCTAAAAGAGTTATTCAACGCTTCAGGCATAGAAGCCGAAGATATTTTCAGCATTGCCGGTGATCAGAATCTTGATGTGCAAATGATTGGTAGCACACCAGGCTACTACTCGGTGCTGTTACAACCGGCGGCAAATGCTGTCGCTGCCGGGCAGCTGTTATTAAGTACTGACACCAGCAACGTGAGTGACAATCTGCTGTTGCTGGGTAACGACCCGCTTACCGGACGCTTGCAACGCAGCCTGGTACCGCATTTACGCAAGCAACTTAAAGCATCGCTGCCCGATTACATGGTGCCCTCAGCGTTTGTCATCATGGACGAGTTCCCGCTCACGGCAAGCGGCAAGATCGATCGCAAAGCGTTGCCTGCCCCTGAGATACAGGTCACGCAGGTGTATGTCGCCCCCGAAAGCGATACCGAAAAAGCACTGGCCACAATATTCGAAGAACTGCTGGGTATCGATAAAGCCGGTATCAACGATGACTTCTTTGAATTGGGCGGACACTCCCTGCTGGCCACCCAACTGGTTGCCCGCATCGCAAGCTTGCTCGACGTCAAACTGCCGTTGGTCGATGTTTTCAATCAAGCCACCATCGCACAGCTTGCTCTGGTCGTTGACGGCTCCGCCAAATCAGAAACACTGAAACTGGTGCCACAGGAACGCGGCGCTATCACACCGCTGTCCTTCGCCCAGAGCCGCCTCTGGTTCTTAAACGAACTCGACCGCGGTAATACTGTATACAACATGCCGTGGGCCATTCGACTGCAAGGCGAATTGCACCGCGACGCTCTGCAATCTGCCCTCGATGCCGTTATTCAGCGACACGAAGTGTTGCGAACGGTCTTTACCGAACAGCAAGGCAAACCAGGCCAGGTTGTTTTGGCTGACCCCGGCACCGCCATCAGTTATCACGACCTTAGCGATGCCGGAGATACTGCACTTAACGATACGCTGAACAGTTTAGCCGGCGTCAGTTTCGATTTAGCTACCGGCCCTCTGATTAAAACCGACTTAATCAAAACCGGCAGTAATGATCACGTGCTGATGATCGTCATGCATCACATTTGTTCCGACATGTGGTCCGCCGAAATACTGCTGCGCGAAACTGCTCAATATTACGAAGCCATCGTTGCCGGCAACACGCCTGATTTACCCGCACTGCCCGTGCAGTACGGCGACTTTGCGCTCTGGCAGCAGCAATGGCTGCAATCCGGAGACATGCAGCAGCAACTGAGCTACTGGTCGGATCAGTTACGCGGTGCACCGGACCTGCTGACCATACCTACCGACCGCCCGCGCGGTGCTGTGCAGACCTACGAAGGTGCACACGTTCAGCACCGGTTCCCTGCAGCGCTTACAGAAAAACTAAACGATCTGGCCGCCCGTCAGGACAGCACCTTATTCATGGTATTGATGGCAGCCTTCAATGTGCTGCTGTCACGTTACGCGAATCAGCAGGACATTCTGGTCGGCACACCGGTGGCCGGTCGTCAGCAGCTCGAACTCGAATCACTGATCGGCCTGTTCGTGAATACTTTGGTGATTCGCAGCGATCTAACGGACAACCCGCGCTTTAGCGATTTTGTACAAACGGTACGGCGTACCTCTCTGGAAGCCTTTGGCAATCAGGACTTACCGTTCGAAAAAATCGTCGACGAATTACAACCCTCGCGCGACATGAGTCACTCGCCACTCTTCCAGGTCATGTTTGTTCTGCAGAACCAAAGCTGGGAAAGCGAATACTTCAAAGACCTGGACGTCAGCAACCATCAGCTTGACGTGCGTACCGCCAAGTTTGACCTTGCACTCTCTATGCAGGAGATCGACGACGGCCTGCTGGGGCATTTTGAATACAACACTGCCCTGTTTGATGAAGCGACCATCACACGCATGCTGGAAAACTTCGGCATCCTGCTCGAAAGCATTGTTGCCCGGCCGGATACACCGGCCATGCTACTGCCGATGCTCAGCGACACCGAAATCAAACAACAAACCGTTGAGTGGAACCCGCAGACAGCGCCTTACAGTCACGATACAACGCTGCACGGACTGATTGAACAACGCGTCAGTGAGCGGCCGGATGATACCGCCTTGTTGTACGGTGACACCGCTATCTCGTTCAGCGAGATGAACGCCGGCATTAATCAACTGGCGCATGAACTCATTGCACAAGGCGCCGGCAAAGGCACCTTGGTGGGCATCGCCCTCGACCGCACACCCGAAATGGTTATTGCCATACTCGCGGTGTTCAAATCAGGTGCAGCCTACCTGCCGCTGGACCCCGACTACCCCGATGACCGTCTCTCGTGGATGCTCGAAGATTCCGGCACCAGCCTGATCATCAGCCGCAGCGACATTATTAATAGGCTGCCGGCAAACAAAGCATCAAGCATCCTGCTGGATCAGATTGACTTAAGCACCCGCCCGGTTGATAACCCCGCAGTTGCGATAGCGCCCGATGATCTGGCCTATATTATTTACACCTCAGGCTCTACCGGACGTCCGAAGGGCGTCATGCTGCGCCATGAAGGTGCTGCCAACCTGCTGTTAGCTCAGGCTCACGAACTGCAACTCGGCCCGGACGACCGCTTGCTGCAATTTGCATCGATCAGTTTCGATGCCTCGGTCGGCGAAATAACGATGAGTCTGGGTGTCGGCGCAACGCTGGTCCTTGCACCGAAAGACGAACTGATGCCGGGTGCTCCGCTACTGGATACGCTGCGCCGTCATAAAATCACGATCGTAACGCTACCACCTTCTGCCCTCTATCAGATGCAGCCGGAAGACCTTCCCGACCTGCGCAACATAACCGTTGCCGGCGAAGCCTGCCCGCAGGAAGTTGTCGACCGCTGGGCACCGGGGCGGCGCTTTATCAATCTTTACGGCCCTACCGAAAACACAGTTTGGGCTACTTACGATGTCTGCGTGCCCGGTGTGGCACCCACTTTGGGCAAAGTTGTTCCCAACGTCGAAGTGTTTGTGCTCTCCGAGCAACTCCAGCCCTTACCGGTCGGCGCGGCAGGTGAACTCTGCTTAGGCGGCGTCGCACTGGCAAAAGGCTATCTGCACCGCGAAGATCTGACTGCAGAAAAATTTGTCGCACATCCGTTTAAGCCGGGCAAGCGGGTTTATCGCACCGGTGACCTGGTGCGCTTTAACGGTGAAGGCAAACTTGAGTTCTTGGGCCGCATCGATCATCAGGTAAAAGTTCGTGGCTTCCGTATCGAACTGGGTGAGATTGAAGCAGCGCTCACCGAGCATGCTCAGGTTGAGGAATGTCTGGTTGTTGCAAACGGCGACAACCTGAATGACCGCGAGCTTGTCGCCTACCTGACGCCACTCAATAACAAACCCGAGTTGGGCGAACTACGCCGCTGGCTGCAGCAGTCATTGCCCGACTTCATGATACCGGCGAGCTTTGTGGTACTCGATGAGTTCCCGCTGACTCCCAACGGCAAAATCGACCGCGAAGCATTACCGGCTGCCGACGGCGCCAAACTGAGCGTCGCCACCGAATATGTAGCACCGCGCAATCAAACCGAAACCGACATCGCAGCCGTATGGACCGCGCTACTCGACGTTGACAAAGTGGGTATCCACGACAACTTCTTTGAGTTGGGCGGGCACTCATTGCTCGCCACCCAATTGGTCGCACGCATTCGCGATCAGTTACACACAGTCGTGCAACTGCGTGATGTCTTTGCGGGCCCCACTGTTGCAGAGATCGCCGCATTGATCGCGGACGGTGCACCCGCTGAAGCACTGCAAGCCATCGAAGCATGCGACAGAAGCCAGCCAATACCGCTGTCCTTCTCACAGCAACGACTCTGGTTCCTCGACCAGCTCGAATCTGCGAATCCCGTTTACAACATTCCGTGGGCAATGCGCTTAAGCGGCACACTCGATGTTGATGCACTGCAAGCTTCTATCGATGCGTTAATGCAGCGTCACGAAGTATTGCGAACACACTTTGCGACACACGAAGGTATCGCTCAGCAAATTATCGGCGCCGACATCCGGTGCGAACTTGAGTTCGCCGACATGAGCGGCAGTGATGATGACGCGGTAAACGCCAAGGTCATCGAACTGGGTCAAAGCACCTTCAATTTGAGCAGTGCCCCGCTACTAAGAACCTGGTTACTTCGTCTTGCCGACGATGAACATGTGTTCGTGATGAATATTCACCACATCATCTGTGACGGCTGGTCGATGTCAGTGTTGTACCGCGAGCTGCTGACTCTGTATCGCCAGATCAGCGCCGGTAGCAAACCCGAACTGCCTGTAAACGCGGTTCAATACGCCGACTTTGCAGCCTGGCAACGTGACTGGATGGAGTCCGGTGACGTTCAGACTCAACTCGACTACTGGTCTGACAAGCTTCGCGGTGCTCCGGCACTGTTGAACCTGCCATTGGACCGGCCCCGTGGCACCGAGCAAAGCCATGACGGTGCACATGTGGTTGAGCGTTTGCCGCGCCAACTGGCGAAGCAACTCGAAGCACTGGCCGCTGCTCACGACAGCACACTGTTTATGGTGCTGCTCGCGGCATTTAATGTATTGCTCAGTCGCTACTCGAATCAGACTGACATTCTGGTGGGCACACCGGTAGCCGGGCGCCAGCGCGTCGAACTTGAAGCATTGGTTGGTTTCTTTGTAAACACACTGGTCATACGCAGCGACCTGGACAACAACCCGTCCTTCGGCGAGCTGCTCGCACAGGTTAAACAGTCATCGCTGGAAGCCTTCGATAATCAGGACCTGCCGTTTGAAAAACTCGTTGATGAGGTCAGCCCGACCCGCGACATGAGTCACTCACCACTATTCCAGGTGATGTTCACTCTGCAAAACCAGCCCTACAGCAATGAACGCTTTGATCAACTCGAAGCAACTCCGCTGGAAGTGGACTTTGGTGCGGCCAAATTCGACCTCACATTGTCGATGGGTGAATTTGAAGGTGAGCTGGCTGCCAGCTTTGAATACAACACCGCGCTGTTTGATGAAAGCACCGTGGTGCGCATGTTCCGCCACTTCCATAATTTGCTCGAAGCAATCGTTACAGCACCGGACACAGCGGTAGGCGCCCTGCCGATGCTCGGTCAGACAGAAATTGATCAACAGGTGCTCGACTGGAATCCGCAAACCACCCGTTACAGCGACAACAGCACCATTCATGCCCTTATTGAGGCACAGGCGCAGCAATCTCCGGACGCTATCGCCATTCGGTTTAATGACGAAGCCATCAGTTACGCCGACCTCAACAGTCGAGCCAATCAACTGGCGCACTACCTGATTGCACAGGGTGCCGGCAGAGGCACCATAGTCGGACTGTCACTGGACAGATCACCGGACATCGTCACCAGCATACTGGCTGTATTTAAGTCCGGCGCGGCCTATGTACCGCTGGATCCGGACTACCCGTCCGACCGCCTGGCTCACATGCTGAACGACTCGGCTGCCGGTCTGCTGATCACGCGCTCAAACATTGCCGAACAGTTGCCGGCAACACAGGCACAACTGATCACACTCGACACCGTAGCCGGTGATGTGAGCCGCGAGTCAATGCAAAACCCGGCAACGGATACCCAAGCTGACGACCTCGCCTACATCATCTACACCTCGGGCTCTACCGGCTTACCGAAAGGCGTCATGTTGCAACATCAGGGTGCGTGCAATCTTGTGCATGCACAAAGCACCGTTTTCGGTCTGGGTCCTGCTGACCGGATGCTGCAATTTGCATCCATCAGTTTCGATGCATCGATATTTGAAATCCTGATGGGGCTTGGTGTCGGCGCAGAACTGGTTATGGCACCGAAAGACAATTTACTGCCGGGCACTCCGCTGCTCGAACTGCTGCAAGCACAGCAAGTAACGGCCGTCACACTGCCGCCGTCTGCACTGATGCAAATGGAACCTACCGACCTGCCGGCTTTGCGCGTCATTACCGTGGCCGGTGAAGCCTGTCCGCAGGAGTTGGTCGACCGTTGGGCACCGAACCGGCGCTTCTTTAATCTGTACGGTCCTACCGAAGCGACTGTCTGGTCTACGTTTGAAGAATGCGTACCCGGTAAAGCGCCGACTATCGGTAAAGCGGTACCGAATGCATCGGTTTACATCCTGAATGAAGACCAGCAACCCCTGCCCGCAGGTGTTGCCGGCGAACTGTGTCTGGGTGGCGCCGGTTTGGCGCGCGGTTACATGAATCGCGATGCACTAACCGCCGAAAAATTTATCGCCAACCCATATAAGGCCGGTGAACGCATATATCGCTCGGGTGATCTGGTGCGTTTCAACCCGCAAGGTGATCTTGAGTTCCTCGGGCGTATTGACCATCAGGTTAAAGTCCGTGGCTTCCGCATCGAACTGGGCGAAATTGAAACAGCCCTTGCCGCCCACACGCAGGTTCGTGAATGTGTTGTATTGGCGCACGGTGAGTCACTCGAAAACAAACAACTACTTGCCTATCTGGTAGCAGACGGCGACGCCGAACCATCGCTCGGAGAACTACGCAGCTGGCTACAACAGTCATTGCCGGACTTCATGGTACCGGCCAGCTTCGTTGTGCTGGATGAGTTCCCGCTCACACCCAACGGCAAGATCGACCGCAAGGCATTGCCGGATCCGGACGATTCCAAACTGGGCGTATCTGCCGAATATGTCGCACCCCGCGACCACAACGAGATAGTGCTCGCAGACATTTGGGCCGACTTGCTGGGTGCAGAACGCATCGGCATACACGATAACTTCTTCGAACTGGGCGGCGATTCGATTCTGAGCATTCAGATTATTGCCCGCGCCGCACAGAAAGGCCTGCGGATTACAGCTAAACAGCTGTTCCAGAATCAAACCATTGCCGAACTCACCGCCAACATTTCCGCTGACATGCCGGAGATCGTTGCCGAACAGGGCCGCGTGCTCGGTGATATACCGCTCACACCGATACAACACTGGTATCTGCAGAAAGACCTGGTGGAACCGGGTCACTTCAATCAGTCGATGCGGGTCGCACTCACCGAAGAAGTAAGCCCGGTCATTCTGGAACAGGCGCTGCACCTGCTGACTGACCATCACGACGCACTGCGTTTGCGATTCAAGCAAACCAATACCGGCTGGGTGCAACAACTGGCTCCGTTCGAAGATGCACAGCTACTGGTTAAAGTCACCGATGACAAAGAGACCACACTGAACCGGGTGCAACAGCGCGTATCGCTGCACAAAGGTCCGCTGCTAAAAGCCGCGCTCCTGCAAACCGGCGGCAAGCAGGAGCTCCTGCTGGTCGTGCATCACATGGCAGTCGACTGGGTCTCATGGCCGGTATTGCTGGAAGACCTTGAACTGGCCTACCGCAAACTGGATGCCGCTAAACCGGTCACCTTCCCGCGTAAGACCACCTCATTTAAAGCATGGTCAGAACGCCTGGGCGACTACGCTCAGTCGGCAGAACTCGCTAAAGAAGTTAATTACTGGGCTGACCTGCCGACCACTCAGGCTAAAACCCTGCCGGTCGATCACCCCGAAGGCAGCAACGCAGAAGAACACGGCAAGCTCTTCACCGTTTCACTGGATGAAGCTGAAACACAACAACTGCTCAAACTGAATGCGCGCCCGCAGGAGCTGCTACTGGCCGCCACCGGCAAAGCTGTCGCTGATTTCACCGGCAGCAATACCGCACTGTTTGATTTAGAAGGGCACGGTCGTGAAGACTTGTTTAATGATGTAAGTCTTGCCCGCACGGCAGGCTGGTTCACCAGTATTTACCCTGTCACCCTCACCTTCAGTGGCGACTCGGCTCAATCAGCACTCGCAGATGTTAAACAGCAACTGCAGGCCATACCGAACAACGGCATCGGCTACGGCATCCTGAAACACCTGAACCCGTCCAGCGGCATCGGACAGGGTCAGCAAGCCGAGATCGGTTTCAACTACATCGGCCAGGCCGATGCGGTTTCGGGTAACGACTCTCTGTTTGCCCCGTCGGCTAAACCACGGGGCATCGAACGTAGCCTGAAGAACCAGCGGCTGCATAAACTCGACATCAACTGCCTGCAAAGCAGTGGCTGTCTGTACCTGAACTTTGGCTACAGCAGCGAACTGTTTGATGAAGCAAGCATCGCTGCACTCGCCGGCCAGGTGGGCGATATACTTCGCAGCCTGCTCAATCCGGAAACAGCACTGCCACGCACCGCTGCCGACTTCCCGCTGGCCGCTATTGATGATGCAGCGCTGACACCATTGCTGGCCGCGCACGACAACATCAGTGATATTTATCCGCTGACCCCGCTGCAACAGGGCATGCTATTCCACTCGGTGTTCGATCAGAAAAACGATGTGTACTTCGCCAGCTTTAACTGGCTGCTCGAAGGTCAGATTGATGCCGGCCTGTTCCGCGATGCCTGGAACTTTGTAATTAACGAACATCAAAGTCTGCGCAGTGCAGTCGTATGGCAAGGCCTCAGCGAACCGTTGCAACTGGTATTCGATTCAGCGGAGATGCCGTTCGCTGTTGAAGACTGGCGTACGTTGCCCGAAGCCGAGCAGAACACCCGCCTCAACTCACTGCTGGATCAGGACCGCAGTCGTAGTTTTGAACTCACTCAGGCACCGCTGACCCGGGTCACGCTGGCACAAATCAATGACAATCAGTGTCATATGGTCTGGGCTTTCCACCACATGATGATGGATGGCTGGTCGGTACCAATGGTGATCAATCAGGTGTTCAGCGCTTATGAAGCACTGCGCGCGGGCGAACAGCCGTTGCCTGTAAACGCCCGGCCGTTCAGGGACTACATTGAGTGGCTGCAACAACAGGACCAACCCGCAGCAAAAACATTCTGGCAGGACCAACTGAGCGGTTTCCATGCGCCTACGCCACTGCCTTCGACAAATGCAGGCGCTGCTGAAACTTCGCCGGACACTCAGGAAGTGTTCCGGCCGCTGACCCATGCTCAGGGCAACAAACTGAAAGCCTTTGCTCAAAGCAACCGCCTGACCGTCAATAGCATTACGCAAGGTGCCTGGGCATTATTGCTGTCACGCTACAGCGGCGAAGACGACATCGTATTCGGTGCCACTACTGCCGGGCGTCCGGCAACACTCGACGGTATAGAGTCCATGGTGGGATTGTTCCTGAACACCCTGCCGGTGCGCATCAATACCTCAGCCGATCAAACCGTAAGCGATTGGCTGCAAGGAATTCAGGAGCAACAACTCTCCATCCAGCAATACGAGTACGCTTCGCTGATCGACATCCAGGGCTGGAGCGATGTACCGCGTGGCAAGCCGCTGTTTGATTCACTACTGGCCTTCGAAAATTACCCGGACATCCAGTCAGTCGGCGAATCAAAAGGCAGCATAGAAATCAAAGCCAGCGAGGGCTTCGACCGGACGAACTTCCCGCTTACGCTCAACGTAACAATGTCGGACACGCTCTACCTGCGCCTTGTCTACGACCGTAACGTGTTTAAGCCCGAAGTCATAGAAAGACTCTCGGAGCATCTGGCCACCATGCTCGGGCACATACCGGACAGCCCGGCTCAACTGCTGTCCGATATTCCGATTCTGACTGCAGACGAAGCATCGCAACTGCAAGCATGGAATGAGACCGACAAAGCCTATCCTGAAGATGCAACGCTGGCGTCACTGTTAAGTGATCAGGCACAGCGCACTCCGGATGCAGCGGCAGTTAGCTTTGGTGATGTCACGCTGAACTATCGTGAACTCGACGAAAGCAGTAACCAACTAGCCAACTACTTGCTGTCGCGGGGCATCGGTAAAGAGTCATTGGTCGGTGTGTGTCTGGAACGCTCTGCCGGCTTGGTCATAGCACTGCATGCGATTGTGAAAGCCGGTGCCGCCTATGTACCGATGGATCCGGAGTATCCGGAACAACGTCTGCAACACATGGCCGAAGATGCCGGCTTAAGCATGCTGCTCACGCACTCATCTCTGTCCTATGTATTGTCTGACGCCAATATTCAACGTGTGCACATCGACATCATTTCAGAAGAACTGCGGCGCCAATCATCTGCAGCGCCCGAGACAAGCATCAGCCCGGACCAGGCGGCCTACGTTATCTTCACTTCGGGGTCGACCGGACGACCGAAAGGCGTGTTGAATGAACATCGTGGTATCTGCAACCGACTGCTGTGGATGCAGGATGAGTATCAACTCACAGACGCAGACAAAGTCTTACAAAAAACCCCGTTCAGCTTTGACGTATCGGTATGGGAGTTCTTCTGGCCGTTAATCAGCGGTGCGGAATTGGTCGTAGCCAAGCCCGGCGGTCATAAAGACAGCACCTATCTTGCCGGACTGATTAAAGAACGCGGCATCACGACACTGCACTTTGTGCCATCAATGCTGGCAGTGTTCCTGCAAGACCCGGCCTCACAAAGCTGCGACACGTTACGCCACGTCATCTGTAGCGGTGAAGCACTGCCGTATGATCTGCAAACCCGCTTTTATGCCGCAAACAAAACGGCCGGTCTGCACAACCTGTACGGCCCGACCGAGGCTGCGATCGACGTCAGCTACTGGGCCTGCGAGCGCAGCAGTACTGAACGCACTGTGCCTATCGGACGCGCCGTTGCCAACACAAAATTGTATGTTGTCGACAGTGCCGGTCATCTGCTGCCAGCCGGCGTACCCGGCGAACTGTGGATTTCAGGTATTCAGGTCGCACGCGGTTACGTCAACCGTCCCGAACTCACTCAGGAACGGTTTATTGATGATCCGTTTGTCGGTGGTAACCGCGTATATAAAACCGGTGACCTGGTCGCCTATCGTGATGACGGCGCCATAGAGTTCCTCGGCCGCATCGACCACCAGGTCAAGCTGCGCGGCTTCCGGATTGAGCTCGGTGAAATCGAATCAGTACTGACCGAACTCGATAGTGTTGAACAAGCCACGGTGCTGTTGCGTGAAGATGCGCCGGGCCTGCAACAACTGGTCGGCTACATCGTCACCGGGTCAACCTTTGATCAGGATGCCGCGGCTGAAAGCATCGGCACACAATTGCCGGATTACATGGTGCCGTCGGCCTGGGTCGTGCTTGATGAAATGCCGCTGTCGCCGAACGGTAAAGTTGACCGCAAGGCACTGCCCGCACCCGAAGTTACCGGAGCGACTGTTGAGTACATCGCGCCCCGTGATGACATGGAAACGGGCCTTGCCGTGATCTGGCAGGAATTACTTGAAGTCGATCAGATCGGGATAAACGACGACTTCTTCGCACTGGGTGGACACTCGCTGATTGCGATGCGCGTGGTCACCCGTGCCAGAGATGAATTGAACATAGAGATACCGTTGGACGCCGTGTTTGCGGCACCCAGCATTGCTGCACTGGCTCAAACTGTTAAGCAATCCCGTGACAGTCAGCCGGATTCAGCGAAAAATGAACCAACAATTAAAAAGGTAGACAGGGCTTCGCGCCGGACACGTCGTAAAAAGTAACGTGCGCCGGACGAAAACTGCATAACCGCTGCTGCTATGTGAGCCTCTGAAATTTCAGGGGAGCACCGGCAGCATTGCTGCGCTTATATGAATGAATTTGATGACAACTTGAGCAACGAGACCGGACAGGAGACCGGAGACGCCTTTGTGTTCCCGACATCCTTCGGGCAACGCCGGCTTTGGTTCCTCGATCAACTCGAACCCGGCAGTGCGGCCTACAACATTACGATCGCCACCCGCATCACAGGCGAACTGCATGAAGCGGCCTTGCAAAAGGCGCTCGACACACTGGTTGAGCGTCATGAATCGCTGCGCACGACGTTTGACCTCGAAGATGACGAGCCGGTACAGATCGTTGAAGAACACGGCAAAATCACCCTCGATATCGCCGACCTAAACGGCACGAACGAAGATGCCCTGCAGTATCACCTGAAGCAGTTAGCGTCGATGAGTTTCGACTTGCTGAAAGGACCGTTGTTACGGGTTCACCTGCTTAAGGTTTCAGACAACACTTCAGTACTGTTTCTGAACATTCACCACATCATTGCCGATGCCTGGTCGCTGGGTATTCTGTATCGCGAACTGGTGACCTGCTACGAAGCAGAGATAGCCGGCACAGATGCAGGACTGCCTGAACTGGAAATTCAATACGGTGACTTTGCCGAGTGGCAACAGGATTGGTTACAGAGTGATGAGGTACGCAATCAACTGGGCTATTGGGAGACACAGCTCGCCGATGCGCCACCGGTGCTGGACCTGCCCACCGACCACCCGCGCCCCCGGATTCAAACCCACAACGGTGCGATAAAGAGCCGTTTACTGCCGGCCGATATCGCTGCAGGCCTTACGAAACTTGCACAGACACAAAGTTGCACGCCGTTCATCTTGCTGCTCGCAGCCTATGATGTATTGCTGGCCCGGTATGCCGGCACCACTGACGTTATAGTCGGCACTCCCATAGCCGGACGCTCACGCCGCGAACTGGAACCACTCATCGGGTTCTTTCTTAATACCATCGCTCTGCGGGCAGACCTGTCAGGCAATCCGTCATTTATTGATTTCCTGCAGCAGGTTAAAGAACGCTCACTGTCGGCTTACGCCAATCAGGATTTGCCGTTCGAGAAACTGGTCGAAGAAATACAGCCCGAACGCAACATGAGTTACTCGCCTGTGTTCCAGGCACTGTTTGTACTGGAACACGCAGTCACCGAAGGCGCACCGTTCAGCCAACTCAAAGCCGAACCACAAACCGTTAAATCCGATAACGCGAAGTTCGATATCAGCCTGTTCGTGACCGAAGGCTCGGGGGCCATGAACTGCACCATCGAATACAACACCGACTTATTCGATGCAGCCACGATCGAACGAATGCTCGTGCACTTTGAAACACTGGTCACAGGCATAGTTGCTAATCCCGACACCGGCGTAGCAGATTTGCCGTTGCTTGCAGACACTGAAAGCACCCGCGTGCTAACTGAGTTCAATGCGACGGCAACAGACTTTGGCACTCTCCCCGTTGTCCATGCCCGCGTTGAATCACAGGCGGCCAAAACACCGGATGCAGTTGCCGTACAAAACACAATAGACAGCCTCACCTACGCGGAACTAAACAACCGGGCTAATGTGCTGGCACATCGCCTGATCGAATCCGGTGCGGGACGGGGCTCACTGGTCGCTATCAGTTGTGAGCGTTCAATCGATATGGCAGTGGCCACACTGGCCGTGCTCAAATCCGGCGCAGCTTACGTACCCATAGATCCCAACTACCCTGCCGAGCGCATTGAATACATGCTCGGCGATGCGGCACCGGCTGTTGTGCTCAGCCAGACCGCTATCGCACTGCCCGCAGGCACGCCACGTATCGATCTCGATACCTTTAACTTTACAGACGGCAACAGCAGCAATCCCGATGCCGGCGTAACCGGCGATGATGCGCTATATACAATCTACACGTCCGGCTCCACCGGTTTACCCAAAGGCGTCGTGCTTAGCCATGAGGGTTTATCGAATCTGATTGAGTGGCAGCAGACACAGGGCACACTCGGGCAAGCGGCCCGCACGCTGCAGTTTGCCTCCCTGAGCTTTGACGTCTCGTTTCAGGAACTCTTCACCACCTGGTCGCAAGGCGGCACGCTGGTCATGATTTCCGAAGCTTTGCGGAAAGACTTACCGGCGTTGGCCGGGTTTATCAGCGAGCAACAGATCGGGCGGCTGTATATGCCCTATGCGGCTCTGCAACCACTAGCCGATATTCTGCACGACCGCAGCGACCTGCCGCTGGCGTTGCAGGATGTCATCTCGGCAGGCGAACAACTGCAAATCACCGACAGCATGCGACAGCTGTTCACACGCTGCGGTGCCCGTCTGCACAATCAGTACGGCCCCTCCGAAACACATGTGGTTACCGCGCTCACTCTGGCAACAGACCCCGGCAACTGGCCCGCTCTGCCCACTATCGGCACTCCGGTTGCCAACACCCGTTGCTATATTCTGGACACACAAGGCAAGCCGGTACCCGAAGGCATACCCGGTGAACTGCACCTCGCCGGTGTCCAGGTTGCCAAAGAGTATTTAAACCGGGCGGAATTGACGCAAGAAAAAATAGTGAGCGACCCGTTCGTCAGCGGCTCACGTATGTACCGCACCGGTGACCGTGCCCGCTACCGCAGTAACGGCGAGATAGAATTTTTGGGTCGTGTCGATGATCAGGTTAAATTCCGCGGCTTCCGGATTGAGCCCGGCGAAATTGAAGCTGCATTAACAGAACACCCTCTGGTACAACTGGCGGCTGTTGTTATTCGTGACGATGGCGACAAGAAGCTGGTCGCCTATACAACAGTGTCAGGCGACATCGACAGTCAGACGCTGCGCGGATACCTGAAAGAACAACTGCCTGACTACATGGTGCCAACGCATTTCGTCATTCTCGACGAAATGCCCCTGACACCCAGCGGCAAAGTGGCACGTCGTAAACTTCCCGAACCCGAGTGGACACGGGATGCCACACAAACCTACGTCGCACCGGGCACGGCTGCCGAACAAAGTCTGGCGGATATCTGGTCTGAAGTACTGGGTATTAAGCAAGTCGGTATTAACGATGATTTCTTTGACCTGGGCGGGCATTCATTGCTGGCAACACAGGTTATTTCACGTCTGCGTAACCAGCTGAGCGTTGAAATACCCCTGATTAAAATGTTTGAAGACCCGACCATCGCAAGCTTCGCCAAACATCTGGATACTGCACCCGTGGCCGCAGATGCCGTAAGCGGCAACGTCATTCCGAAGCGGGATAAAACCTTGCCGGCACCTTTGTCGTTTGCTCAGCAACGCCTCTGGTTTCTGGAACAACTGGACCCCGGTAACCCTGCCTACAACTTCCCGATCGCCAATCGCTTTAACGGCAAACTCGACCGGCAGGCGCTGCAACAAGCTTTACAACAACTCATTGCGCGGCACGAAAGCCTGCGCACCCGGTTCCGGTTGCACGACCGCAAACCCGTTCAGGAAATTATTGAACACTGCGACATTGAGATAGAGATACTCGACGAGCGGAACACAGCCAAACCGGATCTTGACCGGAAGCTCACCGAACTATCGCAACTGCCCTTTGATCTGAACAACGCACCACTCTTCCGGGCTCACTTGATTGAGCTGAGTGATGATGATGAACATATTTTGTTATTGGGCACCCATCACATCGTCTCGGACGGCTGGTCACTGTCGGTACTGTTCAACGACTTTACCCGCTATTACAACTCCGCCGCAGCCGGCACTGCCGCAGAGCTGTCCGAGCTGCCTGTGCAATACGCAGACTTCGCAGTCTGGCAACAGGAATGGTTGCGCGATGAAGAACTGGAGCGTCAGCTTAATTTCTGGCGTGAGCATCTCGAAGGTGCCGAACCGGTACTTGATCTGCCCACTGATAAACCCCGCCCTGCAGAGCAAACGTATCGCGGTGCAGGCGTAGTACGCGATCTAGCGCCGGCCACCACCGAAGGCATTCGCAAACTGGTCAGCGGTTCACGCTCTACCCTGTTTATGACGCTGCTGGCTGCATTCAATGTACTGCTGGCCCGCTATGCCCGTCAGGACCACGTGGTCATTGGCACCCCCATCGCCGGGCGCAAGCACCCTGAACTGGAAAACCTGATCGGCTTTTTCAGTAACACATTGGCATTGCATACTGATCTGTCTGCAAACCCCACCTTTAATGAATTGCTCGGGCAAATTAAAGCCAGCACTCTGGCTGCATACGATCATCAGGACTTACCATTTGAGAAACTGGTGGAAGAACTCCGTCCCGAACGGGATATGAGTCACAGCCCTATTTTCCAAACGATGTTTGTTCTGCAAAACACGCCTGAAGGTGACGGGCGTTTCGACGACATCGAAGTGTCGGCTGTGAACTTCGAAATGGGCATCACCAAGTTTGATCTGCTGCTTGAAGCACGGGAATCAGCCAACGGTATGCACATCGGTTTGCAATACAACACCGATCTGTTTGTCGAGCAAACCATACAAGGCATGCTCGATCACTTCGAAACACTCATTAACAATATCGTTGCAGCACCCGATTTACCGCTCAGTCAGTTGCAACTGACCGGCGATGCCGAGCGTCATCAGGTACTGCAAAAATTCAATAGCACATCCGTTGATTACGGCAGTGACAACTTCAGTGCTATGACGCCGCAGGCGCTGACCGAGGCACAAGCCGCGGCAACCCCGGATGCAACAGCCATTGAGTTCGAAGGCGAACGCCTGTCTTACCGTGAACTCAATGAACAGGCCAACAGGCTTGCTAATGAACTCATCGGCCGCGGCATCAAGCCGGGTGACTTTGTGGGCCTGTGCTGTAACCGCTCGATTGAAGCACTCACTGCCCTGCTGGCCATACTTAAGTCAGGTGCGGCGTACATACCGCTAGACCCGGACTATCCGTCGGAGCGCCTGAGCTACATGATCAGCAACAGCCGGCTCAGTCTGCTGTTGACCGAAAATTCTGTTGCTGCAACTTTGCCGGCCGGCGACACACCCACGTTATTGCTCAATAGCTTTGACTGGCACAGCGGTAACGGTGATAACCCCAACGTACAAACCCGTGCCACCGACCCGCTGTACGCAATTTACACCTCGGGCTCTACCGGCAACCCTAAAGGCGCAGTGCTGCCACAGGAATCGCTAAGCAATCTGATCAACTGGCAGATCCGCCGGCCCGGTTTCGAACACGCCGCACGCACATTGCAGTACGCGTCACTCAGTTTTGATGTGCATCATCAGGAAATCTTCTCGACCTGGGCTACCGGCGGCACCCTGATTCTAATTACTCAGGAAATGCGACAAGACCTGCAGGCACTGGTGCGGTTTATTAGCGAACAGAATGTTCAGCGATTGTGGATGCCGTTTGCGGCGCTTCAACCCACCGCCGAAATCATGGCACAACGCGATGATCTTGAGTTCAGCCTGGAACAGATGTGCACGTCCGGTGAACAACTGCAGGTCACACCGTTGATTCGGGCGTTGTTCAGCAAGTACCCGCACATCGGTTTTCACAATGAATACGGACCGTCGGAAGCGCATGTTGTATCGGTATACAGCTTCAGTCCCGGTGCGGAACGCTGGCCGGCCCTACCGCCCATTGGTAAAGCGGTACCCAATACGCAGCTCTACATACTCGACCCTGAGCAACAACCCTGCCCAGTCGGTGTGCCGGGTGAACTCTATATAAGCGGTAATCAGGTTGGCAGCGGCTACCTCAACCAAGCGGAACAGAGTCAGGAAAAATTTACTGACAATCCGTTTAAACCCGGCACCAGAATTTATCGCAGTGGTGATTTAGCCCGGTTCATGCCGGATGGCAATATTGCTTATCTGGGCAGAACCGATGATCAGGTGAAATACCGCGGCTTCAGAATCGAGCCCGGTGAAATCGAAGCCTATCTGGCCAGTCTGGCCGGCGTCCGACTGGCTGCAGTCGTCTTACGCGAAGACTCGCCCGGCGATAAACGACTCATCGGCTATGTCACCCCGGAACCGGGCCAGGATCTTGACGTAAAAGCGGTCAAATCTGCCTGTCAGGAGCATTTGCCCGAATACATGGTGCCGTCTCAGTTAGTGCTACTGGACGAGATGCCGGTCACGCCCTCAGGCAAAATCAGCCGGCGCTTGCTGCCAGTTCCGGAACGCAGCGATCAAAGCAACGAATATATCGCCCCCCGTAATGACGTAGAAACCGCATTAGCCGGTCTATGGCAGGAGGTTCTGGGTACCGAACGTATCGGGGTTCTGGACGACTTCTTTGAACTCGGTGGCCACTCTTTGCTCGCCACCCAACTCATTTCACGTATCAGGGATGCCTTTGGCATTGAACTGCCTTTAAAATACGTATTCCGCAACTCCACTGTCGAAGCCTTAGGTGAACAAATCTCGGCGCTGCAGCTCATGCAACCGAATGATTCCGACAATCAAACACACGATGATCAGGACAACGGGCCGGACGACGAAGACATGGAGGAGTTTCAGATATGAGTGCAGCCGCACTCCTGCGTAAATTGTACAAACTCGGTGTCCGGATTCGGGTCGAGGATGGCGAGCTGCGCATCAAAGCACCAAAAGGTGCTCTGACAAAAGAACTGCAGCTGGAACTCAAAGCAGCCAAAGGCGAGCTTCTTGAGCTGCTGGGTGCGGGCCAAAGCAAACCCGATGCACTGCCGGCTGTCACAAAAGCGCCTGAAGACGCCACCCGGCCACTGTCCTTCTCACAGCAAAGACTTTGGTTCCTTGACCGTCTGGACCCCGGCAATGTGGTGTACAACATTCCGTTGGTCATGCGCCTGAAAGGGTCGCTCGATGTCGACGCGATGGAAGCCGCTTTCAACGACCTGATTGCCCGCCACGAATCATTGCGCAGTACCTTTGCGACAAATGAAGCCGAAGAGCCGGTACTGGAAATCCACGCAAGCAGACCGCAAAAAATCGACCTGATCGATCTGCCCGGCGCGGCAGATGAAGTCATTCGCGACAAGCTTGAAGAGCTGAACCGCGATGCATTTGATCTTGCACAGGGTCCACTTCTCCGTCTGCACCTGATCCGTATCAATGAACATGACCATGTCATGCTGCTGTTGATACACCACATTATTTCCGATGCCTGGTCGCTCAACATTATTAATAGCGAACTGGTTGCACTGTACACCGAGCACCGCGGCGGCAAACCGGCCAATCTGAAGCCGATGGCATTGCAGTATTCTGACTTCGCCTACTGGCAACGCAACTATTTAAAAGGTGCCGAGCTCGACAAGCAGATCAACTACTGGCGCGACAAACTGGAGCACGCACCCTCAGTCATAGAGCTGCCGACGGACAAACCCCGGCCGGCCGTTCCGACCAACGCCGGTGGCCGCGTCCAGCATCAGTTTTCCAAAGATGTCTCGGACAAGCTGAACCAACTGGCTCAGTCGGAACGCGCCTCTCTCTTTATGGTTTTGCTTGCCGCAAGTGATTTGCTGCTCTCCCGTTACACCGGGCAGGACGATATCGTTGTAGGCACCCCGATTGCGGGGCGTGACCGCACCGAACTGGAAGACCAGATCGGCTTCTTCATTAATAACCTGGTACTGCGCACCGATGTATCGGGCAATCCCAGTTTCCGCGAATTGGTGGGACGTGCCCGGGACACCGCGCTGGATGCATTTGCCCATCAGGCTCTGCCATTCGAAAGACTGGTAGAAGAACTCCAGCCCGAACGTAACCAAAGTCACACACCGATCTTCCAGGTGCTGTTCATGCTGCAGAATGCCCCCGGCGGCGAGGGCAGCTTTGAGGATCTGGAAATATCCGGACTGGGCTTCGACTACGGCACAGCAAAATTCGATTTAACCATTGCCACCATGGAAACTCCCGATGGCATTGCAACCGAGTTCGAATACAACACCGACATATTCGAGCACAGCACCATCGAACAAATGGTCGAAAGCTTCGGCTTACTGCTGGAGGCTGTTGCCGGTAACCCTGAGCAGGCGCTGAACGATGTTGACCTACTTTCGGCCGAAGAAGCGCGGCAGTTTGATCAGTGGAACGACACCTCAGTAAATTATCCTGTAGATGCAACGCTACCCGGTTTACTTAGCAAGCAAGCTGCGCTCACACCTGAGGCACCTGCGTTACGTTTTGGTGACACCCGCCTGAGCTACGAAGAACTGGAGAGTGCATCCAATAAACTGGCTAACCATTTGCGCGACAAGGGCGTTGACCGGGAAACACTGGTCGGTGTCTGCATGGATCGTTCCATCGATATGGTCGTTGCCCTGCATGCGATTGTGAAGGCCGGCGGTGCCTATGTGCCGCTTGATCCGGAATACCCTGAGGAACGCCTCAACCACATTTTAGAAGACGCACAACTCAGCCTGCTACTCAGCCAGCAGCACCTAAAGCATGTGCTTACAGACACTGTCGTCCCCCGAATTAACATCGACGAAATCGATGCAGAACTGGCCACCTACCCCGACAGTCGCCCCGGCGTCAAAATTGAAGCGGACCAAGCTGCCTACGTCATATTCACATCCGGCTCTACCGGCCGGCCCAAAGGTGTGCTCAATGAACACAGGGGTATCTGCAACCGGCTATTCTGGATGCAGGACGAGTACCAACTCACCGAATCCGACCGCGTCCTGCAAAAAACACCGTTCAGTTTTGATGTATCTGTCTGGGAATTCTTCTGGCCGCTGATCACCGGCGCAGAACTGATTATTGCGAAACCCGAAGGGCATAAAGACAGCGCTTATCTTATTGAACTCATCCAAAGTGCAGACATCACCACCCTGCACTTTGTACCGTCGATGCTGCAGGCCTTCCTACTGGATAGCAACGCTGCGGAATGCGGCGGGCTTAAACGTGTTTTCTGTTCGGGCGAAGCGCTGCCTCAGGAATTGCAGAACCGTTTCTTCGAAACACTCAATAGCACTGAACTGCATAACCTCTACGGGCCTACCGAAGCGGCCATTGATGTCAGTTACTGGGCTTGTGAACCCGACAATGAAGCACGCAGCGTACCTATCGGTCGCCCGGTCGCCAACACCAAGTTGCACATCGTTAATGAACAAGGTCAGCGCGTGCCTCAGGGCGTTCACGGCGAGCTGTGGATTTCGGGCGTGCAAGTTGCACGCGGTTATGTAAGCCGTCCCGAACTTACCGCAGAACGCTTTATTAACGATCCGTTCTGTGCCGGCAATCGCATCTACAAAACCGGCGATCTCGTGCGCTACCGCAAAGACGGTGCAATAGAATTCCTCGGACGTATCGATCATCAGGTCAAACTTCGTGGCTTCCGTATTGAACTGGGTGAGATTGAAGCCGTACTCATGGAGCAGGACGGGGTTGATCAGGCGGTCGTCTTACTTCGCGAGGACACCCCCGGTTTACAACAACTGGTCGGCTACCTGAGCGGCAGTGATGACCTGAACACCACGGATATTTCACAAGGCATCGGCGAACAACTGCCGGACTACATGATTCCGACCGCCTGGGTGCAAATGGACAGCATCCCGGTGAGTGCCAACGGTAAAGTCGAACGTCGTGCACTACCCGCCCCGGATACTGCAGCAGCACAAAGCGAATACGTAGCACCCCGCAACAGTACAGAAGAAACACTAGCGACTATCTGGGCAGAATTACTGGGCATTGAAAAAGTCGGTATTAACGATGATTTCTTCCGCTTAGGCGGGCACTCGCTGTTAGTCACACGTGCAGCCGGACGTATCCGCAGCGAGTTAGCCTGTGAGGTAGAACTGCGAACGCTGTTCAGCCAGACGACCATCGCCACCTTGGCGCCGCTGCTTGATGATCAACTCACAGATGCGGGCACCCACGTTGTAGCGGCTATTCCTGCATGCAAGCTCTACCGCAACATTCCCCTGTCCTGGTCGCAGGAACGCATGTGGTTCCTCGACGAACTCAACCCTGACAGCCCGGCTTATAACGTGCCGTGGGCCGTGCGCTTCAGCGGTGATCTTGATCCCGCCGCATTCCAGAAGGCGCTCGATTATCTCGTGCTGCGCCACGATGCACTGCGCTCGGTTTACGAACGCACCGCCGACGGTCCGGTCCAGCATATTCTTGAGGACCTGCAAATTAAGCCGGTCATGGAGAATGCGGAAGGACTTAATGAAGCGGCTTTGCAAGATCGTTTACAGGCACTGTCGCAACAACCGTTTGACCTGAAGCATGGCCCGCTGCTGCGCATTCACTGGCTGACTGTTGATAGCGATAATGAGCAACCCGAACATGTACTGCTGTTCCTCTTGCATCACATTATCGCCGACAACTGGTCGATCGATATTTTCCGCTCCGAATTGGCCACTCTCTATAACGGTGCAGTGCGCGATAAAATGCCACTGCTTGCCGCACCCGAACGCCGTTACGCTGACTACGCCGTATGGCAACGTCAGACTCTGGGCGGTGACGCGCTCGAACATCAGCTCGACTATTGGAGCGAAACGCTCAGCAATGCTCCGGCTTTGATTGAAATTCCGACGGATAATCCGCGGCCGGCCATACAAACCTACAACGGTTCGGCACGCAGCCTGAACCTGAGCCCGGTATTGCGGGCGAAACTGAATAAGCTGGCCGAATCGCAGCAGGTCACACTGTTTATGCTGCTGTTAAGTGCCTTCGATATATTCTTAAGCCGTTATTCCGGCAGCAACGATGTCGTTGTCGGCACGCCGATTTCGGGTCGCAGTCAAAGCGAACTGGAAGGCGTTATCGGCGTCTTCCTGAACACCCTGGCGCTACGCGCTGACCTGTCCGGCAATCCGTCATTCAAGGATTTCCTCGCCCGTAATCGTGAACGTGTGCTCGATGCCTATGCGCATCAGGACGTACCGTTCGAGATGCTCGTCGATGAACTGCAACCACGCCGCGACATGAGTCACTCGCCGGTATTTCAGGTGTTGTTTACGCTCAACGCTCATAACGCCGATGACGCTGCTGCGGGTGATGCTCCAGGCTTCCGTCCGTACGGCTTTGATTACGGCACATCGAAATTTGATCTCAGCCTGTCCATGACTGACTTGGGTAGCGCAGGACTCGGCGCCTATCTCGAATACAACACCGACCTGTTCCATGCCGACACTATTGAACGCATGCTGCGACAGTTCGAAATACTGCTGAGCGGTATTGTCGCCACCCCGGAAACCCAGGTTGGCCGGCTGCCGCTGCTGGATGATGCAGAACGCAGCGCACTGACCGTCGAACGCAACGACACCGCCGTTAGCTGGGATGGTGCTGATACGTTGCACGGCTTGATTGAAGCGCAACTGAATACGCGCGGCGATAAAGTGGCCGTGATTTCAGGTGGCGAACAACTGAGCTATGCCGAACTCGACACACGCAGTGCAGCGCTTGCCAAGCTACTGACCACCATCGAAGCCGGTCCGGATGTGCCCGTGGCGGTATGCCTGGAACGCTCCACCGATATGCTCGTTGCGATGCTCGCCATCCTGCGTGCCGGTGCCGGTTACGTGCCGCTGGACCCCAACTACCCGGCCGACCGTATCGCCTACATGCTCGAAGACTCCCGCGCACAAGTGCTGGTTACCGAAACCGGGCTGAGCGATGTATTGCCGGCAGAAAACGCGCAGGTTATTTGTGTCGACGAACCGCTGCCGGATGTTTCAGGCATTACGCTGCAACCGGCGACCAACGGCGAACACCTTGCCTATCAGATCTATACATCCGGCTCGACCGGACTGCCCAAAGGTGTGCAGATAGAACA
>Ga0070729_10001365_pt1 | contig 38222 bp, 15 predicted proteins | sample tdDd472_FD_66725 | JGI IMG/M metagenome (GOLD analysis project Ga0070729, IMG submission 66725) | Marine sediment microbial communities from the Atlantic coast under amendment with organic carbon and nitrate - tdDd47.2 | ecosystem: Environmental > Aquatic > Marine > Coastal > Sediment | place...
AGGCCGCCGTTATCGGCGGGGACGTCGCTGGCGGCGAACACGAGGCGCGCGCCGGCGTCGATCGTGGTGCCGTCGGGGATCGTCCACTGGGCGGCGTCGATCTCACCGAGCGAGCATCCGCCGAGGTCGAAGCCGGTGGCGGTGTTGTTGAGCAGCTCGACGAACTCGCCGCCGTCGCCGGCGCCGGACCGCGACCGCGGCATCAGCTCGGTGATCACCAGGTCACCGGCGATCGGGGTCGGGGCGGCGTCGACGCACGCACCATCCGCGCACACGCGCCCGGACAGGCTGCAGTCCGACAGCACCTCGCCGTACGCGCAGGCAGCGACGCCCTCGACGTCGGTGCAGAACCCGTCCGGCAGGTAGGTCTTGAGGATCGTCGCCGAGTCGCACTCCGACGGCGGGGGCGTGTCGCAGGGGTTCGGGTCGCAGACGTCGACCGCGCCTTCGATCGTCATGACGCCGAGGTTGGCGGCCTGGAAGCCGTCTTCGAGTCCGTCGGATCCGGTGCCGACGTTGCGGTCGCAGTACGTCCACGTCTCGCCGCCGTCGCCGGACACGCGGGCGCCATAGCGGCGGCTCTCGCCGGGGGCGTCGGGCACGGTGAGGTCGGCGGTGTATTCGTCGTTGCCCGGTTCGGACGCGTCGTCCCAGCCGACCGTCGGGGCGGCGGCGGCCCAGGTCCAGAAGTCGCTGTCGGTCGTCGTCGGGTCGCTGCCGTCGGGGCCGATGCCGAACTCGACGAGCACCTGCGGGTCGACGTCGGTGCCCGCGGTGCGGGTGGTCACGCCGTCGACGAAGATGCGGGCGTACGCCGAGGTGACGAGCCCGGGCGGGCCGTCGATCGCGTCGGGGGCCTGCAGGCGGCACCAGCCGACCGTCCACGTCGGCAGGGTACAGTCGCCGTTCGCGGCGCCGGGAGTGCCGAGGCGGTCGGCGTCGCCGAACCCGTCGGTGGCGAAGCACCAGTTCTCGAGGTCGTCGTTGTCGACGGCCGACAGATGGTCGCTGGCGAGCTGCAGGGCGACGCCGAGGGTGACGTCGCCGGAGCCGTAGGCGAAGCGGTCGATCTCGGTGTCACCGCAGATCAGCACCACCTCGTCGCCGCTGTTGCCGAGGGCGAAGCCGGACCAGACCCACTCGGGCGCGAAGCCGCCGGTCTCGGCGGGGTCGTCGCTCGCGGCGAGCACGATGTAGCCGCCGACCGGGACGACGAGCGACACGTCGATCGTGTCGTCCGGTCCGCCGTCGTCGCCGATCGTGCAGCCCTCGAGGTCGAGGGGGGCGTCGGTCGGGTTGTGCAGCTCGACCCACTCGCCGGGGTCGGCGCCAGAGATCGACCGGGCCATCACCTCGGTGACGACGATGTCGCCAGCGGCGGCGGGCGGGTCGATGCGGTCGAGGCACGCGCCGGCCATGCACTCCTGGTCTTCGAGGGTGCAGTCGATGTCTTCGGTGTCGAACGTGCAGCTCGCGGCGCCGTCGGCGGGCTCGCACGTGCCGGTGCCGCCGTAGCTGCGGAGCGTGTCGGCGTCGAGACACTCCGGCGGGGGCGGCGTCACGCAGGCGTCGATGCACGGGTCGGTCGAGACGAGCCGACCGGCGTTCTCGGTCTGGTAGCCGTCCGCCGCGCCGTCGGAGTCGCCGACGCGGGTGTCGCAGTACAGCCAGGTCGCGCCGTCGTCGGCGCTGAACCGCCAGGCGAGGGACCAGGTGCCGGGATCGGGTACGGTGATCGTGGCGATGTACTCGTCATTGCCGGGCTCTTCGCCGTCGGACCAGCCGGGATTCGCGGCGCCGACGACCCAGTCCCAGTCGTCGCCCGGCTCGGTGCCCTCGGCGCCGTAGCCGGCCTCGGCGAGGAACCCTTCGGCGACGTCGGTGCCGGTCGTGCGGTCGGTCAGCCCGAGCGCGAACACGCGCCCGTACGTATCGAAGGTGGCCGTCGCCGCCTCGGTGCGTTCGGTGGGGAACTGCAGGCGGCACCAGTCGACGGTCAGGGGGCCGGTGTCGCCGGCGTCGCCCGTGTCGCCGGCGTCGCCCGTGTCGCCGGCATCGCCCGCGTCGCCGGTGTCGCTGTCGCTGGCATCGCTCGCGTCGCTCGCATCGCTGGCATCGCCGGCATCGCCGGTGTCGTTCGCATCGCTGGCGTCGTCGCCCGCGTCTGCATCGGGGGCGGCGTCCTCGTCGGTGTCCGCTCCCGTGTCGTCGCCGGTGTCTTCGTTGGCGTCTTCGCCGGAATCTTCACCGGAGTCGGCCCCCGTGTCGGCGCCGATGTCGGTGCCGGTGTCGCGGGTCCCGCCGGCGTCGCCGCGCCCGCCGGACGTGTCGTCGACGACGTCCTCTTCGGGTTCGTCGCTGCCGCCACAGGCGGCGAGGGCGAGGGCGGTGGTGAGGGCGAGGGCGGTGCGGGTGGGCCAGCGGCGCATGATCAACTCCACGGATGAGCGCTCGTTCGGGACGCGCGGTGACCTCGCCGGTGCGGGGTCACGCGCATCCCAGGCGCGCGAACGCGGGGAGTCTAGCGAAAACTGACGCCGTGTCAGATCTCGCGCGTTCGCTCGGCGGCGGCGCAGCGCGCGACGATGGCGTCGAGCTCGACCAGCACGTCGAACATCGTGTTCGGGCGGTCGTCCGGCCGCACCGAGAGCATGCTCGACAGAAGCGTGCGCAGCGCGTCCCAGGCGTCGTCGTCCGGCAGCTCGACGTCGAGGCGCGGCAGACCTCCGAGACGCGCGATCGCGAGCGCGGCGCGTTCGGACTCCGGCCAGGGCGCGGACCCGGTGAGCATGGCCCACAGGGTCGTGCCGAGCCCGTATACGTCGGCGCGGGCGTCGAGCGGCGCGCCATCGAGCTGCTCGGGAGCCGCCCACGCCGGGGTGCCGCCGGAGTACGTCGCGCCCACGGCCCGGGCGAGCCCGAAGTCGACGACGCGCACTACGATGCGGTTGCGGGCGAAGGACTCGACCATCAGGTTCGCCGGCTTCACGTCGAGGTGCAGCAGGTTCGCCTCGTGCACCGAGTGCAGCGCCTGCGCGGTCTGGCGGGCGATCTCGAGCGCGTCCGACCAGCCGAGCACGTCGTCGAGCTCGAGCCAGCGGGCCACCGAGCGGCCGTCGACGTAGTCGGTGACGATGCCGACCCGGTCGCGCCCGACCCGCACGAGGTCGTGGATCGTGACGACGTGCGGGTTGCGGATGCCGGCGAGCGCGCGTGCCTCGGACCGCACGGCGCCCATGCGCTGCTGGCCCTCGAGCTCGTCGAGGGGGCCGGTGTCGACGACCTTGATCGCGAGGCGGCGGCCGAGCTCGCGGTCGGTGACGCGATACACTTCGCCGCTCGCGCCGGCGCCGATGAACTGGTCGAAGACGTACCGGTGGTTCAGCACGGTGCCGAGCAGCGGCACGGACGACGTGCTCAGGGCCGGCCAGCCATCCGGCGGGCGCGGTGCTTCGCACGAGGGGCAGGCGTCGCCCTCGGGCACCGCCGCGTTGCAGACACGGCACCAGCCCACCAGCGGGGGCGGCGCGGCCCCCTGGGTCGGGCGAAACCCGGCGGCGGTGCGGGCTTCGCGCGCGATCGCGATCTGCGTCCCGATGCGCGCGGCGAGGACGCCGGGCTCGAACGGCTTGACCACGTAGTCGTTCGCCCCGCGCTGCAGGGCCGTCGTGATGCGTGAGTTGTCGCTGTCCGCCGAGATGACGAGCACGGGCAGGTCCGCGCGGGACCACCGCGATCGTAGCAGCGGCAGCGCGTCGAGTCCGGACAACCCGGGCATGTAGACGTCGAGCAGGATGGCGTCGAAGCGATCGTTCTCGACCGCGGACAGCCCGGCGTACGCGTCCTCGGCGACGGCCACCGAATACCCCAGACGCGACAACGCCGCCGCAAGGATGCGGCGTGTCGTGGCGTCGTCGTCGACAACGAGCACGCGGTCCTGACCAGGGGGCACGGGCGGTCCCGGGATGGTGTTGACGCCACCCGAGTCTGCCACGACGCTCACGTCGGTTCCAGCACGCCCGTGGTCTGCATGCCTCACCCCGAATCGGATCCCCCTCGGCTGCTCGGTCTGCCCGATCTGCCGCCGCCGCCCGACCGCGGCGCGTCGAGGGCCGATTCGGTGGGGATCGTGCAACCGCCTCGGGTGTCGCCCCCCACGCCGGGGCCTCGGTTCGACCTGCGCGATGTGCTCACGCCGAACCGGATCGCGATCGGCCTCGCGGTGGTGCTCGTCGTGGTGCTCGTCGCGCGACGCCCGTCGTGGCCGGACGACCCGCCGCGTAGCGCGCCGGTGCAGACCGACACGGCCCGCGCCGACTTCACCGTCGACGGGTGGACCCTCGAGCCTGTCGCCGACTACGAGATCGAGGCCGTGGTCGTGCGGACATACCGCTATCGGTTTGGCGGACTGTCCGGGTTGTCGCCCTGGGACGTCGGCATGGCATGGGGTACCGCCGCGCACGAGGACGTGCTGTCGCAGCTCACGTTCTCGTACAACAGCCGGTTCTTGTACTGGCGATCGAGCGACGGCCTGACGCTCGACCCGGACGAGCTCGCCGACCAGATCGCCAACGTGCACATGATCCCGGCGAACCGGCAGGTGCGACGGGCGATCGGGCGGCTCGGGCCCGGCGACGTCGTGTCGATGCGCGGGATGCTGGTCGACGTGCACGGGGTCGACGGGGGCGAGTGGATCACGTCACGCACCCGCACCGATCGGGGCGCCGGCGCCTGCGAGATCCTCTACGTCGAGGCGGTCGAGCGGCGGTGATCGATCACGGCTCGCGGGCGTCCACCTGGACCAGCGCGCCGTCGTCCACCCGCCACGCCGTCAGCGCGCCGCCCCAGACGCAGCCGCTGTCGAGCCCGACCGCGTCCCGGGTGATGCGCACGCCGAGGGCCGCCCAGTGGCCGAACACGACGCGCGCGTTCGTCCAGCGGCGCCCTGGGGCGTCGAACCAGGGCCACGTGCCGTCGGGGCGGCCATCGGGCGGGCCGTTGTAGTGCAGGTCGAGGGCGCCATCGGCGTCGACGACACGGGTGAGGGTGAACACCTGCAGCGCGGCGCGGGCGGCGTCGAGCGGATCCCCGACGCGGGGCGGGCCGGACCGGGTGAGGCTCGCCTCGATCAGCCGGTCCGGGGCACACTGCAGCCACGCCTCGACATCGCGGGCGCGGGCCACGGCGTCGTCGAGCGTCCAATGCGGGTGCAGCCCGGCGTGCACGAAGACGTGGTCGCCCTCGTGCGCGAGCACGGGCCGATGCACGAGGTCGTCGACGATCGCGCCGATGTCCGGCCGGGCGAGGATCTCGTCGAGGGTGTCGCGCTTCTTTCGCTTGCGCAGCCCGAGGTGTCGGGCGACGAGGGCGAGGTCGTGGTTGCCGAGGACGAAGCGCGCGGCGTCACCGAGGCCGGCGACCCGGTCGAGCACACGCCCGGACGCCGGCCCCCGGTTCACGAGGTCGCCGACGAGCCACAGCCGGTCGACCGCCGGATCGAACGCGATCTCGGCGAGCAGGGCGTCGAACGAGTCCGCGCAGCCCTGGATGTCCCCGATGGCCCAGGTGCTCATGCGGGGCGGACCCGTGCGAGGGTGAGGCCGTCACCGATCGGCAGGGTGATCGCGTCGAGGCGCGGGTCACGGGCGATGCGCATCGACACGGCGCGGATCGCCCGGGTCGAGGCCTCGGACCGGGTGGCGTCGGCGACCGAGCCGCCCCACAGGACGTTGTCGACGGCGATCACGCCGCCGGGGCGGACGAGCTGCAGCCCGGCGTCGACGTACGCGTCGTAGTTCGTCTTGTCGGCGTCGATGAAGGCGAGATCGAACGGCGCCTCGCCGTCGCGGACCATCGCGTCGAGGGTGTCGAGCGCCGGCGCGATGCGCAGATCGATGCGATCGGCGACCCCGGCGTCGGCCCAGTGGCGGCGCCCGATGGCCGTCCACTCTTCGCTCACGTCGCAGGCGACGAGGCGCCCGTCGTCGGGCAGGGCGAGGGCCATGGCGAGGGCGCTGTAGCCGGTGAACGTGCCGATCTCGAGCACGCGACGGGCGGCGGTCAGGCGGACGAGCCACTGCAGCAGATGGCCCTGTTCGGGGCTGATCTGCATCGCCGCCATGGGCAACTCGGCGGTCTCGGCGCGCAGGGCGCGCAGGCTCGGATGTTCGTGGGGGGACGTGGCGAGAAGCCAGCGCCGGACAGGGGCGGGGAGCCCCAGCGTAGTACGTGACACGGCAATCGATCGGGGTGGTGGATTCGACGCGGTGCGTCCGAGCGCAGAACTGGCCGGACCCCACGTCGTGGCCTACCATGGCATGCGCGTACACGAGCGCAACTCCGTGTCCGCAGCGACGGCGCACCGCTGCGGATTCGAACGACCTCGATGCAGGGTGGCAGCATGGCCGACGAACGTGGATCCGGACCGAAGGACGGCAAGGACGCTCGGCCCCCGGTGAAGGCACCCGTTCGGCTGCCGTCGGGTGGCTGGTCGCAGGTGCCGGATCTGCCGCCGCCGCCGGCGGCGCGGCCGATCCGCGAGGACGCCGCGCCGCGTACGCCGCAGGACGCCGAACGATCCCTCGGCGGTGACCGCATCGTGCCGTCGGAGCCGGAGGTCGCGGTCAACGCCGACCCCAGCGCGCTGCGCAACGACCCGGACTGGGACGCGGATCAGGAAGCCTTCGTGAAGGCGGCGTTCGACAGCCGCCCGCCGACGGTCGCCGCCGATCAGCAGGCGCTGCAGGCCATGGCCGACGGATCGGCGGACGCCGGCGAGGCCGCGCCGCCGCGCCGCACGATGAAGCGCCCGGAGCTGCCCGAGCCGAAGGGGTCCACGCAGATGGGCTACCAGGGGCGCGCGGCGGCGGACTCGGAGCTGCCTTCGGCGAGCGCCTCGGCGTCGGAGTCGGGGCTCGTCGATGCGCTGGACGCGTACTCGCCCTGGCAGGACGAGGCCGACGGCGAGGCATCCAGCGCTGCGCCGGGCCAGCGTTCGCTCGACGAGGTGGTCGAGTCGCGGTCGGACGTCGTCGAGCTCGAGCTCGACGTGGACATCATGCCCGTCGAGGGCGAGACGATCGACGCGAACGAGATCAGCATGGAGCCGCTCGGTGCCAATGACGGTGCCAATGACGGTGCCGATGACGGCGACGAAGGGGTGCCGGAGCTGGACGACGACGCGTTCGTCGTCGATCCGCCGAGCACGTCCGTGGAGTCTCGGCCGAGCCTCGCGTCGACCGAGGTCGCCGAGCCCGCCGGTGCCCAGGCCCCGGCGTCGTCGGCGCCGGCCGAATCCGCGCGGCAGAAGCAGGACACCGGCCCCAGCCCGACCGCGGCGATCCTGCGGCCGTCCACGTGGTTCGGCGGGCGTCGCCCGAAGCCGTCCGGGTCGTCCGAGCGTGTCGACCCAGCGCGCACGGCGGCGGCGATCGCGGCCGCCCAGGCGAACCCGTCACCGGTCGCCGAGACACCGAGCGAACCGAGCGCGGCGAGTGCGTCCGAGGCCGCAGAAGCCGCAGCTCTCTCGCCCCCGCCGGTGCCCGAAGCCGCGCTGCCGGACGCGGAGCCCGCGGCGCCGGAGCGTGAACCTCGCCTGTCGATCGACGTCGAGCAGGTCGACGAAGCGCTGGCCGATGCGCCGGCCACCGATGCGGGAGCGGCCGCGGAGGTGGACGACGCGGCGCCGAATCACGAGGCCGCCGCCGAGCACGCCGGCGATGCCACGGGCGACGAGGCCGCGTCCGCATCGGCGGACGCCGTGCCTGCACCGGACGTGCTGGCGCCCGGCGAGGGCGCAGACTTCGGCGCGTCGATGCGACGCCCGACGTCGGAGGTCACGGTGGTGCCGGGCCTCACCGAGCATCCGCCACGCCCCGAAGCACCGGCCGACGAGCCCGACGTGGTCTCGATCGAGGCCGCCATCGACGACGAAAACGCGCTGGCCGCGCTCGGTGAGCTCGACGCCGCGATCGAAGCAGATGCCGCCGAGATGGCGCCGCAGCAGGCCGTGACCGCGCAGCCCCCCGGGCTGGAGGCCGTCGTCGGGGCGACCCCGCGCGCGACGGAGGCGCTCGAGGTCACCGTCGAGACCGAGAGCTCGGACGCGAGCCACGACGTTGATGCGTCCGCAGCGGATGCGGTCGACGCGACGGCGAGTGATGCGCCCATGGCCGACGACGGCGGCGACAGCGACACCGACGAGGACGACGCGCCCGCTGCGCAGGCCCCCCCGGTGGCGGCGCGCGAAGCGGCGGTCGACCCGAACGAGATGTCGTTTCTGCCGACGCCCGAGCGGCGCCCGCTCTCGCTGCACCAGCCCGAGTTGGCCGGTGGACCGCCGACCGGTCGTCACAACTGGGTCACGCGGCAGGACCTCTTCGAGACGCAGAAGCGCGGCCTGACGAACACGCGGCGCTGGGACCAGCTCGCGGCCGTCACGGCGTACGCGGCGGTGCACGCGGACTGGGCCGTCGGCCCGGCGCGTGTCGCGCTGCTGCTCGATCTCTCGCGGCTCTACCGCACGCGTCTCGATGCCCCCGAGCACGCGGAAGAAGCGCTCGTCGCGCTGACGGTCGAACAGCCCGGCCACGCCGAGGCGGTCGAGTGGCTCGTCGAGCGGTACGTCGCGCGGGGCGACGCCCGACGCGCGGTGCAGCTGCACCGGGACGCGATCGAGGGCACGTGGGATCCGGACGAGCGCCGGCATCACGCGGTCGAGGCCGCGCGCATCGCGGTCGACATTCTCGACGAGCCGGCGCTGGCCGCCGACGCGTGGGAGGACCTGCTGCGGGTTGGCGACGGCGGTGACGAGGCCGAGCGCGAGCTGACGCGCAACCTGCGGCTCGTCGGAGCGCATGGTCGCCTCGGCGACTTCGTGCTCGAGCGGGCCGCAGATCTGGAAGGCGCCGAGCGCCGCCGGGTCCTGCGCGAGGCGGCGGCCCTGTACGACGCCGCCGGTCGGTCCGATGACGCCATCGCCGCGCTGCGTTCGCTGCTCGGGGATCGCCCCGACGACCCGGTCGCGACGCACCGGCTGTCTCGCCTGCTGGCGGACGCCGAACGATGGGACGACCTCGAGGCGCTGGGCGGAGACCTCGCCGACGCCGACGGCACGGACGCCGTGACGCGCGAGCGTGCCCACCGCGTCGCCGCTGCGCTGGAGGCCGCCGGCCGGCGGGACCGTGCGGCGTCGATCTGGCAGTGGCTCGTGTCGACGGACTCCGAGGACCGCGAGGCCGCCGAGCGGCTGCGCTCGAACCTGCGGGCGGTCGGCGCGTGGACGGATCTGGTCAGCGCCCTCGCGGCGGCGTCCGACGCCACCGCCGAGACGAGCGACGAGATCGCCCTCGTGTCCGAAGCGGCGGCGATCGCCGAGACCCACCTCGAGGACGTGCACCACGCGCTGATGCTCGTGCGGCGGCGCATCCGGCTCGAGGGTCCGACGGTCGAGGGCATGCAGGCTCTCGAGCGGCTGGCGCGTGCGAGTGGCGACAGCGACACGGTGCGCGAGGCCCTCGTCGCCCAGCGCGACCTGTCGACGACCGCCGCCGAGCGCGCCGACGTGCTGCGCCGGCTGGCGCGGCACGACGCCGATGAACGCGGTGACGACGAGGCCGCGCGGGACGCGCTGCGCGAGGTGCTGCGCCTCGACGCCAGCGACGCCGAGGCCCGGGATCAGCTCGTCGCGATCCACGAGCGGCGCGGGGACCACGAGGCCCTCGACTCCGCCCTCGTGCGGCAGCTCGCCGTTACGACGGATCCGGATGCGCGCCAGGCGATCGCGCTGCGCGCCGCACGCAACGTCGACGCTTCGTTCGACGACCCGGACCGCTCCGTCGCTGCGTGGCGTCGGGTGCTGGACGGCGCGCCGCGGGACCCGGACGCGCTGGCGACGCTCGCGGACCACGAGGCGAAGCGCGGCCACTCGCGGGTCGCACGCTTCTTGCGCGAGCTGCGGATCGCCGAGCTCGACGAGGCGGCGGCCGCCGACGCGTGGACCGCGCTGGCCGACGCACACCGCGACGCCGGTGATCTCGTGCTCGCCGCCGCGGCCCTCGAGCGGGTGATCGCGCTCGACCCGTCCCGCGACGAGGCGTGGCAGGCGCTGGCCGACGCGTGGCTCGCCGCGGACCAGCGGGCTGCGGCGCTCGCCGTGCTCGACGACGCGGCCCGTCACGCGGACCCCTCCGATCGGCCGCGCTGGATCGGTGCGCTGCTCGGCATCCTGCCCGAAGACGCCCGTGACGCCCGCTGGGCGGCGCTGCACCGGCTGTGGCAGCTGGGCGCCCTCGGGGACGACGAGCGGGTCGAGCTGATGAACCCGCCGCCGTCGCGGGTGGCGGACCTGCTGGCGATGCTCGCCTGTGAGGTCGTGGCCGCCGGCGGTGCGGCGCGCGAGACCGCCCGCGCCGCCCTCGTCGGTGCGCTGGAAACCCGGATCGGCGATCCGGCGCGGGCTCTGGCCGTGCACGTGGCCGGCCTGCTCGACGCGGATCGACTGGCGGCGGGCGCCGAGACCGCCGCCCGCCTCGCGGCCGCAGCCGACCGCGCGGAGTTCGAGCTGGCGATGCTCGATCGGCGTGCCGAGCTGGCGACGGACGCCGCTGCGGCGCAGGGGCTGCGGCTCGAAGCCGCGAAGCACGCGAACGAGCGGTGCGGCTCGCCGCGTCGTGCGTTCGCCCGACTGCGCGCGCTGGCCTTTGCGGAAGACACCCCGGACGCACGGCTCGATGACCTGCGGACGCTGGCCGACGCCGCCGGGCTGCACGGCGCCCTCGTCGAGACCCTCGTCGAGCTGGCCGATCGTTCGACCGACGCGGCGCAGGTCGCGGCGTACCTGGACGAGGTCCGCCGCCTGCGGGCGGTGCACCTCGACGACGCCGGCGGTGCGTTCGCCATCGCCTGTCGTCAGCTGCGCAGCCGCGATGCCGGGGCCACCGCTGACGGTCTGCTCGACGCCGCGGCGCCGCTGCACCTCGACGCCGTCGCGCTGGCGATCAGCGAGGCCGTGCGCGGGGACGCGGCGACCTCGCCCGACCGCCTCGCCGAGACGTGGCGCGGCATCGACGCCGCCGAGCGCGGCTTCGAGCACGCAGCGATGGCGTTCTTTGCGGCGCCGAGCGACGACGACGCCCGCGAAGCGCTGGCGAAGGCGGCCGAAGCTGCAAACGTCTGGAGCCGCTACGCTGGCGCGCTGCGCCACGGCGCTGCGCTCGCCGACACGCCCGAGCGGTCGATGTCGCTGCTCGAGCAGACGGCGTCGGTGTTCGTCGAGCGGCTCGACGATCACGAGGGCTCGGTGGCGATCCATCGCCAGCTGCTCTCGTTGCACCCGGACGCGACGCATTCGCTCGACGTGTTGATCGAGGACGACCGCCAGCGCGAGCGGTGGTGGGACCTGCGAGACCGGCTGCAGCGCCGCGCGCGGCTTTCGGACGACGAGGCTGTCGCCCACGCTGCGCTGCGCGAGATCGCCGATCTGTCCGAGCACCAGCTCGACGACGACGAGACGGCGCTGCGGACGTGGCGGCGGATCGTCGAGGCGAACCCGGACGACGCCGACGCGCGCCAGCGCCTGATGGCGATCCTCAACCGCGTCGACGACCCGGCCCTGCGGCTCGAAGCGCGCCGCCTCGACGCGGCCCACGCGTCCGGCGCTGCGTCGATCGAGATCCTGCTCGACATCGCGCGCATCGAGCGCGACGAGCTCGACGATGCCGACGCGGCGGTCGCCACCCTCGAGGCGGCGATCGACACGCACGGGGTCGACAACGCGGCCTCCGTCGCGCTCGTGAACCTGTACGACGAGTGCGCGCGGGCCGCGGATGCGACGCGGCTGCTGCTGCGCGAGGCCGACGAGGCGACATCGAACGACGTGCGCCTCCGGTTCCTCGACCGGGTGGTCGAGCGCGTCGAGACGGCCCCCGGTCAGCTCGACGACGAGACCTGGACCCGCGTGCTGGCGACGATCGTCGAGCACCGGCCCGACGACGCGACGGCCCGGCGCCGGCTGGCGAGCGACCGCTTCGCGGCGGGCGACCTCGCCGGGTGGTCCGAGGCGGTGGCTCCGCTCGCGTCGACCGACGGCGACGCGGTCGCCCGCACGTGGGCGATGCTGCACGCGCGGGTGCTGGCGCACGAGCTGGACGAGCCCGTCGACGCCCTCGCGCGGTTCGCCGCGGTCGGGCGTCACCCTGCGTTGCGCAGCCTCGACCTGCTCGCGCGCGCCGCGGTGACCGAGGACGTCGAGGCGCGTGCGGCGCTGTGGACCGAGTGGGCCGAGACACTGGAGGCGCCGCAGCGCGCCCTCGTGCTCTGCGCGCTGGCCGAGTCCGCCGAGGAGCGTGACGTGCCGGTGACCGAGCTCGCGGCCCTGTATCGCGACGCCCGCAGCCTCGACCCCGGGTGCGCCCCGGCGATGGAGGCGCTCAAGGGCATCGGTCGTCGGGTGCGCCAGCTTCGCCCCGCGGCGGCGCTGCTGCCCGAAGAGGGCGAGCGGAACCGCGCGCCGCACGAGCGCGCCGACCGGCTCATCGAGCGGTTCGACGCCGACGGCGACCCGGAGTGGCTGCGTCGCGCGGTCGCCATGGCCCCCGACCACATCGCGGCGTGGGACCGCCTCGCGGCGTTCGGTGCGCGCACCGGCGATCGCGTCGCGGCCGCACGGGCCCGCGTCGAGGGATGGCTCGCCCGCTGTCGCACGCGCTCGCTGTCCGCGGACGACGCCACCGCGCTCGAACTCGCGGCGCGGGCGCTCGACGTGCTCGGCCACCACGACCTCTCGGACGCGTGGCTCGCGGCTGCACACCACCTCGACCCGGCGCGCCCGGACGCCGCGGCGGTGGTCGCCGAGCGCGCGCTGGCGCAGGGGCAGGCCGACGAGGCCCGACGGACCCTCGACCGCGTGTTCGCCGCCCTCGACGACGACGTCGCGCCCGCGCTGCGGGCCCGCCTGCTCGTCGCTCGCGGACGCGCACGGACCGCGCTCGGTGACGGCTCGGCGACCGGCGACTACCACGCCGCGATCGAGATCGCGCCGACGTCCCCGGACGCCCTCGACGCGCTCGCCCGGTCGTCGTGCGACACGCGCCCGGTCGAAGCGCTCGACCTGTGGATCACGGCGCTCGCTGTCGATCCGCGCCCGGACGTGCGGGCCGAGCGCCTGCTCGACGTCGGGCGTGGGTTCGAGGACGCGCTGGCCGACGTCGACGAGGCCGGCCCGTGGTACGTCGCGGCGCACGACCTCGGTCTCGACGACCGCGACCTCATGCACCGCGTGTTCCGCCACTACCAGCGGATCGGGCGCCTCGCGCACGGTCTGGACGTGGTCGATCGCCTGCTCGAATCGGCGACGGAGGCCGACGAGCTGGCGACGCTGTGGATCGCCCGCGGCCACATCCTCGCCGACCAGGGCGGCGACACCGCCGCGGCCGACGCCATCGAGGCGTTCGACATGGCGCTCTCGTACGACCCCGGTCGCAACGACGCCCGCCACGGTCTGGTGCGGGTGCTCGAAGCCGCCGGGGAGTGGGCGCAGCTCGCCCAGGTGCTCGAGGCGATCGCCGATGGATCCGAGGGGCACGACCGCGCGATGGCGATGCTGCGCATGGCCGACGTGGTCGAACGCATCCCGAACCCCACGCACTCGATCGAAGACCTGCTGGAGCGCTCGATCGAGGCGGACCCGGTGCCCGAGGCGCTGCGTCGTCTCGAGGCGATCCACGCCGAACGCGATCCGTCGGGCGAGCGACGCCTCGAGCTGCTCGGCCTGCTCGTGGCGGCCGGACCGCCGTGGTACGAGCCCGCCGTCGAAATGGGCCGCCTGCTGCTCGACATCGAACCCCGCCGGGCGTGGTGCACGCTCTCGCCCTCGCTGATGATTCGCGCGACGGACGACGACCTGAAGGGCCGCTTGCGCGACATGCGCCGCGAGTATGAGCGGCCGCCGCTGCTGCTCGCGCGTCTCGAGCCGACCTTCGACGACCGGGCCGTCGCGGCGCTGCATCAGGCGCTCGTCGCCGCCGGGGATCGCCCCCTCGCGAGCTCGTCCGACGCCGAGATCGCCGATCGGTCCGAAGTCAGCATTCACTCGAACATCGGCCGGACGTTCGCCGCGATGGCGACCCGGCTCGGGCTGCCGTCCGTCTCGCTCTACCGGGCGACGATCGACGAGCCCGTGCGCGTCATGGCGAACGAGGACCACGTCGACGTCATCGTTCGCGCGGACGTCTTCCAGCAGATGGCGCGGGCCGAGATCGGCTTCGTGCTGCGCTACGCGTTCGCGCTGCTCGAGCCGGGCGCGCGGGCGCTCTTCACGGTCGAGCCGCGCGACCGCCGGCACCTCGTCGACGCGGTGCTCGCGGCGTGCGAGGTCAGCGAGTCCGGCGGCGAGCAGGTCGCCCGGTTCGCCGAGGCGATCGGCGACGCGCTGAGCGACGAGGTCCGGACGCAGGTCGCGAGCGCCCTCGAAGGCGACGAACGCGGATCCGGCGCGCTGGCCCGGGCCCTCGAGGCGGCCCTGCGCCGGCACGCGCGTCGGCTCTCGCTGATCGCCGGCGCGGACATCTACCAGATCGCTCGCCTGCTCGCGCGGATGAACGACGGCGTGCCTTCGCCGGGAGTCTATGCAACCGCCGATCAGTTCGACGAGTATCTCGCCGACGCTCCGGCGCTCGCCGACCTCGTCGTGTTCGCCGCGTCCGAGATCTTCGCGACGGCGCTCGCGTCGGCGGACGAAATCTCGCCCTGACGGCGACCCCCCACCCATGCACACCCATCGGATCGCATGAATCGCGACACCGCTATCTCTCGGATCCTTGCCTTCGTCGACGCCGGCGCAGACGTCGAAAGCCTGCTTGCAGAGAACGCCTGTGACGACTCGCCGGACCTCTTCGCCGGGGTCGTCGAGGCGTTCGGCTCGTGGGACGCCGGCGTCGCTGCGACGCTCGTGCACCTGCGCGCGTTCTATGAAGCCGCGTCCCAGCGCGACGCCGACGCGTCCGGTGGCGGCACGACCGAAGACGACCCGCGCCCCGAGCGCGTCGTCACGCCGGACCAGCACCGCGACCTGATCCTGCTCGCCCGCAGCGGGCAGGCGTTCGCCACCTCCCTCGACGTGCTGCCGCCGACGCCGGAGCCGGTGCTGCGCAGCTTCCCCGACGGGCCGGGCCGTCGGCAGACGGTCGACCGCGTGGCGCTCGGCGCCGACGACGGCGGCGTGTTGCTGCTGACCTCGAAGGGCGAGGCGGTCGCCGTCGACCGTCGCCTGTTGCCTGCCTGGGATCCGGACGCCGTGCCGCGGTCCCTTGCCCGGTATGAGGGGCTGACCGACGAGGACGCCTTCGTGACCGCCTGCGCACGTCGCGGGCTGCGCGCCGACGACCGGTTCTACAGCGTGAGCCTGAACGGCCAGATCAAGGCCACGGACACGAAGGACTTCAAGCGCATCGGCGCCGACGCGATGGTCGCCGTCCTGTTGCGCGACGGCGACGCGCTCGTCGACGTCTACACCGGCGCGCACGACGCCCGCGTGTGCGTGGCGAGCTCGCACGGCAAGGCGCTCGTGTTCGACATGGACTCCGTGCGATCGCAGGGCCGCCGGGCGACGGGCGTGCGGGCGATCAAGCTCGACGCCGGCGCGCACGTGGTCGGCTCGTTCGTCGTGCCCGAGGACGGCTGGCTGCTGCTCGTCACCGAGTCCGGGCTCATCAAGCGCACGAAGATGGTCGACTACCGCCCGCAGGGGCGCGACGGCGGCGGGCTGCAGTCCGTGCGGCTCGGCGGCGACGATACGGTCGCGTGCGTCGGCGTCGCGCGCCCCCACGACGACGCCTTCGTCGTGACCAGCACGGGCCGCTTCGCCAGGTTCCCCCTGTGGGACGTGCCGTTCGGCGGCCGCGCCGCGAAGGGCGAGACCCTGCTGGACCTCGACGAGGGCGAGTCCATCGTGCAGGTGCTCGGCGTGCCCGCCGGCGAGTTCGAGACCGTCTGATACCGACGGTCAGGCGCCCGGGGGCGGGGGCACCACCGGGTCGCCTTCGCGCCCTGCGGTCGCCCACAGCTGCGGCAGGAACTCGTCGATCAGGTCGGCGCGGGTGCCGATCGCCCGCAGGTTGCCGTAGTTGCCGCCCACGGTGCGATCGAGAAAGACGAGCTCGACCGGCGGCTGAAACGCGTTGATGTGTCGCATCGACGACGTCACCAGCTTCACGCCCCGGGCGTGCAGGTTCGAGGTGCCGTAGTCGTACGGCTGCGGCTGGCTGAGCATCGGCTCGACGAGCAGGTCGCGCCACGGCTTGTAGAAGAGCGGGTCGATGTCCGGCCCGTCCGGGTTGCGGGCGCCGAGCTCGAACATGTACCGGTCGACGGCCTCGTAGTCCTCTTCGAGCCCCGACACGATCGCGTTGGACCACGAGGTGAGCACCTCGGGCTTGATATCCTTCACGCAGCCGAAGTCGTAGAGCACCACGGTGCCGTCGCGACGGAACCCGTAGTTCGCCGGGTTCGGGTCGGCCTGGATCGAGCCGAACTCGAAGATCTGGGCGACCATCGACCGAAAGAGGTGCAGCCCGAGGGTGTCGCGCACGCTTTGCTCGTACCCGAGCTCGTCGAGGTCGGTGAGGGCGTCGGACGGCTCGTACGTCAGGGTCAGCACGCGCTTCGAGCTGCGCTCGCCGACCACGTCGGGCACGGCGACGAAGTCGTGCTGGGCGTGAAAGCGGTGAAAGCGCCGGACGTTCTCGGCCTCGTTGGTGTAGTCGAGCTCTTCGTGCAGGCGCGCGCGAACCTCTTCGAACACCTTGTTCAGCGCGCGGCGGTGGGCCTTGTTCACGAGTCCGCTGGCCTTGAGGGCGAGCTTCAGGTGGGCGAGGTCGCTGTCCACGGACGCGTCGACGCCGGGGTACTGGACCTTCACGACGACCTCGCGTCCGTCGTCGACGCGGGCGCGGTGCACCTGGCCGATGGACGCCGAGGCGAACGGCTCTTCGTCGAACCAGTCAAAGAGCAGCTGCGGCGGGGACCCGAATTCGCGCTCGATCTGCTCAGCGATGACGTCGAACGCCATCGGGGGGGCTTCTTTCTGCAGCTTCTGCAGGGCGCCGCTCAGTTCTTTGGGCAGCACGTCCGAGCCGATCGACGCCATCTGGCCGATCTTCATCGCCGCGCCCTTCAGCTCGCCGAGGGTCTTCGCGATGCGCTCGCCGTTGAGGCGGTGCAGGGCGTTCTCGTCGTCCTCGGATCCGAGCGCCTTCTTGATGCGGTCGGCGGCGAAATTGCCGGCGACCGACGCGGTCATGCCGGCGAGCTTCAAGAAGCGTCGACCGCGGGACACGGGCGTCGAAGTGCGTCGGGAGTCGTCAGCCATGCGATCCGAGTCGTCGGGGGCGGTCGTAGGATGCGTCGAACCGGGCGCGAGATGCGCGCGGGGCGATCAGAACTCGAGGCACGGGGGGATGAACCGGCAGTCGCTGTCGTCGCAGTCCACTTCGCCGTCGCCGTCGTTGTCGTCGCCGTCGCCGCACTGCCACTCGAAGCCGCCGCCGCCGCCGCCGCCACCGCCGCCGACGCACGGCGGGATGAACTCGCAGTTGTCGTCGTCGCAGTCGACGTCCCCGTCGCGGTCGTTGTCGACGCCGTCGTCGCACTGCCACTCGAATCCGCCGCCCCCGCCACCGCCGCCGCTGCCGAGGCACGGGGGGATGAACTCGCAGTTGTCGTCGTCGCAGTCGGTCGCGCCGTCGCCGTCGTTGTCGACGCCGTCGCCACACTGCCACTCGAACCCGCCGCCGCCGCCCCCGCCGGTGTCGCAGTCCGGGGACGCGTCGCAGTCCGGGTCGTCGCAGTCGACGAGCCCGTCGCCGTCGTTGTCGGCGCTGTCGTTGCACATGCGCTCGACGCGGGGGCCGCCGCCGCGGCAGACGGGGGACGCGCTGCACTCGGGGTCGTCGCAGTCGACGAGCCCGTCGCCGTCGTTGTCGAGCTCGTCGACGCAGTTGAACTCGGTGTCCGCGAGGACGTCGCACGCCGGGTCGTCGGCGCAGCTCGGGTCCGCGCAGTCGACGTTGCCGTCGCGGTCGTCGTCGATGCCGTTCGCGCAGTCCGTCTCGCCGGTGGGGCCGGTGTCTTCGACGGGGGCGGTGTCCTCGGTGGGCGCCGTGTCTTCGGTGGGGGCCGCGTCCTCGGTGGGCGCGGCGTCCTCGGTGGGGGCCGCGTCCTCGGCGCCGCCGATGTCGGTCGCGCCACCGACGTCCGTCGTCGCGTCCCCGAAGTCAGCGTCGGCACCGATCACCACGCCGGGGTCGCCGCCACCGGACGACGAGTCACTCGACCCGCACGCCGAGGCGCACAGGGCCGCAGCCACAACGAAGAGTAGTCCGGGGGCGAGACGAGCGCGCATGGAGGCTCCAGGCAAGAGGCGCCCACAGCATGCCGGTTTGCGCGTCTCACGCAAGGGCGGTCACGCCGCCGGGGCGAGGTCGTACAGCCGCAGCAGGGCGTCGGGCTCTGCGTCGCGACCGCGAAACGCGCGGTACACCTCGGACGGATGCCGGCTGCCGCCGAGAGCGAGCACCGTGTCGCGGAACCGGCGGCCCACCTCGGCCGTCGCATTCTCGTCATCGAGACCGGCCTCGATGAACGCCTCGAAGGCATCGGCGCTGAGCACCTCGGCCCACTTGTACGAGTAGTACCCCGCGGCGTATCCGCCGGCGAAGATGTGCCCGAACGCGCAGAGGAAGCGGTCGTGCTCGACCGGCGCCATCACCTGCGTGGTGGCAGCGACGTCGCGCATCACGTCGAAGGGCGTCCGATCGCCGCCGGGGGTGTACCGCGCGTGCAGCTCGATGTCGGTGGCGCCATAGAGCAGCTGCCGCAGCATGAACGTGCCGGCGTGGAAGGTCCGCGCCGCGACGATCTTCTCGAAGAGCTCGCGGGGCAGCGGCTCGCCGGTGTCGACGTGCCGGGTCAGCCCGATGAGCGTCGGCTCGTGGTAGCACCAGTTCTCCATGAACTGACTGGGCAGCTCGACCGCGTCCCATTCCACGCCCGCGATGCCGGCGACGTCCGGGTCGTCGACGACGGTCAGCATGTGCTGCAGCCCGTGGCCGAACTCGTGAAAGAGGGTCTCGACGTCGTCGAAGGTCATCAGCGACGGGCGATCACCGACCGGCGGCGTGCCGTTGCAGACGAGGTAGGCGATCGGCAGGTCGACGGACGCGCCGCGGCGCCACCGCCCCTGGGCGTCGTTCATCCACGCGCCGCCGCGCTTGTTCTCGGGGCGCGAGTACGGGTCGAGGTAGAACCCGGCGATCGTGGCGCCGCGGTCGTCGACGACGCGGAAGTACTGCACGTCGTCGTCCCACACGGGCACCTCGCCGTCGGCGGCGACGATCGTCACGCCGAAGATGCGGTGCACGAGCGCGAAGAGCCCGTCGAGCACCCGCGGCAGGGGGAAGTACGGCTTCAGCTGCTCCTGCGTGAAGTCGAACCGCGACTCGCGCAGCTGGCGCCGCCAGAATCCGATGTCGTGGTGCTCGATCTCGCCGTCAAACCCGTGGTCCGCCGCGAAGGCCCGGATCTCGTCGAGCTCGGCCTTCGCCGGCGCCAGCGACGCGGCGCGCAGGCGTTCGGTGAGGGCGTCGACGCCCTCGAGGGTCGCCATCTTTCGCGACAGGCTCATCGCCGCGTAGTTCTCGTACCCCAGCGCCTCCGCCTGCTGCTGACGCAGGGTGAGGATCCGGTCGATCAGCGGGGTGTTGTCGAGGTCGCCGCTGGACGCGCGGGTCACATGGGCGTCGTATACCTTCTTGCGCAGCTCGCGGTTCTCGGCGTGCTGCAGAAACGGCCGCATCGACGGGATGTCGAGGGTGACGCGCCACGGGCCATCGGCGCCGGTAGCGGGGCGGTCGGCGTCCGGGTTCGCGCGGGTCCACGTCTGGGCATAGAGCTCGCGGATGCTGTCCGGCACGCCGGCGACATCCGCCGGGTCGGTGAGGTCGAGCCACCACGCCTTCGTCGCGTCGAGCACGTGGTTCGAGAACTCGACCTGGATGCCGCTGAGCTCGCGGGCGCGCTCGGTGAACGCGGCCCGGGCGTCTTCGTCGAGGCCGACGCCGGCCAGCTCGGCGGCGTGGATGCGGTCGGCGAGGGCGCGCTGCTGGGCCTCGGTGAGGGTGTCGCCGATCGTGTCGCGCAGCTCGACCAACGCGCGGTACAGCGGCGCGGACTGGCCGAAACGCAGGCTGAAGGCGACGACGTCCGGGTGCACGGCCTGGTGCGCCTGGCGCAGCGCGTCCGAGTTCTGCACGCTCAGCAGGTGGCCGACGGCGCCCCACGCGCGGTGCAGCGGCTCGGCGATCTCGAGGCTGCGCTCGATCGTGCTCGCCCACGTCGGCTCGACGGTCTCTTCGAGGGTGTCGAGCGCGGCGTTGCACTCGTCGAGCAGCGCGCGCAGGGCGGGCTCGACGTGCTCGGGCGTGATGCGGCCGAAGTCCGGCAGGCCCGTAAAGCGGTAGAGGGGGTTCTCGATCAGCGTGTTCATCGTCGGCTCGTCATGAGAGGCGGCGCAACGATGGCACCGGCGACCCGCGCTGCCAACCCGTCGGGTTCACATCGCGATGACGCACGGGGTCATGACGCACACACACGACAGCCGCGGCCGGGGGCGCGCAGGTCGAGGGTCGAGGCGTGCGGTCCGTGGGCGTCGAGGCTCAGAAGTCCGGCGAGGCGCGGAACATGAGCACGTCGTCGTCCGCGTCCGTCGCCAGGATCTCCATGTCCGGCAGGGTCCAGTCCCAGCCGAGAGACGCAGACTGCAGTGGCAGCGTCGGCAGCTCTGCGCCCCAGAACGGGTGCGGCTCGGCGCGGAACGGGTTGTTCGCGCCCGCGCCGGTACCGGACCCGAGAAACCCGGTGCTCGTCCAGAGGCTGGTCAGGTTGCTGTTCGGGTACGTCGCGACGAGGCGCCGGCCGTCGAGCAGGCTCCGTCGCAGCACCGGCGTCCACTCAGCGGCGGACGGAGAGCAGCGCTCGAATTCGGGCATGACGAGCACGTCCCAGTCGTCGTAGCGCGTCGTCGCCTCGTCGGCATCGGCGAGCTCGATGATGCGTGCTGCAGGGACGCCGGCCGTCGTCAGCGCGCCGATCAGCGCGTTGAACTCGCCGGCGTACGGTCCGCCCGGCGCACCGGCGCTTGTCGTGCCGGTCGTGTCGGCGCACTCGCGGATCACGGCGATGACCGGATCGGCGACGTTCTCGTATTCGCAGGCGTTGCGCAGCGCATCGGCCGATGCGGTCCCGAACACATAGAAGTCGTACGGCAGGCCGTAGATCGTGTGCGGTACGAAGCCCGCGCCGCGCTCGCAGGAGTTCGAGCACAGGTCGTCGTCGACGTCGTTGCCGTCGTCGCAGATCTCGTCGCCCTGGCGGATGCCGTCGCCGCAGACCGGCGCAGCGCAGACGCTCGAGCAGGCGTCGTCCTCGATGTCGTTGCCGTCGTCGCACTCCTCGTCGGCGTCGACCACGCCGTCGCCGCAGAACGCTTCGACGCAGTTCGTCCGACACGCGTCGGGGGTCGTGTCGCTGTTGGCGGCGCCGTCGTCGCAGAACTCGACCTCGGGGGTGCACGCGTAGGCGACGAGGTTCGCGATCGCGTCGTGCAGCGGGTGGCTCGCGGTCCACTCGTAGCCCTCGATGTCCGACAGCCACCCGACGCTGTAGTTCTGGGTCCACAGCACGACGCGGCCCCGGTTGGGCCCGATGTCTTCGACGATCGTGATCTTGCCGACGCCGTTGATGCTCATCAGCGTCGTCGTCCCGGCGAGGGGGATGACCCGGTCGTGCGGGCTGCTGCTGCCTGACGTGAACGTCGTGCCCGCCCGCCACGACGCGAACGGCCCGTCGAACATCGGGTGCGCCGCGCCGGCGTCTGTCAGGATGAGCGAGGCCGAGACGACCTGCGAGCCGGTCGGCTGGACGCGCGCCAGCGCCGCCATCCGCGAGTCCGGACCGCTCGCCAACGGGTTGCGCCCGGTGAGCACGAGGGTGCCGCCGGACTGCACGTACGCCTCCATGGCGGTGTACTCGGCCGCCGAGATCGTCCGGCGATCGTTGTAGAAGAGCACGATGTCGTTGCCGATCATGCTCGCGCGATCCGACGTGAACGTGCCGCTGCCGTTGCTGAAGTACCGCATCGTGGCGTCGGGCTGGTTGAGCACCGCCTGGACGGCGGACGGCGGGGTCATGCCGTCCCACAGCACGAGGCCGCGGCAGTCGTCCACGTCGTCGGGGTCGATGTCGGTGCGCAGGATGCCGTCGCCACAGACGGCGTACTCGCAGGCGTTGGTGCACGCGTCGTCGTTGATGCGGTTGCCGTCGTCGCAGACCTCGTCGCCCTGCAGCACGCCATCACCACAGACGGGCAGGGTGCAGGCGTTCGTGCAGCCGTCGGTGTCGTCGAGGTCGCCGTCGTCGCACTCTTCGCCGGCCTGGACGATGCCGTCGCCGCACTCCGGCAGCGCGCAGGCGTTTGTGCAGCCGTCGTCGTTCACGTCGTTGCCGTCGTCGCAGGCCTCGCCGCGGGCGCGCTGCAGGATGCCGTCCCCGCACTCGGGCAGCAGGCACGCGTTGGAGCACTCGTCGTCGTTCACCGCGTCGCCGTCGTCGCACTCCTCGCCGAGGGCGGGGTGCACGATGCCGTCGCCGCAGCCGGCTTCGACGCAGAGGTTCGAGCAGCCGTCGCCGTTGATGCGGTTGCCGTCGTCGCAGGCCTCGCCCTCGTCGACCACACCGTCGCCGCACGCAGGGGCGGTGCAGTCGAGCCGGCAGGCGTCGGGGGCGGTGTCGCTGTTCGCGTCGCCGTCGTCGCAGGCCTCGCCGGTGTCGGTGACGCCGTCGCCGCAGCTCGGCGCGGCGCAGTCGGTGCGGCAGGCGTCGGGGGCGGTGTCGCTGTTCGCGTCGCCGTCGTCGCAGACCTCGCCCTCGCCGCGGTGCAGGATGCCGTCGCCGCAGGCGGGCAGGGTGCAGGCGTTCGTGCACTCGTCGTCGTCGATCGCGTCCGCGTCGTCGCAGGCCTCGCCCAGGTCGGGCTGGACGACGCCGTCGCCGCAGCCGGGCAGCAGGCAGGTGGTGGTGCAGCCGTCGTCGTCGACGTCGTTGCCGTCGTCGCATTCTTCGAAGTCGTGCACGATGCCGTCGCCGCAGACGGGCAGCGTGCAGGCGTTCGTGCATCCGTCGTCGTCGACGTCGTTGCCGTCGTCGCACTCGTCGTCGCCGTTCACGACGCCGTCGCCGCAGACGGGCAGGGTGCAGGCGTTCGTGCAGGTGTCGGTGTCGATGCGATCGCCGTCGTCGCAGGCCTCGCCGGTGTCGACGACGCCGTCGCCGCAATAGGCCAGCGTGCAGATCGTGCGGCACGCGTCGGGCTCGGAGTCGCTGTTGTCCGACCCGCGGTCGCACGCCTCGCCGGCCTGGACGATGCCGTCGCCGCAGGCGGGCAGGGCGCACCGGTTCGTGCACTCGTCGTTCGGCACGTCGTTCGCGTCGTCGCACTCCTCGTCGCTGTCGACGACGCCGTCGCCGCACCCGGGCAGCGAGCAATCCGTGCGGCAGGCGTCCGGCAGGTCGTCGGCGTTGTCGACGCCGTCGTCGCAGGCTTCGCCCTCACCCTCGTGCACGATGCCGTCGCCACAGGCCGGGCGGCGGCAGCGGTTCGTGCAGGCGTCGGCGTCCTCGAGGTTGCCGTCGTCGCACTCTTCGCCGAGCCCGCTCTGCACGATGCGGTCCCCGCAGAACGGGAACCGGCAGGCGTTCGTGCAGTCGTCGGTGTTCACGTCGTTGCCGTCGTCGCACTCCTCGAGGCCCGAGACGTCGCCGTCGCCGCAGCCCTCGGGGCGCGTGTTCTCGCAGTCGGTCGTGCAGCCATCGAGGTCGTCGTCGTCGCCGTCGTCGCACTCCTCGGCGCCGCCGAGGCGCCCGTCGCCGCAGACCGGCGCGGTGCAGTCGTCGTGGCAGTCGTCGTCGTCGAAGGCGTTGCCGTCGTCGCAGTCTTCGTCACCGGTGACGATCCCGTCGCCGCACACCGGCACTTCGCAGGCCGAGGTGCATGCGTCGTCGTCGACGTCGTTGCCGTCGTCGCAGCCCTCGTCCGAGTCGACGATGCCGTCGCCGCAGGTGGGCAGGGTGCAGTCCGTGCGACAGGCGTCCGCTTCGTCGGCGTTGTCGTCGCCGTCGTCGCAGTCTTCGCCGTCGTCGATCGTGCCGTCGCCGCAGGTGGCCCCGGCGTCCGGGGTCGCGTCCGGGCTGGCGTCGATCCCGCCGTCGGTCCCGCCGCCGCCATCCTCGCCGCCGCCATCCTCGCCGCCGCCGCTATCGCCGCCAGCGTCCGTGCTGCCACCGGAGTCGTCTTCGCCGGTGTCGGACGTGCCGCCGCCGGTGTCGCCGCCGATCGACACGTCGGGTGACGTGCTGTCGACCGGGGTACCGGATCCGCACGCGGCGGTGTGCATCGTCAGGGGCAGCGCGCAGGCCAGCACGAAGCCGGCACGCGTCAGGGACACGGTTCGTCGAGCCATGGGATCACCTCGAAGGTTCGTCCCGAGGCATGTACCAGCGTTCGCGGCCGAAACCCACAGCGGATGTGTGGATTTCGTGCGCCGGCGGGCCGGTCACGGCGCGTGATAGATCACGCGCTCGAAGCCGCTCGCGTCGTTCAGGAACCGGTTGGCTCCGCACCGGAACCCGGCCCGCAGCGCGGCGGACGCCGTGTGCCAGCACAGTCGGGTCTCGGACCCGTCGGTGCGCGTGTCGCACGTGTTTCGAAAGAGACTCTGCCCCTCGGCGACGAAGCCCCAGGACTCGTTGTCGCCGAGGTACCACCCGACGCCGTTCGCCACGTGCGGTACGTCAGATTCGCCGGTGTCGAAGAGCACGTCGTCACGGTCGCCCATCGCCGCGACGCGTAGCAGTGACGACCCGGACTCACGGCAGGCGAGCAGCAGGCGGCCGCCGTCGCACTCGCTCTGGATCGACGCGAGCGTCGGGCCGACGCCGTAGTCGTCGACGTAGCACTCGGTCCAGCCGAGCAGCGCGGAGTCGTGCAGATTCGTCCGCACGCCGCTGAACTCGTACACGTTCGAGGTGCAGTCGTTTGCGCAGAGGTCGAAGTCGACGTCGTTGCCGTCGTCGCATTCCTCGCCGGCGCGGATCTGGGCGATGCCGTCGCCGCAGACCGCTGCGAAGCATCTGGAATTGCACGCGTCGAGCTCGTCGTCGTTGCCGTCGTCGCACGCCTCTCCGTCGTCCACCTCGCCGTCGCCGCAGGTCGGCAATGCGCAGGCCGTGGTGCACGCGTCGTCGTCGATGTCGTTGCCATCGTCGCAGGCTTCGTCGTCGTGCAGGATCCCGTCGCCGCACGCGGGCAGGGTGCAGGCGTTCGTGCACCCGTTGTCGTCGATGAAGTCGCCGTCGTCGCACTCGTCGTCACCGTTCGTGACGCCGTCGCCGCAGCGCGGCCGCGTGCACCGGTTCGTGCAGCCGTCGTCTTCGATGTCGTTGCCGTCGTCGCAGGCTTCGTCGCCGTGCACGGCGCCATCGCCGCAGACCGGGCGCGTGCAGGTCGAGGTGCACGTGAACCCGGGGCCGTCGCCATTGTCATCGCCTTCGTCGCATTGCTCGGCGAGGGTCGGGCAATACTCGGCGAGCAGGTTCTCGAAGAGCACACGCCCGGTGCCGGCGGGCACCCAGTCGACGAAGTCGTTGTTGCCGCCCCACCAGATCACGACGCCGCCCGACTCGCTCGCCGTGTCGTCGACGGTGATCTTGGGCACCGTGCGGAACCCGTCGGTCACCGTCGCGAGAGAGATCGTGTCGCCGAGCAGCGCGACGGAGTCGTGGTCGCCGCTGCCCGCGGTGAAGTCGGTGCCTGCAGCGATGCGCCCAGCGGGCCCGCTCGTGATGGGGTGGTCGCCGTCGATGACGGTGCAATTCGTCGTGAAGGGCCCATCGCCGAGGGCGTCGAGGTGCAGCACGCTGGCGAGGCGATCGTCCGTGGGGCTGCCGAGCGAGTCGTACCCCGTCGTGACGAGGATGCCTCCGCCGTCGACGAAGGCGTCGAGCGCGGTCTGCTCGGCGGCCGAGATGGCGCGGTTCTCGTTGTAGAAGATCACCATCGTGTGCTCGGCCATGAGCGCGGCGTCGCCGGTCACGACGCCGGATCCGTTCGTGAACACGGTCGCTTCGACGCCCATCACCTCGAGCAGCCCGCGGATCGTGTCGGCGTGCGCGGCGACGTCGACGGCCACCAGCAGGCTGCACAGCTCGCCGCTGGTCTGGACGATGCCGTCGCCGCAGGTCGCGACGGTGCAGGCGTTGGTGCACGCGTCGTCGTCGATCGCGTTGCCGTCGTCGCACTCTTCGCCCGCCTGCAGCAGGCCGTCGCCGCAGCCGGCTTCGACGCAGGCGTTCGAGCAGCCGTCGTCGTCGATCGCGTTGCCGTCGTCGCAGTCCTCACCGTCGTCGGTCACGCCGTCGCCGCACGCGGGCGTGGTGCAGTCGGTGCGGCAGGCGTCCGGGGCGGTATCGCTGTTTGCCGCACCGTCGTCGCAGGCTTCGCCGTCGTCGGCCACGCCGTCGCCGCACGCGGGCGCGGTGCAGTCGGTGCGGCAGGCGTCCGGGGTGGTGTCGCTGTTCGCGTCGCCGTCGTCGCAGACGTCGTCGCCATTGACGATGCCGTCGCCGCAGACGGGCAGCGTACAGGCGTTGGTGCAGGCGTCGTCGTCGATGGGGTTGCCGTCGTCGCAGGCTTCGCCGGGTTGCACGACGCCGTCGCCGCAGCCGGGCAGCAGGCAGGCGGTCGAGCATCCGTCGTCGTCGACGTCGTTGCCGTCGTCGCAGGCCTCGCCGGGGTGCAGGATGCCGTCGCCGCAGGCCGGCAGGGTGCAGGCGTTGGTGCATGCGTCGTCGTCGATGGCGTTGCCGTCGTCGCATTCGTCGTCGCCGTTGACGACGCCGTCGCCACAGATGGGCAGGGTGCACGCGTTCGTGCAGGCGTTCGTCTCGATCCGGTCGCCGTCGTCGCACGCCTCGCCGGTATCGACGACGCCGTCCCCGCAGTACGCGAGCTCACAGATCGTACGGCACGCGTCGGGCTCGGAGTCGCTGTTGTCGGCGCCCCGGTCGCAGGCCTCGCCGGCCTGCACGATGCCGTCGCCGCAGGCGGGCAGGGCGCAGCGGTTCGTGCATCCGTCGTTGGGGATCGCGTTGCCGTCGTCGCACGCCTCGGCGCTGTCGACGACGCCGTCGCCGCAGCGGGCGGGGGTGCAGTCGGTACGGCAGGCATCGGGCAGATCGTCGGCGTTGTCGGTGCCATCGTCGCAGGCTTCGCCCTCGCCCTCGTGCACGATGCCATCGCCGCACGCGGGCGTCTGGCAGCGGTTCGTACAGGCGTCTGCCTCGTCGAGGTTGCCGTCGTCGCAGGCTTCGCCGAGGCCGGCCTGGACGATGCGGTCGCCGCAGTAGGGGAATCGGCAGGCGTTCGTGCAGTCGTCGTCGTTGACGTCGTTGCCGTCGTCGCACTCTTCGGCGCCGGCGGCTTCGCCGTCGCCGCAGCCCTCGGGGCGCGTGTTCACACAGGCTGTCGTGCAGCCGTCCAGGTCGTCGGCGTCGCCGTCGTCGCACTCCTCGTCGCCGCCGACGCGCCCGTCGCCGCAGACCGGTTCGGTGCAGTCGTCGTGGCACGCGTCGTCGTCGAAGTCGTTGCCGTCGTCGCAGCCCTCGTCGCCGGTGACGATCCCGTCGCCGCACGTGGGCGACGCGCAGGCGGACGTGCATCCGTCGTCGTCGTCGTCATCGCCGTCGTCGCAGGTCTCGCCGGAGTCGACGATGCCGTCACCGCAGGCCGGCAGCGTGCAGTCCGTGCGACAGGCGTCGGCTTCGTCGGCGTTCGCGTCGCCGTCGTCGCACGCTTCGCCGTCGTCGAGGGTGCCGTCGCCGCAGGTCGGCGTTGCGTCGGGTGTGTCGGGCGTGTCGGGCCATGCATCGCCGCTGTCCCCGCCTGCACCCGAGTCTCGGCCCCCGTCGCCCCGGTCCGCATCGTCACCGGAATCCGCCGCGTCCACGCCCACGGCGTCGCCGCTGACGTCGTCGCCAATCGTGGTGTCCGGCACGGCGCCGTCGGACGGCGTGCCGGATCCGCAGCCGACCAGCGCGCCGGTCGACGAGAGCGCAACGAGAGCGACGAGCCGAGCGAGACGGCGCATGAGGGGAGCCCCGAGCGAGGTGAGTCCCCCGCACCCTGGCACATCGGCCGGCGCGAGTGAAACGCCAGCGACGCGCACCGAGCGAGCGCGAAATCAATGCCGCGCACGCTCGATGCTCGCATCACAGGTCCGGCGTCGCCCGGATGATCAGCGCGCGGCCCGAGGCGTCGGTGGCGAGCACCTCGAGGTCGGTGGCGGTCCAGACCCAGCCCGAGGTTGCCGAGTGGTACTGCGACATCGTCAGGCCGCCCTCGTCCCAGAACGGGTGGGCGGCGGCGGTGTACGGCGTCGAGACGCCTGTGTTCGAGCCGGTGCCGAAGATCGACATGCCGTTGATGAAGCGGGTGCTGTTCGAGCTGGGGAAGGTCACGATGACGCGCTTGCCGGCACCGGCCGCCGCGCGAAGCACGGGGCCCCAGGTCGCCGAGTTCGGGCTGCAGCGCTCGAACTCGGGGAAGATGATGACGTCCCACTCGGCGAGGCGGGACTCGGCTTCGGTCACGTTCGCGATGCGCAGGATGCGACCGGCGGGCACGCCGGCGACATTGAGGGCGCCGATCGTGGCGTTGAACTCGCCGCTGTACGGCCCGCCCGGGGCGCTGCCGCTCGTGCCGCCGGACGTGTCGGTGCACTCGCTGACCACGGCGATGACCGGGTCCGGCGTGTTCTCGTACTCGCAGGCCCGACGCAGGATCTGCGCCGCGCGGGTGTCGAACGCAAAGTAGTCGTACGGCAGACCGTAGAAGTTGAACGGCACGTAGAGCGGGCCCCACTCGCAGTCGTTCGTGCACCGGTCGTCGTCGATGTCGTTGCCGTCGTCGCACACCTCGTCGGCCTGCACGACGCCATCGCCGCAGGCGGGCAGGCGGCAGAGATTCGAGCAGCCGTCGGCGGCCACGTCGTTGCCGTCGTCGCACTCCTCACCCGGGTCGACGATGCCGTCGCCGCAGAACGGCAGGCTGCAGTCCGAGCGGCACGCGCCGGGCTCGGTGTCGCTGTTGTCTTCGCCGTCGTCGCACTCCTCGACGATCGTCGCCTCGCAGGCGATCGAGGCGAGCATCGCCGAGAGCACGCAGTTGTCGCTCGAGTAGGCGTTGCCGCTCGGCCCGCAGTCGTAGTCCGTGCAGCGCCAGTTGTAGGCGTGGGGCATGACCGGGTCGAACTCGCCCTCGCCGCCGCCCCACACGACCGACTCGGCCTGGTCGTACCCGAGGGCCTCGCAGATGCCGTGTTCGGGCGCCGTTGGGCGGTCGAAGACGTCGCACGACGAGCCTTCGCAGGTGCCGCCGTCGTCGCAGACGTGGCCGATGGCGCCGTAGGGGTTCGTCACGACCGGGCTGGCGAAGTCGCTGACGATGTCGCCGAACTGGACGATGCCGTCGCCGCAGGTGGCGCGGGTGCAGTCGGTGAGGCAGCCGTCGGTGTCGTCGTCGTTGCCGTCGTCGCACTCTTCGCCCGCCTGCAGCACGGAGTCGCCGCACGCCGGCAGGCGGCAGGTGTTCGAGCAGCCGTCGCCGGGGATGTCGTTGCCGTCGTCGCACTCTTCGCCGGTCTGCACGACGCCGTCGCCGCACACCGGCTCGGTGCACGCGTTGGTGCATTCGTCGTCGTCGATGGCGTTGCCGTCGTCGCACTCCTCGTCGCGGTCGACCACGGCGTCGCCGCAGCCGGCGTCGGCGCAGTCGGTGCGGCAGGCGTTCGGGCGGGTGTCGCTGTTGCGCTCGCCGTCGTCGCACTCCTCGTCGCCCTGCAGGATGCCGTCGCCACAGATGGGCAGGGTGCAGGCGTTCGAGCAGGCGTCGTCGTCGACGTCGTTGCCGTCGTCGCACTCCTCGTCGCCGTCGACGATGCGGTCGCCGCAGCCGGCCTCGACACACGACGTGCGGCACTCTGCGCCCGGGGCGTCGCTGTTGTCGGCGCCCTCGTCGCACTCTTCGACGTAGGGCTCGCAGTGCGCGGCCACGAGGTTGAGCAGCAGGTCCTGGCCGCGGCCGGTCGTCGTCCAGTCGAGCAGGTTGCGGTTGCCGTTCCAGTAGATCGCGATGCCGTTGCCGGACGCCGCGCCGAGGCGACGGGTCAGCTTCGAGGCGACGGACACGGCCATGAGCTCTTCGGTGCCGCTGCGGGCGCGGACGTTGTCGTGGTTGTCGTCGGACGCGGTCCACGCGGTGCTGTCGTCGAACACGCCGTAGGGTCCGTCGAGCACCGGGTCGGCTTCGTCGCCGGTGACGCGGATGCCGCGGGTCGACGGGCCGTCGCCGCGCAGCTCGAGGCCGAGCAGCGACGCGAGCCCCGGGTCGTCGGGGGCGGCGAGGCTGTCGAGTCCGGTGACGACGAGGGTGCCGCCCGCGGCGAGGTACTCCGTCAGCGCGTCGAGCTCGTCTTCGCTCACCGTCCGGTCGTTGTTGTGGAAGATGACCATCGAGTAGTCGGTCATCGCGTCGGCGTCGGACGTGATCGCGGCGCCGGCGTTGTTCTGCGACGTCGTCGGGAACCCTTCGGCGGTCAGGTAGCCGCGCACGGTGTCGGCGCCGGCGCTGACGTCCCACGCGAGCAGGACGTTGCACGTGTCGCCGATCTCGCTCATCTGCACGATGCCGTCGCCGCAGCTCGCCGCGGTGCAGTCGCTCAGGCAGAGGTCGCTGTCGTCCTCGTCGCCGTCGTCGCACTCCTCGCCCCGCTCGGGCTGGGTGACGCCGTCGCCGCAGCCGGGCAGGCGGCAGCTCGTCGAGCAGCCGTCGTCAGGGATGTCGTTGCCGTCGTCGCACTCTTCGCCGGACTGCACCACGCCGTCGCCACAGGCGGGCAGGGTGCAGGCGTTCGTGCAGCCGTCGTCTTCGATGCCGTTGCCGTCGTCGCACTCCTCGTCGCGGTCTTCGACGCCGTCGCCACAGAAGGCCTCGGTGCAGTCGGTGCGGCAGGCGTTCGCGCGCTCGTCGCTGTTGCGGTCGCCGTCGTCACACTCCTCGCCTTCGTCGAGGATGCCGTCGCCGCAGCCGGGCAGGCGGCAGATCGCCGAGCAGCCGTCGCCGTCGATCACGTTGCCGTCGTCGCACTCTTCGCCGATCGGCGTGTCGACGATGCCGTCGCCGCACGCCGGCGCCGAGCAGTCGCGGCGGCAGGCGCCGGGGCGGGTGTCCGAGTTCTCGTCGCCGTCGTCACACGCCTCGGAGTAGCCGCCGATGCACGTGATCGTGTTCAGCATCTCGGACCGCGAGCAGTTGTCGTTCGAGTACGAGTTCGGGCCTGCTCGGCAGTCGAAGTCGGTGCACGCCCAGTTGTACGCGTGGGGCATGATGCGGTCGCTGTCGCCGAGTCCGTTGCCCCACGTGATGCGGACGCCCTGGTCGAATCCGAGGGACTCGCAGATGCCGTGCTCGGGGGCGTTCGGGCGCGACGTGAGGTCGCAGTCGACGCCGAAGCAGGTGCCGCCGTCGTCGCAGACGCGGCCGGTCGCGCCGAACGGGTTGGTCACCGTCGGGCTCGAGAAGGTCTCTTCGCGCAGGTAGTCCGACACGACGCCATCGCCGCACGACGGCAGGGTGCAGTCGTTCTTGCAGGCGTCCGTGTCGTCGTCGTTGCCGTCGTCGCAGTCCTCGCCGTCCTGCAGCACGCCGTCGCCGCAGCCGGGAAGGCGGCAGGTGTTCGAGCAGCCGTCGGTGTTGATGTCGTTCGCGTCGTCGCACTCTTCGCCGAGCGGCTCGTCGACGATGCCGTCGCCGCAGAACGGCAGGGTGCAGTCGTCGCGGCAGGCGCCCGGATCGTCGCCGTTGGCTTCGCCGTCGTCGCACTCCTCGCCGACCGTGCCCTCGCAGACGATCGTGTTGAGCATCTCGTACGCGAAGCAGGTCGGGCTCGTGTCGTCGATGCCGCTCTCGAAGCAGCTGTAGTCGAAGCACGTCCAGTTCAGCGCCTTCAGCATCGGCGTCAGGCCCTCGCCGAGCCCGCCGCCCCAGACGACGGACAGGGCGCGCTCATACCCGGCGCCCTGGCAGATGCCGTGCTCGGGGGCGGTGCCGTCGTCGGCGACATCGCAGCTGCCGCCGCCGTCGCCGGGGCAGCTCGAGCCGTCGTCACAGACGTAGCCCTCGGTGCCGGTCGGCCCTTCGACAATGGGGCTGGTCAGCTCGATCTCGCCGAGGGTCGAGTTCATGATCCCGTCGCCGCAGATCGCGATGCGGCAGGCGTTCGTGCACTCGTCGGTGTTGATGTCGTTGCCGTCGTCGCACTCCTCGCCGGGGTCGAGGTCGCCGTCGCCGCAGCCGGGCGGGCGGGTGTCGTCGACCACGTCCTCGACGACGTCTTCGGCGACGTCTGCGGCGTCTTCGCCGTCCGCGGCGTCGTCCGCGTCGCTCGCGTCGTCGGCGTCCGCGGCGTCCGTCGCGTCGGCGACGTCGCCCGCACCGGTGTCCTCGACGACGTCGGTGTCGCCGGCGTCGCTGGCGTCCGGGGTGTCGTCTTCGGTGTCCGTCGCGACGTCCGGCATCCCGGTGTCGGGCAGCCCGATGTCGCGGATCGGGCGTCCGCCGTCGTCGCCGCCCCCGCCGGTGTCGCCGCCGCCGCGACCGCCACCGGTGTCTTCGGGGATCTCGAAGGTCTGGGGCGAATCGCTGCCACAGGCAGCAAGAGCACCACAGGCGAGTGCGAGGCTCGAAGCGAGCACAGCAGTGCGCAACGTCATGTTCGTACCGAGGTCGGCTGAGAAGTCCGGCGGATGCTAGCAGAACCCGCCGTCCGGTGCATCTGCACCGATGACCGCTCGGTCGTTTACACGTCGGTCCCGCGCGGACGCCGCCGAATCACTCGCAGACGATCTCGTCCCAGGGCGTGTGAAAGCAGTCCTCGTCGTCGCGGATGACGAACTCCGCCTCGATGCGGGCCTCGCGCCCGTCGGCGGCCACGACCACAGTGAGGCGCACGGTCTCGCCTTCGAGTTCGGTCTCGGGCAGCTCGAAGGGCACGCGGAACGACGGCACGACGAGGGCGCCCTCGCCGACCTCCTCGAAGAAGAGCTGGTTGTCGACGAACGGATACGTCAGCCCATGCCCGACGAGCTCGACCTCGGCCTCGGCGACCTGCCGTACAGGCACGTCGTCCCACGTCATCAGGGCGAGGTTCGCGAAGACCAGCCCCTGGAAGCCCACCACCATCTCGACGACCTCGCCCTCGGCGAGCTCGGCGAAGGTCGCCGCGTCGTTGTCCCACGTGCCCAGGGTCAGGGCGTATGGCTCGGTGGGCTCGTCGTCTTCGCCGGCGTCGTCCCCACACGCGGTGGCGAAGAGCGCCAGGCCGGCGACGAGGGCGAAGAGCACGAGGGGGGTGGCGAGGGGCGTGCGCATGGCGGGCGACGGGGATGGCACGGGGATTGCTGAATCTCGGGATGCGAAGCGGGACTGCAGGGTGCCGTGACGCGTCGTTCGCGCTCTTCGGCGGTGTCTGTCATGCTCCGCGCATCGTCGCATCGGGTCCCGACGCTCGCAATCGCGAGCCGTGCAGGCGCCCGCCGATCCGCAGGGCTCCGGCAGTACCGGTCCCAAAGAGATGCAAACCGGATACCAGGCGCCGCGCGCGTCCACGGATCCGCGAACGGCCGGTCTCGAACGGCACCGCCCTGCACTCTCTCGCCCTGCGCCCCCTCGACGATCTGACACGCCCGCCCGTGCTGCGCCCATGAGATTCAGGACTCTGATACCCGTCGCTCTGTCGCTCGCCGTCGCCGCGCTCGTCGCCTGTGGCGACGACGGGGGCTCGAGCGGCCCGCCGGTGCCGACCGAGACGGAGCTGCGCGCGGCGGTCGAGGCCGCCGGCGTGACGCCGCTGGAGCCGGTCGACGTCGACCCGGCCCACGCCGCGCTCGGCCAGCAGCTCTTCTTCGACGTCGAGCTCAGCGGCAACCGGGACATCGCCTGCGCGACGTGCCACCACGCCCAGTTCGGCACGAGCGATGGCGCGAGCCTCGCGATCGGCACCGGCGGCATCGGCATCGGGCCGAACCGGATCATCGGGCAGCGGCGCCGGGTCGTCGCGCGCAACACCCTCGACCTCTTCGGCCGGCACGACACGCGGTGGACGGCGGCGGGGTGGGACGGCGCGGTCGAACGCCTCGACGACGGCTCGCTGATCGGGCCGCTCGACGCGTCGACACCGCTGCCCGAGGGCCTGCCCTCGGTGTTCGCCGGCGCGACCCTCTTCGCGCTGGTCGACAAGGACCAGATGCGGGGGCGCCCGGGGGATCTGGACGTCGACGGCGAGACGAACGAGCTCGCGTTGGCGCACGAGGATGACGAGGGCGCGCTGTGGACGGCGGTCGTCGACCGGCTGATGGCGATCGAGGGGTACCGCGACGGGTTCGCGGCCGCGTGGCCGGGGCTCGCCGCCGAAGACGTCACGATCGTGCACGTGGTGACGGCGCTCGACGCGTGGATGGCGTCGGCGTACGGCGCGGTCGACTCGCCCTTCGACCGGTGGCTGGCCGGGGACGCCGGCGCACTCGACGACGGCGCCCGAGCGGGGGCCGCGCTCTTCTTTGGTGAAGCAGGCTGCGCGAGCTGCCACGCGGGCCCGCTGCTGACGGACCAGCAGTACTACAACCTCGCGGTGCCCCAGCTCGGGCCGGGGATGCTCGATGAGGAGCCGCTCGACTACGGGCGAGGGCGCGAGACCGGGCGCCCGGACGACCGGTACGCGTTTCGGACGCCGCCGCTGCGCAACGTCGCGCTCACCGGGCCGTGGATGCACAACGGGGCGTACACGACGCTCGAGGGCGCCGTGCGGCACCACCTCGACACGCTTGCTGCGCTCGACGCCTACGACTCGCGGCAGCTCAAGCCCGAGCTGCAGTCCTTCGTGCACGACGACCCGATCGACCTCGCGCGGGTGCGGTCGACCGCGTGGACGGACGGGTCGCCGGTCGCGCTGTCGGACGACGACGTCGCCGCGCTGGTCGACTTTCTCGACGCGCTGACCGACCCGGCGGCCGGGGACCTGCGCGGGCTGCGGCCGGAGTCGGTCCCGTCGGGGCGCGACGTGCCGTGAGGGAGGCGGCTACCGTCGCTGCGCGAGCGATCGGTGTTGCTGCGGCCGCCGGCATTGTTTCGGTCGCTCTGTGGAGCGACCCGAGGTCGGCTTCGCGACCGGTGCTCTCATCGCCGCTGCGCCAGAGAGTCGGTATTGCTGCGGTCGCTCTGTAGAGCGACCGGTGGTCTCATCGCCGCTGCGCGAGCGACCGGTATTGCTGGGGTCGCTCTGTAGAGCAACCGGTGGTCTCATCGCCGCTGCGCCAGAGATCGGTATTGCTGCGGTCGCTCTGTAGAGCGACCGGTGGTCTCATCGCCGCTGCGCCAGAGATCGGTATTGCTGCGGTCGCTCTGTAGAGCGACCGGTGGTCTCATCGCCGCTGCGCGAGCGACGAGACGATCATGCAGGCGTCGGTGGCGTTCCACCAGCTGGGGCCGTTGCGGCGCGAGGTGCCGTTGACGACCATGTCGTCGACGAGCTCGCCGTCCATCACGGACCCGTAGAACGTCTCGCACTGCACGCGGATCTCGTCGACGGTCGCGCCGGCGAACCGGAAGGGCGTCTGCTCGAATGTGCCCTCGGCGAACCAGGCCGCGTCGCCGGCGACGACGTGCGAGAGCACCATCTGTACGACCTCGGCGCTGTCCCACCAGGACGGCCCGTTGCGGTACTGCCGCCCGTCGACCGTGAGGTCGTCGACGCTCGCGTCGTCGATCGCCGTCGGCAGGTACCGGCGGATGGCGTCGCGGACCTCGTCGGGCGAGCCGGACACCTCGAACGGGACGTCCTCGACGGTGCCCGAGAGGGTCGTCTCGGTCGGGTGCTCGGGGCGGGCGTTGAGCGCGACGATCGCGCAGAGCTCGGACGCGTCCCACCAGGTCGGGCCGTTGCGCCACGAGCGGCCGAAGATCGTGATGTCGTCGACCATCGAGCTGGACGACGAGCTGCTCGCCCAGCCGGTGCACGCCCGATGCAGCTCGTCGATCGAGCCACCGACGAAGCGCACGTCGGTGTCTTCGAAGCGACCCTCGAACGTCCACGCCCGAGCGGGCAGCGGCGCGCCGGCGCGGTCGAACACCTCGAGGGCGTACCGGCCTCGGTCCGCCGGGTCCCAGGTACCGACCCACACGCGGTACGTGCCGGGGGGGAAGCTGCCCGCAATCGCCGGGTCGAGGCCCTCGGCGTCGTCGTTGCACCGCCAGCCGTGAGGCCCGTGCACGACCAGGGTGGTGTCGACGGATCCGGTCGCCACGAGGGCGAGGTCGTCGACCCGGTCGGTGAGGGTCAGGATGTGGTCCGGGCGGGCATCGGCATAGCCGACACACGGGCCGTCCAGGGTCGATCCGAGGTAGCTCATGTCGACGCTGCCGCCGGGGCGGCCCTCGGTCACGATCCCCGCGGCGAGGTCGTGCGCGCCGAGGGTGAGGGCGTCGTGGTCGCAGGTGGTCGCGGCGGGATCGAGCGCCGCGGTCGGGGGCGGCGTCGGCACCGGGGGCGGCGACGGCGGGGTCGACGCGCCCTGCGGCAGGATGTCGAATCGGTAGTCGGCGTGGCCGGGGCTGTACGAGCCCACCCACACGCGCCAGAGGCCCGCCGAGAAGCGGCCCTCGATCGCCGGATCCGAGCCGATCGCGTCGTCGTTGCAGCGCCAGCCGTCCGGACCCTGCACGACGAGGGTCGTGTCGCCGTTCGAGCGAACGACGAGCTCGAGGTCCTCGGGGCGATCGAGGTAGAGCACGTGATCGGGCAGCACCGTCGCGTAGCCGACGCACGGGCCGTCGGACGTGGACCCGAGGTAGCGGACGTCCACGTCGCCGCCGCTGACCCCGTCGACGGTGATCACCCGATCCGCCCACTCGATCGACCCGTAGTTCGCGCCGATCGCGTCGATGTCGAGGCGGTCGCAGATGCCCTTGTAGCACTCCGCCGACGCAGCCGCGGGTGCGGCGAGGGCGGCGGCGGTGACGAGGGCCGGGGTCAGGCGAAAGAGGCGGCGGGTCGGATGGATGCGCACGGTGCGGACTCCCTGTCGGTCCGGTGGAAGGACGAGGTCCCGGGTTCGACGCGCGGCGGCGTCGGGCATTCAATGCGTTGGATCCACACCGTGCCTTCGGCGCCTGCGGTCAGCAAGCGCGCGGCTCACCGGCAAGGCCTGCTGCATCCGAGCGTTCGAGGTGCGGGGGCCGGATCGGGGGGCGTCATGGCGCGGCCGCGTCGCGCGGCCGCATCGCGCGGCCGCATCGCGCGGCCGCATCGCACGGCCCGAACCGGGGTCAGGATCCCGCGAGACGCTGCGGGAGCGTTTCGCGGGCCTGACCCGTCGGTTCAGAGGTCGCCGGGTACCGGGTTCGGTTCGTGAATGGCGTGCACGTGGTCTGAACCCGTGTCCCGAGCCTCGCGGGATTGCCGGAGTGATCACCACCCCAGCCGTGATGATCCAACGATGCTCGGCGACGCTCCAGCACGACACCCCCCGTGCAGGGGGGATCGCGTCAGCGGTGTCTCCTCCTGCGAGACACTGCGCACAGCAGCAGCCAGAGCGCCATCGGCGCGGCCGGTGCTCCTGCACCCGCTGCTGAGCAACCCGACGAGCGCCCCTTCGATCGGGGCTCGGCCGCGTCCGAAGCGTCGATGACCGCATCCGACACGACGTCGAGACCGGCGTCCGCTGCGTCGTGCGCGGTGTCGACGGATACGTCCCCGTCCTCTGCGGTGTCGTTCGTGGTGTCTCCTGCGTCGGCGTCGACGGGATCCGTGTCGGCGTCGATCGCCGCGTCGGAGCCGGCGTCGGGGGTGCCCACGTCGCCGACGTCGGGCATCGGATCGGGGTCGGCCGGCTCGGGCTGGCAGACGTCGCCGAACCCGTCGCCGTCGCTGTCGAGCTGATCCGGGTTGTAGTCGTCGGGGCAGTTGTCGGCGAACGTCAGGCGGTGGTGGGGCAGGACCTCCCGC
>Ga0070729_10001371_pt1 | contig 38042 bp, 24 predicted proteins | sample tdDd472_FD_66725 | JGI IMG/M metagenome (GOLD analysis project Ga0070729, IMG submission 66725) | Marine sediment microbial communities from the Atlantic coast under amendment with organic carbon and nitrate - tdDd47.2 | ecosystem: Environmental > Aquatic > Marine > Coastal > Sediment | place...
CCCTTAATACGAGCCATTAAACTTTCTAATAAACCATTCTGTGGTCAGTATGGCTATGATGATCAGGAAAACCCAAAATACATTCACAAATTCCAGGTATCTTTTTTCTGAGTAGGTTATCGTTTTAATATCCTCCCTGTCTTTTAAAAGTTGAGGAAAATCACCCAACTGACTGAGCGAAAGCATCTGGCCATCATGTTTTACTGCCAATTGATACAGAAGGTTGTGATCGGCTATGGTGTTTACCATCTCAATATTTAAGGCCGATACCGTAAACTCACCATTATCACGATAAAGGATATCTCCTACCCTCACCCGGGCATCAAAAGTGTAATTATCAACAGGCAAAACACCGGCATTAAGATGGTAGGCATTTGCTGTTTTAGAAAATACAAAAGGAAAGGTCATGCCCTCGCTGTTGGTTACCGTAACTTCCACTCCTTGTTCGTTAATTAGTTCATAGCTCTGGTTGTATACCTCTGCATCAAATTCCACCGGTTGGTTTTCAAGGAAATTTGTTTTTCCCTTCACCTGGAAAAAGCTTTTATCCACCTTTACCGAAAGGAATTGGATCATTTTGGTAAAAAGTTCGTTGAAAGCATGATGGTTTCCATTCTTCAGGTAGCTTCCCAGCCTCCATCTCCAAATTCCTTCACCAGCAATAATTCCCGTTTTATTAATTAAAGTTTGATTAAAAACCACCAGGGGATAGCTTGTTTCAAGTGACCCGATTTGCTGATAAAACAACGGGTTGGCAGAGTTGAGTACTTTGTATTCGCCAAAAGGTGCAACCAAGGGAGGGAAACTTTCGAAAGCACTTTGGGTTTCGGTACCAACAGTAAACAATGCAAAATCCTCGTTAAAAACCGGCAAAGCTTCATTGCTGGAGTATTTGTCGGCAACAATTTGTATTCCTGCATTTTGCTGGTTAAACCTGGTAAGATTCGACTGGGTACCCAAAATATAGAGTAAAGGAATTTTATTATCGGTTGCCTCAGAAATGATATTTCCAGCCGCCTGGTTTCCACCGGGCAACTGATGGAGAATAATCATGTTATACTCTTCAACCTGTCCACCGAAGTCGTTGATCAATGAATAGTTGACTTCATAATTATAGTTACTTTCAATGGCTTCCCTGATCGCTGCAATATCGGGGTGAGGCGTCAGTGCTAAAAGCAGTATCTTTTGTTTCGAATCCAGTACATCGATAAAAATATCCTGTCGGTTATTTACTGCACTGATTTCATCCTCAAGCGGAGCTATCCTGATATGATACTTTTGCAGGCCGGCCTCTTTTGCTTCAAGTTCAACACGAATGGTTTCTGAGTACTTATTCTCCGGAATAGTCAGGTTTTTAGAAAACACGACATTGCCTTTGGTGCTGACAGTAAGTGTACTCTTCAATCCCTTACATAAATTTGCTCCCACAATAATCTCTATAGGAAAAGAATTTCCCATGTAAGCTATCCGGTTAAAATTCACTTTCCTCAAAAAAAGATCCTTGCGTACCCCAGTATCTCCTAATGCCAAAGTATAAACCGGGAACTTAAAATCCTCTGAGGCATAAACGGGGTTAAGCCCTTTATTGTATAATCCGTCACTGGCAAGCAGTAAGGCACCAACATTCCGGTTCGAGTAAGATGTGAATAATTCATCGAAAAGAGCGGAGATATCGGTTTGTTTTCCTGAAAAAGAAAAATCAGTCCCATCACTAACATCTTCGTTAAATGTATAGGTTTGTATATCATAATCCCCATTCAATTCATCAACTAAATCATTGATTTGTTGTGGGTAATCCTTTTTGTAAAAAACTGAATCTTTCCCAATAAGTAAGGACTGGGAGCCATCCTGGGCCACAATAATTATTGGCCTTTCTGAAGAATTGAATACATTTTTAAGTAAGGGATTTAAAAGTAAAAATGCTATTGCAAAAATCGCAATGGCCTTAAATACCAACAAAATACGCTTTACAAGTTTCGGGAATTCCTCGCTTCTGTTCCTGAAATATAAAATTGCAGAATAAACCACCCCAAGTAGGATGCACAGCAAAATCAACCAGCCCGGGTATTCGGTTACAATATTCAATTCTCAGTCTCCTGTTTTTTTGGTTTATTTGATAATGAACGTAAACAATAAATTGAGTCTGTTTTTATTCCAACAATTTAAAATTCTAAATTTATCATTTAACATTTCAGTTACATGTGCATGCCACCATCAACACTTATAACCTGACCGGTAACGTAGGATGACAAATCGGATGCAAGAAAAATGGCAATGTTGGCTACATCCTCAGGTTTCCCTGAACGACGTAAAGGAATGGATTTTGCCCATTCATCTTTAACTTCCTGCGAAAGTTTTCCTGTCATCGCGGTTTCAATAAATCCCGGAGCGACCGCATTGCAACGTATTCCCCTGGAACCAATTTCCTGGGCAATAGATTTGGTAAAACCAATCAACCCGGCCTTGGAAGCTGAATAGTTGGATTGACCAGCATTTCCTGAAAGCCCAACAACCGAACTCATGTTAATTATCGATCCGCTACGCTGCTTGAGCATACTGCGTTGTATGGCTTTGGTCATATTAAAAATCGATTTGAGGTTGACTTTGATTACCAGGTCCCAGTCCAGTTCGGTCATCCGCATGAGCAATTGATCGCGTGTAATACCTGCATTATTTACCAGAATATCTACTTTCCCAAAGTCCTTCAATACTTGTTGTACAAGTTCCTCGCTACCTTCATGTGAACTGGCATCCGAAGCATAGGCTTTTGCTTTGATACCAAATACTTTCAACTCCTCCAGCAAGGTTTCAGCATCTTCGTCAACATTCAGATCTGTGAATGCAACATCAGCGCCTTCGGCTGCATATGCCAAAACAATGGATCGGCCAATTCCTCTTGCAGCACCTGTTATTAGTGCAGTTTTATTTTCTAATAATTTCATGCTTATTTTTATTTAAATTTTTGTCAAAGATATACATTTCGATTGTGCCGCAGGTATTGATTATACCATCAAAAAAGCCCTGATCAGTCTTCCAAACCAGGGCTCAGTTTTGTATTGTGTTATGATTAATTCAGATTCAAATCTGAGAACATTTTTCCGTCTTTTACAAGTTCAACAGCATCGTGCAACTCATCATCCAATTCATTAATCACAATAAAATATGCGTTCACATCCCATAAGTTCCTGGCCAATAAGGCCCTTAACTGTACTTTGATATTTTCGTCGGGATAATAGTATTTGTCATCATCTTTTCTCTCAACCTTCTTTTCCTTTGCAAATTCCAGGAAATCAGCATACATTTCATCGTCAATAAGGTATCCTGTTTTATACGCTTCTACATCAGGGTATTCCTTCAATATATTGATTCTGTTTTTATCAAGATAATTAATAGTGAACTGGTTAAAAACCTGTTTTCTCACCAAATCGATGTAAAAGTCTGAAAACCTTGTTGAATCGATGGGGATAAATACATCGGGCATAACACCGCCACCTCCGTAAACAATCCTTCCGTTGGGTGTGAAATACCTGAGAGAGTCCGGAAATTGAATACTGTCGCTGGTGACCAGTTCACCTCCATCAAGACGATTTTTGAAATCTTTGTAATATTCATCAACACCCTCATCATAAGGCTTTTGAATACACCTTCCGGTGGGTGTATGATAACGTGCTGTTGTAAGTCGGATTACCGAACCATCAGGCAGTTTGTAAGGTCTTTGAACCAGGCCTTTGCCAAATGACCTGCGGCCTACCACAAGTCCACGGTCCCAATCCTGCACTGCACCCGAAACAATTTCGCTTGCCGATGCTGACGCTTCATTGATGAGTACAATTAATTTTCCTTCCAGAAAATCTCCCCTGGAAGTAGCTGAAAATTCCTGCTTTGGGCTGCGTAAACCTTCGGTATAAACAATCAGTTTTCCTGATGAAAGAAACTGATCGCTCAAATCGATAGCAACATTCAAATAACCTCCTGAATTTCCACGAAGGTCCAGTATCAGGTCTTGCATGCCCTGTTCTCTTAATTCTGCAATGGATTCATGAAATTCCTCCATCGAAGTTTTTGAAAATCGGGTTAGTTTTACATATCCTACTTTAGGCTCAACCATGTATGTGGCATCAATACTGGTTAATGGTATTTTATCACGGGTTATGGTAAAATCCAATAATTCTTTTCTCATTCCCCGTTTGATCGACACTTCAACCTTTGTACCTTTATCGCCCCGAAGTCGATCCATGACATATTGATTATCAATTTTTTCACCAAAAGAGTCCTCACCATCAATTTTTACGATCTTGTCTCCTGCCATGATACCCAGTTTATCCGAAGGCCCACCAATTACCGGGGCAACCACAAGAATAGTATCTTTGAAAATCTGAAAAGTCACTCCTATTCCTTCAAAGCTGCCTTCAAGCGGCTCATTTACCCGGTCTATCTCCTCTTTGGAAATGTATGCAGAATGGGGATCCAGCTCTTTCAGCATTTCAACTATTGCAGTTTCAACCAGATCAGGAGCATCCGTACTATCAACATATGCAAATTCAATGATCTGCATTGCAGTACCAAATTTCTGGATGGTTTCTTTTGGATCAACCTGCGCCTGAAGGTTTATTACCGAGGACATAATAAACACCAACATTAAAGTTGGCAAAGTTTTATTGAGTCTCAGTGGGAAGTATTTAAATTTCATTATCAAGTATTTATTTGTGTCAAAATTTCTTTTAAAACCAACTAGTTTTCAACGAAGGTACATGTTAATTATTTCAAGTATCCTGCCACTTAACACTTTTTTAGAGAAATTCAGAAATCTGACAACCAAACCCTGGTTTAATTTGTTAGTTTCATATTGAAAAAATAGTTTTGATAGGTACTACTTAGGAGTTGTCCATACGATGATTGGTCTATGAAGCGACGCTAACAATTCCGGACTGCCATCGGGGCATAATATTCCCAGTGGTTCAATCTTTGATCAGGTGTTGCAACATTCAAACTAAAAAACAATTATGAGGCCCGAAGAGAAACAGAGATTTATAAACAGTATCACATTCTCTACCTTGTTTGTAGCGGCCATGTGGCTTGTTAAGGTTATTGAATTGGCATTTGACACAAGGTTTGCCAGTTTTGGAATTATGCCAATGGAGCCTTATGGCCTGGTAGGGATTATTACTTCTCCCTTTATTCATGGAAGCATTGCACACCTGTCTGCCAACTCAGTCCCTATCTGGGTATTGACCAGCATGCTCTTTTATTTTTATCGCCCTATCGCCTGGAAAACTTTTATACTGATTTATTTTATAACCGGATTATGGGTTTGGTTTTGGGGCAGGGAATCATACCATATCGGTGCCAGCGGTGTGGTTTACGGACTTGCTTCTTTTCTGTTTTTCAGTGGACTCCTCAGAAAAGACAATCGATTACTGGCGATAACATTCCTGGTCGCTTTTCTTTATGGTAGTCTTGTTTGGGGCATATTCCCTGAAATATTTCCTGAAAAAAACATTTCATGGGAATCCCATTTAATGGGCATGTTATCGGGATTGGTTCTTGCACTTTTTTACAAAGGCGAAGGACCACAAGGAAAGAAATACAGTTGGGATTTTGAAGAGGATGACCTCGAAGAAGATGATGAGAATGCCTATTGGAATAAGCCATTAAAAAGACCAGAAAAAAAGGCACCGAAAAAGAATGCACCTTTGAAAATAAATTACATTTATAAGGAAAAGAAGAACAATGACAGTATCGAAAAACCGAAACGATAATTTTTAATAAGCAACTAAAAATAATATTCATCATGAAAGAAGTATACATCATATCAGCAGTCAGGACACCAATCGGAAGCTTTGGTGGGGCCTTATCATCTCTCATCGCAACCCAACTTGGCTCCGAGGCCATCAAAGGTGCAATAGCCCGAGCAGGTGTAAAACCAGAACAAGTGGATGAAGTAATTATGGGTAATGTAATGTCGGCTAACCTCGGGCAGGCTCCTGCACGACAGGCTGCTTTATTCGCCGGACTGCCTAATACTGTTCCCTCTACAACAGTGAATAAAGTTTGCTCATCAGGCCTGAAGGCAGTGATGTTTGGTGCTCAATCCATTATGCTTGGTGATAATGATGTGGTAATTGCCGGAGGAATGGAAAGCATGTCTAATGTCCCTCATTATATCGAAAATGTGCGTAAGGGCATCAAACTGGGCAACGGTAAGCTGGTGGATGGCTTAATAAAAGACGGTTTATGGGATGTGTACAATGATTACCATATGGGCAATGCAGCCGACAATACGGCAAAAGTTAAAGGCATTTCACGAGAAGAACAGGACGATTTGGCAGTTGAATCCTATAAGCGTGCTGCTGACGCTACCGAAAAAGGATTTTTCAAAGAGGAGATTATTCCGATTGAGATAAAGACAAGGAAAGGGAATATTATAGTTTCGGAAGATGAGGAATATAAAAATGTAAAGTTTGAAAAGATTCCTACACTCAGGCCTGTATTCAGCAAGGAAGGAACCGTTACAGCTGCCAATGCCTCCACGCTTAACGATGGAGCTGCAGCTGTGGTGTTGATGAGTAAAGAAAAAGCAGAAAAACTTGGCTTAAAACCCCTGGCAAAAATCGTAGGTTATGGTGATGCTGCACATGAACCTGAATGGTTTACTACGGCACCAACCAAGGCCATACCCAAGGCACTTGAAAAGGCAGGCCTTTCAATTGACGAAGTAGATTTTTTTGAAGTTAACGAAGCCTTTGCCGTTGTTTCTCTTGCTGTGATGAAAGAACTTGGCCTGGACAAACAAAAAGTAAATATCTGGGGCAGCGGAGTATCACTTGGTCATCCGCTGGGAAGTACCGGTGCACGGATACTTGTAACTCTTGTTAACGTATTGAAACAAAATAAGGGGAAATATGGAGTGGCAGGATTATGCAACGGAGGTGGTGGAGCATCTTCTGTTGTGATAGAAAGAATGTAATAAGTTTGCTAACATCGGATTGTTACGTTTTATTGATAGTTGATTCAAGTACCAGTCATCAGTTTTTTTTCTATTTATGAGAAAAGTCTTCACGATAGGTGAAACCGTTTACGACATCATATTTGGTGATGGGAGAATACATGCCGGAAAACCAGGTGGATCGATGCTGAACGCCTCTGTTTCGCTGGGCCGATTGGGTATAGATGTAAATTTCATAAGTGAGTTGGGGAAAGATGATGTGGGTGATTTAATTGTCGATTTCCTTGAATCAAACAACATCAATACAAATTATATCGATCGCTTTTCAAATGGCCGGTCGCCACTTGCTCTGGCATTCCTGGATAAAAACAAAAATGCCAGCTATACCTTTTACAAAGATTACCCTGCTCAAAGACTGCAACAGCAACTACCCCTGATCAGCGAAAACGACATTGTGTTGTTTGGTTCATTTTTCTCTATAAGCACTGAGGTCAGAGACCAGGTAAAATTTTTCGTTGAAAATGCCCGGGAAAATGGAGCAATTATTATTTACGACCCCAACATCAGGCGATCACATAAAGATGAAATACCGAATATGATTGGAATGATCCATGAAAACTTTTCAATGGCTGATATTATCAGGGCTTCGAATGAGGATTTTGAAGTTGTCTTTGACATTGCGAATTCTATTGATGCTTTCAAACTTACTCAACAACATGGCAACGCAAGCCTGGTATATACTACCGGTGGAGACAAAGTGGAGGTACTTTCAAAAAATAAACAAATGGACTTTACTGTACCGGAAATTGACCTTGTAAGTACAATTGGCGCAGGTGATAATTTTAATGCAGGGATGATTTATTCAATTATTCAGGAAAACATTCACAGGAATGACCTCGATACGCTTGGCCCCCTTCAGTGGAAAAACCTGATAGTTTCAGGAATCAAATGCAGCCAGGAAGTTTGTAAAAGCTATAATAATTACATCCCCAACAATTTTGAATTATAGCTATATCGGCTTAGTAACATTATGATCAGAAGCCATGATTTTTATAGCCAGTCTTTATACTTACAGCACCTGTACCTTTCATGATCCAATTTACTATTTTATTCGAATGTTTCCTCTATTAAAATAGTTTTTAAAAGTAAGAGGGAATTTTCGAATATATTTTTTAATACAGTCCTTGTATATTTGCATGAAAAAATTCAGTCGATTTGAACAATCGATCAACTGTTGCGAAGTATATGAAGAAAATCGGGATTGGAGCAGACCTTGGTGGCACCCACATAGTTTGTGCAGCTATTGACCTTGAGTCGGGTAATATTTTGAATGGTACGGTTACTGAAAGGCCCATTAACTCATCATCATCCGCTCTTGCTGTATTATCTGAAATAACAGATACCGTCAATTATTGCATCAATAAAACCAAATCTGAAATTGAAGGAATCGGTATCGCCATCCCCGGCCCGTTTGATTACGATCAGGGCGTTTCAAAAATTAAAAACCTGGATAAATTTGAGACCTTGTTTGGTGTAAACATTAAGCATTACCTTAAAAGCCATCTCAAAAGTAAAGTACCATCTCGAATTGAATTTATTAATGATGCAGAGGCCTTTGCCCTTGGTGAGTATTGTTATGGAAGTGCCAGGGAATTTAATAATGTTCTGGCCATTACACTGGGAACAGGTTTTGGCTCCACGTTTATAAAAAATAATGTGGTAATTAAATCGGGAGCTGGAATTCCTGATGGAGGTTTTCTTTACAACCAGCACTTTTTGGAAAATATTGCCGATGATTATTTTTCGACAAGATGGTTTCAGAAAGCCTGGCTTACCCAAACAGGCAAAAAATGCCATGGTGTAAAGGAGCTTGACAATTTGGCCGAAGCAGGTGATGAAAATGCATTGGTATTATTCGCAAAATTTGGGATTAACCTTGCTGATTTTTTACATCCCTGGATCACGGAATCGAAAACGGAATGTCTTGTTGTTGGAGGTAGCATCAGCAAAGCCTGGAATTTCTTTATTGAATATCTTATAAACAGGCTATCGGAGCATAATATTAATATCGATGTCAGGCAAACAGACCATTCAATGTATCCGGCACTGAGTGGAGCAGCAAGTCAATTAAAACAAACGAAAATTTCCGACCAGATAAAATTACGGAAAACAACACAATTGCTTGCTCCTGTTTTAAAAGTGCCTGACAAAAAAGGAGATTACGGTATCTACCCCGGATTTAAGGTTAACCCAAATTCTATTTGGGATGGTTTTGAAACTTTGGCCGATTGGATTGCAAAACATAACAAAGTAATCATCGACGGTTATGCAGGTGTGTTTTGGGATAAAATAAAAGATGAGCTTGGTAGTGAGTTTCAAAAAAAGGGACTATCGGTGATCTGGCACGAAACTGATGCTGCACTAAAGGATCCGGATACAATCGATAAAATGATTGAGCCCTGGCTTGGTGGAGACGACCCTATATTTGGAAAGCGCGCTGAACTTATGTTGGCTGATTTTTTTAATCCGGAATTACTTCAATCGATCAAGCCGGATAATGGAGCGGATTTAAATATTGTGTCAGGGGCGGGTGCTGCTTTATCTGGTTGGGATGCGCCAATAATATATTTTGATCTTCCCAAAAATGAGCTTCAATTCAGGATGCGAGCAAAGGCAATCAGTAACCTGGGGGCTCAAAAGGCCAGGGAACCCAAAGCCATGTACAAACGTTTTTATTTCATCGATTGGCCTGTCCTGAATTGTCATAAAAAAGATTTAATCCCTGAAATAAATATTATTGTTGATGACCAGCGACATGGTTTTCCTGTCTGGACCACCGGAGATAATCTCAGGGAATCATTACATGAAATGAGCCGTAACTTTTTCAGGGTGCGGCCCTGGTTCGAACCCGGCCCCTGGGGTGGAACCTGGATGAAAGAAAACATTAATGGGCTCTCGCAAGATGTTCCAAATTATGCCTGGTCATTTGAATTAATTGTCCCTGAAAATGGCATCCTGCTCGAAGACAACGGAAAAATACTTGAAGTTTCATTTGATATGCTGATGTTTCAGGAGTACCAAAATGTATTGGGTGAGGCTGCCGAAAGATTTGGGTATGAATTTCCAATTCGCTTTGATTACCTGGATACATTCGACGGGGGCAATCTATCAATCCAATGCCATCCGAAGGAAGATTATATCAAGGAGCATTTCGGTGAAAACTTTACACAGGATGAAACTTATTACATCCTCGATACCAAAAATAGCGCTGAAGTATACCTGGGATTTCAGGAGAATATTGATGCGAGAGAATTCAGAAATGAGTTGGAAAAAAGTATCAGGAATTCAACAGAAATGGACATCAGGAAATTTGTACAAGCCCATCCTTCTTCAAAACACGATCTGTTCCTCATCCCTAACTCAACAATTCACGGTTCAGGAAAGGACAACCTGGTTTTGGAGATCAGTTCCACACCTTATATTTTTACTTTTAAACTCTACGACTGGCTGCGGCTTGATCTTAATGGAAAACAAAGGACCTTAAATATCAAGAGAGGATTTGAAAACCTGGATTTTACCAGGAAAGGAAGGAAAGTAAAAGATGAATTCATCTCGAAACCGGTATCAATCGAAAAGGGTGATGACTGGGAATTATTTCATCTTCCAACACATCCTGAACATTCTTACGACATCCACAGGTATCAGTTTTTCAGTGAACTAGAAATTGATACTAACAACCAGTGTCATATTTTAATGTTGGTTGAAGGGACTTCAATTTTGTTGGAAACTGTCAGTAGATTGAATCAAAGGTTCAATTATGCAGAGACCTTTGTTGTGCCAGCTGCAACTAAATCCTATCGGATTATTAATGAAGGTGAAGGGTTGGCCATGGTAATAAAAGCATTTGTTAAATCTGAAAAAAAATAAATACAATGGACAAAAATATCTCTTTTAATGCAATGCTTGTTGAAGAACAACAAGACAGTTTTACACAGACAATCCAGGAAATGAAGATTCTTGATTTACCCGACAATGATGTATTGATCAGGGTGCATTATTCCTCACTCAACTACAAAGATGCACTTTCAGCAAACGGGAATAAAGGCGTTACAAAAAATTACCCGCATACTCCGGGAATCGATGCCGCAGGAATTGTGGAATTCAGTAATTCAGAAAAATTTAAACCGGGTGATCTGGTGATCGTTACAAGTTATGACCTTGGCATGAATACCTCCGGAGGTTTTGGGCAATACATCAGTGTACCGGCAGAATGGGTAGTTACTGTTCCCGTTGGAATGACATTAAAAGAAAGCATGATGCTGGGTACAGCAGGTTTCACAGCAGGAATGTCGGCATTTCACATTATCAATAAAGTTAAACCCGGACATGGTGAAATTCTTGTTACCGGCGCCAGCGGAGGTGTTGGGTGTCTTTCTGTTGCTATTTTATCAAAGCTTGGATATAAGGTTGTTGCTGTAAGTGGTAAACCGGCGGCAACAGCATTTTTGAAATCACTGGGAGCAAAGCGTATTATTTCTCGCGGAGAAGCACTTGATAAAAAGGAAAGGCCTGTACTTAAGCCACAATGGGCAGGAGTAATAGATACCGTGGGTGGGGATATCCTTGCCAATGCCATCAAAGCTACTGCTCCAAATGGAATTGTTACCGCATGCGGTAATGTGGCTTCTCCCGACTTACCGATCAATGTTTTCCCATTTATTCTTCGGGGAGTTACCCTGGCGGGCATCGACTCTCAAAATTGCCCCATGCCCCACAGAATTGATATCTGGAATAAACTTGCAACGGAATGGAAACCGAAGCAACTTGCTCAGATTGTTGAAGAAGTTACACTGGATGAACTCAATCCCAAAATTGATGAAATTCTTAACGGCAGAATCATGGGGAGAGTACTGGTAAATTTGATGAATTAAACGGCATACCTTCTTTTAACATTTATCAATCCGAAAATCTTTAGCCTGGAATCTGGAAATGCAATAGTGTTTTTCATTTTATCCATGAATAAAACAACACTTCCAGGATTTAAACCCCAGCCATAAAATAGTCTGAACAACCAGCTCCCTGTGGCTATTCTCCAATTTTCATTATCTCATTTGTTGGTTGAAACTATGCCATTTTAGTGCAAGACTTTCAGTTTCTATAAATATTCTAATTCGGAAGATCGAAGCCAGAAGTTTGTGACACTTTTTTGCTTCCGACTTCAAGTATCTGACCTCGATCAATTTTTATAATTATCTCAAAACGAATTTCATTCGTTGTTTAAACCTATGGGCTTGCAGTCCATAGTGGTTTAGTTATCATCTCATTTGCAGGTATAATAACCTTTGGCCAGAATATGTTAAAAATTTGTTAAAGAAGGGAACATCTATACCGACGAATAAACATATAGGTATTTCAATGTGTTAATTAGGTTGATGGAAAATAATAACATTAGGTAGCCTAATTCGAGCAGAGTTTTTACACCAACAATAATCCATATGTCAGATATACTCAACACCATCAAATCAATATCAAAAAAACTAGAACCCCTGATCATGGAGGAGGATCAAAAAAATGTATCACAAAACGCTGGTGAGCAAAACCCGGAAGGTAACGACGAAAATCAATCAAGTAAAGGAAATACACCACATGCCGAACAAAAAAACAATCCAAAAACAACTCCTTTAAGAATTATTGCTGCAATTTTAAACGGACTTGGTGTGGGTTTGCTTTTGGGCGTACTGCTTGGCCTTGCAGTTTCACCTGTAGTCAGCGGTGTTATCGGGACTTTATCATCTTTATTGGTAATTCTTCTGGGCTTAAACGATAAATACCTGACAGTGGTCAAAAGCTTCAGGATTGGAGCATTTGGTTTATTTGCAGTTGGGGGAATATTGTTAGGTATGTATATCCGGACTCACGATGCACTTTCTCCATCTACAAGCAACCTTAAAGAGGAATACACAAAAACCGGATTTTCAGAGAAGCAGGCACTTTATTATGTAGCCCGTCAGGTTTTTGAATATGTTCCTGTGGGTTGGTTTGGGACTGCGGTGGTGGATACCATTGCCTTTACACAAAAAAATAATTCTCATAAGAGTGTTCTGTTCTCATCAGAAGTTAATGCCGGGCAGTGTAATTATTTAATGTCTGCCGAAAGAGACTGGAAGAAAAGCAAGGTTATGAAGTCTTTTAAAATGGCTGAAGGAACATGGAAAGAATTAGCAATCGGGCTGGAACCTGAATTACCGGATCAGGTTTTGATTGATGGATTACTCGCTCTTCGCGATAGCTTTTGCGGACTGGGTAAAAAGGGTAAGGTAAAAATTGAAAGTTCGGAAGAACTACTCAAACTAACAGAAGACAGTAACATGGAAGACTTTACCCGGGCAATGCAAAAATCTGATGAAAACTGGCAAATTATCTTGGAAAATACTAAGGATGTGATCCCAAAAGAAAATAAAAAGAATTTTTATCTACAAATCATAAAAACCTTTACAGATGAAAAAAATTAACAGCTTGATTATAATACTAATCCTGGCTTCGTGGCCGGGTGTTGCACAGATTAATCCCGATGATCTTACCAGTTCGCTTGTACGAGTTGAGGTATCTACACCTGGCTCTTCAACAGCCGGTGTTTGCAGTGGATTTGTATGGACGAAAAATTCCTGGATAGTTACTTCACTGCATGCCATGAAGAAAGATGGCATCATAAAAGTTACCTATTTAAATAAAGATCATTACTATGCCGATATTATTGGAGTCCTTAAAGACGCCGACCTGGTTTTGTTGGAAACAAGAGTTGATGATGATCCGATTGATAATGAAGTAAAACCTATCATGGATTTTGCCAAAAAAGAGGTGCAATGGCGTGAGGAACTTTTCACATGGGGTTATCATGCTGGTGCTTCCGGGTACAGGGACCAGGATTTAAAAAGAGGACATGCCAAACCGGGAACTCTCGAACATTTGGTAGTTAAACAGGAAGACAAAGATGCTTTGCATGATCTTGGTTTCCCCAACATGACACTACCGGTAATGTATCTTATTGGCAGTTTACTCCCGGGATATTCCGGATCTCCAATTTTTAATAATAAAGGCGAACTGGTTGCCATTTCGGATGGCGGGCTGGAGAATGGACAGGATAATGTTAGTTGGGCAATTCCAGCATCTCATTTAGACGATTTAAAAGAAACTGACAATCCAGACCTGCCTGAAAGTATTGATAAAGCGGATGTATTATTTTCTGCTGAATATAAAGTTGCTGTTTCGGGTGGAAATAATGCTGCGACAGAAGAAAAAACAACCGAGAACTATTCCGCTTACATTGACGGTGAATTCCAATTTTACCCAACCAAAAACCGTTCGTTTATTACCATGGTTGAATCTTCAATCGACCCTGATAACTTGCTCTACTTTGCTGAGGAATTCGAAGACATGAATCTTTTTATTGACTACGAAATATTATGGTTTGATATTTATGAGGATGTTAAACATGGAGTAGTCATCGCGGTCCCCGAAGAAAGTCCGCTTATCTATGACCGGCAAACTGAGGCGTTTACTGCCGATTTGAGTATCTATGGAGATATAGCCAGTTATTTTTCACTCGAATATGGTGGATATATTGATGAGGAAGCATACTTTGATGATATCGATATGGCTATTGATGTTCTGCTCGAATCACTTGATGAAGAATTTGGATACATGGTAAATGGGTTTACAGAAGATGAGGAGTATTCTTACACTATGGCTGTGGATGATTACCGTGAAATGGGTTACATTCTATATACAGGTAATGAATCTTATTTTGATGAGTACGGCGATGAACTTGCGCTCCAATTTTACCTGACCGTTTTGCTTAAGGAGAACCAAATATTTTACACGCTGGCAACCATGTGGATCCCAGCTGGTCAATTGAGTGCAGCATTGGAAACAGGAATTGATTGTGTTGAGAATTACAATGAATACAATGCTGATTATTGTGAGTATTTTGAAATGCTCATGAGCGTGGTAGCTGCATCACATTTAACAACTTTTGCAAATACGCAAATTGTTGCTACGCGAAATTGATCTTATTAAATAAAGAGGAGATTTACAGATATCAAAGTAAAAAAAAGAGGCTGTCTCAAAAGGGCAGCCTCTTTTTTTAATAAAAATTTTAATATTAGTTAAAGATGTAGCGGACACCAATCTGGCCCTGCCATCTTGAGCTACTTACTCCTGAATCGTTGATATTGTAAATATCCTCTACATTGTCAGATCCTGAGTAGGTGAATTTAGGTGTAGTTCCATCATCTTCAAATCCTTCGAATTCAACCAGTTGGAAAGCATCGTTGGTAATAAAACGACGGGCACCCCAATCTTTGTTCAACAGGTTACTGAAATTAAAAATATCAAAGGTCAATTGTAAGGTATGGCGCTGACCATTACCAGTATTCAAATAGAAATCCTGGATAAATTTAAAGTCCATGATACTTTCGAAAGGTAAGCGGGCACCATTTCTTTCAGCATATCCGCCGCGGTTGTCATTCAGATATTTGTCGCTGCTGATGAATTTGTCCAGTTCTGCCCATTGTGCTGCAGCTGAAACGTAATCATCATCGCCTTCAGCACCCATATCAACCAGGTTAATGTCGCCGGCATCTTTGGGTATCCATATCAGGTTACCAGCATTTTCGCCTTCACCGTTCAGGTCACCATAGTCGTTATAAACATAAGAGTAACGGTCTCCAGACATACCATTGTAATAAATACTGAAAGTAGATGCAAAGTTATTTGCATAATCAGCACGATATGAAAGGAATAACATAATACGGTGTCCCAGGTCAAAGTCAGAATAACTCAGATCAAGGTTGTTCAAACCATTTACATTTTCCATATAGCGCCATTGTGATGAGTTCTGTGAAGATGTTCCATCATTCATAGCTTTTGCACTACCAAAGGTGTAGGCAACGTTTCCTGAGAATCCCTTTTGGAACTGCTTGGCAAGTTGAGCTGTGATATTGTAGGAATATCCTTCGCTTGTATTGGTACCTAACATGATTCTTGTATACCGGCTATCAATTTTCTCACCGTCAGGATAAAGTGGGCGCTGATCTTCACCAGCTGTAATGTGATTACCTTCAGCGGGAACCTGATTAAGGTTGAAATACAAAACATTATTCAGGGTTTTGGTATAAAGTGCTTCGAGTGTTCCAACCAATCCCCAAGGCAGTTTATGATCGACAGCCACACTTGTACGAAGTACCTGAGGATATTTAAAGTTTTCGGCAAAAAGGTCCATCTGTCCCGAAGGAATTGGATCCTCTGCACCAAAATCCTGGGCTGTGTACTGATTATCCCATTCAGGACGGAACCAGATTGGCTCACCCCATGAACTTCTATGATAAACACCACCAATAGTTACACCGTTGTTGGTATAAGAACCGCCTGGCCATACCAGCGGCAAACGGCTGGTAAAGATACCAATACCACCACGCAGCTGAGTTTTTTGGTTACCGTTAATGTCCCAGTTAAATCCAACGCGAGGATTGAACATGAGCTGTGCTTTTGGCATTTCGCCGGCTTTTGCTCCTTCAGTATCATATCCATAATCCCTGACAAGTGCAAGTGTTGAATCGTTGAAGTTTTGCCAAACAGCATCTCCGTATGGTCCAGGGTTTGGTTGGTCAAGATAGAATGGAATATCAAAACGTAAACCGGCAGTTACCTTGAAGTCATCACTGACCTGGATATCATCCTGTACATAGAAACCAAACTGTGAAGTCCTGAAATCAGCTGCAGCGGCCGAACCATCACCAACAACATCATCAACCAAAGAATAACCTCTTTCGTATTGATAAGCCGGAACGGTTTCGTTATTCATGAAATCATCCAGTGTTGAATAGCGGTACTCACCAAAGGCCTTACGCATAAACAGGTTATAAGTCTTGCTCAACTCAAAGTTAACACCAAAGGTAATGGTATGCTTTCCTTTATATAGTGAGAAGTTATCAGTTATTGTAAAGATATCCTGATCAAGCTGGTTACCGGTTGAATAAGGTTCTGAGCCGGCATAAATCGTACCTGCACCATCATAAATCCTCAATGCAGGAAACTTTCCTCCAATAGGATCACGGTTATCGCGAACTGTAGTATAACCAACAATCAGGCTATTCGACATGTTGGCGAAGTTGCTTTTTAATTCAGCAGCAAATGAGTTTGTAACACTTGGGAAATAAACACCATTGTTGGCAAAAGAGATTCTGGTTTTCGAAGAACTGGGTTCGTTTGTAGATTCATTTTTAACATAACTGTGCCTGATCATCAATTTATGATTATCACCGATATTCCAGTCTAAACGGGCAAGAAATTTGTTTCCATCAAGCTTATTTGTTTTGTCAAGATATCCGCCCGGGTCATAACCATAGCCCCGCAATTTATCAGCAAAAGCATCCAAGTCGGCCTGATCTGAATCACCCGTGTAGTCACTGAAGCTGTAAGGTTTTGGCGTTTCTTCCCTCTGGAATTCAGCACTTAAAAAGAAGAACAATTTATTTTTAATGATTGGTCCTCCAACCCTTAGTCCGTATGTACTGGCAGAAAAATCGTCCAGTTTCTTCCGTTCATCTACCTCAATTGCGCCAGGAGTTTTACCGGCAAGGCCCTGGTTTCTGAAAAGGTAATAAGCAGAGCCTTCAAATTCGTTAGATCCCCTTCGGGTAACAGCATTAATACTTGCTCCGGCAAATCCACCCTGACGAACATCATAAGGTGCCAGGACAATCTGAAACTGATCGATGGCATCCAGTGAAATAGCAGTACCTCCTGTTTGCCCACCATTGGTTCCCTGTGCTGCAAGTCCGAAGACGTCGTTATTAACAGCACCATCAATGGAAATTGCGTTGTAGCGGTTGTTCTGTCCGGCAATAGAAATAGCACCATTAGTTGCTACTTTAGCTTGTGGGGTAACCCTTGCAAAGTCACCGAGACTCCTGTCGAGTGAGGGCATCGTTTGGATTTCGGCATTACTCATATAAGTTTCAGCGCCTGTCCGGTTACCATCGAAAACGTCGTTTTGCTTTGCAGTAATCACTACACCCTCAAGCACCTGAGCCTGTTCACTAAGGTTAACATCCAATTTAAATGTCTGACCCAGTGTTAAGAATATCCCTTCTTTTACAAAAGGCTCATATCCCACAAAGGTTATTGTGATCGTGTATGGGCCACCGACGTTCATATTTGGAATCCTGTAGTACCCATCCAGGTCTGTAACTGTTCCGTATTGTGATCCTGATGGAACATCAATAGCTACAACTGTTGCACCTGGTAAGGTTTCGCTGTCGGTACCAATTACCCGACCATTCATACCCGAGGTGGTAGTACCCTGGGCAAAGATTACCTGCGTACTAAAAAGCAGTACAGCAGCAAAAGCAATCCTGAGTAATAATCTGTTCATAAGCATTTTAAATAAATTTAAGGTTTGTAAAAAGTCACGATTTTTTTGAGTGTTAAAATTATAATATTTGCGAGCTTAAGTGTTGGCCAAATGGTAAGAGTTATCCATACCATACGATCCTAAATTTCAAGCTATAACATTAAAAAGTTAATATTTTTTAAGATTTTATTGCACCCACAATAATATATGCAAAACACCATATTTTGTTTGCGAAAATAATGAAGGAAACAAACGAAAATTAAAAAGGAGATTAATATTTTGTTAATTTATTCACAGTTTAAATTGCAAATAATCCCAGCATCGGAATATTAACACATTAGACATTTTGAATCCATTTAAAATAACGGATTGAATACCTGAGCAAATTGAATATTCCGAAACTTCACAAAACTTTAAAACGAGAATTTGAGGCTGAAATTAAATGAGCGGCCAAAGCCCCAAAATCCTCTGAATGATGATTGGTCGTGATCTGCTCCATCTTCACCACGGATAATATGTTCGGAGTTTAAAAGATTAAAACAACTTACACCAAAAAGAGCCTGATTGTTTATAAAGGAGAAAGGATAAGTAAGGTGCAAATCCAGGATATTATAAGCTGGTATCTGATAGGGCTGGCTGGTATCATCAGGATCGGAGCGACCTGCAGGATCGAAGCGGGCATAAATATTATCGTAATACAGCCAGTTACCGGTTAGTTGAAAGGTTTTCAGAATGGTCAGCTTTCCGTACAAACCAGCCTGGAACTGCGGTGCACCACCAACATACAATCCATCTGCATAAACTTCCACTGTATCAACAGCTACATTATTGTCATCGAATAAAGTCGCACTTACATCGTTAGTCCATTTCCAGTCGCCAAAAGACAACATTCCTCCAAGCATAAAATTCTTTGTAAACTGATGTTCTAACTCAAACTCCACCCCTTTATGCAAGGCATCAAGACCGGTAACCAATGCCCTTGTCTGAGTCTGATCTTCGAGTTGAATGTACTCGTTTGAAAGAAAACTTTTGTCTTCCCAATAGGTGTAATACAGGTTAACCCCTGCCCTGGTCTTCCCACTGCGGTATGCATAACCAATTTCAAATGCCTTCACCTTTTCATTCGAGAGATCTTTGGTTGGCACATTGGTATAACTTCCAAAAACGTATTTAAAATAGGGAGCACGCGAAAAATACCCGGCATTCCCATATACATTGTGACTGGCTGAAATATTGTAATTGACCCCGGCTTTAATATCAAAACCTGTATGGTGCAAAATATCACTTTTGGTATCTTCAACATAATTGTAATAATCGTGCCTTTGATACCAGGTATTGCTATAGCTTCCGCTAAGAAACGCATTCAACCTGTCGTACTCCCACTCCACCTGTCCGAAAAGACTGGCAGATGGATTGATCGCCCTGTTATCCACTTTGATTACATCCCCAACGGTCTTAATTTCCTCCCTTCCGGCCAGTCCATCAACTGCCCAGGCATAATCATCAATAAAAAAATCACCACCCAGCAAATCACGGACTTTTTCCTGCAACTTCGATTTGAAATACCTGGCATGAATACCGAGAGTGTATTTGATATGCTCTGACTTACTAAACTCAAGCCTCGATAGGAGCCCTCCCCATTGGTGGCTGGCAAGAAAATCGGTTTGGATATTCTTCGAATAACCGGTGACCTGCTCACCATTCTCAAGTGTTGCAGTATCGGTATGCGTTGCATTATTGTTATATATTTCATCCCAGTCAATCTGGCCACTTGGGTTGCGGTACTCAAATATTGTAGGTGTTCCCCAGCCATATGCTTCGGTCCATTTGCCGCCACCTTTTCCGGGCGAATAGTAAGCAGATGACGCCAGAAATAAGTACTCAGAAATATTCCAGTAATGGTTTAAGGTGATATAGGGTTTATGGTAAAAATTCTCGGAGGCATTATTTATTTCCCCATTATAACTTCCCCAATCTTTATTAAATTTAAGTCCTTTCAGATCAATTTCCTCTTGCGAAAGCCGGATGTTTCTTTGTCCGTGTCTTTCGGGGGCACCCATAGCAGTAAATACAAGGGTATGCCTCTGGTTGAATTGCTTGCTTAACGACAGGAAATATGACCAGGCATTAACATATGTGGCATCCACATAACCAGGCCCTGAGGTACGTGAACCCAGAAAATTTAAAGAGACACCATTTTTTAAAAGACCAGTACTCAGGCCCAGGCTAAGCTTTGAATTCCCATAATCAGTCATCGAAAAACCAAGTGAACCACCTTTTGATGCTTCGGTGGTTTTGGTTACAATGTTTATGGTGCCTCCAACCGAGTTGAGTGCTACATTGGATGCGCCAAGTCCCCGCTGAACCTGGATTGATCTAGTGGCATCGGATAATCCAATCCAGTTGTTCCAGTAAACCAAACCATTTTCAACACTCGATACCGGGATTCCATTGAGTAGCAGGGCCACATTTTCCTGCTCGAAGCCCCTGATGTTAACTTCTGCATCACCACTGCCACCTCCGGTACGGGTTGGATATACACCGGGTGTCATCTTCATAACCTCGGGAAATGGCTGGTCACCAAGCTGGTTTTTTATAACACTTTCCGAAATAGATGTTAAAGCAACAGGTGTTTTTCTTTCTTCAGCAACCGAAGAAATAATGTTTACCTCTTCCAGGGCAATTACATCGGGTTGCAGGAAAACGATTCCCAGGTCAAGCACTTCATCCTTTACCAACAAAATTTGAGCCTGATAAGAAAGATAACCAATCCTGGTGATCCGTATAAAATAACTACCCGGATCAGCCTGAATTTCGAATTCGCCCACCTGGTTTGTCAGGGTTCCCGCTGACTTTTCGACCAGCTCAATATTTGCATTTTCAACGGGATGCATTCCCTCCTCATCATATACTTTACCCTTTACAATTGATTGTGCAAAGCCATATCCCACCGCAATTAACAAAATAAGGATCCCAATAATTAGTCTTTTTTTCATTTTACAAGCACTTTATATTTTTTCCATAAAAAAACCCCGAAGGTGTGCCTTCGGGGTTTGCGATATATAAAATACCCTTATATCTGAACAAAGCTTAGTTGTTGCAGAACAAGTTATTTCTTCTATCATCCAGACTATACTGTCGGTACCTGAATTTCACAGGATCAGTCCCATCCGGTTACCAACAGAAGGTTGAATTACCGGAAAACGGGAGTCGCGGACTTTAACCGCCGGTCGGGAATTATACAGCAATGCTGTATTCACCCTGCCCCGAAGAATAATAATTTATGAAATAAGAACGATTAAGATTTCTGCGGCAAATGTATTGTTTTTTAATTAACAACAACATTTTTAAAAAATTTATTTTAAAGCTATCCGATCCATGATTTGAAAGCTACGGGAAAACGCTTAACAGGCTACGGCAAACTGCGTATCCAAAACTTCCCTGATCTGGCCTTCGTTTTGAATGCTTCCTGTTGCTTCAACAACTTCTCCGTTTTTAAAATATACAGTAAATGGCAGCCCCATGAATCCCTGACATTCGGGCAGATTTTTGATGACATGTGATTCAGGATGATCGAAGGACATGTTATAAAATTCAACTTGTGAATATTCTCCCTCGAGGTTTTTCATCACCTGGTATACCGGGATACACATGGGACCCATGCGCCCACAACAGACCATAAGGTTTTCATTATCACTTACTAATTCATTAAAATGATTTTCTGATGTAATGTGTTTGAGATTTGTTTGAAGTATCATTGTATCGATTTTTATAATTATTTCCGATCCATGATCAGAAATCATGCCATATGGTGATACTTAAGCGATTTATGTACTTTATTTAAAATTCCTACTTTCGCTTGATAAAACCAAACACCTTAGTTATGCAAAAAAATCTATTTGTTTTTTTTCTGATCCTACTGCTTATCCTTGAAATTCGGGCATTTGCTCAAACCAATCAGGAAATCAACTCACCTGATAAAAGCATTTGGGTAAAGATTGAAATTGGCGAAACCATTAAATATTCAGTACAGTTTAATCAAAAGGAGATCATCCACCCTTCTCCAATTTCGATGACATTAGAAAACGGGATCGTCCTGGGCCATGATGGAAAGGTTAAAAAATCAACCATCAAAGAAATAGATGAAACGATCATCCCTGTTGTAAAAGAAAAGAGAGAAAAAGTTGGCAACCAATGCAATGAGTTGACCATAGAATTTAAAGAGAATTACAGCCTTGTATTCAGGGCATATGATGATGGTGTAGCATATCGCTGGATAACAAATTCAAAAAAAGACCTGGTTGTAGTTGGCGAACAATCAAGCTTTTATCTATCCGAAAGCGATTCAATTTATTACCCTGAAGAAGAAAGTTTTCTTACCCATTCCGAGAGGCTGTATCCATTTTTGGCAGTAAAAGACGTTACTTACGGCCAAATGAGCTGTATGCCGGCCCTTGTTTGCAAAGTTGACGGTACGCGTATTGCTATCACTGAATCGGATTTGCTGGATTACCCTGGCATGTACCTGACCGGGACATCTGCAAATGAGGCTGTTCTAACCAGCATTTTCCCACCCTACCCGATTGAAGAAGAACAAGCAAACGACCGCACAATGACTGTTGAACAAGCGGCAGATTACATTGCAAAAACTGCCGGGCAACGTGCTTTTCCCTGGCGTGTAATGATCATTGCTGACGATGATGCCGGCTTGATTGAAAGCGACATGGTGTACAAACTGGCTACACCAAATAAGCTTCCCGACTTCTTTTGGATTGAGCCCGGAAAAGTGGCATGGGACTGGTGGAATGCGTTGAACATTTACGGGGTGGATTTTGAATCAGGCCTGAACACTGACACCTACAAATTTTACATCGATTTTGCTGCTGAATACAATATCCCCTACATCATCCTCGATGAAGGATGGTCGAATACCGAAGACCTGATGGAAGTCAATCCTGACATAGACCTTGAAGAACTATTTCTATACGCCCACAATAAAGATGTAGGAATAATTTTATGGGTGGTGTGGCTTACCCTCGACAGGCAACTCGATGTAGCGCTTGATCAATTCCAGGCCTGGGGTGCCAAAGGAATTAAGGTGGATTTTATGCAGCGCGATGATCAGTTGATGGTGAACTACTACGAAAAAATTGCGGCGGAAGCCGCTAAACGCCGACTGCTTGTTAATTTCCATGGATCATATAAACCCACGGGCCTACGGAGAACTTATCCCAACGTGCTTACCCGCGAAGGCGTAAAAGGACTGGAAAACAATAAATGGAGCAAGAGCATAACCCCCGATCACGACCTGATTCTTCCATTCACCCGTATGCTGGCCGGCCCAATGGATTATACCCCGGGCGCCATGATCAATTGTACGGAAGATCAATTTGAACCTTTCTGGAACAGGCCCATGAGCCAGGGCACCCGCTGCCATCAACTGGCAATGTATGTGATTTACGAAAGCCCCATGCAAATGCTTGCCGACAGTCCGTCGAATTATTATGGTGAACCTGAAACGATGGAGTTTTTAAAAGATGTACCTACAACCTGGGACGACACAAAAGTGATTAAAGCAAAAGTAGGAGATTACCTTATCATAGCCCGCCGTAAGGGAGAGAAGTGGTATATTGGGGCTATGACCGACTGGCAGGCCAGGGAATTTGTGATCGACTTCGATTTTTTATCACCTGGCACACACAACATAAAAATCTGGCAGGATGGTGTCAATGCCGATAAAAACGCTAACGATTTTAAAGTAATCGAGCAGCCGATGCCTTCACACAATAGAATTAAAATTAAACTCGCTCCCGGAGGAGGGTGGGCAGCAATTTTGGAATAAATGTGTTTCACGTTTCACGTTTCGTGATGCAAGTTATGGGTTGGGGTTTTGAGAACAGCACATGTCCTATTCGCACGGGAAAATCCCACTTTGCGGAGCACCACCACCTTCCGCCGAAGCCAAGACATAGGTGGATTCATTCTCGCATTCATTCATTTTAACATTCAAGCATTATCCCCTTCGACAACCTTCTTTATCAACCTCAGCTTGTGGGTGTATTTTCCTGATTCCTCATTAAAAATCCCCTGATGATCAATCTTATCAATTCGAACATGGCCTGAGGCATGGATAATTTTTTCGTCTTCGATGAACATGCCTACATGCGTAATTTGCCCTTCATCGTTATCAAAAAAAGCAAGGTCTCCTGGCATGGCTTCCGACACAAGGTTGAGTGTTCTTCCCTGCCGTGCCTGGTAACTAGCATCTCTATTAATTGAGATACCATGAATATTAAATACAACCTGCATAAATCCTGAACAATCAATTCCGAATGGTGATCGCCCACCCCAAAGATAGGGTGCACCCATATATTTTTTGGCAGTAGAAACCAGTTCAGTCCGGTTCTTGTTTTTATCAGGGATAGTAAATTCTCCATCATATTGATATTCCCTGTCTCCTACCCTGATAGCACCCTCAGCATAGCCGGGCAAAGATGAACCAAACAAAATATTAAAAGTATTCTTATATGTGGTTTCTGTTACCTTCGCTACCAGTTCCTTTGGGAACACCCGCTTCGCAGCATGCAGGTGCTTATATTCCTTCTCTGAAATACGTAACCATTGTTTCCGGTCGATAAAACCTTCATAATTATCGTGACTGCTTCTCACCACAACCCATCCATCAAATTCATCAATTACATGATAGAGTTCACCGAATAAAAGCTGGTTAACCATTTCAGACCGTTCTGAAGCTTCTGCCCTGACGGGCATTATTGAAAGCGCGCAAAAGCCAAATTGTGACATCTTTTTTTTTGGCAATGTTAACAATTTATTGGAATATGGGTTTAATAAAGGGAAGGGAATGTTGGGTAACGGGAAGAATGGAATATTGTAATGATGGAATTATAGGTACTTGCTTGTTTGGCGATCGAAGGGATTATGGGTGTGAACCCAAAGTTTAAGCGTGTCATTAACAACTCAATCCGCTGAATTATTAATTTAGAAAACCAAATATTTAATTAGCTGGATTTACCTTTTTTCTATCAAAAAAATATTGCGATTAACTTGTTGTTGCAACACTGGAAATGAAAATATTTATACTTTAGCAAACAATTGTATCCGACAGCATGAGCAGAATTTGGACTTATTTACGAAACCATTATTCCGATATTTATAAGGGAGTGCTATTAATCGTAAGCCTTGTTGTAGTGGTTTCGTTTTTCCCCAAGGAAGCAACTTTTAAATATGAGTTTACAAAAAGCCGTCCCTGGATGCATGAGGATTTAATCGCGCCGTTCGATTTTGCCATTCTCAAGTCACCTGCGGAAATTGAAAGCGAAAGAAAAGACATACTTGAAAACAGGGAATTGTTCTTCAATTTTAAGCTGGATCTCAATGAGCAAAAAAGGGTTGATTTTATAGGTGATTTCGATATGCTTTGGGAGGCAAAATACACCAATGATACCACAAACAATGCTTTGCGCGATAATAGCCTCGACCACGGGCTAAAAATCCTCAGTAAAATCCTTACACGTGGTGTCATCCAGCCGATAAAAGAAATCGAACAAAAACCTGATGACTACTACATCACCCTGATTATTCAAAATATTGCAGAAAAGGTAAGACTAAAAGACGTTTACAATATACATACGGCATACGAAATGATCGGTAATATGCTTGCTGATTCAACAGGTGCAGATACAGAATTACTGAGGCAGTTGCTCGAGGATTCGATTATTCAGAATATAGTTTTCAACAACAAGGTTACCGAGGCCGAGCAGCAGAGGTTGATTGATGAAATCTCGCTTACACATGGGATGATGCAGGAAGGCGAACGGATCATATCGAAGGGAACTGTGATCAGCAATGCCAGGTTTCAGATCCTTGAATCCCTGCGAGATGAATACGAATCCAGGCAGGGTGGACTGAGCCACTACTATCTGATATTGGCCGGACAAATATTATTGGTGGCTATCTCGCTGACAGTTTTGGTTTTCTTCCTTTTCTTTTTCAGGAAAGACGTTTTGCAGGAAAATAAAAAGGTACTGCTGATCCTGCTAATTATTGTCCTGATGGTTTTTATTACCAGTCTGGCTCTCAGGTATGAAGTACAATACATCTACCTTGTTCCCTTGTGCCTTTCACCGGTTCTTATCCGGGTTTTCTTCGACACCAGATTGGCGCTGTATGTTTACCTCATAACTATTATCCTCATTGGTTTCCTTGTGCCCAATAGTTTTCAGTTTGTCTTTATGCAGCTCATCTCCGGGATCATCACCATTTTTAGTATTGTAAATCTGCAGAAGCGAGCCCAATTCTTTTTTACTGCGATAGTAATTTTTATTTCGTATTCAGCAATTTACACTGGTTTAAACCTTATCCAGGAAGGAAGCTTTGATGAAATCAGAGCGATCAACTACGCCATGTTTGCAGGATCGGCGGTACTCATCCTGTTTGCTTATCCACTCATTTACATCCTTGAAAAGATATTCGGATTGGTAACCGATGTTACCATGATGGAACTTTCGGATACAAACAGCAAACTGTTGCGTGAACTTTCGATGCGGGCACCCGGTACCTTTCAACACTCTTTGCAGGTGGCCAACCTGGCTGAGGAATCCATCTACGAAATTGGCGGTGATGCGCTGCTTACGCGAACCGGTGCACTTTACCACGATATCGGTAAAATGGACCAACCCATGTATTTTATCGAAAACCAGGTTACCGGGGTAAACCCACATGATGAACTCACTTACGAGGAGAGTGCCAGGGTTATTATCAACCATGTAATCAGCGGAGTAGAAAAAGCCAAGAAACACAAGCTGCCCGAACAAATCATCGATTTCATACGTACACATCATGGCTCACGCAAGGTGGAGTATTTTTATATCATGCAAAAAAAGGAGAATCCTGATGAAAATACTGATGAACGGAGATTTACCTATCCCGGACCCATCCCATTTTCGAAAGAGACTTCTGTGGTAATGATGGCTGATTCGGTTGAAGCTGCTTCCAGAAGTTTGAAGGTAATCGACGAAGAAACCATCAACAACCTGGTGGAAAATATTATCAATAAACAAATGGAAACCGGTCAATTTTCCAATTCGGACATTACCCTGCGCGACATTACCAAAATAAAAAAGATACTTAAACGCAAGTTGATGAACATTTACCATATCAGGATTGAATACCCGACCTAGCGTTTCGCGTTTTGAGTTTTGAGTTTAAACCATAGGCCATAGCAACATTCTCACATTCAAACATTCTCACATTCTCACATTCACTCATTCAAACATTCTCACATTCTCACATTCACTCATTCAAACATTCTCACATTCAAACATTCTCGCATTCAAACATTCTCACATTCAAACATTCTCGCATTCTCACATTCACTCATTCAAACATTCTCGCATTCAAACATTCTCGCATTCAAACATTCTCACATTCAAACATTCTCGCATTCTCACATTCACTCATTCAAACATTCTCACATTCAACCATTCTCGCATTCTCGCATTCAAACATTCTTGCATACTCGCATTCTCGCATACTCACATTCAATCATTCTAGCACTCTTCCATTATCTTTCAAAAGATACTCCGCTGTTTCCGGGCCCAGGTTAAAAAGCAGGTCAATAATGCTCAGGTTTGGAATAAACCCATGCTTTTCGCTAAAAGATTGATAATACTCGACTAAATCAAATTCATCAAATATTTTTTTTGGAGTAATTTTCCACCGGTAATCTAATACCTCCGGCCTGTCCAAAATAAAATCACTGGTGTAGCTGATTTTGACTTTAATTCCAATCAAATCCAAAATCACCTTCATGAGCTGTGTATTGAAATCCAGCAATTTATTTGCCTTTTCATTAAAAAAAGGCTCAAGTTCATCCTGATAATAAAGAAAAAACGGTGAATTCGCATATGCCGTTTTTATGGCTCTCCAGTGGAGAATTTGCCAATTTTCATGCATTGATAGTAAAACATCTTTGGTCATGGTATGGTTACCGTCAGGCCTATGAACCGGAACAATCAGTGGAATCCTACCATTGGCCGAATAGATCTCGCACCGGTTGCGGTAAGTTTGCTTGGGGTAGGTTTCAAACTTTTCGATCAGGACTTCTTTTACCCCGGCAACAATGGCAAAATAATGTACCGGTGGCAAATAAGCAGTGGAAAGCAATACTGTTTTTCTTTCATCCATAAACAACTTTATCTTTATCGATCGCAAAAATAGGTTTTACTAACTGAAATTCACAAATCTGACTTTTCGCATATGCATGTTTTAATTCATTTCATTTGATTTAACCATCCTTCTAATAATTATTTCTAATTATCCTCAAGGTTTTTATTTAATTTTGACCCAATTGAATATTTACTCATTTCGCTTACCTGCAAGGTATGTACAGGATTAACATCAGATTTGGACTATTGATACTTCTACTCATCTTTTTTGTGGGAGGAATTTCAACCCAGAACCCAGCTAATTTCCAATATTTAGCTGAACCAAAAAACACTTTTTCCTTCGATAACAACCTTACCAGCAACCTGCCAATAATAATCATAAATACGAATGGAGTTGTAATTCCGAACGAACCAAAGATTGAAGCTCATATGGGGATCATCGATAATGGCCCGGGAAACACGAACAACCAGTACGACCCTTATAATGATTATGACGGAAAGGTTGGTATTGAAATCCGTGGCCAGAGTTCACAGATGTTTCCTAAAAAATCATATGGTTTCGAAACACGGGACGAGGAAGGTGCAAACCTGAACGTTTCGCTTCTTGGCATGCCTGAGGAAAATGATTGGGTATTATACGCACCCTACAGTGACAAATCGATGCTCCGAAATTTTATGACATATTATATGGCAAAAAAACTAGATGCATATTGTACGAGAACTGTCTATTGCGAAGTAATTGTAAACAACGATTATAAAGGTGTGTATATCCTGATGGAGAAAATTAAAAAGGATGAAAACAGGGTAAATGTTGCAACCTTAAACCCGGAAGATATTTCAGGGGATGAACTTACAGGTGGGTATCTTGTTAAGGTTGATAAAATTGATCCGGACTTTATCTACAATGTAGACGGCTGGCTTTCGATACCTGATCCATCCTACCCCAACGCCAAGAATATTACATTTCAGTATTATTACCCCAAATCGGAAGACCTGGTTCAACAACAAAGGCAATACATCCGAGATTATGTTACATACGCTGAAAATGCACTCACCGGTTCAAATTTTAAGGATCCTAACTTTGGATATAACCGTTACTTAAATAGCGGATCGTTTGTTGATCAGATGATCCTGTGTGAAATGGCCAAAGAGGTTGATAATTACAGATACAGTACTTATTTTTTTAAAGAGAAAGATAGCGATGGTGGGAAATTTTTTGCCGGGCCAGCCTGGGATTTCAACCTTGGCTACTCAAACGTGGACTACTGGCCACCGGGAAATGATTATACAGGCTGGATCTATTCACTGGTTCAGCCATATCCTGAAAGTATTATGTTCTGGTGGAAACGGTTAATGGAAGATCAGTACTTCAGGGATTTGTTTACCACAAGATGGTATCAACTCAGGCAGCATGAGCTAAGTAACACTAAATTAGAGCAGGTCATCGATTCGGTTACTGAACATATTGATGATGCACAACAGAGAAATTACCAGAGATGGCCGATTTTAGGACAATACGTCTGGCCAAATTACAACTGGTGGGGAAATGATTACGCCGATGAGGTGGAATTTTTTGAAACGTGGCTGTTTAACAGGTTATTCTGGATTGACAACAACGTACCCGGCACCTTACTTTTACCCTCGGCTGAAATTTCAGGTTATTATCCTGAACTGGATATCACTTTAACAGAGGATTTTTTCAGCCGGCAAATCCTGAAAAAAAAATATTTCACAATTAACAATGCTCCGCCCGGCCTGGATATCGATACGGTGATTTATCAAAACGCATCTCAGGCAACAATTCAATTGGCTGGCAATCTGATCGGTTTGCCTGAAATATCGATAACCATGAAGGCAAAAATCCTCAACAGTTTTGAAGATTTAACAAGCAATACTTTGCTACTTACAGGCACCGATATTATTCCAAATACAAAGCCTGAAGTTAAAGTATATGCCTCTGCAGGTACCATCCACATGGAATGCAACCAGCCAAATCTTCTGAATGAAAGGATGGAAATATTTAACCTGTCGGGCCATTTGATGAGAACCATGATAATTGAGCCGAAACAATTTAATAGCATTTATGCAAATCTTCCAGCCGGCATTTATCTGTGTAGTTTTGTTTTTAATGGCAAAAGGCAATCCCAACTAATACCGATTGTTATTTAAATTGCACCAATAATTCACTCCGTTTTTAATGCCGGTTAAATATACATCGGCATTTACCATTTATGCATCAAAATGTCGTTTTAGCTCATTTTGATGTTAAATTGGTATAATTTCGTTTCTAAAGTAGCATTCTCCAAATAACAAAAAAGGTGTAGCACCATAGTACCACACCTTTTCATTATCCAGTTATTGATTAACCCGGAATTAGCCGTTACTTACAACTTCTTCCTTCTTATTCTTCAATAATACGTCCTCGATTACCTGCTTCATTGTTTCTTTTGGCAGGGCTCCTTGCGCCATTTGAGGCTGCTCACCCATCGGGCAAAACAACAATGAAGGAATACTGCGAATACCAAATGCTGCGGATAATTCCTGCTGATCTTCAGTATCAACTTTATAGATATTAACTTTTCCTTCGTACTCTTTTGACAATTCTTCCAGAATTGGAGCTACCATTTTACATGGCTGGCACCAGTCAGCATAAAAATCGATCAGGCATGGAATTTCGCCTTCAAATTGCCATTCTTTATTTTTTTCGAAATTAAATACTTTCTCCAGAAATGTTTCTTTAGTCAGATGTTCCATTTTTAAATTTATGTTTAATTGTTTATATTCTTATTAATTCTATTTCAATTTTTTATTCTTCGATAAGGAATTCTTTGATGATCTTCTCGAAAGCGGCTTTTTCCTTAAACCCACGATCCATTTGTGGTTTACCATCGACCGGGATGTAAAGAAATGCTGGAATACTGGTTACCTGAAATACTGATGCCAGTTCACGCTCCTTCTGGGTATCTATTTTATATACTTTGACCTTACCATCATAGTCCTTAGAAATCTCGTCGAGTATTGGGGCAACCATTTTACAAGGCTTACACCAATCTGCATAAAAATCGATAATGGCAGGCTCGCTACCTTCATAAACCCACTCTTGAGGATTTGCTTCGTAATCCCAGATTTTTTCTTTGAAACTATCCTTTGTTAAAAATTCAGGTTTTATTTCTGTATCATCTCCTGAAGGAATTTCAGCTGAAGCAGTTTTAGTTGCGTTTGGGCTGTTATCATTTCCACTATTCACATTGTTACAGGCAGTTGCTGTGATTGCCATGAGAGCGAAAAAAGCTAATATTGATGTGATCCTTTTCATATTATTATGTATTATTTGTTGATTTCAAATATTAATTTCGGATGCAAAGATATATCAATTTTTTATTTTAAAGCGTTTTAGTATCACTTTTTAACTATTTTTGCAAAAATTATACTAACATTTTCTGACAGGCATTTTCGATAATCCGATCAGAAAATTATTAATTTAGACGGGTAAACTATGAAAAACTTACTTAATCATTTAAAACCACTGGAGTTTGAATCGGCATTTTCGTCGGATGACAAATGCCTTGAATTTTTGGCCGATGAAAAATGGAAGGATGGATTTACTTGTCGTAAATGTGGGCACACCAATTATTGTAAAGGGAAGACTCCATTTTCGAGAAGGTGTACAAAATGTAAATCCGATGAATCGGCAACAGCACATACGATTTTTCACCGCTGTAAAATCCCGCTTACTGATGCGTTTGAGATAGCCTACACGGTGTGTAGCAGCCCCGGAGTTTCATCGTATGAATTATCCAGGAAAATGGAAACCCGCCAAATGACCTGCTGGAAATTCAAGAAAAAAATCACCGAATGTATCGAGAAAAAGGGTGAATTTCAATTTATTGATAAGTAACACGCTACAATCTAATTGCATGTGCTCTGTTTTGATGTAACACCAATACCTGAACACCTGACTAACTTTTCTTCTTCTCTTCGCGCTTTTGCTTGCGCTCCTCTTTTTTAGACTTCTTCTCGTTCTGCCTGTTTTCTTTTTTCGTCTCCTTTTCCTGTTGCTTCTCGTATTTTTCCTTGGTCATGCCAGCAGCAGGAACAAATGAACCCACAATACCACCAATCAATGATTTTACCATGTAATTTATAATGGCTTTATTTTTATCGAACACAAAAAAGATCTCGGCTGGTGTCGGTGGACTATCACTTTTTTTAGGGGGATTACTACTCTTTATTACCATGTTTGCAAGAGAACTCAAAAAACCTTTCTTTTTCTCTCCTTCGTATGTATACTCCTTAAGGACTTTAATTTTAATATCTTCATACGCCATTGTCATAATACCAGAAGAATAATCAGCATTTGCATCTGCGCTGAAGACCATACTGTTTATTTTTCCCCGATTGATATCAACATGCAAATTGGATTTGGTAAACATATTGAATTGATTCATCTCCATTTCACTCAAACCACCTGAAAAGGAAAAAGCTCTTTTATTTAAATCCTTCGGAAAGTCAACCTTTAATGTTAGCAAGCCAGCATCAAAAAGGTTTCCCCCCGCATCCCATTTCATGGGGCCATTTTTATTGATTACTTCAGAACTATTGGTAATGTTATAAATGGTACCGTACATATTGGTTATATGAACCTTGCCAGCAATTTCCTCACCAGGAATCAATTCCTCGTAAAGTAATTTTGATTTACTAATCTCAAGTTTACCAATGTCAATGTATTCCTTGATTTGGCCTAAAGCCTGGTGTGGAAGTTTCGGAAAATTTGTAGTATCGAAGGTGATATTTTTATCACGGTAAATATGAACATCAGCACCCGACAACATAACTTTTGTGATTTCCAGTTTACTTTCAAGTACAAGCTTGGCAATATCCAGATCAACAACCTTAAGTTCGTCGATAATTACATCAAAGCGATCAGTTTGTTTGCCAAAGGCTTTTCCAAATTCCTCCTTACTATATTTTGGCACAACCTCCACATCATACAATCCAAATCCGTTTTCCTCTATTTTCAGATCTACCTTCCCGCACCGAATATCATAAAATCCATTACTCAATGGGTATACAACATCCCTGATCTGAATTGATGATTCATCATATGACTGTGAAAGAATAGTTTCCATCGGGTAACCCAGCCTAATGAGTGCATTCTTCAACATAATATCAACAATCCCAGCTTCGAAAATAATTTTTTTCTCAGCATGGTCGAAAAAACTAAACTTACCTTTTTTCAAGTTAAAACTTTGTAATTGAACATTATCCACTGAAGGCACCTTCTTCACTGTATCTTTTACTGTGACGGCAAACTCTTTTTTAAGTTTTGCCATTTCAGCCTTCGACAAATGATGGATCAGCTTAACTTGTGGGTTATCTATCAGGATTGACTCCAGGGACAGGTTACTTAAACTGAAGTTTTCGCCAATTTCAAGGCCTTCAATCAATAACTTTGGAACCATGGCATCAAGCAAAATTGGATTTGCAAAACGCATCGAATCGCTGGCTGAATAAAAACCAGGTTTTGGGCTAATCTTAAAATTAATGAGTTTGATGTTACCTGAAACTATGTTAACGTACAGGTCCTCATAGGTCATATCATAAACTTTACTGAGGTTGGATTTTGAAAAAGCGTCAATTACAAGGTCGTCAGCAATTTCACTTGCATTGCGGTTAACATAAACCAATACTCCGATTGCAACCAAAATTATAGCTGCAATTACTATCCCGGTAATTTTCAGGATTTTTCTTGTGGTAGACTTCGGCATAAACGAAATTAATTTCAGTAGGCAGAACTAATTTTGAAAGTGTAAATATAGCAAATCCCAGGTAAAGCCAAAGAAGTGTTGATGAATACTTCAAAGCATATCCTCTGCTTTCCCGATCATCCAACCATTCAGTTGCATCTCCATTTTGGCAGATAGGTTACAAATAAAGATTATACTAATTTGAAAGGCATAAAAAAAGCCACCAGATACTGGTAGCTTTAATTTTGGGTGCCTGATGGGATTTGAACCCACGACCCCTGGAACCACAATCCAGTGCTCTAACCAACTGAGCTACAGGCACCATTTAAAAATGGAGTGCAAAGATAATAGTTTTTCAATTTTCCGTTTATTTTTTCTGAAATTTTTATTCATTATTTCTGAAAAGGGATTTTATGGATTTGTAATCCTATTCACATTATAATGTTATTGTTCTTATATCGAACTGATATTACCGCCAATCACTCTTCTCCATTCACTCACTAAAATTCCAGATGCCTGCAATCACTTGAAGGTCTATAGGTAGCACACCGGCCCTTTGCAATATGAAGTTTTACTGAAAAATAGAGGTCCAGTCCTGTAAAATCCTGGAAACTGAATAACCCGCCCAGATTTTCCGTCCCAACACTAAAATAATAAAACCGGACAAATAATCCAATGCGGGGTTTTTTAAAGTCATATAACGACACAGGTAAATTCACTTCAAGCTGTGGGGTTTCATATCGTAAACTTAAAATGGCTTGTGATGGTTTTCTCAGTTGGTTGTCGGTAAGTTTAAGAGGAACAACTAACAAGGTATTTAAATACCAGTTGGGAAAATACTGGTAATCGGCCTGAAGACTTAATGTTGTGGGCAGGTTAAGACCAAAGGAATTTTCCTGTAGCGATGCAGTCGGGTCTCCATAAAAAACAGTACTAAATCCGGCAGTAAGCTCATTGATACTGCCAAAACCAACAGTATCCACACGTTCCCAGTACGCGCTAACATTCTCATAAGAATGCTGCTGAGCATTTTCTTTGAAATTTATTTTTCCCATGTCAAGTATCGAGAATCCCAATTTAAAAAAATAATCCTCATGCTCATAGGCACAATATTTTTGTGGCTTCGATCGTGTTGGAAGTTCTTTCTTACGTAAATACATTATCCCTAAATCAACACCAATGCCTTTTCCTTTAAACATAGCTCCATCATCAGGATATTGGTTATCATCAAAATCAATCGGTGCTGCAAAACCAATGTCTGCATCCAGGTTTCTTATGTCCAAGATTGATTCATCAACAAGAGTGTAGTCCATATCCCTGGCATGAGCACTGGTTCCGGCGTACCCAAAAAGTACACTTACATTTATTCCCGCTGAAAAAACATTGTGCCTTTTTTCCTTAAAAATATAGGAATAATGCCCACCTATCTCCCACCATCCCATGGTAGAGAAATCAAAAGCACCATGATGTTGATCGATACCGTACAACGAATCAAACTCCAGTCCTTCATACATAAGAATCGCAATATCGCGGGGCAGGTCTTCAACAGAAGTAACAGCCAATGCCTTGGAAAACAATCCAACAGAATGCTTTCCTAATGAATAGGACAACGATGGGCCCATCACCTCCACCTGTTCAAAAGCATTTACAGCATCTCCCGATGCAGTATAATCCAAACCTTGCCCGGGCTCACCGGATACAGGCAACTTTGGCGAAAGTGAAAGAAAATCCATTAACCTGTAATCCTCTTTATGTATGTATAAAAAGTTATTCTCGAGAAAAATATCAGCACCAAATAGGTTAAAATCAAAGTAAATTTTCGAGTTTGATGTGGCTGCAGGATTCAGTTGCGCAGAATAAATTCCACCATAATTGCTGGTTGTAAGACCAACTTTTTCTTGTGATAAAAGGGGAAGATGAAAAATAGTGACGATCAAAAAAACAAGCGCTGTATGCTTTGCTGGATTACCGGACAGGCATTCTAAATTTTTATTTGTAATGTATCGCGTCAAAACGTTCAGCAAGTCGAGTAGAGTCAGTTAAAAAGTTAAAGGTATCAGCACATCCATCACATATTAACTATGCCTTTAAAGCTTGAATGCGATCTTCACCTTATGATTGAATTTTTGATTACCAGTTGTTGGCACTAGCATAAAGTCAACCAAGTAACGAATAATTGGCGAAAATATTTATTTTTGCGTCATCCCAACCAAATAAAAATCAATCAATTATTTCATAAACTAATAAATACTTGGTTATTAATGAATTTACTACTAACAATTTCTAATAAATTAATTTTCAGGCACTAAATAATTAATGACTAAATTTGGTTCCACAAATACAATTTAAAATGGAAGTCACCCGTATCTTTGATTTACTCGATAGGTATGCTGAGCTGTATAACAAGGATGATGTACTGGCAGGCAAAAAAAACGGCGAATGGATAAAATACTCAGCCGATGATTATATTCACAACTCAAATTGTATCAGCTATGGCCTTCTGGGCCTGGGCTTTAAACGGGGCGATAAGATCGCAACTGTTACCAATAACCGGCCCGAATGGAACTTTTCTGATATGGGCATGATGCAGATTGGGGTGATCCATGTTCCTATTTATCCCACCATCAGTATCGAAGATTATGAACATATTCTCATCCACTCGGACGTCAAAGCGATAATCATTTCAGATAAATCACTTTATGAAAAACTGAAAGATCTCATTGGAAAAATCCCAGGCATTCATCATGTTTTTACCTTCAACGATGTTGGGGGAGTTAGAAATTGGTCGGAGATCATTGAAATTGGGAAGGCCCTTGAATCAAAATACAGAGGTGAAGTTATAAAAATTAAGGCTGGAATAGATCCTGATGAACTTGCCACATTGATTTATACTTCGGGGACAACTGGTTCGAGCAAAGGGGTAATGCTATCACACAGGAACATCGTTAGCAATTTTATTGCAACTTCACGTATTCAGCCCCTCGACCACAACCATAAAATATTAAGCTTCCTGCCTTTGTGCCATATTTATGAGCGGATGGTTAATTATAAATTCCAGTACAAAGGCATCAGTATTTATTATGCCGAGAACTTTGGGACTATACCAGCCAATCTGAAAGAAATAAAAGCCGATGGCTTCAACACGGTTCCCAGGCTACTGGAGCGGGTATTCGACAAAATCGTTTCCAAAGGAAAAGATCTGACTGGAATAAAAAAGAGGATCTTTTTCTGGGCTTTAAACCTGGGTTTGCGCTATGAATTGAATGGGGCCAATGGTCACATTTATGAAACCCAGCTAAAAATTGCTGACAAACTTGTTTTCAGCAAATGGCGTGAAGCCCTAGGGGGAAACGTTAAAATTATTGTATCAGGTGGGTCGGCACTACAGCCGAGGCTGGCAAGGGTATTTTGGGCTGCAGGCATGCGGGTTATCGAAGGTTACGGACTTACTGAAACCTCACCGGTTATTGCCGTAAATCATGCTGTTTGGCCAAATATTAAATTCGGAACAGTTGGTCCGCTCATACAGGATGTTGAAGTAAAATTTGCCGAGGATGGCGAAATCCTTACCAAAGGCCCCAACCTGATGTTGGGATATTATAAAGACCCTGAATACACGAAAGAGGTAGTGGATGAGGATGGTTGGTTCCACACAGGAGATGTGGGAGTGCTTGAAGAAGGGAAATTCTTAAAAATAACAGATCGTAAAAAGGAGATCTTTAAACTTTCATCGGGCAAGTATGTTGCAC
>Ga0070729_10001373_pt1 | contig 38038 bp, 37 predicted proteins | sample tdDd472_FD_66725 | JGI IMG/M metagenome (GOLD analysis project Ga0070729, IMG submission 66725) | Marine sediment microbial communities from the Atlantic coast under amendment with organic carbon and nitrate - tdDd47.2 | ecosystem: Environmental > Aquatic > Marine > Coastal > Sediment | place...
ATCTGGCCGACCGGTGATTATGATGAAGATAACAACCTGAATCAGGGTAGTAACCATTTCTCCTTCAATCCTTACTGGGCCGCTACCGTTTTCCTTGGTCCCAAGGCAACTGTTTCGTGGCGACTGCATTATCTCTGGAATGACAAAAATGATGAGTTTACCGCCGGCGATCAGATACCCTTCGATGTTGACCTCGAGCCTGGAGATGCCATCCATGCCAATTTTACCGCCGCTTACGAAGTCTTGCCGAAGCAGCTGCGTCTTGGCATCAATGGTTACTGGTTCGATCAGATTACTGACACCAAGGTCGACGGGGATGATGTCGATGACGACGAAAAGGTCTTTGCGATAGGCCCCGGTCTCGCTTACCACTTTTCACAGGATACGCACCTGTTTGTTAACGCCTATTTCGAAAGCGGTGCTGAGAACCGCCCCGAAGGCGAGCGTTACAACATGAGGTTCGTACATCACTTCTAGGCATTGCCCGGATCACATGTATCATATCAAGGCCACCCGTCATCGGGTGGCCTTTTGCTCTTTGAGGTTTTGCGTTTATATTGTTTTGCCTCTTTCGTCTTGTTTGTGACGCAAGTCTTGCCACGGTCGCACAATCGTGGCATGATGCCCGCCGCTCCAGACTTTTACAGGATGTGTTGATGGTTAAAGAGAACGACTTCGTAGCTATATTCCACTCGATCCACCGGGTCCTCAAGGCAGAGAAAATTCTTAAGCACGAGAAGGTGGATTTCCTGCTGATCCCGGTCCCCCGACAGCTGACTTCGGACTGCGGCCTTGCCTTGCGTTTCTCTCCCGAAGCCAAAGATGAACTGCTGGCCGTTCTTGCTGATGAAAACCTTTCGCCGGTTGAATTACACCAGCGCAAAGAAGGAGCCTATTTGACTGTCGAACCTGACTGAGATGTGCTGCAGCGGAGCCGCAAGACGCCCTGTTTTCGCTTGACAAAGTCCTTGCGGGTTCACTAAAGTGCATCATTTGTCCACACGGGCATCCGGGCAATCAAGTGACTGAAAGATGTTTGATACCTTAACTGAGAAATTCGACAACGTTTTCAAGCAGTTACGTGGCCGTGGACGTCTGAGCGAAGAGAATATCCAGCAAGCCCTGCGTGAAGTGCGGCTGGCTCTTCTGGAAGCGGATGTCAATTTCAAGGTCGTCAAGGATTTTGTGGCCGCGGTCCGCGAGCGTGCGATTGGTCACGATGTTTTGGAGAGCTTGACCCCCGGTCAACAAGTTATCCAGATCGTCCGTGACGAACTGGGCCTGTTGATGGGCGGGTCGGAAGATAACCAGCTTGACTTGGGTGCCCGTCCGCCGGTACCGATCATGCTCTGCGGCCTTCAGGGCGCGGGCAAGACTACAACCTGCGGCAAGTTGGCGCTTAAGCTGCGCCGGGAAAAGCGCAATCCGTTGTTAGTCCCGGCCGATGTTTATCGACCTGCTGCCATTGAACAGTTGAAGACCCTCGGTCGCCAGATCGATATCCCTGTGTACGACAGCCGTGCCGATCAGGACCCGGTTGAGATTTGTCGCCAGGCCCTCGAGTTTGCCGACCGGCAGGGTTACGATACACTGATACTCGATACCGCAGGTCGCCTGCATATCGATGATACGCTAATGCAGGAACTGGAGAGGATACGCTCCAGCGTGGAGCCGCGTGAAATCCTGCTGGTGGCTGATGCCATGACTGGCCAGGATGCGGTCAACGTGGCCAGCTCCTTCAACGAACGCCTTGGCCTGACCGGGATTGTACTGACCAAGTTGGATGGCGATGCCCGCGGTGGTGCCGCCCTGTCGATACGGGCAGTTACGGGCAAGCCGATCAAACTGGTTGGCATGGGCGAAAAGCTGGAGGCCCTGGAGACCTTCCATCCAGAAAGGATGGCGCAGCGGATTCTGGGCATGGGAGATGTCCTCTCCCTGATCGAAAAGGCCGAAGCCGCTTTCGATGAGAAGGAAGCCGCCAGCATGGAGCAGCGTCTCCGTGATGATGGCTTCACCCTGGAGACCTTCAAGGAGCAACTCAAGTCGATCAAGAAGATGGGGTCGATGGAGTCGATGCTCTCGCTGATTCCGGGGACGGGCAAGGCACTCAAGAAGATGAAGGGGATGCAGCTCCCCGATGATGAGCTGAAAAAGATCGAGGCGATCATCAACTCGATGACGCGCAAGGAACGGCGCAACCATAAAATTATCAACGGCTCCAGGCGATTGCGTATCGCCAATGGCAGCGGGACAAGAGTGCAGGACGTCAACCAGCTGCTCAAACGGTTCACCGAAGCCCAGAAGATGATGAAAAAAATGCAGAAGATGGGTCCCAAAGGTATGCGTGACATGATGGGCCCTGGCGGTTTTCCGATGTAAGCCGCTGTCCGACCCGGCGTCGGGCAGCATGGTACATAACAATCAATAACAAGAGGGTTTACCCTATAAATTACCAAGAGTCACAGGCTCAGGAGGAAAGAAGTCAATGGCAGTAAAAATCAGGTTGGCCCGTGGTGGCGCCAAGAAAAAAGCTTTTTACCAGGTTGTAGTTGCGGACGAGCGGTTCCCCCGCGACGGCCGTTTTATTGAAAAACTGGGGCAATACGATCCGAGACAGGATCCCCCGATGTTCAACGTTGTTGAAGAGCGGACCCTTGAGTGGCTGAACAAAGGTGCTCAGCCGACCGACACGGTTCGTCAGCTGCTGCGCAAGCAGGGGATCTGGGCCAAATTCAAGCAGGCTTAAATCCCTGAGCTTTTGCGGCGCCCGTGGAAGTTGACTTTTGTCAACATAAGGAAGGACGCCATGAAAGAGCTCATCGAATTAATCGCCAAAGCTCTGGTGGACAATCCGGACGCGATCACTGTCAGTGAAGAGGTGGACGCCGACGGTACGATCCTCGTCAAGCTGGCTGCCGCCCAGGAAGACATGGGACGCATCATCGGCAAACAGGGACGAACGGCCAAGGCCATGCGCACCCTGCTGAATGCCAAGGCGACCCGAGAGAACAAAAGAGCCGTGCTGCAGATCCTGGAATGATGAAAGACAAGTCGAAAGATCTTCTGGAAGTGGGCGTCGTTGTCGGCACTCACGGTCTCAAGGGGGACCTGAAAATTCGACCATTGCCGACCGGAGACCTGGCCTTGCCGGGTGCCCGAACGGTTTATCTGAAAGACAGCGAGGGCCTCCCGGTCCGGCACGAAGCTGTCCGATCCTCTCCCCACAAGCAGAACATCCTGTTGAGACTCTCCGGGCTGGAGAACTTCGCTGCAGTGGAAGGCCTGATAGGGGCTTCCGTACTGATGGACAACGCCGACCTCCCGGAGCTCGACGATGACCAGTTTTACTGGTCCGACCTGGAGGGAATGTCTGTGGTTGATCGTCAGCACGGCGAGATAGGCCGGGTCGTGGGCATGTTCAGTACTCCTGCGCACGATATCCTGGAAATTGAGGGCCCATCAGGGGAAATTCTGGTCCCTGCGGTCGAGCCCTTCCTGGTGGAACTTGATCGCGACAAAGATTGTCTGCACGTTGATCTGCCGGAGGGACTGGTCCCCGAACCCGGAGAGAGGGAATAAGGCTTCCATGCGTTTCGATATCCTGACACTCTTCCCGGGTATGCTTGAAAGCCCTCTTCAGGCGAGCATCCTCGGCAAAGCGGTTGACAAGGGACTGATCACCGTCAACCTGCACAACCTGCGCGATTGGGCTGAGGGCCGTCACCAGGTGACGGATGATACCCCGTACGGCGGTGGTGACGGCATGGTTATGAAGGTCGATCCGGTTGCCTTTGCTCTGGCCGATCTGAAGAAGCAAAGTCCACAATCCCGCGTCCTGCTCATGTCGCCGCAGGGCAAACCGTTCCGCCAGGTCGACGCCGAACGCTACAGTCGCGATTCAGGGCTGGTTTTGGTCTGCGGCCGTTATGAGGGCTACGACGAGCGGATTCGATCACTGGTCGACGAAGAGGTCTCTCTGGGCGATTTTGTCCTGACCGGTGGCGAACTGGCGGCAGCGGTGGTGCTCGATGCGACGGCACGCATGGTGCCGGGAGTTCTCGGCGCTGCTGGCAGCGCCCTGACGGACAGCTTCAGTGATGGGCTGCTCGAATATCCGCAATATACACGACCTGCAGAATTCAATGGAGTTCGCGTCCCAGATGTCCTGCTTTCCGGAAACCACCAGGCCATCGCTCGATGGCGACGCTATGAGCAGCTACGGCGCACCCTGGAGCGGCGTCCGGAACTTCTCGATACAGCACCCTTGACCGATGAAGATCGACGTTTCCTCGAAGAATTGCAGACCCCGACTGAAAAGCAGGACACGTAATGTTCAAGCCGATGGCGATTGCCCTGGTGCACCACCCGGTCCTTGACCGGCGCGGCGACGTGGTGTCCTCTGCAGTGACCAATCTTGATATCCACGACCTTGCCCGCCTGGCGACGACTTACGGTCTGTGTCGCTACTACATCGTAACCCCCGCAGCAGAGCAGCAACTTCTTACCGCCCGGATTGTCAAGCACTGGCAGGAAGGCTATGGCGCCAGCTACAACCCTGACCGGTGCAGGGCCCTCGACTGTCTGCAGGTGTGTGGCAGTTTTGATGATGCTTTTGCCGATTGGCGCTCCCTGAACAAAGAGGTTGGGGTCGCAGTCCTGACCGGTGCCCGTCACGAAGACGGCATCAACTACACAGATGCGAGAAAGCTGGCTGTGCGGCAGCCGGTGTTGCTGGTCTTCGGCACCGGGCACGGTTTGGCCCCGGAGCTTTATACGCCGGAACGGCCCTGCCTAGCCCCGATTCGTGGCGGTCGCTATAACCACCTTTCCGTGCGTACTGCCGCGGCGGTTGTTCTCGACCGGCTACTTGGTGAACAAGGTTCGATCCTGCCTCTTCCATAGGTTCAAGCTTTTTCAAAGAATCGTGCATTCCGACTGGTATGAGTTACAATTTATCAACCTTGGATACTGGAGTTCCAATATGCTCAGGAGCCTGTTGATTGCCGGTCAGATGTTGTGCCTGTTTGTAGCCCCCTCGGGTGCCGCCGAGTTAACTGTTGCCGAGAACCTGGTTTTTACCATCAATCCTGATAGCGGCTGGACAGTTCACCTTGAAGATCCTCCCGAGGCGTTGGTAAAGGAAACGGCCCGCCACGTTGCCCATGAACCGGCAGCTGCCAAAGCGACGCACGAACAGATTGAGATGGTTGCCCGCAAGAGGCTGCTGGCGAATGAAGCGATTGTTTACCATGCCTCCAGCGGCGCGCACCTCGACATCGACTTCAGCCCGCTCGATGAGAGGGATTTGGCGCCCGATTCCAGAACGCTGAGAAATTCAGCGGAATACGCTGCCCACAGTCTGGCCAACGAGGACGATGTGACGGGCGCCACTTGGGCTATCAAGGCGGTCGAAATTGATGGTGCCAGTGACGCATTCCTGCTCTCGGCGAGCTTTCTCAAGCACGGTCAGCCAATGGTTTTCCGGGGTTACGTCGGTACTGTTGGACGCCACTGGTTCTTTCTCTATTTTACAGCTCCTGGAGATGACCCGCAGATTCTGGAGGAGATGAAGTCGATGCTCGCAAATGCATCGATCCGTATTGTCGGACATTGAGATGATTTAAGTCGCAAGGGCCTGTCCCTGCAAAGTGTTCTAAACAATACTTAACAACCGTAGATTGAAAGAAAGAAATCACTTTTTTGTCTTGACTCTTTTCTCCATAATACGGTAAATAAGCGGTTCGCTTATCTGAGGAGGCTAAAAACGATGAACGTTGTCAATTACATCGGCATGGAAAATATGAGGAAAGACATTCCCCAGTTCAAGGCGGGGGATACACTGCGTGTACACGTCAAGATCACTGAGGGTGACAAGCAGCGTATTCAGGTCTTTCAGGGTGTCTGCATCAAGCGCCGTAACAACGGTGTTGGTTCGACTTTTACCGTACGCAAGGTCTCCAATGGCATGGGCGTTGAGAGGGTTTTCCCCCTGCACGGGCCGGTTCTTGACAAGGTCGAAGTGATGATGGTCGGCCGGGTCCGTCGCGCCAAGCTTTACTACCTGCGCAACCTGCAGGGCAAGGCTGCACGTATCAAGGAAGTGCGCCAGCGCTAAAGCGTCACACAAGTATAAATTCCCAAAGCCCCGGCTGACCAGTCGGGGCTTTTTTGTGTCTGAATCCCTTGAGGAGATTCTCTGACGCTTCCTGTTAGGTCGCGATAAATTCCTTTATGGAGTCATGCACCTATTTTAATCCATCCTTTCTGTTGACCTGAGTCTGTACTGGTGTAAACTGTTAAAATATTAATTTATAGAGGTTTTTTAGGTCTGCGCAGTACGGAGCAAGTTTGATGTCCATGAAAGTCGATGTTGAATTGAAAGATGGCGCTGTCTGCCAAATGGCCAAACAGGCGTTTAATGTTTTTCTGTCTTTGAACAGGGTGGTCAGGTTCAAGCGTTCTGAAGGTTGGATTGTTGTTGCCACGGACCCATTGAGAGACCTGGAGAAAGATAACAATTATCCTGCGCTCGCTGATCGCAGGGCTGGCGTCTGAAAAAGCAACTCGTCGGGCTTTTCCTTCCTGGGAGGCCAGCTACTTCTTTTTATTGAATTGCCATGTCAATTCATGAATACTGTTGGCCAATTCCACAAGGTTTGGGTCAATGGAACTCTTCCCTGAAAGTACACAATCACAACTTTTTTTCGAGGACATGGCACGGCGTCACGGCTATCGTGCTGTCGCTGGCATTGATGAAGCTGGCCGCGGCCCTCTGGCTGGCCCGGTTGTCGCTGCCGCGGTGATCCTGCCGGAAGATTTTGACCTGCCCGGGCTGAATGATTCCAAGCAGATTTCCGAAAAGAAGCGCAATCAACTATTCCCGATGATTTACGGACAGGCCCTGGCGGTCGGCATCGGTGTCAGCAGGGCTGATGAAATTGACCGGATCAATATCCTTCAGGCGACCCTGCTGGGGATGTCCCGCGCCGTGATGCGCCTGTCGATCGCTCCGGATTTCCTCCTGGTCGACGGCATTACTCCCGTTCCCCTGAGTATCGAGCAGAAGACTTTGAAGAAAGGTGATTCCCGCTCCCTTTCGATTGCTGCGGCATCGGTGATCGCCAAGGTCGTGCGGGATCGCATCATGCTCGCCTACGACCGGCTTTTCCCTGAGTACGGCTTCTCCGGTCACAAGGGTTATGGCAGTGAGAAGCACCGCAGTGCCGTGGCCCTGCATGGGCCGTGTATCTGTCACCGGCGGTCCTTCGCCGGTGTCAAAGAGCACTGTGAAACGCCATGACTGAAGCAAGGCTGAGCCTGGGGCGCATGGGCGAAGAAGCTGCCGCGCAGTACTTGCAGCGCCTCGGCATGAAGATCCTGCAGCGCAATGTCAACACTCCGCTCGGAGAGATCGATCTGATTGCACGTCAACAGCGCATCCTGGTTTTCGTCGAGGTCAAGACCCGACGCAGTTCGGCTTTCGGCTCTCCCGCCGAAGCTGTCGGCCCGCGCAAACAGCGGCAGATCATCCGGGCGGCCAAGTGGTACCTGAATGACAACCCGGGAAAGGGACTGCAGCCCCGTTTTGACGTGGTTTCGATCCTGGTCAAAGGCAACGACCTGGAGATCGAACACATCCCGGGAGCATTCGAGGACTGATCTCCCGGTCGCTGAACTGCCCCTAAATAGGCCAGCTCGCTGGTTCTGTTTGCTTTTCCCCCTCTAGCCAATTAAAATAATAATTCTTTCAATTAGTTCCATTACCTGACGTGTCGATTCAAGGAGTTGCCAGTGTCAATGTTGCTGCGGGAAATGGGTATGATCCGGGTTGCGGCGGTCTCACCGTCGTTGAAAGTTGCCGACGTTGCCTTCAACATCGCAGCGATCGAGGAGGCAACCCTGCAGGCCGCTGATCAGGGGGCGCAGCTGGTGGTCTTCCCCGAGCTGTCCATGACCGGTTATTCATGCGGCGACCTGTTTTATCAGCAGAGTTTGCTGGAGCAGGTCCGCGAGGGGCTTACCACTCTGACCACCCTGAGTAAGCAGACCGGGATGATCCTGATTGTCGGTGCGCCGGTCCGTCAGTCCGGCCGATTGTTCAATGCAGCAGTTATCATGAGCCATGGGCGGATCTGTGGCGTGGTGCCGAAAACCTACCTGCCGAATACCCAGGAGTTCTACGAAGAGCGTTGGTTCTCGAGCGCCCTTGACCTGGTTGACGACCAGCTGGCCTGGCTCGAAGAGGCCCCGCCATTCGGCACCGATCTGCTGTTTGATATCGACGGTATGCCTGACTGCCTGTTCGGTGTCGAAATTTGTGAAGATGCCTGGGTGGCCAGCCCGCCGAGCGGGGCCATGGCCGCCGCCGGAGCGACCCTGTTGATCAACTTGTCCGCGAGCCCCGAGATCCTTGGCAAATGCGAATATCGCCGGGCCCTGGTCCAGGCGCAGTCGGCCCGCTGCCTGGCAGCGTATATCTATGCCTCGGCAGGGCCGGGCGAATCGAGTACCGACCTGGTATTCTCCGGACATTCATTGATCGCCGAATACGGTCAGACCCTTGACGAAACCGAGCGCTTCCAGTTTGCCAGTCAGATCGCCATTGCCGATATTGATATCCAGCGGCTGGTCCACGAGCGTCTGCGCAACAACAGCTTCGCTGCCTGCCAGGCGGAGCAGGACTTTCTCCTGGTGCCGGTCGAGGTTACGGTGCGTGATGCGGACAAGCTGCTCCGGCCAATGACCAGGACTCCTTTCGTCCCGATCGGCATCGCCGAGCGGCAAGCCCGCTGCGAAGAGATCTTTGCCATCCAGACGACCGGCCTGATGAAACGCCTGATGCACACCGGCAGCCAGAAAGCCGTAGTGGGAATTTCCGGTGGCCTCGACTCGACCCTGGCCCTGCTGGTGACGGTCAGGGCGTTCGACCGCCTGGGCTGGTCCAGGGACGATATCCTGGCCATAACGATGCCCGGCTTCGGCACCACTGACAGGACCAAGGGGAACGCAGAAGCCCTTGCCGATGAGCTTGGCGTCAGTCTCCGTACGATCAGCATTGATGCCGCAGTCCATCAACACTTTGCCGATATCGGCCAGGATCCCGAGACCCATGACGTCACTTATGAGAACTCCCAGGCCCGCGAACGGACCCAGATTCTCATGGACCTGGCGAACCAGGTCGGCGGCCTGGTCATCGGTACCGGAGACCTGTCGGAGCTGGCGCTCGGCTGGGCGACCTACAACGGCGATCACATGTCGATGTATGGAGTCAATGCATCGATTCCAAAAACGCTTGTGCGGTATCTGATCGAATGGTGTGCAGAGGCCGAGTTCAGCGGCAGAGCCGCAGACGTCCTGCGCGATATCTGCGCGACTCCTGTTTCACCCGAATTGCTGCCACCGGATGAATCCGGAGAAATCAGCCAGAAGACCGAGGACCATGTCGGCCCCTATGAACTGCACGACTTCTTCCTGTTCCATGTGGTCCGCAACCAGTTTGCCCCGCGCAAGATCCTGGATATGGCGGCACGGGTGTTTGCGGAAGATTACTCGCACGACGAGATCCTGAAGTGGCTGCGGATTTTTTATAGCCGGTTCTTCTCCCAGCAGTTCAAGAGATCCTGCCTGCCGGACGGCCCCAAGGTCGGTACGGTGTCCCTGTCGCCTCGCGGGGACTGGCGTATGCCGAGTGACGCCAGCGCGGCATTGTGGCTTGCCGAGTTGGACCAGGTTGCCGCAGTGAAGAAAAAGAAGGGTGCTTGACAGCTATGCAGGAAGGGCAGGACACAGAGACACCGGGAACGCTCTATGTGGTGGCAACGCCGATCGGCAACCTGGAGGATATCACCTATCGGGCGGTTAAAGTCCTCGGTGAGGTCGATCTGGTTGCGGCAGAGGACACCCGTCACAGCCGCAAGCTTCTCAATCGCTTCGGTATCCGTAAACCACTACTGTCATACCACGACCATAACGAGCGACAGCGGTACGCTGAAATCCTGGAACGTCTGCGGGCTGGAGAAAATGTTGCCCTGATCAGCGACGCCGGAACGCCCTGCATAGCGGATCCCGGGTATCGCCTGATCGCATCCTGCCGGACCGCCGGTGTGCCGGTCGTACCAATCCCCGGTGCGTCGGCCATGGTTGCGGCGCTCAGCGCCTCCGGAGTGGCGATCGATCGCTTTACCTTTGAAGGGTATCTGCCGGCGCGCGCCAAGGCGCGGACCGATCTGCTTAAACGTCTGACTGGTGAACAGCGCACATTGGTGTTCTACGAAACCCCCCACCGCTTGATCGCCGCCCTGAATGACCTGATGCAGGTGTTTGGTAAAGAACGTTTTCTGGTCGTCGCCCGGGAACTGACCAAGATGTACGAGGAGTTTTTTCACGGTACTGTAGATGACGCCATTGCGCATTTTTCACGACAACCGGTGAAAGGCGAGATCGTTCTGATCCTGCCTCCTGGCTCTGAGGGTCCGCAGATGAATGCGCGGGATGCCCTGCGAAACCTGCTTGGAGAAAGCAGCCTGTCGCGCCGCGATGCGGTCAAAGTGATTGCCAGGGAGTATGGTCTGCCGGTCAGCGATGTTTACCGGGAAAGCCTCAGCCTGACAGAAGAAGACAGAGAAATTTGATAGAAGTGTGATGATGCCACATAATGATTTTCGAGGTGCTCCAGACCGTGGTCTCTCTGCCACGGGATAAGCCATACATCGTCATTTCACATAAGCTTCTGCCGAGGATTGTCAGCATATCAGCCCCCGATTGTTGACACCCGAATTCCCGCCCCAAAATACGCCTTTACAACTCGCTGGAATTTAATCATTTTTGCATGCCTTATTGCCCGTTCCGGTGAATTGGAACACCCCTTGCTTCTAATCTCCATACAACAACAAACAACTGCTCTGCAGGCCTTAGGGCAAACCAATTCGAGGAGATGCCATATGTTTGTCGCCAAACGAGTAATGATCATCGCTGCGCTTATAGGTTTCCTGGCATCTCCGGCACTGGCCGATGAAATTATCTCGCTGAAAGGTGGCTATTACAATCTGGAGCCCTCCGGAGATATTGGTGTCAGAGGAAACGTTGTTGATATCGAAGATGACCTGGGGATTGACGACGACGACGGTTTCTTCGCCGAGGCCGCTCTGCAGTTAGGGCGTTTTCGGCTCTTTACCAGCTACCAGCCAATCAGTTTCAGCGGGTCAACTGTTTTAACCATGGATATCGATTTCAATGGTGAGACTTTTGTCGAGGGCAGTCGCATCGACAGCGATTTGGATATCGATATCTACGAAAGTGGCTTGGCCTGGTTCCTGATCAACCTGGATGATCTGCCAGTACGGATTCAGTTTGGTCCGGAAGTGGCCATAAAGTACATCGACACCAAAATTGAAATACAGGACAAGGGGCTTGGCATGCAAGAATCAGAGAGCGTCGGTGTGCCGATTCCCTCTCTGGGAGCGAGAGCCCGTATCGCCTTCGCCGATTATCTCGGCGTGGTTGGCAGGGTCGGCTACATGTCATATAACGGCAACAGCTTGACCGATATAGACGCCCAGGTGGAATACTCGCCGATCCCGTTGGTGGGGATTTACGCTGGCTACCGGTACCTGGATATGGACATTGATGAAGATGATCTTCTGCTTGATGCAGAATTCTCCGGTCCGCACGCCGGAGCTCTGATCCGTTTCTGATAAACGCCTCCTTCAGAATGGAATCAGGAAAGGGCAGCCGGAAGGCTGCTCTTTCTTTTTGTCTGTACTTATGAGCGTTGGTTCCATAAGGGTTTGATAGAAAATATTGTGGCTTTCTGATAGCGTGGCTCCCCTAAACGCCATGTCCCCTAATATATTGGGTCATAGGCGCATATTTCCTTAGGGTGGAGAATGATGCAATGGCCTCGGTGGTCCATCTCTTCAACCGATCTTCTTCGGTATGATTTATCTCTCAATACTGAACCCCGAGAGGTTCTCTGTGCTGTCGCTCCATTTTATGACAATATCTGTGACCAAGGCCCTCGGTGGCCCTTGATGGCACCACTCAACTGCTTGTTGAATGACCTCTTGACATCCCTCAAAAACTGCCTTAACTGTGCCGTCTCGACAGTTCTTGACCCAACCATTCAGGCCAAGTCGCGAGGCCATCTCAACAGTTGACTGTCGATAGAATACCCCCTGTACGCGGCCGTGAATGACAACCTCAGCCCTGATTTTTCTCATTCCGCTCTCCAACAAGCTTTGCAAATGACTCTTCATTGAGGATGGTGACACCAAGGCGCTGTGCTTTTTCCAGCTTGCTACCGGCATTTTCCCCGGCAACGAGGTAATCGGTTTTTTTGCTGACAGAGCCTGACGCCCGTCCGCCAAGTTGTTCAACCAGTTCTTCGGCTTCCTTGCGTGACCATTTCGACAGGGTGCCGGTGATGACGAAGGTTTTGCCAGTCAGGGGGCCATCCTGCTGGATGACCACTTCGCCCTGCGGTTCAACCCCTGCCTGCTGCAGTTTCTCCAGCAGGAGTTTCTTCTCCGGGTTGTTGAAGTAGTCGACGATTGATTCGGCGACCTTGTCACCGATTTCGTGGATGGCGATCAGTTGCCCTGCCGTGCACCTGGCAAGTTCCTCCAATGACGCAAAACGCTTGGCCAGGATTCTGGCTGTGTTCCTGCCGACGTGGCGGATGCCGAGACCGAAGAGGAGCCTTGAGAACGGCTGGTTCTTGCTCGCTTCAATGGAGCGCAAGAGTTTCTCTGCCAGGGTGTCGCCCATGCGCTCCATGGTGAACAGGTCTTCTTTGCTCAGCAGGTACAGGTCTGCGACATCCCTGATCCTGCCGGTGTCCAGCAGTTGAGTGAGTTGCTTTACGCCAAGGCTTTGGATATCCATCGCATCGCGTGAAACAAAATGCCTGAAGCTCTCTATAATCTGGGCGGGGCATTGCGGGTTGTTGCAGCGCGGCACGACTTCGCCCGGGCTTTTCTGTACCGGCGTACTGCACTCGGGGCATTCTGTGGGCAGCGGTATCAGTCGCTCTTTGCCGGTACGTTTATCCGTCAGTACCTTGACAACGTCGGGGATGACATCCCCGGCGCGCTCGACGATGACGTGATCGCCAACACGTATATCGAGACGCTTGATCTCGTCCCAGTTGTGCAGACTGGCCCGGGAGACGGTGACGCCGCTGACGGTCACCGGTTTGAGATGGGCGACTGGGGTGATGGCGCCGGTACGCCCGACCTGTAGGCCGATACCTTCGACGATCGTCTGCTCCTGGCGCGGAGGAAACTTGAGGGCAATCGCCCAGCGCGGTGAACGGCTGACCATACCGAGTTCTTCCTGAAGGGCCCTGTCGTTGACCTTGACGACCACTCCGTCGATCTCAAAAGGGAGGGTTTCACGGCGCTCCTGAAGCTTGTTGAAGGTGTTAATGACCGCATCTGCACCCAGGGCGACAGTCGTGTCTTGCAGGTTGACGCGCAGGCCGAGTTTTTCAAGGTGTTGCAACGTTTCGATCTGGGTGTTGATCGCAGCGCCCTGCATGCGGCCGACACCGTAGCAGAAGATTCGTAACGGGCGTTGTGCCGTGATATTGGCATCCAGCTGACGCAGGCTGCCGGCGGCGGCGTTGCGCGGGTTGGCAAAGGTCTTCTCACCATTCTCTTCCTGAGTGCGGTTGAGTGTCTGGAAGTCGGCCAAATCGATATAGATTTCACCACGGACATCGAGAATCTCGGGGCAGGGGGCCGTCAACGTTTGCGGTATATCGGCAATCGTTGTGACGTTTTCAGTAATGTCCTCCCCGACAAGTCCGTCGCCTCGGGTGCTGGCTCTGGTCAACTGACCCTTTTCATAAGTCAACTCAATTGCGACGCCATCCATTTTCATTTCGCAGGCGTATTCAAGCTCCTCGGAACGGGCCAGGAAGGTCTTGCGCAGGCTGGCATCAAAATCGTGGAAGTCATCGGCATTCTTGGCATTTTTCAGTGAGAGCATCGGTACGACGTGTGCTGCCGGAGCAAATTTTTCCGAGGCCCTTGAGCCAACCTTCTGACTCGGCGAATCAGCAGTTACCAGTTCCGGAAACCTCTCTTCGATCTCCAACAGTTCACGGAACAAGGCGTCGTACTCGGCATCGGTGATTTCCGGCTGGTCCAGCTCATGGTAGAGCCGGTTGTGGCGGTTGATCTCTTTGCAGAGTTCGGTGTGGCGTTGTTGGGAGAAGAGGTCGATCATCGGTGGCTGCTCCAACAGGTTGAAATAGCTGTATCCGTTCAGAATCTATGGGTTTATGTAATATAGCAGGTTTTTGTTTGTTTCGGGAGAGAAGAGGGCTTGCCGGTTGTTTTCAAGCCATAAAATAAAATAAAATCAGAACCAGAACCGGCGGGGTGCGTCCCGCCGGTTCTTTTTAAGGTTTTGATGCTGGCCGTTCAAAAGTCGAGACCTGCCCCTTTGAGTAATGTTGACAGGTTACCAGTCAGTCGCTGTTATGCAACATGTCCTTACAACCAATATAACCAATTGTTTTTCCAACCGGTGTCAGTTATATTCTCTCAAAGCCACAAACAATCAGCTCAGCTGCAACGGATAATTCTATACCATGACCCAAGATCAGTGGCTGCACATCGTTGGCCTGTTCTTTCTCTTCATCTTTTCGGCATTCTTCTCAGGTTCGGAAACCGCATTGATGTCGATGGACACGTTGCGTGTCAAATATCTCGCCGAGAAGGACCGCCCGGGAGCGCGCCAGCTTGCCAAACTTCTCGATCGGCCTGATAGTCTGCTTAGTGCAATCCTGGTTGGCAACAATCTCGTCAACATCATGGTCTCGGTGTTTGCCACGACGCTTTTTATCGAGTTCTTCGGCCAGCGTGGTGAGCTGCTGACCATTCTTGTCCTGACCCCGCTACTGCTGGTCTTTGCCGAAGTTTGCCCAAAAACCTACGCTGCACAATATCCTGAAAAGATATCGTTTACGGTTCTTCATCCGATTCGTTTCTTCATGTGGCTGCTACGCCCTGTGACATGGCTGGTAAGTGGTGTTTCAAAGCTGCTGACCCATTTTTTACACGGCGAAGTTGATCGGCCCCTGATCTCCGAAGACGAGATCCGTTCGATCATCGAATACGGTGAACATGCCGGTGCAGTCGGCAAGGAGAAACGTCGCATGCTTCACGGCGTGATAGACCTCTCCGAAATCAGAGTCCGTGATGTCATGGTCCCGCGCACCGAGGTGGTGGGCATCGAGGTCAATACGAGCTTTGCCGAAGTTATTCAACTGACAGCACAGGCACATCACTCCCGTTTCCCGGTTTACGCAGGAGATCTGGACAGTGTCGTCGGAATTATCCACTCCAAGGAGATTCTCAATTACCTGGACCGGCCAGATGAATTCTCTCTGTCCGAACTGGCGCGCCCTCCATATTTTGTCCCGGAAGCCAAGCCTATTGAGGCATTGATGCAGGCGTTTCGCACCAAACACCTGCATCTCGCAGTCGTCGTTGACGAGTATGGCGGAGTCGAAGGAATCTGTACGCTGGAAGATATCGTCGAGGAAATTGTCGGCGAGATCCAGGACGAGTATGACGAAGAGGAAATTCTCGTCACCAAGCTTGGCCCGGGTTTGTACCTGGTCGACGGTAGCGTGGCCATCCGCTACATCAACCGGCGCTATGGTCTGGTCCTTTCAGAAGAACATGTCAATACCCTGGCCGGTTTCCTGTTGGATAAAATTGGCAGTATCCCGGAAGAAGGTGACCTGTGTGAAGTAGAAGGTGCACGCTTCACGGTGCGTGAGGTTGTCGACCGTCGAATCGAGAAGATTGAAATGCACATTCCTGAAGAATAGGATGGGGTAGCTTTAAGGCTGTAAGGCTTTAAGGATTTTAGACTTTACGGCTTTGTAGCTCTATGGCCTTATAACTTCTTCTGCTTCATGCGATTTATCAACTTTTTAGCCTATCCTCCTGAAAAATATGGTGTTGTCTTTGTTGCCTTTTTTGAATACCCCGCGCCTTCATCCAGACTGAAGTACTCAGAGGTTGTTTTCTGACCTCCACAAAACGACCTAACCCCCTAGAAAATTGAAATATTTCTTGACAGTTGAGAGCTCTGCGACTATATTTGCCCAGAAAGTGGTGAATAGTGTATTTTTAGGCCAAAGAGGGCCAAATGGGATTCCAGGGCGTCTACTTCAATTCGATCGATGCAAAAGGGCGGGCAAGCATTCCGGCCAGGTTTCGTGAGCAGCTGAAAGAGCTGTTCGACGATGAAACGCTGATCGTGACGCAGGATCGCTGCGGTATTGTTGCATACCCGGTCTCCGAGTGGGACCTTTTCCTCGAAAAATTCGCACAGCTCCCGAACGATCAATTCCGGGAGGACCTCTATTTTACAACAGTAACCCCGGCAACCCAGTGTGCCTTCGACAAACAGGGTCGAATCCAGCTGCCGCAATCCTTGCGTGAGTATTGCCAGCTCGATACGGACGGTGTGCGCGACGTTGTCATTGTCGGCGGGGCGAAGAAAATCCAGATCTGGAACAAGGCAAGATACCTCGAGATGATTGCGGAAGCGGAACAGCGCCTGGCAGACGATCGGCAAAAGCGTTTCGACCTGGGATTATAGTTCTTTGACTTCGGATGGGTTCAGGCATGTTTCGGTGATGGCGGAGGAGGTTCTGCACTACCTCTTGCCCCGTCGCGGAGGAATCTACCTGGACGGTACGCTGGGTGGCGGTGGTCATGCCCGCCTGATCCTCGAAGCAACATCTCCTGATGGAAAACTGATCGGCCTTGATCATGACGCAGAGGCGTTACAGGCTGCGGGAAGCAACCTGGCGGAGTTCGGCGACAGGGCGATGCTTCGGCAGGGCAACTTTGCCGGGATGGAGTCTCATCTCGATGTGCTGGGGGTTGCGATGCTCGACGGGGTCGTACTGGACCTCGGAGTATCCTCATACCAACTCGACAGCCCGGACCGCGGGTTCTCGTTTCGGGAAGAAGGCCCGCTGGACATGCGGATGAATCCTTTGGCAGGAATATCCGCCGCCGGCGTGATTGCCGAGGCTGAGGCAGATCATTTGAAGCGTATCTTCCGTGAGTACGGTGAAGAGCGCTGGGCTGGAAGAATCGCCAGGGAAATCGTGGCGGTCCGTGAACGGCAGCCGATCGAGACCACCCTGCAACTGGCCGAACTGATCAGCCGGGTTGTGCCGCGCGGCAAGGGCCCTCAGAGGATCCATCCGGCGACACGGGTCTTTCAGGCGTTGAGAATTTATGTCAATGGCGAGCTTGACAGTCTGCAGACGGGACTTGACGCTGCCAGACAAAGGCTGAAAGTCGGTGGGCGGCTGGTGGTCATCAGCTTCCACTCGCTTGAGGACAGGATAGTCAAGCAGGCTTTCCGTGCACTATCCACCGGCTGTATCTGCCCCCCCCGCTTGGCTGTCTGCGCCTGTGGGAAGGAACCGGTTGCCAGGGTTATAACCCGAAAAGGGGTTAAGGCAACGGACGCTGAAGTTGAAAACAATCCACGCGCCAGGAGCGCCGTGTTGAGAGCAATGGAGAAGATTTCCTCAGAGGAGAAATACGATGGCTGACACAACCATCAAGGTGTTACCGAAAATCAATGGCTTTGCCCTGCGTCGCCCGAACCTGCTGCCGGTGCTCGGTTTTATTGCGCTGCTACTTTCGGTGTCACTCTTTTTCGTTTGGTCACGAGTCCAGGTCACCAGTCTTGAATACGAGATGTCCCAGTTGGAAAGTACGCTGCGAGGTCTGCGTCAGGAGACATCAAACCTGCGTCTTGAGGCAGCCAGCCTCAGAAGCCCTGAACGGATTGAACGGGTGGCGCGGCAGGAACTGCGCTTGCGCCTGCCTTCCGCTGATCAGGTGATTACGGTGGATTGATGAAGGAACTGGAGAAAGGCGTCCGCTTTCGCATCAGGCTGATAGGGGTGGTCTTTACCCTCTGTTTTGCTTTGGTGGCGATGCGTGCCTTCGATCTCCAGGTCTTGCAGGAGAAGCAGTGGGAAGAACGCGCCGAGCGACAGCATCAGAAGGTTATCCCCCTAACTCCTCAGCGCGGCACAATTTTCGACAGGAACGGAGAGGAACTTGCCGTAAGCGTTGATGTCGATTCGGTTTACGCTGAGCCGGGCAAACTCAAAGACACTGCAGGTGCTACAAAATCCATGGCGAAAGTGCTGGGCGTTTCAACAAGAACACTCAAGGCCAAGTTGAAGGGCAGCAGAAACTTTGTCTGGCTGAAGCGCCAGATTACCCCGGACCAGAGCAACCAGATCAAGCAGATGAGGCTCAATGGTGTCGGAATGATCAAGGAGCACCGGCGCTTCTATCCCAACTCCAATATCGCCGGGCATCTGCTCGGTTTCACCGGCCTTGATCCAAAGGGGTTGGAAGGATTGGAACTGCAGTACGACAAGATGATCCTCGGGCGTGGCGGGTATCTGGTGATGGAGCGGGACGCAATGGGACGCGGTCTGGGCGCCGGTTCGCCACAGGTCCAGGGGGCAACGCGTGGGCATGACCTTTACCTGACGCTCGATAAGAACCTGCAGTACCTTGCCGAGCGTGAACTTGCCGAAGGGTTGCGCACGACCGAAGCCAAGGCAGGAACCGTGGTCATGATGGAGCCGTCAACCGGCAAGGTTCTGGCCCTGGCGAGTTCCCCGGAGTATAACCCGAACGCATTCTCCCGTTACAAGCCTCACCAGTGGAGAAATCGCGCCGTCTGTGATTCCTTTGAGCCCGGCTCGACATTCAAGATTTTTCTCATGGCGGCCGCCCTGAATGAGGCAGTCGTCAGCACCAGACAGAAAATTGATTGTGAAAATGGTGTGTTCCGGGTTGGCGGTAAGGATATCCATGACCACAAGAAGTACCAGAAGCTGACCCCGGCGGAGATTATCAAGTATAGCTCAAACATAGGTTCGGCGAAAATAGGCAAAATGCTGGAGCGAAAAACCTTCCATCGTTATCTCACCGATTTCGGTTTTGGCCAGCCAACCGGGATAGATTTGCCCGGTGAGGCGAATGGCATATTGAGGCCGCCGGACAAATGGTTTGAAGTCGACCTGGCGGCGATTTCATTCGGTCAAGGGGTCAGTGTGACGCCGGTCCAGTTGACCGTGGCCACGGCGGCGATCGCCAATGGCGGCTACCTGATGGAGCCTTATGTGGTCGAACGGGTTGTTGACAGCCTCGGCCAGGTAACACGTAAAAGCCAGCCACGCGTTGTGCGCAAGGTGATTGCCCAGGATGTGGCCCAGCGGGTGAGCCGGATGATGGAGTTGACCACCGAAGACGGCGGTACGGCGACCAATGCCCGGGTACCGGGTTTCAGGGTCGCCGGCAAGACCGGTACGGCGCAAAAAGTTGATCTGGTGACGGGAGGCTACTCAGCAGACAAGCGGATCGCCTCATTTGTCGGTTTCCTCCCGGCCGAGGCGCCGCGGATTGTGATGCTGGTGACGATTGACGAACCGAAAAAAGGCATTTACGGCGGATTGACTGCGGCACCGGTATTTTCACGGATTGCCGCACAGGCGATGCAATACCTCAAGGTTGCACCCAACCAGAAGATGCCTGCCGGTGAAAGCATTCCTTCGCTGGAGCAGATATTTGTTGATACGGTCACTCCGGCACAGGCCAGTTTGCAGCACCTGATGGTTGCCTCAACGACTGGCGGACCGCAGATGCCTGATTTTTACGGGTTGAGCTTTCGCCAGGTTCTCGAACTTATCGAAGAAAAACAGCTGAACGTGGATTTCCGGGGACGCGGGCGGGTTGTTGAACAGTCACCAGGCCCAGGGGCATCGATTCCCTATGGCGCCCCGGTGTGGGTGCGCATGGCGCCACCATCCTGAGCAAGCCTTAAAAAGGCGGCGGATGACGATGAAGTTAATGGATCTACTGAAAAATTGCCCGGTCAGAAATATCCATGGCAACCCGGATATTGATCTGCACGGTCTGCATTACGATTCGCGGCAGATCAATCGTGATGATGCCTTCTTCGCCCTGCGAGGTGTGGTCAGCGACGGACATGATTACATCGGCAGCGCGATTGCCAACGGCGCAAGAGTGGTTTTCTGTGAGGAGATGCCGATGCATGCCGAAGCCGTGACCACCGTGCTGGTTGACAATTCGCGCCAGGCCATGGCGCTGGCCTCGTCAGAGTTCTACGGCAACCCGACACACGGCATGCAGACTGTAGGCGTCACCGGGACCAATGGAAAGACCACCATCACCTATCTGCTTGAGGCGATCCTCAGCGAGGCCGGTTTGAATCCGGCGGTGATTGGTACGATCAACTACCGTTTCGGCTCGGATCTTCGCCAGGCGCCGCACACCACTCCCGAAGCGCTGGAGCTGATGAAGCAGGTGAGTGATTTCCGGCGCAACGGGGCACGCTCCCTGGTTATAGAAGTCTCTTCCCATGCGTTGGACCAGTACCGGGTCGATGGTGTGCATTTCCAGGTTGGCGTTTTTACCAACCTGACGCCGGAGCACCTCGACTACCACCAGGACATGGAAAGTTACTTCGCCAGCAAATACCACCTCTTCAGGGAGTTATTGCCGCGCGGCAAGGGCCGCGCCGTGATCAATGTCGATGATGACTACGGCCAGCGTCTTGCGGCGATGCTGCCAGACGCCCTGACTTGCGGTCGCAGTGATCATTCAGACATTTATCCAGAGAGCGTCGAGATCTCTTTAAAAGGCATCCGTGCCAGCGTGACAACACCGCTCGGTACGGTGGCCATCAACTCACCCTTGCTCGGCGACTACAACATGGAAAACCTGCTTTGTGCGATCGGTGCGGCCGTTGCGTTGAAGCTGTCGCCCGAGGTGATTGCGACCGGGCTGGCTACAGCAAAAGGGGTGCCGGGTCGCCTCGAACAGGTAGAAAACGATCGTGGCGCAGTGATCCTGGTTGATTATGCCCACACCGGTGACGCCTTGCACCGGGTCATCGAGGCGATGCAGGAGCTTTCGCCAAACAGGATTCTGACTGTTTTCGGTTGCGGTGGCGACAGGGATCGCAGCAAACGGCCGATCATGGCTGAAGTTGCCGCGCGCGGCTCCGATATCGCGATTGCAACTTCCGATAATCCGCGCACAGAGAATCCTCAGCAGATCTTCGACGATGTCCGTGTCGGTCTAGCCAGGGCCCATAAACATGAGTGGCGCAGGCAAGATGCCATGACCGGTACGGGGAGAGGCTACGTTGTCATTGAGGACCGCCGTGAGGCGCTGGAGTTTGCAGTCAGCCTGCTGCAGCCCGGTGATCTCTTGCTGGTCGCCGGAAAAGGGCATGAGGATTACCAGATCCTTGCCAGCGGGCGGATTCATTTCGACGATCGTGAAGAGCTGCGCAGTGCCCTGCAGCGGGGAGACCTGCAATGATCCGCATGGACGTTCGTACCGTTGCTGAAATCACTGGAGGTCATCTGATGCAGAATGGCGCATCGGTTGAGTTCCAGGGGATTTCCACCGACAGCCGGACGCTCCAGCCGGGAGAACTGTTCATCCCGCTGCGCGGTGATAATTTTGACGGTCATGACTACCTGACCCAGGCGATCAAGAGAGGGGCCGCGGCCTGTCTCAGCGAGGAGATGATCGGCGGTCTTCTGGTGCCAGTGGTCAAAGTGAAAGACACGCTCAAGGCCCTGGGTGACCTGGCCGCCGCATCCCGGCGCCAGTTCTCGGGTCCGGTGATCGGAATTACCGGTACATCAGGGAAGACTACTTGTAAGGAAATGCTCGCATCGATCCTGGCAAGCCTCGGCCCCGGTCTCAAGTCGGCGGGCAATTACAATAACCTGATCGGCGTACCACTTACACTGTTCGACCTGCAGCCGGAGCATCAATGGGCGGTCATCGAGATGGGTATGAGCGCCCGTGGTGAAATTGCCAGGCTGGCGGAAATTGCCCAACCGAACATCGGCCTGATCACCAATGTCGGCGCCGGTCATCTGGAAAACTTTGACGGTCTCTCGGGTGTGGCCAGGGCCAAGGGGGAGCTATTTATCAGTCTCCCCGTCGATGGTATTGCTCTGATCAACGCAGATGATCCGGAGGTGAGTGTCCTGCCGGTTGCCAACGGCGTTCGCAAAGTGTTCTTCGGCAAAAACCGGGATGCCGACGTCAGGGCAGATAAAATTGTGGTCCAAAACGGCTCGGTGAGCTTTCAGCTGGTTATTGCCGGATCTGCTCAAAAGGTCGTTCTGCCGTTACCGGGACGGCACAACGTTACCAACGCCCTCGCTGCTGCTGCGGCGGCAACGGTAACCGGTGTCGGATTGCAGGCAATTGCCGCGGGGCTTGAAGCGTTCCAGCCTTGCCCGGGACGAATGGAGTTGCTCGAGTTTCCGGGAGACGTGGTGGTGCTGGAAGACAGCTATAACGCCAATCCACTGTCGGTGCATGCTGCTCTGGACGCACTACATGACCTGGGGGCACCCGGCCGGCGGATTGCGGTCCTGGCTGACATGCTCGAGCTCGGGCCGTCAGCGCCGGAGCTGCACAAGCAGATCGGGGCGATCGTCCCGGAACGGGCAGACTGGCTCTTTACTTATGGCCGCCTGGCCGAAGATATTGCGCGCGGCGCCCGCGAAGCGGGGCTGGACGATGACAGGATTTTCAGCGCGACGAGCCGGGATCAACTGGTGGCGCGTCTGCTTGAACTGTTGAAAGCCGGTGACCGGGTGCTGATCAAGGGTTCGCGCGGCATGCGCATGGAAAAAGTGACAGATGCTCTGCGGAATTCGACGCAGAAGCCGGCTGCGAACGGGGACTGAGGGAGAGATATAAGTGCTCTATCACCTGCTCTACCCATTGCACACGGAATTCTCGGTATTTTACGTCTTCCGGTTTATCACCTTCCGGACAATCTATGCCGCGATTACCGCGTTGATCATCAGCTTTTTGCTCGGACCTTGGTTGATCGAAAAGCTCTCTGCACTGCAGGTTGGGCAAAACATCCGTCGCCTCGGTCCCGAATCGCATTTCAAGAAAGAAGGCACGCCGACCATGGGCGGCGCCTTGATCCTGTTCGCGATTGTCCTGCCGACCCTGCTCTGGGCTGACCTGAGTAACATTTACGTCTGGCTGGTGCTCCTGGTTACCTGTGGTTATGGTGTGATCGGCTTCGTTGATGATTACCTGAAAGTGCGTCTCAAGAGCAGCGATGGGTTGTCGCCGCGCAAGAAGATGTTCTGGCAGTTGCTGATTGCTTTCGGCGTCGGCGTGGTCCTGATGACATACCCGGGGTTCCAGTCAACCCTGGCGTTTCCGTTCTTCAAGGGTTTCAACCCGGACCTCGGCTGGTTCTACGTTCCCTTTGCCATGCTGGTAATTATTGGCGCCAGTAACGCAGTCAACCTGACCGACGGACTCGACGGCCTGGCGATCGGACCGGTGATCATTGCCGCAGGCACTTACCTGCTGTTTGCTTATCTGGCCGGACACGCCACCCTCTCGGGTTATCTGCAGATCAATAATGTCAAGGGTGCAGGAGAGCTTGCGGTTCTGTGCGGGGCGATGGTCGGGGCCGGACTCGGCTTCCTCTGGTTCAATACTTACCCGGCTCAGGTTTTCATGGGTGACATCGGCAGCCTGTCGCTCGGCGGCGCGATCGGCACGATTGCCGTGATTACCAAGCAGGAGATCGTGTTGGTGATCGTTGGCGGCATCTTCGTTATGGAAGCGCTTTCGGTGATCGTGCAGGTGACCTCGTTCCGGCTCTACGGTAAACGTATTTTTCGCATGGCACCGATCCATCATCACTTTGAACTGAAGGGGTGGCCGGAACCGAAAATTATCGTCAGGTTCTGGATCATCAGCATCATCCTGGCACTGATCGGCCTGTCGACGCTGAAGTTGAGATAAGGACTTATGGAGTATCGGGACAAAAAGATCGTGATTATCGGTGCCGGTTCAACCGGTCGCAGCCTGGCGCGCTTTTTCCTTGCACGTGGGGCGCAGGTTGTCCTGTCCGATCATCGTCTTGCCGAGTGTTTCGATGACCTTGATGAGCTCGACAGTCTGGGAATCAAGCTGGATCTCGGCGGTCATACGCAGGAGTTGTTCGCGGCTGCTGATCTGATTGCTGTCAGCCCCGGGGTGCCGCTCGATATCCCGGTACTGAGCGCCTGCCAGAATAATAAGATCGCGATGCTCGGCGAAGTGGAAATCGCCTGGCACGAACTGTCCGGCACCATGATCGCCATCACCGGGACCAACGGCAAGTCGACCGTAACCAGCCTGATCGGCGAGATGCTGAAAGCCTGGGGTGAGAACGCCTTTATCGGCGGTAACCTTGGGATTCCGCTGATCGACGCGGTCGGCAAGGATTATGACTGGCAGGTGGTTGAACTGTCATCCTTCCAGTTGGAAACGATCGAGGCGTTCCGGCCACACTACGCCATGTTGCTGAACATCAGCGAGGACCACCTGGACCGTTATCCGGACATGGCCAGCTACATTGCTGCCAAGCAGAGGATCTTCGAAAACCAACAGCAAGACGATGTTGCGATTCTGAACCACGACGACCCCCTGGTCCTGCATTCGGCAATTGATATCCGGTCACGCAAGGTTTATTTCAGCAGCCGGTCGGTTCTGGAAGAAGGCATGAGCCTGATTGACGACCGGATTATCTGGCGCTGGAACGGACAGGAGACGCTCTTTCCGGTTGCGGATCTGCAGATTCGCGGCCGTCACAATCAGGAGAACGTCATGGCGGCACTGATCCCGCTCCTCGTGGAAGGCTGTCCAGCGGAGATCGCCTGGGGGGCAGCGACAAAGTTCACTGGCCTCAAGCATCGCATGGAATACCTCGGCGACCTGCATGGGGCCGGCTGGTACAACGACTCAAAGGGAACCAATATCGGCAGCGTTGTCAAGAGTCTGGCCGGGTTCGACAAGCCAGTCATCCTGATTGCCGGCGGCAAGGACAAGCAAGGCGACCTCTCTGCGCTGATTGAGCCGATTCGCGAGAAGGTTGAACAGTTGATCCTGATTGGCGCTGCCGCTGAACGGATGGCCGGGGTTTTCGACGGTTTGGCCAGAATTCATCATGTCGATAGCATGCATGCGGCTGTCGAATTGGCCGCTCATTACAGCTGTCCCGGCGCGACCGTGCTCATGTCGCCGGGCTGTTCAAGCTTCGATATGTTCGAAAATTTTGCTGTACGCGGAGAAATCTTCACTCGTGAGTTTCGTGCCTTGAGCAGGCGCGAGGAGTGCGTCAATGGAAATTAGGCAGGGCACAGATCATTCGATTCTCCTGCTGGCGGTCTGTCTGACCTGCCTGGGCGTGGTCATGGTGTTCTCCTCGTCATCGATCATGGCTGTACGCGATTACAACGACAGCCTTTACTTCCTCAAACGGCAGAGTGTGTTTGCCGTGGTCGGGTTTGCTGCCATGGCTTTGTTGATGCGAATAGATCTCAACGTGCTGCGCAAGGCGGCATGGCCGGTCCTGGGCGTATGCGCCCTATTACTGATAGCCGTTCTGATTCCGGGTGTTGGCAAAAAGGTCAGCGGCGCCGCCCGCTGGCTCAATGTTGGCGGGATTACTTTCCAACCGGCGGAGTTCGTCAAGGTGGGTCTAGTCATGTTTATGGCCCATTCTCTGGCGCGCAAGCAGGACAAGGTCAAGAGTTTCCGCTTCGGTTTTTTGCCCTACATGCTGATCCTCGCTGTGTTGCTGGGACTCCTGCTTGCGCAGCCGGATATGGGCAGCGCCCTGACCCTTGCCACGGTGGCGGTTGCCATGCTGCTGGTCGCCGGCACCCGATTGAGTTACCTGGCCAGTATCAGCCTGATAGCGCTGCCGTTCCTCTACTTCATGGTGATGAGCGTCGATTATCGCAGACGCCGGATCCTTGCGTTTCTCAACCCTTGGGAGGATCCGAGCAATTCCGGTTTCCAGATCATCCAAAGCTGGATCGCCTTCGGCTCCGGCGGGGCCTTCGGCCAGGGTCTGGGTGAGAGCAAGCAGAAGCTTTTCTTTCTGCCCGAAGCACATACTGATTTTATCTTTTCTGTCGTAGGCGAGGAACTCGGCTTTATCGGTGTGATAGTGATCGCCGCGATGTTCATGCTGCTGATCATGCGCGGGATGCGCACGGCGCTGAATGCGCCGAACGAATTCGGCTGCCTGTTGGCATTCGGCATCACCATGCTGATCGGGCTGCAGGCATTTGTAAATATGGCCGTGGTCATGGGGATGGTCCCCACCAAGGGACTGGCCTTGCCGTTCATTTCCTACGGCGGAACGAGTCTGGTGACAACTTTGGCCGCAATTGGCCTGTTGTTGAACGTCTCACGCCATCTTCCTGGAGAGGTACGATGAAGCTGTTGTTGGCCGGTGGTGGAACCGGCGGTCACCTTTTCCCGGCGATCGCCCTGGCCGAGCAGTTCAAATCGGAAGAGCCGCAAGGTGAAGTGCTTTTTGTCGGTACCGAGCGTGGGCTGGAAGCGCGGATGCTGCCGGAACTCGGCTGGACGCTGGAGACGATAGAGATGAGCGGTTGGGCAGGGCGCGGGTTTATTGGCAGGTTCAGGGTCCTGGGGCAGCTGCTCAAGAGCCTCGGCCAGTCGAGGAGGATCCTGCGGAATTTCGATCCGGATGTTGTAGTCGGAGTCGGTGGCTACGCTTCTGTGCCCGTTCTGCTGGCGGCAAAAACCCAAGGGATACCGTTCGTGGTTCACGAGCAGAATGTATGGCCAGGGCTGGCCAACCGCCTGCTGGGGCGTTGGGCGAAGAGGGTCTGTCTCTCCTTCGACGAGGCCGATCGCGCGTTCCACCGCAGTGCCACGGTCCTGACCGGCAACCCGGTCCGGACTGCCATGGAGACATGCCCGAATATAGACGATGAGAGGACCTGCCTGCTGGTGTTCGGTGGCAGCCAGGGCGCACGGGCGATCAACCGAGCGATTGTTGCAGCCCTGCCGTTGCTGACAGAATGGCGCGGCAAGCTGCAGATCGTCCACCAGTCTGGAGAGCAGGATTACCAGGAGACCGTGCAGGGGTATCGCGACAATAACTGGCAGGATATGGAGGTGACGCCCTTCATCAAGGATATGGCCGGGGCCTACGCAAAATCGACCCTGATCGTCTGCCGGGCCGGTGCGACGACCCTCGCAGAACTGACCGCCTGTGGCCGGCCGGCAATCCTGGTGCCGTACCCGCACGCTGCGGCAGGTCATCAGTCGACCAATGCCATGGCTATGGCTGCCAGGGGCGCCGCCATGACAATGGAAGAAGCAGACCTGACCCCGGAACGGCTGGCCACTTTGATCAGCGGCTTGCTGCACGATAGAACCAGTATCAAGACGATGGCGTCTGCGGCAAGGGGGCTGGCCCGGCGCGGAGCCGCGGCCCGGCTGCTACAGGAATGTCGAGCTGTACTCGACGAAGCCATCTGACAGGGATAGTTATGTACGGCAAGATTCAGAAAATCCATTTTGTTGGCATCGGCGGGATCGGCATGAGCGGCATTGCCGAAGTGCTGCTCAACCTAGGCTATCAAGTCACAGGCTCCGATCTCAAGGAAAGCGATATCACCAGGCGACTGCATAAGCTCGGTGGCTCGATTTCTTACGGCCATCGTAGCGAAAACCTCGCCGAGGTGGATGTCGTGGTGACTTCAACCGCCGTGAAACAGGACAACCCGGAAGTCGCAGAGGCCCACAGGCGCAAGATCCCAGTGATCCCCCGTGCTGAAATGTTGGCTGAATTGATGCGCATGAAGTACGGCATCGCGATAGCCGGGACCCACGGCAAGACGACAACCACCAGCATGGTGGCGACGGTCCTGTCGCACGGCGGGATCGATCCGACTGTGGTAATCGGTGGCCGGCTTGATTCGATCGGTTCCAACGCGAAACTGGGGCAGGGTGAGTTCCTGGTTGCAGAGGCCGACGAGTCGGACGGCTCGTTCCTGAAGCTGTCGCCGACTATTGCCGTGGTCACCAATGTCGACGAAGATCATCTCGACTACTACGAGGATATCGAAGAGATTCGCGCAACCTTTATCGATTTTATCAACAAGGTACCGTTCTACGGAATGGTTGTCCTCTGTCTCGATGATCAGAACCTGCAGGGGATGATCCCCCAGGTGAAGAAACGCCTGGTGACTTACGGTCTGACCAGCCAGGCCGATTTCCAGGCCTCCGAAATCGTCCACGATGGTGACCGTACCAGATTCAAGGTGCACTACCGGGGAGATGAGCTCGGCCAACTGAGCATCCGCATGCCGGGCAGGCACAACGTTCTGAATGCTCTGGCTGCGGTCGCTGTCGGTATGGAGCTGGATATGCAGTTCTCGGCGATCGCCGAGGGCTTCCAGGACTTCGGTGGTGTCGGGCGAAGGTTTGAGATCAAGGGCGAGCCGCAAGGGATCATGATTGTTGATGACTACGGCCATCATCCTGTCGAAATCAAGGCAACCCTGGCAGCGGCCTGCTCCGGTTGGAGCCGGCGCGTCGTCGCAGTATTCCAGCCGCATCGCTACAGCAGGACCGAGGCGTTGTTTGATGACTTTGTAACCGCTTTCTACCAGGCTGATCACATTGCCGTCATGGATGTCTATGCCGCCGGTGAGCAACCGATTGCGGAGGTTAATGCTCAGAAGCTGGTAGATGGAATCAGCGGTCATGGTCACAAGTCATGCTGCTACACCGGGGACATAGAGGCCACGGTTAAACATTTGCAAGCCGTAGTGCAACCCGGCGATATCGTCATCACACTAGGTGCCGGCAATGTCTGGCAGGTCGGTGAACAACTAAAGCGCCTTCTGGGTGAGTCGGACTGAAGCGCAGGGAACATGTCGGGAACGGGAATTATGTTGAATCGCGATGCATTGAAAGAAAAGACTACGGTCGTGCTGATGGGGGGGCTCTCCGCCGAGCGGGAGATCTCCCTTAAGACCGGGAAGGCCGTGTTCAAAGCCTTGCTGGAGAATGGCTGTAATGCCGTAGCCGTGGACGTCGGGCATGACCTGCCGGCTCAGTTGCGGAACGTGCAAGCAGAACAGGCTTTTATTTGTCTGCACGGCCGATACGGTGAGGACGGCACGGTCCAGGGTTTGCTGGAGATGATGCAGATCCCGTACACCGGTAGTGGTGTCATGTCTTCAAGCATGGCGATGGACAAGGTGGTGAGCAAGCAGGTCCTGCTCTACCATGAGATATCGACTCCTGGTTTCGTTTCATATCGTGCCGGGGATGATCGGGCTGCGTTGCTGAAGCGTTGTCGTCACTTTCCACTGGTCGTCAAACCGGCCAGGGAAGGCTCGACGATCGGCATCACCATCGCCCGCGACCGGGATCAGCTCGAGGTCGGACTGGATGAAGCCCTGGAGCACGACCAGCTGGTCCTGATCGAAGACTTCATCAAGGGCGACGAAGTGACTGTCAGCGTGCTGAATGGCGAGCCGTTGCCGATTATCAAGATCGTGCCGAAAAGCGGTTTTTATGATTACCAGTCGAAGTACACGCCGGGACAGACCGAGTATATCCTGCCGGCGCCGCTGGATGCGGTCCTTTATAACCGTCTTCAGGAGACGTCCGTGGCAGCGTGCCGGGCACTGTCGTGCCGCGGAGTCGCCCGCGTCGACTTCATGATCCGTGAGAAGGAGTTCTTCTGCCTCGAGATCAACACCATACCTGGGATGACCGAAACCAGCCTGTTGCCAAAGGCTGCCGCAGAAGCCGGCGTGTCTTTCACTGAGCTGACAATGCGGATTCTCGATGATGCAGGACTGGACAAATAGCGGATGACGGACAAGCGATGAAAGACCTGAAACTCAACAAACGGAAGAAACTCAAGTCGAACCGGCGCAAGCAGGAAAAGCAGCCGCGTGACTGGAAGAAGTCGTTTCACTGTATGTTGCGCATCGGCATCGCTTCGGGAAGCGGCTTTCTGCTGGCCAGCGGTGCTCTTCTGACCGCGCAGATGTTGCTCGAGTCGGGCTATTTCGGAGTGGACCAGATTCGCGTGGAGCAACAGGTGAGAGTCAGTGAAGGAGACATCCTTGATGCTTCTGACATTAAGATCGGCGACAGCCTGTTTGATCTGGAACTGCACATGATCGGCCGCAAGATCGAAGAACATCCTTGGATCGCCAGGGCCGAAGTGGAACGATCGTTCCCCGACCAGGTGGTAATCCGGGTGGTGGAACGGCAGGCGCGGGCGATTATTGACCTCGATTACCTGTACTACGTGGATCGGGAAGGCATTGCCTTTAAAATGCTCGAATCGGGAGATGAACTTGATTACCCGGTGATCACAGGTATCGACCGGCAGTACCTGCTCGATCACCCGGACCAGACCCAGAACAGCCTGGACCTGGCCCTGAGCCTGATGGCCCAGCTGGAGCAACGAAAACTTTTCAATCTTGATGATGTGTCGGAGATTCATTACGACCAGCAGGAGGGCTTGATTATACACACCCGCATCGGCGGGGTACCGGTGCGGATGGGTAAGGAAGGGTTTCACGCCAAGCTCGGTCGCCTGGAAGCAATTTATGATGACCTTGAGCCGCGTTTGCTGGCTCTCAAGTATATCGACCTTAACGTGACCGATCGTGTGATTGTCAAAGTGGATGTCAAACGCACGGCCGGCAGAAGCTAGATTTAGAGGGAAAGGGAGACACATGAACAGTAAACGGGAAAATCTGATCGTCGGACTCGATATCGGCACAACGAAGATCTGTGCCATTGTCGGGGCAATGACCGACGAGGGGCTCGATGTCGTCGGAATCGGGACCAGCCCATCGCGGGGTTTACGCAAAGGGGTGGTGATTAATATCGAAAGTACGGTTAACGCGATCCGCAAGGCGATCCAGGAAGCGGAGTTGATGGCCGGTTGCGAGATCAAGTCGGTTTTCGCCGGCATCGCCGGCGGGCACATCAAGGGAATCAACTCCCAGGGTGTGATTGCGATCAAGAACCGCGAGGTCACCACCGAAGATGTGCGCCGCGTGATCGATGCTGCCAAAGCCCTGGCGATTCCCATGGATCGGGAGGTCATCCACATTCTACCCCAGGAATTTATCATCGATGACCAAGACGGCATCAAGGAGCCGCTCGGAATGAGCGGTGTGCGACTGGAAGCGCGGGTGCATATCGTTACCGGTGCCGTGGCCAGTGCGCAGAACATCATCAAGAGTTGCAACAAGGCCGGTGTCGATGTCGGTGATATCGTCCTCGAACAGCTGGCTTCCTCGGAGGCTGTATTGACTCCTGATGAAAAAGACCTCGGCGTGGCCCTGGTCGATGTCGGCGGCGGTACAACGGATATAGCAATTTTCGTCGACGGCGCGATCAAGCATACCTCGGTCCTGTCGCTGGGCGGCAACCACCTGAGTAACGATATTGCTGTTGGGCTGCGCACCCCGACCGCCGAGGCGGAAAAGATCAAGCAGGTCTCGGGCTGCTGCCTGGCTTCGATGGTCGGCAAGGACGAGACGATCGAGGTGCCGTCGGTAGGCGGCCGCGAACCGCGGATTTTGTCGCGTCAACTGCTCGCAGAGATTCTCGAACCGCGGGTCGAGGAAATCTTCACCCTGGTCAACAGGGAGATCGTCAAGAGCGGTTTCGAGGATCTGATCGCATCCGGAGTGGTGTTGACCGGTGGCTCGGCGATCCTGCCGGGGATGCCGGAGCTGGCCGAGCAGATTTTTGACCTGCCGGTCCGTCGTGGCAAGCCGACCAATATCGGCGGTCTGATCGATGTGGTTAACTCACCGATCTACGCCACCGGCGTAGGTCTGGTGAAATACGGTAGTCGTAACATGCAAACGCGCAACTTCGTGATCGGCCAGGAGAATCTGTTCGATCGCGTTGCGCGCCGCATGAAAGAATGGTTCGGAGAATTTTTCTAAAAAGAAAAATCAAGGCATTGTGCCAGAAACTTAAACTGACGGGGCCATGGAGAGGCTCCGGACACAACAATGGCGGAGGGAGTCATTATGTTTGAATTTGACGAGAATATTGACCAGGTTGCAAAAATCAAGGTTGTTGGAGTTGGTGGCGGCGGCAGCAACGCAGTCAATACGATGATTGCCGGTCGCATTGACGGGGTGGAGTTCATGGTGGCGAACACCGATGCCCAGGCCTTGCGCGCCAACCTTGCATCTCTGCGGGTGCAGCTCGGGCCTAAGCTGACCAAGGGTCTTGGCGCTGGCGCGAACCCTGAGGTCGGACGGGAAGCGGCCGAGGAAGACCGGGCCCGCCTGAAGGAGCTACTGCAGGGCGCGGACATGGTTTTTATCGCAGCCGGCCTTGGCGGAGGGACCGGGACCGGTGCAGCGCCGGTGATTGCCGAAGTTGCGAGAGAAATCGGTGCGTTGACTGTTGCAGTCGTAACCAAGCCGTTCGCTTTCGAGGGCAAGCAGCGCATGATCAAGGCAGAGGAGGGTGTTGAGGAACTCAAGCAGGTTGTTGATTCCCTGATCCTGATCCCGAATGATCGTCTCAGCGGTCTTGCCGACAAAAAGATGGGCATCCTCGATGCGTTCAAGCCTGCTGACGATGTGTTGCGCCAGGCCGTGCAGGGGATCTCGGATTTGATCACGACTCACGGCATGATCAATGTCGACTTTGCCGACGTCCAGGCCGCGATGAGTGAACGTGGCATGGCGATGATGGGCATAGGTCTCGCTGAAGGTGAAGGTCGTGCGATAACCGCAGCCCAACAGGCGATCAGCAGTCCGCTTCTGGAAGAGATCGACATCTCCGGTGCCAAGGGTGTGCTGGTCAACGTCACCGGTTCTGCGAGCATGACGATGAATGACTACCAGGAAGTCGCCAACATCATCCATGAGAAAGTTCACGAGGACGCTAATATCTTTATCGGCCTGGTGATTAACGAGGAGATGGGCGAGAAGATCCAGGTGACCGCGATCGCGACGGGCTTTGGTTGTTCATTTGATACCGGCAAGCGCGGTGCGAGCAAGGAACTTGGTTATCCGACTCCGGCTGCGCCAAACAAGATCGACCGTGACATACCGGCTTTTATCCGCAACCAGAACCAGGACAAGCCTCGCGCCAGTATGCGTATCGGCAGCTACAGCGAGGACGAGGAATACGATATCCCGACATTTTTACGTAAGCGGGTCGACTGAACGAGATCATCTCCTGAAGGGCCTGTTAAGTGGCCCCGACGGCCAACTGCTGAACTACAATTCCGTGGCTTGTCAAGGAGTGAGCAGCCGCGCCGGTTCTCCGCCCGGCGTCTCACGGTTTGTTCAGTACTCTGCGCCAGCCTGTAATGTGACTCCCTTAACAACATTGGGCCGCTTCGTGCGGCCCCATTTTTTTGTCCCGGGATCATTGCCGCATTGATCAGTTCGAAGATGCCTTAGTTTAGTGCAATCTCTTCAACACAGGCTTCCATAGTCCGTGACCAAATTGCATGATTACTGCAGTGCAGCCTCGGTCATTCCGGCCAGGGCCTTGCCAAGTTTTCCGACGACCGGGCAATCAGCAACACCGTGGCGTTTCGCCAGAAATTCCGGATCATTGTAACCCAGCCAGACCTGTGAGGATGCGTCTTGCCAGACCAGAGTTTTCAGCGGTAGATCGATGCCGACCGTCTGCGCACACTCCATAAACGGCGTCCCGCCTTGCGGGTTGCCGAATATGATCACTTCAGTAGGGCGCAGCGACTTGCCAATCTTCGACGCTCCGGCGGCGTGGTTGATTCGAGCGAAAACGTTCAGGCCGCGATCTTTCACTACAGTTTCAAACCGGTCCATCGTATCTTTGGCGCTGTAGGGACTCTTTACGACAATCAGGCCATCGGCGGCACCGGCTGCCGAGACCATCAATGCGAGGCTGATAACGAGAAACAATTGCAAGGCTTTCATAGGAACTCCTTCTCTACGACATTTGATGAGTTGGTGGATATTCTTGTTCTTGGCTCCAATTATAGCCTGTCTCTAAAAAAGTTCTTGAAAACAAAATGTTAAGGCTTCTGTTCGTGGGCTGCTCTGGAATCTTCCGGGGCCTGCTCTCTTGTTGCCATCGAGTAGTCGCGAGTTATCCTGCCGACCCGAATCCGGTAATCCTTGAACAGGCTGCCGCGTCCTTTCGCCTGTGCCATACGGTGTTGCTCCAGGTTTCGCCAACGGGTCACCGAGGCCTCGTCTTGCCAAAAGGAAAGTGACAGGACCTTGTCCGGATCTGTCAGGCTCTGGAAGCGCTCGATCGATATGAATCCAGGCATGTCGGTCAGATGTTCGCGCAGCTTTGCGGCGATATCAAGGTATTGGGCTCTTCCAGCCTCATTCGGGATAACTTCGAAGATTACTGTGATCATGTAACGTCTCCGGCTGATTGGCAAAAAATGAACTGGTGTCGTCTCAACTATTTGTCGTCCTGTTGCTCCACCATTGACTCGACTACCCTGCCCGTCTGTGTGTCCAGTATATAGTACCCTGACCAGCCGCGCACATCGCTCGTCCCTGATGCGGCAGAAAATGCAGCTATCTGGTACCTGCCGGACGTGGTCACAACATTTGCAGCGCCCATTAGCAGGGTGATCCCTGCGCAGGCAATGAATCCCAAAATAAACATTCTCAGTTGGCTCTTTTCTTTCATATGGCACCTCCTAAGTGTTTGCTTAATGATAACAGACAGGCCAGGCGAACCAGGTGTTCGTGTAAAAGTTTTTTGAGGTACGGTTCATAAACATAGGTAACTATGTTCTTGACTCGTACAGCGCTGCGCCAGGTGTCTGGATCGTGAGGGCGGCAACCTCAACTCAGACCAGAGTATCCGATTAACTCTCTACATTTCCCCCACAGGTGACGAGGCTCTTGAGAGCCTCTCCTTTTGTGGATGCTTGCAACTGTATTCGTCCTTTTGGCTTTTTCCTTCTAGATCACACTGCAAGGGAGGCCCCCCTATAACGGGCCGGCTTATTAAGTTCCGTCGTTATTGGATGTCTCAGAAACCCGGCAGAGGAGATGCCCTCCGCAAGGAGCAAAGGTGTTTTTGCTTACTTTTGTCACCGCATGGACAAAAGTAAGGCGTCTGGCGGGACGCGCGCCGGTCTTGCTTTTAAGAAAAAGCGCAAGGGTAACAGATTATCCAACCTGTTGCCCTCTCTCTCATGAAGCCCACCTTTCTTTGTTTGACTTGCCATGGTGGCTGTTGTAGAAATTCTGAGTACAGCCAACCAATGAATTCGGAGACTTGTCATGCCCCTTTCTCAAGACCTGCTCGAAATCCTCGCCTGCCCACAATGCAAGGGTGAGATCGTCCCTGACGAAAAACACGAAAAGCTGATTTGTCAGGCCTGCAAACTGGCTTACCCGGTGCGTGACGATATCCCGGTGATGTTGATAGACGAAGCCTTGCCGCTGGAGTGATGATCTCATCGTGACCCCAAAGTTGTTTGTCATTCTCCTTTCTCTCGTCCTACAATGTGACCAATGTCACGCCACCTGATCGAAAAATACCGCCTGAGAGCAGCCCAGGAGACCGGCGTATGGGCCAGGCCCCGGGGCGGCCGACTGACGGTGGCCCTGGTTTACCCGAACACCTACTACCAGGGGATGAGCAACCTCGGCCTGCAGACCGTCTACCGGATGCTCAACAGCCGGGAAGACACTCTCTGCGAACGCTTCTTTCTCCCTGACCCAGAAGATCTCGACGAGCACCGTCGCACCGGTTTCCCGCTGGTGTCAATCGAGACCCAAAGCCCCCTCGACGAGTTCGACCTGGTGGCATTCTCCATCTCCTTTGAAAACGATTACCTGAACCTGCCGATCCTGTTTGAGCTTGGCCGATTACCGATGTGGCAGGGAGATCGAAGCGAACGACACCCGTTGGTCTTGTGTGGCGGCGTCTGCGCCTTCATGAATCCGGAGCCGCTGGCCGGGATCATGGACCTGTTTGCGGTTGGTGAGGCAGAAGTGATCCTCCCCGGCCTGCTCGACGCCATGCTCGGTGAAGAGGATCGACGACGTGACATGTTGCTGATCCGGCTTGCGCAGCTGCCGGGTATCTACCTGCCTTCCGGCTACAACGTCAGTTACACGGAGGCTGGGCAATTGCAGGCGATGACTCCGCATGACGACCGCCCGGAACAGGTACAAAGGCAATGGCAGGCGCAACTTGACGACAGCCAGAGCAGCACCTGCGTGGCGACCCCGGATACCGTGTTCGGCAGCATGCGTCTGGTCGAAGTGTCGCGCGGTTGCCCGCGCGCCTGTCGGTTCTGCGCAGCAGGGTTTATCTATCGACCATTTCGGGAACATTCCGTGACCCACCTGCAGCGTGAATTGCTTGGTGAAGACAGGGCTCCGGGCCGGGTCGGACTGGTCGCTGCGGCGGTCTCCGATTACGGTGCGCTGGCAGAAGTCGGTCAGGCCGTGCTTGATCAGGGCGGCGAAGTTTCGGTTTCCAGCGTCCGCATCGACGCGATCACCCCGGAGCAGGTGCAGGTACTCGCCGCGTCGGGGCACAAAACCCTGGCTCTGGCACCGGAAGCTGGCAGTCAGCGGATGCGCGATGTGATCAACAAGGGGATCGATGAGGAGCAGATCCTCGCTGCAGTGAAGATGCTGGCGGAAGGCGGTATGTTAAACCTCAAGCTTTACTTCATGATCGGTCTGCCGACCGAAACCATGGATGACGTGCAGGCGATCATCGACCTGGCCGCAAAGATCCGCCAGACATGGGAGGAGATCGGTAAAGCACAGGGCCGACTCGGTCGATTGCAGCTCTCGGTCAACCCGTTTGTGCCCAAGCCGTGGACGCCGCTGCAGTGGGTGGCGATGGAACGCCGCAGTTCCCTGGAGAAAAAATATCGCCTGCTGCAGAAGCAGCTGCGGCCCATGCCGAACGTCGACCTGAATTTGGAATCGTTGCGACACGCCGAGCTCCAGGGGTTCCTGTCCCGTGGTGACCGCCGGGTTGCCAGGGCTCTGCCGTCTCTTGCCGAGGGCAAAAGCCTCAAGGCCGCCTGTAAAGAGGCTGGTCTTGACCCAGCTTTCTACCTGTACCGTGAACGTGCCAATGATGAACTCTTCCCCTGGGAGATCATCGGCCAGGGCGTACAGCGTCGTCACCTGTACGAAGAATACCTGGCGGCTTTGCAAGCGCGAACGGGCTACACCTGTCATCCAGGCTGCCGACGCTGCGGGATGGCCTGTTGATTCTGCTTCTCCAAAGGTTGAAATTATCCCCGGACACAAAACAGGCAAAACGAAAACCCGGGGGTTGCGCCCCCTGACCCGCCGGTTCTGCTTTTGATCTTCTTTTTTCGACACATTCGTGACAGATAAAAGCCCATGATTCTAAATAGCTACCTGTGGCGTATTCACTCATCATCCGCTATACTGCATTCCTGCGACTGTGAAGATTGCTCACCGACAATCAATCGATATCCATATCTCCAAAGGAGAACACCCATGCCCGATTCAATCCTGTTGCTGGAAAAAGATGGCGCAATCGCAACGATCACCTTCAACAACCCCAAAGCCCTCAACGCCTTGACCCTGGAGACGTTCGCAGGTCTGGAGACGCTGTTCGATGACCTGGAAACAGACGCTGAGGTCCGCGTGATCATTCTCACCGGTGCCGGTGACAAGGCCTTTGTCGCCGGTGGCGATATCAGCCACCTGGCCGGTCTTGATGCCGATGGCGCCCGGCAGTTCGCTCTGCTGGCGCAGCGGGTTATCGACCGGATCGAAACGTTTCCCAAGCCGGTGATTGCCGCGATCAACGGCTACTGCCTGGGTGGTGGCAACGAGCTTGCCATGGGTTGCGACCTGCGGATTGCCGCCGACTCGGCAAAGTTCGGTCAGCCAGAGGTCAAACTCGGCATCATCCCAGGTTTTGCTGGTACCCAGCGCTTGTCCAGGCTGATCGGCAAGGGGCGGGCCAAGGAGATGATCTTTACCGGTGAGATGATCGATGCCGATCAAGCCTGCCGGATCGGCCTGGTTAACCGGGTCGTCGCCAAGGATTGTTTAGTGGCGGAGGCAAAAGCCCTGGCG